>ERZ1645187.2437-NODE-2437-length-16339-cov-5.193073_pt1 | contig 16339 bp, 12 predicted proteins | sample MGYA00575352_ERZ1645187 | MGnify/ENA primary metagenome ERZ1645187 (study PRJEB40837, sample SAMN11349314) | freshwater sediment metagenome | isolation source: river sediment | host: Sediment | place: India: Wazaribad , New Delhi | collected 2017-02-21 ... | reverse complement strand
TTCCTTCAGCCCCCTCTCCCGGACGCGCTCCCATTGGATCGACTGGGGGCAGCTGGCCAAGATGATCCTGTCAAAGAGGTCGAAAGAACCGACTTCGAAGAGAAGGGCGGATTCGTAGATCACCATGCCGATCCCTTGTTCCTGGAGGGACTGGAAGAAGAGCTTCTGATGCTTGAAAAAACAGGGATAAAAGATCTGGGAGAAGGCCTTCCTCTTGCCGGGGTCATCGAAGAGAATCGCCTCCAGTTTTTCCTTGATCGGGTAATGTCCCTTGAAGAGGCCAGGACCGAATTCGGAAGAGAGCTCACGACGGAGAAAGGGATCTTCTTGGTAGATTCTCTTCGCTAGGGCATCGGCCTCCGCAGTGCAGACTCCTTCTTTACGGAAGATCTCCAATATGAAAGATTTGCCCGTCCCAATGCCGCCTGTCAATCCCACTTTTAACATGGCCGATCACTCCTGTGGTGTTAGGCGGTTGAGGGCCTTTTCGCTCCCCAGCACCACCAGATGGTCGTTAGAGTTTAAGAGGCTTTCGCCGCCTGGAAAAAGGATCTCTTCCATCCTTTTAATGGCGATAACGTTGACTTCGAAACGGCTTCTCAGATCCAATTCCCGAAGAGACTTTCCGATGAAATGTTCCGGAACGACAATCTCCCGGATGCTATAGCGATCGTTGAGGGGAAGAAAGTCGAGGAGGTTTCGGTTCCCCAACCTGTGCCCTACCCTAACGGCGGTCTCCTTCTCGGCGAAGACGATCTCATCGGCTCCCAAGGCCTCTAGAATCTTCCCGTGGGCATCGGAGTTGGCCTTGGCCACGATTCTTTTCACTCCGATCTCCTTGAGGTTGTGAACGGTTAACAGGCTCTCTTCCATCTTTGGCCCCAAGGCGACGATAACGGCTTCGGCGTTGGCGACACCGAGGTTTTCGAGGACATTGCGGGAGGTCCCGTCTCCGATAACGGCTTGGAAAACCCTGTCTTTAATAGCCTCTACCGCGTTGACTTCCTTGTCTATCACCACAACATCCGCCCCTCTCTCCGCAAGAGTGAGCGAGAGGTAGTGGCCAAAACGTCCTAAACCGACAACAACATAGTACGCCATATCGACACTCCTCGCTTATCAGATGATGATCCTCTCTTCCGGGTATTCCAGGGGAGGTCTTTTACTGCCCAAGCCCAGAGAGAAGAAGTTGAGAATCCCTACTCTTCCGATCACCATGACGACCACCAAGATCAGCTTGGACCACCCCTCCAGGGCGGCGGTGATACCGTAGCTGAACCCCACGGTTCCTAAGGCCGATACGGTTTCGAAGAGAAGGGACAAGAACGAAAACTTCTCCTCCTCGAGTATAAGTAGGAGAGAGAAAGAGAGCAGAACGACCACGATGGAGAAGAGAAAAACCGTCTGGGCCCTCTCGGTGGAGTCGGAATCAACGTTTCTTCCGAAGAGCTGAACCGAGTTCCTTCCCAGAAGCCTTCTCTTCATGGAGAGCAGGAGAAGGGAGAAGGTGGTGGTCTTGATTCCACCTCCCGTCGACCCTGGAGAGGCTCCAATGAACATGAGAAGGATCAGGAATAAGCCTGTGATGGGCCTGATGGAGCCGATGGGGATTGAGTTGAACCCCGCCGTTCTGGCCGTAACCGATTGGAAGAGGGAGTCCACCATTCCTTCAGACCAGGAGAGGCCCTCGAGGGTGTTCCGCGCCTCGGAAAAGTAGAAGATCAGGGCTCCACCGAAGATCAAGACCGCCGTCGTGCTCAGAACGGTCCGGCTATGGAGGGAGAGACGCTTGAGATCCCCTCTCAGAATCTTCCAGATCTCCCGATGGACAGTAAAGCCCAACCCTCCGATAACGATGAGGACCATGACCGTGAAGTTGAGAAGGTAGCTGTGCCGGAAGCTCTCGATGTTGCGGGGGAAGAGGGAGAAGCCCGCGTTGTTGAAGGCGGATATAGAATGGAACAAAGAAACATATAATCTATTGGTAGAAGTAGTATAACTCGAAAAATAGAAGAAAATAGTTCCTAAAGACTCGATAATAAAAGTAAATAAGAGTATATCCCGTAAATACCGTCTTGGTGTGATTGCCCGAGAGAAGGCAAGGTTCTGCTCAACGACGACCTGTTCCATGAGGCTTGGCTTCTTTCCCGAAAGAAAAAGGAAGAATGTTGTAAAGGTCATCAGACCGAGACCACCGATCTGAATCAAAAACATCATCACTACCTGCCCGAAGGTTGAGAGCTGGCTGGGCGCATCGACGGTGGACAAACCTGTGACACAGACAGAAGAGGTGGACGTAAAGAGGGCATCGATGAAAGAGAGGCTCTTCGATGCGGCTGAAACGGGGAGCATCAGAAGAATCGTCCCTACAAAGATGAGGAGCAGGAAGCTACCGAGGAAGATTCGAGCAGGGTTGTTATAGGAAAGAGGCCTTTTCACCGTTTTTCAGTGCCACTCTTGGGAAGGGAGTGGTCGTAGAGGTATCTCTTGATCTTCTGTGTCGGGGTCTTTTCGAAAGGTTCGCTCTGGTAGTAGAGCTTTCGGATGGCCGAGGAGGCGGAAAGGTTCCGGTTCACCTGGTGACGGATCTCCTCAAGAAGGGATTCGATTCTTTTGTCCAGCTCGTTCTCTGTGCAACCGGCGAGAAGGCTCTCACTCTTTTCGGCCTCAAGGTAGACCAAGGCCTCGATCTTCCCCTCCCGGGAGAGGACAAGGGACTCCCCGACCCAGGGGTGAGCGTTGAGTCTCTCTTCAATGACCTCCGGATAGACATTCTCGCCGTTCCCAGTGAGGATAAGGTTCTTCGAGCGCCCCCGGATGAAGAGGTAGCCATCCTTGTCGAGGAAGCCTCGGTCCCCGGTTCGGAGCCAACCCTCCTGGTCGATGGTCTCCTCTGTGAGCTCGCGGTTCTTGAAGTAGCCTTTCATGACGTTGGGCCCACGAACGTAGATCTCCCCCACTCCGTTGAGAGGGTCCGGGTTCCGGATCGCGATCTCCACGTTGAAGAGGGCCTTTCCACAGGAACCAAGGCGGGTAAGGCCCGGTCCGATTCCGGTCACGATGGGGGCGGTCTCGGTTAACCCGTAACCGACGGAGTAGGGAAAGTTCCCTTCCAGCATGAACTCCTCAACCTCCCTGGAGAGGGGCGCCCCACCAAGGACCACGGAGATCAGCTCCCCTCCGAAGAACTCTTTGATCTTGGCGGCGGCCTTGCGGTGAACCAAACGTCTTCCCCAAGAGGTCGAAGTGATTCCTTTCATAATCAGGTTCTTCGTGAAGAGAGGAAGGACCTTCTTCTTGTAGAGCTTCTCCAGGAGAAGGGGAACCATGGGCATGACCGTGGGGCGAAGGGATGCGCAAGCCTCTTTCAAGAGTTGGGGAGAGGGAACCTTCCCTAGGTAGGTCACCGAGCTCCCCTTGGCCAAGGGGCAGAGAAAACCGATCACCGTCTCGTAGGCATGTGAGAGGGGCAAGAGGGAGAGCAAGCGGTCGTTCTGGTCGAATCCATAGAAGTGGGTGACGGCCATGGTGTTAGTGACAAGGTTCTTGTGGGTCAGGATGACCCCTTTGGAGAGTCCAAGGGTACCGGAGGTATAGATGATGGCCGCAGGATCGTTCTCGTTCACATCCGAAGCCGTGTGAAGGAGTCCCGTCTTTTCCCCGAAGGAGTGGATAAGAGAGGAGGCCGAGTGACGGGCCTCTTCCAGGAGCCGACTCAGGGAAACCACTCTCCCCAGTGGGGAGTGCTCCAGGGTGAAGTCGTCCAGGAAGACCACTCTCTGAAGGTACTTGTTCTTGTCCAGGAAGACCTTCTCCATCTGCTTGTGGGAGACGAAGAGGATCCTTGCCTCGGAGTGTTTGAGAATGATCTGAATATCGTCTGCCGGGAAACCGGGGAGGATGGGAACGACGATGGCCCCCATGGTCACGATGGCCAGGTAGGCGATTCCCCACTGGGGCGAGTTCTCACCTAAGAGGGCGACTCTGTCCCCTTTCTGGACTCCTTGGGCCTTCAAGAGGGATGAGAGGGCGGCGACCTTCTCCCCCAGTTGGGAGTAAGTAAAGGGAGGCTGGTTGTATAACCCCAATGAGGGTTGGTTCGGGAAGCGGCGAACCGTGTTTTCAAGGAGGGCTTTGATCGTGTAAGGCTTCACATCCATAGGGATAGGGGTCTTTATCATTCCCTATTATAGAGCATCCTCCCCCTTTCATCAACGTGAGAGTCCGAACCCTAGGCCTCCGATGGGCTATAGACGCGGTTCAGTTTGAGGCTCTCCCCTTTGAGAACCTCCTCCACGGTCATGGTGAGGTCTCCCCTCTGGGTGATCCACTGCTCCTCTCTTATCCGGCCCAGTTTGGTGTTGACCCTCCCTTCGACGGCGTAGAGGTCGGCTTTGGGGTCCTCCCTGTAGAGGATCTCATCCCTCAAGGCCAGAGTCTGTGCGGCGCATAGAAAACGGATAAAGAAGTCACCTTTGTTAAAGGTTATGATTTTACGGGCGCTCTCTAGATCGGAGAACTCGACGATGATACGCTTCCTTCCCTTCTGCCTGGCGATCTTAGCGAGCTCCAGGGACATCTCCTTGAGGGTTTCGAGAAGATCATCCTCCGACGTGAGGCTCTCCTTCTCAACCTTCTGAAGAAAGGAGAAAGAGACAGTGATCTTCTCCTTGAAAGAGAACTCGATCCGGTCACCCTCTACAACCATCGCTCCTTGCTCGGTTTTCTCCTTTTCGGAGAAGGACTCTCTCTTCAAGGAAATATCGCGGTTAAGGGAGATTCCCTCGATGTTCATAGGATTCTTATCGGAAGAAAGGGAGAGGAATAAAGGGGGTTCTTAAGAGAAGAGGTCCGGGTTGTTACGAAAGGGAAAAAGAGTTCCTGGCCGAAGAGGGAGGTCCCCATTGTAGAGCTTTGTTGAAACTTTTCCAGGCTTTGACTATAATGGAAAAAACCTCTGGAGGCCGGTATGAAACGTTTTCCTCTCCTGCTCTCTCTCTTCATCCTCTCTTTAGGGACTCTCTTTTCGGCTCAAATCCTCGTTTTGGGGAACGCGACCAAAGACGAAGTCTTGATCCTCAAAGAGTGGCGACAGAATTACGACGCTTACCGAGTGGACGCAACAGCTCTTTCAACCCTGAAGAGCCTTCCCGCAGGTGTTGAGGCGGAGGTCTACTTCGGAAGCTGGTGCGGCGATTCGAAGGTCAACGTTCCGAAGCTGGTGAAGATCTTCGAAACCGTCGATAAGGTCGCCGTCAAGTACATCGGCGTCAACCGACGAAACGATGAGAAGAGCTCTCTTTTTAAGACCAAACAGCTGGAGAGAATACCGACGGTGGTTCTCCTCTACCAGGGAAAAGAGGTCGGGAGAATCGTGGAAAACCCCAAGGAGACCCTCGAAAAAGACCTGGTTTCGATTCTCACTCCGATTCTTCGCTAGAACCATGAGAACCTTCGCCCTCCTGGAACGCTTCTTCCGTTTTTCAGAGAACGGTACCAACCTGAGAACAGAGATGGTGGCCGGTACGACAACCTTTATGACCATGGCTTACATCATCTTCGTCCAACCCGCGGTGCTCTCTTTGGCCGGTATGGACACCGGCGCCGTCATGGTCGCCACTTGCCTCTCATCGGCTCTTGGCTCACTTCTCATGGGGCTTATGGCCAACTACCCCGTAGCCTTGGCACCCGCCTTGGGGGAGAACTTCTTTTTCGTCTACACCGTGGTCCTGGGCATGCAGATCGGATGGCAGAAGGCCCTGGGAGCGGTTTTCATCTCCGGAGTTCTCTTCTTCATCCTCACTCTCTTCAAGATCCGAGAGGGAATCCTGAACGCCGTTCCTCCCGCCCTTAAGGGGGGCATCGCCGTAGGGATCGGTCTTTTCATCACCTTCATCGGTCTCAACCAGGCCGGCCTCGTTCAAAAGAGCGCGGGAGGAGTCGTCGAGATAGGGAATCTTCGAAGCGGCCCAGTTCTTCTCGCCCTCGCCGCTTTGCTGGTGACCGCGTGGTTCACGATCCGGAAGGTCAAAGGGGCCATTCTTTGGGGGATGGTCGTCTCCTCCCTGGGGGCCTTCGGACTGGGTTGGCTCTCTCTCCCCTCCTCCCCGGTCTCCCTTCCCCCCTCTCTCAAGCCGACGCTCTTTCGCCTCGATATTCCCGGTGCCCTCTCCCTGGGTTTGGGGACCGTGATCTTCGTCTTCCTCTTCATGGACCTCTTCGATACCCTGGGGACACTTATCGGCGTCGGCGACGCCGCGGGGATGCTCGACGAGAAGGGTCGCCTCCCCCGGGCCACCAGCGCCCTCATGGCGGATTCCATTGCCACCGTTGGAGGCGCCCTCTTAGGGACCTCCACGGTAAGCAGCTACGTCGAGAGCGCCACGGGTGTCAACGAAGGAGGGAGGACGGGAATGACGGCGGTGGTGACGGCCTTCTGGTTCCTGGTGGCCCTCTTCTTCTCCCCTTGGGTCTCCTTGATCGGCAAAGGGATCATGGTGAACGGAACCCTGCTCCATCCGATCACATCCCCCGCCCTCATCATGGTGGGGGCGCTGATGGTGAAGAGTATCACCCGAGTCCCCTGGGACGATCTGACGGAGTCCTTCCCCGCCTTTCTCACCATGGTGGGAATGCCCTTCACTTATAGCATCGCCGACGGGCTCGCCTTAGGGTTCATCTCCTACCCGGTCCTTAAGCTCCTTTCCGGAAGGGGACGTGAAGTCTCCTGGCTGATGTACACGCTTGGAGCCCTCTTCGTCATGCGGTACCTCTTCTTTTCAGCGGCCTGAGGTGTTCCTCTGGGTTTATCCTTTTCTACCGGCAAGAATGGGCGCCGCTCTTTGCCCTTGGCAACGGTAACCCCTGGTGAGAGGAAACCATGCCCCTCCCCAGGAGGTTCCACTGGCGAAAGAGAGGAGAAGTCTCAGCTTCGTCGATAAAGCCGGGGTTCACTCGTAGCGTAGAGCCTCGACGGGGGGCATCTTGGCGGCCTTGAGGGCGGGAAAGATCCCGAAGAAGAGTCCCGTCAGAGTGGCCATACCCAAACCGAGAAGGATGGACCAGAGGGTGATCGACGCGGGAAAGTTGGCCGCTTTCTTGATGATGATGCTCAGAATCCAGCCGATCAGGATTCCCACGCCCCCTCCCGTGAAGGTCAAGGTCACCGCCTCGATGAGGAACTGAAAGAGGATGTCTTTCCGATTGGCGCCGATGGCCTTTCTGAGACCGATCTCTCGAGTCCTCTCCTTAACCGTGACGATCATGATGTTCATGACCCCGATTCCGCCGACCAGCAACGAGATTCCGGAGATGAGGATCATCACGAAGAAGACCGCCCCGGTCAGCTGGTTGTAGAGGTCGCTGATGGTGTCTTGGGTGAAGACGGCGAAGTTGTTATCCTCCGAAGGTTTTACCTTTCTCCGGATCCTTAACAGCTCGATCACCTGGTCCATGGCCTGGGACTGCAGCTCCGGCTTGATGGGCGTAGCCATGATCTCAAGCCAGCGGGGGCGGCGGACGAAGTTGTGAAGAGCCGTGGTGTAGGGAATATAAACGATCTCGTTGGATTCGTCCCCACCAAACATTCCGGAGCTGTCCTTCTTCGGCATGACGCCGACGATCAGGAAGGGACGACCGCCAATGGTGACCTGTTTGCCAAGGGGTTCGGCGTTGGGGAAGAACTCTTCGACGATCTTTCCTCCCAGAATGCAGACCCGCCCGGCGGCGTTCTGTTCTCCTTGGTTAAAAAAACGCCCCTTCTCGATCTCCAGGTTTTGAATCATCGGGAGTTTGTAGCCGACTCCGGCGATACGGGCGTTCATGACCGTCTCTCCCCGGTACTTGAGGGGGAACTGCTCCGTAAAGACTCCCAGGTAGGGGGTTGAGCCTTTGATCAAGGGAAGGGAGTCGATGGCCTCGGAATCTTCGACGGTCAGGTTCTTTCGGTTCCTCAGCCAGGCTGGCATACGTCCCATGTGGATGCCAGGTTCGGTCTTGGAGACGAAGATCGTGGCGCTTCCCATGGACTGGAGGTTTTCCTGGAAAGATTCGTTGATCCCCTCGATGACGGCCACCATGGTGATGATCGTGGTCACCCCGATCAGGATGCCGAGCATGGTGAGAAAGGAGCGAAGTTTATTGGATAAGATGGATTTGAAGCCAATGAAGACGACTTCCCAAAAAACCGTTAATTTCTCAAGCATTATTCCATCCTTATGGCGATGACAGGGTCAAGTTTGGCTGCCTTGTTGGCGGGATAGATCCCCGCGAAGAGACCGACGACGCCGGCGATGGCCAATCCGGTTAAGATCGACCAGAGTTCAACCGAAGAGGGGAACCCTGTGGCCGCGGTAATCGCCTTGGCAATGGAGAAGCCCAAGAGGATTCCCAGAAGCCCTCCGATGAACGAGAGCATCAACGCTTCGATCAGGAACTGAAAGAGGATATCCCGGCGTCTGGCGCCGATGGCCTTCCTCAAACCGATCTCCTTCACCCTCTCGGTTACCGAGACGAGCATGATGTTCATGATCACGATGCCACCGACGAGCAAAGAGATCGACGAGATGACCACCATCCCGATATAGAGGGCACCGGTGGTTTTTCTATAAAAGTCCATGAAGGTCTCTTGAGTCTCTATGGCGAAGTCATCTTCCATGTTCCCCATGAGCTTACGGCGGGAACGGATGATCTGTCTGACCTCTTCCTGGGCGCTCTCCATGGCTTCAGGGGATTTGGTGCTCACGGTGACCTCGAAGTTTCTCCTCCGGGCGCCGAAATCTTTAAAGAAGGTTGTCAGAGGAACGATGACATAGTTGTCCTGGGACATGCCCAGAACCTTTCCCTTCTTCTCCCCTACACCGATGACGCGGTAGATGTTCTGTTTCGCCCAAAAGGTCTTCCCTATGGGGTCTATACCGGGAAAGAGTTGTTCTCGGAGGTCCCAACCGATAATGGCAACGGGCATTCTCTCAAGAAGGTCGCTCTTCTGGAAGGAGCGGCCGGATTCGAGCTCCAAGTTGCCAAGAATCTCCGTATCGTTTTCGGTATAGCCGGAGATGCGGACGTCGTCCAGGTACTTGTCTTTATACTTAACCGTACCGGAGCTTGAAGCCCTTGCGCCGACAAGATGACAGGAGGTGCAGTACTTCTTCACAGCCTCATAGTCTTCATATTCGATCTTCTTCCTCTTACTGTACTTCTTCCACTCCTCAAAGGAGGTGATGATCGAGGGCATCCTGTTGAGGGTGAAGTCATGGGAGCCCATGTTGAAGAGCTTTGTCTCAACATAGTTGTTCAGTCCGCTGATGATGGAGACGATAGCGATGACCGTCATGACACCGATAATGATTCCCAACAGTGTGAGGAAGCTGCGCAACTTGTTGGCCCAGAGGGCTTTCAAGGAGATGGATAAACTCTCTTGAGTGGATATGTTCGCCATGTCAGAGAGTACGAAAGGAGTCTCTCTTTTGTTTCTTAAAACCGAAAAAAAATCCCTGGAATCCTTGGGTTGACCCTCCAGGGGAAAGAGGCTAAAATCAACATTCTCAGAGGAGGAGACGGATGAGGGCTTTTATCACCGGGATTTGCGGATTCGCCGGACGCCACCTGAAGTTCCATTTAGAGTCCCAAGGGGTGGAGGTTTGGGGAGCGGATCTGGCCAAGAGTGGTGACCCCCGGATCTTCCCCGGAGATCTCTCCAACAGGGAGTGGTTCTTTCCCTTGCTTGAGAAGATCAATCCGGATGTCCTCTTCCACCTAGCCGCATCCACTTCAGTAGGCAACTCCTGGAAGGCGCCCGGAGAGACTCTGGAGAACAACTTTACGGTGACTCTCCGTCTGCTCGAATGGATGCGGCAAAGAGAGAACCCACCGAAGCTGCTCCTTATGGGAAGCGCCGAGGTCTATGGGCGGAGGCGGACCTTTCCTCTCCGGGAAGAGCTCGTGCCGCGCCCCCTGAACCCCTACGCCTTCTCCAAGTTCCAGGCCGAAGAGAGCGCCCTCTTCTACCACAGGAACTTCCATCTACCGGTCTTCCTGATCCGGGCCTTCAACTTCACCGGTCCCGGCCAGAGCCCGGTCTTTGTCGTTCCCTCCTTCGCCAAGAGAATCGCCGCTATCGAGAGGGGGGAGGTCTCCCCTACCCTGGAGGTAGGAAACCTGGAGGCCCGCAGGGACTTCTCGGACGTTCGTGACGTTGTCCGGGCCTTGGACCTGGTTGTCTCCAAGGGGACACCCGGCCGGGTTTACAATGTCTGCAGCGGAAACTCCCTCAGAATCGCCGATCTGCTTGGTAGGCTCCTCTCCTTGGCTAGAAGGGATATCCGCTTCACCTCCAAGGCCGAGAAGTTCAGGCCCAACGACATCCCGCGTCTCGAAGGAAGCCGCGAAAGGATCACAGAGGAGTGCGGCTGGAACCCCTCGGTTCCCCTCCAGAAGACTCTGGAAGACACCCTCGACTATTGGCGCCTCCAGAAGCAAGTTTAATCGAGCTCAAAGAGTCCTGTACAGAGCCTGAAGTATCTCCCCTTCTGGGCGATCAACTCTTCGTGACTTCCCCTTTCGATGATTCTCCCCTCTTCGAGAACGAGGATGGCGTCGGCGTTTCTGACCGTCGAAAGCCTGTGGGCGATGACGAAGACCGTTCGGCCCTCCATCAGGCCGTCCATGCCCTGTTCGATCAGCCCTTCGGTTCGGGTGTCGATGGAGGAGGTCGCCTCGTCGAGGATCAAGACCGGCGGGTCCGCCACGGCGGCCCTGGCGATGGCAAGAAGTTGCCGCTGTCCCTGGGAGAGGTTGGCCCCGTCGGAGGTCACCATGGTTTGGTAGCCTTGGGGAAGGTGCCGGATAAAGGAGTCCGCATTGGCCAGTTTCGCCGCCACAAGGACCTCTTCATCGGTGGCCTCCAGCCTGCCGTAGCGAATGTTCTCCATGACCGTTCCCGTGAAAAGATGGGTATCCTGGAGAACCATGGCCAAGGAGCGGCGCAGATCGGCCTTGCGAATCTTCCGGATGTTGATCCCATCGTAACGGATCTTTCCGTCCGGAAGGTCGTAGAAACGGTTGAGCAGGTTGGTGACGGTGGTCTTCCCGGCGCCGGTGGAACCGACCAAGGCGATCTTCTGCCCAGGCTTCGCAACTAGGGAGACCTCTTTGAGAACCCTCTGGCCCTCCCTGTACCCGAAGGAGACATCTATGAATTCGACCTGTCCCCGCAGCTGAGTGTATGTGACGGTACCATCGGCCCGGTGGGGGTGCTTCCACGCCCAAAGCCCTGTTCTCTTCTCGCTCTCTGTGATACTCCCCTGCCGGTCGATTCTGGCATTGACGAGAGTCACGTAGCCTTCATCCTCTTCGGGTCTCTCGTCGATGAGCGAAAAGATCCTTTCCGCACCCGCCAAGGCCGTCAGAAGGGCGTTGAACTGCTGGGAGATATGGGCGATTGGGTGGAAAAAGCCACGGGTAAACTGCAGGAAGGCCACCACCGTTCCAAGGGAGAGCGCCCCCTGGATAGCGAGGACTCCGCCCGCCACGGCGGTGACGGCGTAATGGATGTTGCCGAGGTTGGCCATGATGGGCATGAGAATGTTGGCATAGGTGTTGGCCTTCTCCGCCGATCCGCAGAGTTCCTCGTTGAGTTTGGCGAAGCTAGCCTTGACGCTCTCCTCTTGGCCGAAGGCCTTGATCTCACGCCCCCCTTCGACCATCTCCTCGATATACCCGTTCACCTTTCCCAACCTCCTCTGCTGAAGGGAGAAGTGAACCGCACTTTTGGTACCGATCTTACCGGCGATTTTTCCCATGAGCCCCAGAGTCACCAGGACGAGAAGGGTCAACTGCCAGCTGTAATAGACCATCATGGAGAAGATTCCGACGACGGTGATCGCCGAGGAGATGAAGTTGGTGACACTCTGAGTCAGCATCTCCCTCATGGCATCGATGTCGTTGGTGTAGAGGCTCATCACTTCGCCGTGGGTATGGGTGTCGAAGTAACCGATAGGAAGGCGCTCCATATTCTGAAAGAGGTCGACTCTGATCCTGTAAAGCGTTCCCGTGGCGAGGGAGACCATGGCCCTGTTGAAGACATAGGTAGAGAGAGAACCGAAGAGGTAGATCAGAACCATGAAGGTCAGAACCCTCGCGAAGTCAGCCATGGTGGCGCCGTCGTAGTGGGAGGCAAGAGGCGTGACGTAGTTGTCCACCACGGTCTTGAGCAGGGAAGTTCCCGCGATTCCGGCCAAGGAGCTGAGCAGAACCGCGACAAAGACGAGAAGGACAAGGAACCGCGACGTCCCCATGTACCGGAAGATTCTTCTCAGAGTCCTGAAAACGTTCCGGGGTCTCTCCCTGGGCTTTCTCTCCACCCTCGGCCCGGCCATCTCAGTTCGCACCCTTCCTTTGAGATTCGTAGACTTCCCGGTAGATAGCGTTGCTCTTGAGGAGCCCTTGGTGGGTGTCGAACCCGTTGACCTTCCCGTTCTCCAGAACAACGATCCGATCGGCGTCGGCGATGGAAGAGATCCTTTGGGAAACGATCAGCTTCGTCATGACACCGAACCTTTCCTCTTTCAGACCCGACCGAATCCTGCTGTCCGTAGCGGTATCCACGGCGCTGGTGGAATCGTCCAGGATGAGGATTTTCGGTTTTTTCAGGAGGGCTCTGGCGATAGAGAGGCGTTGCTTCTGCCCCCCGGAGAGGTTGACTCCTCCCTGACCAAGCCTTGTCCGGTACCCTTCGGAGAAGGAGGAGATGAACTCGTGGGCCTGAGCGGTTTTGCAGGCTTCCACAACCTCTCCCTCCGTGGCCGCCGGGTTTCCCCAGAGGAGGTTCTCCAGAATGGTCCCTGAGAAGAGAACGCTCTTCTGGAGAACCATGGCGACAGACCCCCGGAGGGTGGAGAGCCTGTACTCCTTGACGTTGTGCCCTGCGACGACGATTTCGCCGCAACAAACATCGTAGAATCTGGGGATAAGCTGAACCAGGGTTGATTTCCCCGAGCCGGTGCCTCCGATGATCCCGATAGTTTCTCCGGAACGGATGGCCAGATCGACACCTTCGAGGGCTATCCCTTCCCCGGACTTGTCGTAGGCGAAGGAGACGTTCCGGAAAAGTATGGAACCATCCTCAGGGCTGAGGCTCTGATCGGCAGTGTCGTCCCGGATATCCGGGCTCTCTTGCAAGATCTCGAGAATCCGGACGACCGAGGCTCGGGAGATCACCGACACGATCAGCACAAAGGAGATGACCATGAGGGAGATGAGAATCTGAACGACATAGGTGATGAAACCGGCCAACTGGCCGATCTCCATGCTATGGCCGATCACCAACCTCCCTCCGAACCAGAGGACGGCAACGATGCAGAGGTACATACAGAGTTGCATGATCGGCATGTTCAGGATTACCAACTTCTCCGCCGAGAGTTGCGCCTCCCTCACGGCGTCGGCGCTTCCGTTGAACTTCTCCCTTTCGTAGTCTTCCCGGACATAGGCCTTGACGGTCCGAACACCGATGAGGTTCTCCTGGACGGCGGCGTTCATACGGTCGTAACGGCGGAGCATCTCCTTGAACCTGGGGTGGGCTCCGGCGGCAATGCCATAGAGGGAGACCCCCAAGAGCGGGACCGCCACGAGAAAGATCGTTGAGAGGGAGCGGTTGAGTGTGAAGGCCATGAAGAAGGCCCCCACAAGCATGAGGGGAGCCCTGACGGCGATACGGATGATGATCATGAAGGCGTTTTGAGTGTTTGTCACGTCCGTGGTGAGCCGTGTCACCAGGGAGGCGGTCGAATACTTATCGACGTTGGCAAAGGAGAACTCCTGGATCTTTGCGAAGAGCAGGTTGCGTAGGTTTTTGGCGAATCCGGCGCTCCCTCTTGCCGCGAATTTTCCGGCCAAGGCTCCAAAGACGAGAGAAACGACAGTGATCACCGTCAGAAGCACTCCCATCTTCAGTGTGTACCCGATCCCCCCTCCCCCCAGGATTCCCTTGTCGATGATCCCCGCCATGATGAAGGGGATCAGAATCTCCATGAACACCTCACCGGCGATAAAGAGAGGGGTCAGAACCACGGGCCTTCGGTACTTCCCTACGCAGGAAAGAAGTATTTTAACCATCGCCACGGCCTCACCCTTCTCCGGGGAAAGAAAGCGACAGATTCCAGGGAAACTTCCGGAAAGCGCAGGGAGGGAGCGTCGAGAGTTTCAACGGCCCTCCGGATAGGCCAAGGAGAGGAAACTCTCCCCATGGTCGGTTTGGGGGAAGTTATCAACCAGGGCCAACCGCTGGGGGACGTACCCCCCCCTGAGAAGAGGGACCAGGTCCCGGGCCAGAGAGGCAGAATCGCAGGAGAAGAGAATCAGCCGCTTGGGCTTGGCCTTCAGAAGCATGTTCACAAGGTCTTCTCCAAGGCCGCTTCGAGGAGGATCTGCCAAATAAAGCTCCTTTGCAGGCAAATCCACCCCCTGGGAGTAGAGGTTTTGCCGAAGAACCTCCACCCCCTCCAGGCCGTTTCGGCGGAGGTTCTTCTTTAAGGAGAGGACATTCTCCCGATCCTCCTCCCAGCAGAGGAGCCCCTTGCACTTAGAGGCGAGAGGAAGGGTGAAGAAACCGGTTCCCGCGAAAAGCTCCCCTCCCGAAGGGAAGGAGAGACCAGCCAGCTCCTCATCAACCAGGCCGACCATGGTGGCGAGCTGAGAGAGGTTGGATTGAATGAAGTTGCAAGGACGGTAAAGGTATCTGTAGGGACCCACGAGGAACTCGATCTCGCCGCTCCCGTCAAGTGGTTTCCAGAGATCGGTTCCCTCCTCTTGGAAAGAGGCGGAGCACTCCCGCCCGTTGGAGATAAGGGCGAGGGTCCCGTCGGCAAGTCCCTTGAGCGAAAGGGAACGAAGATACTCCCGGGAGGCTTCAGGGAGAAGGGGGCACTCCGTCGCTTCCACGAGGGTATGGCTCATCCTCTCGTAGTAGCCCGCCTGTTCCTTTCTCACGCGCAGGAGTGTTCTGGTGCGATAACCGAAGGCGGAGGGAGAGGGGTAATGTTCCAAGGGGATGAAGGGTTTCCACCGGCCAATTCGGGCGAGGTTTCCCAGGAGAATCTCCCCCTTCAGCTTCATCTGCAAACCCTCTTGAGCGTGTTGGAGGTTGCACCCCCCACACCGCCCCGCCAACCGACAGGGAGGGGTACGACGGCCGGGAACGGGCGTGATGACCTCTACCAGGGAGCTGTGGTAAACACCTCTTCTCTTCTCCCCTGGGGAAAACTCCACCTCCTCGCCAGGAAGAGCCCCGTAAACGAAGTGGGTCTCCCCCTGAACACGGACGAGTCCCTCTCCCCCTTTGGCCAAGGCTGAGACGTTTCCCCTCATCCTCACTCCTCTTGGGAACCCTCTTCGGGAGAGAGGTTGTAGTAGAAGGAGACCCTGGCTTTCACATCCTCGAAGGGGTAGTAGGAGGGAAAGACAGGAAACCGGATGGAAGAGGAGATGGCGTTTTGAGAAGATTGGTTGAAAGAGACGATCTTGGAGCCTCGGAGCAGCTGGAAGACCTGAAGGGTTCCGTTCCTTCTAAAGACAACGTAGAAGCAGTTGTAATCCTGCAAACCCACCAGGGCCGCCTGGGGGACAAACCAATTCCTCTTGATCTTTCGAACAACCTCTAAGACCCAGGGGTCCAAGTTGATCCCGTGGCTGTCGACGGCGATGGCACCGGAGTAGTTTTTCCAACCATCCCCTCCACCGCCCCAACCACCGTTCTTTCCAAAACCGTAGACGTTTTTCCCCCCGTAGGGAAGGCGCAAGGCACCCTCTTTGGGCGTCCCTGGTCTGGGAGGAAGTAGGGTCAATCCTTTCAGGCCGAAGGTTCCTCCCCTTCCCTCTTCTCCCGGAGCCTTGTCGCTCAGGCCCTTGATCGGTCCGGCGGGTTTTCCCTCAGTGCCGTTTCCCTTCCCTGGGCGCGCGTCGTCCGGGACGAGGATTCCCTTCATCCCCGTGAAGGGCTGAGGATTCTCCCCCTTGGGAGGGAGGGGACGCTGTGGAGGAGGAGGCTGAACCTTCCCAAGAGGCGGATTCTGTGGAGGCGGCTTCACTTCAGCCTTGGGAAGGGTTTTAGGAATTGGAGGAGGCTGTTCGGGAGGCTTCGCCTTGGGAGCCTCGACGATCTCAGGCGGAGGTTTCGGCTGTGCCTTGCGGGGAAAGACCTCCACTTTGGGAATCTTGAGAGCCTTCTTCTCGGCGGGAGGGTCTTTCTTAACGACCTTAGCCTCTTCCTTTCTCTCGGGAGCCTTCTGAAGCGGTGGCTCGTTCTTGGGCGGGGGAGCCTTGGGGATGAGTCTGCGGGTCGGGG
>ERZ1645187.2436-NODE-2436-length-16340-cov-10.931286_pt1 | contig 16340 bp, 12 predicted proteins | sample MGYA00575352_ERZ1645187 | MGnify/ENA primary metagenome ERZ1645187 (study PRJEB40837, sample SAMN11349314) | freshwater sediment metagenome | isolation source: river sediment | host: Sediment | place: India: Wazaribad , New Delhi | collected 2017-02-21 ... | reverse complement strand
CGATCGCCTGCGAATACAGCGTGCCAAGCGACTCGCTGCGATCGATCAGATTGTGCATGTGCAAGGCACGACGAAGGTGCGGCAGCAGTGCCTCGCAGCGCGCCCGGTCCAGCGCGCTGAACCTGGGCGCGGCTTCGCTGCGCGTGATGCGGAATCGCAACTTCCCCGAGTCGGGCGTGGAGATATCGGCCCCCATGACGTGGAACACGTCAACCGGGGCGCACCAGTGCTGGTAATAGGGCATGCGTCGCCATTCGCTCTCGGTCATCAGATCTTCGACCGTGAACACCTTGTCGGCCGGCTGATTGACGAAGGGCGTCATGGAATGGCCGTAAGGCAGATAGGTGACCTTGTCGCCGCCTTCGAGGCCCACCGCGATCATCATCCCCAGGTTGCTCTCGTCCGGACTGCGCAGGATCAAGGTGACGAAGTTCGCCTGGAACAGGACACGGAACATCTCCAGCGCCTCGCCCCAGCGCCGGCTGTCGAGCGACGCATCGTAGAGTGCCGACACGATGCGGTCGTATTCGCCGAGTTCCAGTTCAATCTTGTTCAAGCCCCTTCCCCCTTCAATTTCACGCCGACGAGCCAGACGGAACGCTGGATCAAGCCGATGAAGCAAGCCCGGTGGTAAATCCCCCGAAATCAGCCCGCCGACAGACTCGAAGTCAGGGCCGGAACAGCCTCGAACAGATCCGCCACCAGTCCATAGTCGGCCACCTGGAAGATCGGTGCGTCGGGATCCTTGTTGATCGCCACGATCACGCGGGAATCCTTCATGCCGGCGAGGTGCTGGATGGCGCCGGAAATACCGACCGCCACGTAGAGCCCCGGCGCGACGATCTTGCCGGTCTGGCCCACCTGATAGTCGTTGGGCACGAAGCCCGCGTCGACGGCCGCGCGCGATGCGCCCAGCGCCGCGCCGAGCTTGTCGGCGAGCGGTTCGAGCAGCCGCTGGTAGTTTTCGCCACTCCCCAGCCCGCGTCCACCCGATACGACGATCGCCGCCGCGCCGAGTTCCGGGCGCTCGGATTTGCTCAGCTCGCGACCGACGACGCGCGACAGGGCCAGATCGGGACCCGCGGCCAGGGTCTCCAGCATCGCCGTGCCGCCGCAGCCCGCCGCGTCGAAGGCCGTCGCCCGCACCGTCAGCACATCGAGCGCCTGATCGGACTCGACCGCCACCGTCACGTTGCCGGCGTAGATCGGACGCTCGTAACGCCCCGGCGATACCACCGCAACCACTTCCGACACCGCCGCCACGTCCAGCAGCGCCGCCACACGAGGGGCGAGATTCTTGCCGAAGCTGGAGGCCGCGACAAGCACCGCACGATATCCGCCCTCGCCCGCTATGCGCTGCACCAGCACTGCCAGGTTCTCTGCAAGAGGTTCAGCATAATGCGGGGCATCCACTTTCAGCACGCGGGAGACGCCCGCAACCGCCTGCACTTGGGCAACGACTGCCTCGCAGGCGTGGCCTGCGACCAGCACATCGATCTCGCCACCAAAGCGTGCCGCTGCGGTAACCGCACTCAGGCTTGCCGTCGCCAGACGGCTGTTGTCGTGTTCTGCAATGACCAGTGTCTTCATCATCCGCCTCAGATCACCTTCGCTTCGTTGCGAAGCTTGTTCACCAGCTCGGCCACATCGGCCACCTTGATGCCGCCCTTGCGCGCTGCCGGTTCGGCGTGACGCACGTGGCGCAGGCGCGGCGTGATGTCCACGCCCAGCCCGGCGGCGGCGAGCACGTCCAGCGGCTTCTTCTTCGCCTTCATGATGTTCGGCAGGGTGGCGTAACGCGGCTCGTTCAGGCGCAGGTCGGCGGTCACGAGTGCGGGCAGCTTGAGCTCGACCGTCTCCAGCCCGCCGTCGATCTCGCGCGTCACGGCAACCACGCCCTCGCCCACCGCCACCTTCGAGGCGAAGGTCGCCTGCGGCCAGCCCATCAGGGCGGCCAGCATCTGGCCGGTCTGGTTGGCATCATCATCGATCGCCTGCTTGCCGCAGATCACCATCTGCGGCTGCTCGCGATCGGCGACCGCCTTCAGCAGCTTGGCCACGGCCAGCGGCTGCAGCTCGGCATCGCTCTCAACCAGAATGGCGCGGTCCGCGCCCATCGCCAGCGCGCTGCGCAGGGTCTCCTGGCAGGCGCTCGTGCCGCAGCTCACCGCGACCACCTCGGTGGCCACGCCAGCCTCCTTCAGGCGCACCGCTTCCTCGACGGCAATCTCGTCGAAAGGATTGATCGACATCTTCACGCCGGCCAGCTCGACCCCGCTCTGGTCCGACTTGACCCGCACCTTCACGTTGTAATCGACGACCCGCTTCACCGGGACAAGAATCTTCAAGGCGTTCTCCTTGCTAATTTTCGGAATCTGGACGCTGGCTCAGACCGCGAGCGGCTCGCGGCGCAGCATCACGACATGCGCATCGAAGCTGATCAGCAGCTCATCGCGCTGGTTGAGCAGTTCGAAGCGCGAAACCAGCACGCCGCGCTCGGGGCGGCTGCCCGGACTGCGCTCGACGTGGGTGACGCGGGCACGCAGCTCGTCGCCTGCGACGCCCGGCCTGTGAAAGCGCAGCTTTTCCCAGCCACGACCGGCGATAGAGGCGGTCTCATCGGTGGGAATGCTGTGGCTCAGGCGGATCGTTACCGAGAGCAAATGCACACCGGCCGCGAACAGCTGGCCGATCGGCGATTTCGCCGCTGCGGCTTCGTCCACGTGCGGCGGGAACGGGTCCCACTCGGCAGCAAAGCCCTTGATGTTCTCGGCGGTGAGCAGGTAGCGCTCGGACGATTCGCGCGCCTCGCCGAGAATAACGTCTTCCCAGTAGATCACGCGCTCACCCCCTCGGCGGTGGGGTAATCGGTGTAGCCCTCGACGCCCGGCGTGTACAAGGTTTTGCGGTCGAAGCGGGCGAGCGGCAAGCCGTCCCGCAAACGGCGCACCAGATCGGGATTACCGATGAAGTCGCGGGCAAAGGACACCGCCGCGCCCAGGCCAGACGCAATCGCGGCATCCGCAGAAACCCCGTCAAAGCTGTCGTTCAGGATCAGTTTGCCGTCGAAGCCATCACGGGCGAGCGCAAACGCATCGATCTCCGGCGCCTCGGCACGCATCACGTGCGCGTAGGCCAGGCCCATGTCCTTCACCTGACGGAGCAACTCGGCGTGGGTGGCGACCGTGTCCGCGTCCTTGATGTCGTTGTAGCTGTTGCCGACGCGGAAACGCAGGCCGACACGCCCGGCGCCGATCGCAGCGGCCATCGCCTGCAGGCACTCCGCCACGAAGCGCACCCGATTTGCCACGCTGCCGCCGTACTCGTCGGTGCGCTGGTTGGTGCCCGAGCACATGAACTGCATCGGCAGATAGCCGCTGGTGCAATGCAGCTCGACGCCGTCGAAGCCGGCCTCGCGGGCCTTGATCGCCGCCTGCGCATGTTCCGCCACCACGGCGCGCACCTCTTCGGTGGAGAGCGCGTGCGGCAGGTCATAGGGCTGCATGTCGGCGCTGTCGGTGAAGACCTCGCCCGCGGCGCGGATCGCCGACGGCGCGACGGTGGCGACCCCCTCGCCCTTGATGTGGTGACTGCCGATGCGGCCGGCGTGCATGATCTGCAGCACGATGAGCCCGCCGCGCGCATGCACGGCGTCCGTCACCTTGCGCCATCCGGCGACCTGCGCCGCGGTGGCGATGCCCGGCTGGCGGCAATAGGCCTGGCCCGCGGCGCTCGGCCACGCGCCCTCGGCGACGATCAGTCCGGCCTCTGCGCGCTGGGCGTAGTACTCGACCATCAGCTCACCGGGCACGCCCTGCGCGTCGGCGCGGTTACGCGTCATCGGGGCCATCACGATGCGGTTGGCGAGTTCGAGGTCGCCCAGGTGCACCGGACTGAAGAGATTCGGAAGTGCAGCCATGACTGCGCTCACAGCGCGGTGACCAGCACCGAAGAGCGGCCACCGTCGACCGGCAGGCTGGCCCCGGTGATGTAGGACGCCTCGTCGCTGGCGAGGAACAGGATCGCGTTGGCGAGCTCTTCCGGCTGGCCCACGCGGCCCATCGGGATCAGCTTCTCGGTGTTCCTGCGCGAAGCCTCGTCGGCCAGCATGCCGGCGGTCGCCGGGGTTTCCACCACGGCCGGGATCACCACATTGACACGGATGCCGTGCGGCGCGCCTTCGGCCGCCGCGGCGCGCGAGAAGTTGTCGATGGCCGCCTTGGCCGCCGAATAGCCCGCCATCCAAGGCGTGCCGAGCTGGCCGCAGATCGAGGACACATTGACGATCGCGCCGCCCTTGCCCTTCATCAGGCGCATCGCGGTGCGCGTGCCCCAGAAGGTGCCATCCACCGAGGTGGCGAAGTTGGCATGCCAGTCGGCGGTGCTCATCTCCTCGATGCTGCCCCAGGTATAGGCCATGGCGTTGTTCACCAGCACGTCCAGCCGGCCGTGGCGCTGGGCCGCAGCCTCGAGCGCGGCGGTGAAGCCCGCCTCGTCGCTGACGTCGGCCACTGCCGCCTCGGCCTTGCCGCCGGCGGCGACGATGCCTGCGACAACCTCGTCCAGCGGTTCGCGCCGCCGTCCGCAGACCACCACGGTAGCGCCTTCCTGCGCCAGGCGCTGCGCAGTCGCCGCGCCAATGCCGCTGCCCCCGCCCGTCACGAACGCCACCTTGCCCTGCATACGACCTGCCATGTCCCGTCTCCTCGTGTCTAGCGCCGCGCCGTGCGCGGCCCGTGTGTTGTGATTGCTCGACCCGTCCGATCGGCGTGCCAGCCCGCCCGATACGGCGAGCTTGTGGAGCTAGGGTAGAAAAACAGCCCCGGGGCGCCATCGTCCGATGGGACTAAAGAGTGGAGTGGCAATGGACGCGCCCCGCGGGCACAGGGGCGGGCAGCGCAAACGACAGCAAGGGGCAACGGGCGACGATGCGCCCCCCCCTCGAAAAATGATCCTGGCCACCTGCCTGCCCGGGTACGCCGGGCCCCGCTCACCCCGGGAAGCGCACCCTGACGCGTTCGGTGGTGGGCAGCGCCTGGCAACTCAGCGTCCAGCGCTTGGCGAGGTCCTTGGCGTCGAGCACCTCGTTGTGACGCAGGTGAACCTCACCCTCCACCACCTGGCACATGCACGACGCGCACATGCCGGCCTGGCATGAATGCGGCGCGTTGACGCCGGCCTTGAGCGCTGCATCGAGCAGGGTCTCGGTGCCGGCGACCTCCAGCGTGTGCACCTCGCCATCGAGCTCGATCTCCACCGTGGCGCGCTCGACCGTTGCCGCCGGCGCGGGCGCTGCGGCGTTGATGGCGGCGACGTCCTCCTCGTCCGGCAGCGACACGAAACGCTCGACGTGAACGTGCTCGCCCGCCATGCCGGCCTTGTCAAGCGCCGACACCATGGCGTCCATGAACGGGCCCGGGCCGCAGATGAAGGCCTGCGCGTGCGCCCAGGGGCGGGCAAGTTCCGCGAGCTGCGCCACCGAGGGCACGCCTTGCACCGAATCCAGCCAGTGGATGATCTGCAGCCGGGCCGGATGCGCGGCGGCGAGCGCGTTCAGCTCGTCGCGGAAGATGACCGAACGCTCGTCGCGGTTGGCGTACAGCAGGCAGATGCGACCCTGGCCGTGCGCCAGCGCCGAACGCAGGATCGAGAACACGGGGGTGATGCCGCTGCCACCGGCGCACAGCAGGAACTCACCCTGCAGCGAGGCCGGCGTGAACACCCCCGCCGGCGCCATGACATCGAGCGTCTCGCCCGGGCGCACACGGTCGCACACCCAGTTCGAGCCACGGCCATCCTTCACGCGCTTGACCGTCACCCGCAGGTGAGCATCCAGCGTCGGCGCGCTCGACATCGAATAGCAGCGCGGCAGATGACGGCCCAGCACCGGCAGGCGCAGGGTCAGGAACTGACCAGGCCGATACCGGAAGGTCTCGGCAAGTTCGGGCGGCACCTCGAACACGACCGACTTTGCGTCGTGCGTTTCCTCGTTTACCGCCTTCACCTTCAGGGCGTGGTAGCGCTGGGCTGTCATCTTGTGTGCTTCTCCGTTGGCGTCCGACCGATCAGATGTACGGATCGGCGTTGGGCAGTCCGAGCATCACCGCACCGTGCGCACGCGCATACGTGTCGGTGTTGTTGGCGATGTGACCGCGCGCCTGGTGGATGTCGCGGAACACGCGTTCGATCGGGTTGCTCTTGTAGGTGCCGGACGCAGCGCAGGCCCGCATCAGCTCGCTCGCTGCGGTCGCGCACTGCTTGGGCACCTGCGAGGCCTGGGCGCGCTGCATCAGACGCTCCTCCACCGGCATGCGCTCGCCGGTCTTGGCGCACTCGACGATGCGGGCGTAGTTGCGGAACAGCACCAGCTTGAGCTGGTCGGTGGTCATCATCGCCTCGGACACCGCCTGCTGGGCATTGACGTCCTCGGCGGTCTTCGCGCCGTGCTTGCCCACGTGAGCGGCAGCACGCTCGCGGAAACTCGCGATGGCACCATCGAGCGCGCCGATGCAGGCCGACGACACTGCGCGCTGGAAGACCTGGGTGAAGGGAATCTTGTAGACCCAGCCCGGATTGGTCTGACGTCCGGGGCAGCCGGCGTCGCTGTGGTCGTTGGTGCGGTGGGTGCGGTGCTCGGGCACGAAGCAGCCGTCGACCACGATGTCGTGACTGCCGGTGGCGCGCAGGCCGAGTACGTCCCAGTTCTTCTCGATGCGGAAGTCCGACTTCGGCAGCAGGAAGGTGGTGTGCTCCAGCACGCCCGAGCCGTCCTTCTTCGGCAGCAGGCCGCCGAGGAAGATCCACTCGCAGTGCTCGACGCCGCTCGAGAAGCCCCAGCGCCCGGAGAAGCGATAGCCGCCCTCCACCGCCTCGGCCTTGCCGGTGGGCATGTAGGTCGAGGCGATCAGCACGCCGGTGTCCTTGGCCCAAACGTCCTGTTGCGCCTGCTCGGGGAACAGCGGGAGCTGCCAGTTATGGACGCCGATCACGCCATAGATCCAGGCGGTCGACATGCAGCCCTCGGCGAGCGCCATCTGCACCCGGTAGAACACCCGCGGATCCAGCTCGTAGCCGCCGAAGCGCTTGGGTTGCAGCACCCGGAACAGGCCCGCCTCCTTCATTTCCTGCACCGTCTCGACCGGCACCATGCCCGCGGCCTCGGCAGCGCGAGCACGCTCGGCGAGCCGCGGCGCCATCGCCCTGGCCCGCGCCACCAGATCTACCGCCTCCGGCGTCATGTAATCTTCGGCCAGAATGCCGAGAACCTGATCCTTGTCCATTGCGCCCATCTCCATGTCCTCCGTGATCGCCAACCTAGGCGTTTTTCGGGTGATATCCCTACTGCGATGACCGAAATGTTCCATACGACAACCCGACCATCATCGTCTGAACGGACTACCGTAAATGGCTGACCCATAAAGATTCTTTCTCTTCAGGCGCAAGGGCGTGAGGGCATCCTGGGCAATGCGCACCCGGCACCGTCTCGCCAGTCGGGGCGGATCCGGGCCGTAACCCTTTTGGACGATGCCCCCGAACGCCATGCGCCAATAATGGATGCACCCTGCCGCCCACCCTGGCGGACGGCATCCGGAACAACAAAGGAGACGCCCCATGCTCGCCCCCGTAGGCATGGCCATGGCATTGATTGTCACAGCGGCCAGCATCTATTCGTTTTCACCCAGGCACGTGCCGCCGCTGCAGGAAACGCGCATCCCCGTTGACCGCATGCAGCTCACCACCATCGAGCGCAGCAAGGCGGGACTCGTCATCGCCGGTGAGCTCGGCTCGATCCTGGTTTCCGCAGACGAAGGCCAGAGCTGGAAGCCGGCCACCATCTCCCACGACCGCCAGGCCCTGATCACCCGCATCGTGTTCGCCGACCCGGCGCGCGGACTGGCATTGGGCCACGAGGGCTGGATCCTGCGTACCGAGGATGGCGGGCTCACCTGGAAGGAGGCGTACTTCGACGAGTCCAATGGCGAGCCGCTGATGTCGGCACGCCAGCTACCCTCCGGCGACTGGCTGGCCGTGGGCGCCTTCGGACGCGTCCTGCGCTCGACCGACGACGGCAGGAGCTGGCAGTCCGATAGCCTCCCGGATCTGAGCGACTGGCACCTCAACGACATCGCCTCGTCCTCCGACGGTCAGCAATGGATGATCGTCGGCGAAGCCGGCACCGCGCTGTCGTCGTCGGACAGCGGCCAGAGCTGGCAGGCCATCGAGCCCTTCTACAACGGCTCGCTCTATGGCGCGGCCCACCTCGGCGGAGACCGCTGGGTGGCCTACGGCATGCGCGGCAACGTCTTCTTCAGCGCCGACCACGGCGCGACCTGGCAGGAGGCCAGGGTCCCCGCCCCGATCTCGATATACGGCCATGCCCTGCTGCCGGATGGCGAGCTGCTGCTGGTCGGCCAGGGCGGCATGGTGCTGTCGAGCAAGGATGGCGGCAAGACGCTGGACATCGTGCGCCGCGAGGGCCGTGCCAGCCTGACCGACATCGTCGTGACCGGCGATGGCCGCTGGATGCTGTCCAGCGACGGCGGCCTGCAGGTCCGCCCCCCCGCTTCCGCCAACCAGACCCAGAACGACGGAGCCGCCTGATGAACGCAGCCCACCCCATCACCCGAACGGACGCCCTCGTCGCGGTCCTGGCCCGCATGCTGATCAAGTGGCGCAAGCCGCTTGGCCTGTTCTTCCTCCTGCTCACGCTCGGCCTGGGCTATTCGGCGCTGAACACCCGCCTCGACCCCGGCTTCAACAAGCTCATCCCGCTCAAGCACGAGTACATGGCGGCCTTCCTCGAGCATTCGGGCACCTTCTCGGGCGCCAACCGGATCCTGGTCAGCGTCGAGTGGAAGGGCGAAGGCGACATCTACAACGCCGAATTCCTGCCGGTGCTGCGCAAGGTCAATGACGAGGTCTTCTTCACGCCCGGCGTCAACCGTGCCAGCGTGCGCTCGATCTTCACCCCCAACGTGCGCTACATCGAGGTGACCGAAGAGGGCTTCAACGGCGACGTCGTGATCCCCGCGCGCTTCGAGACCAACGAAGCCGGTCTCAACCAGGTGCGCGCCAACGTCGCCAAGTCGGGCGTGGTCGGCCGCCTGGTCGCCAACGACTTGAAGTCGGCCCTGGTGCAGGCCGACCTGCTCGAGGTCAGCCCCGAGACCGGCGAGAAGCTGGACTACGCCGAGGTCGCCAAGCGCCTCGAGGCCATCCGCGCCGAGTTCGCCAAGGACAAGATCGACATCCAGATCGTCGGCTTCGCGAAGGTGATGGGCGACGTCATGGAAGGCCTGTTCACCGTGGTGATGTTCTTCGCCATCGCCTTCGTCATCACCTCGCTGCTGCTGTGGCTGTATTCGCGCTCGCTCAAGCTCACCGTATTGGCCATCGCGGTGGCCCTGCTGCCGGTGATCTGGCTGCTGGGCATCCTGCCGCTGATCGGCTACGGCATCGACCCGATGTCGGTGCTTGTCCCCTTCCTGATCTTCTCGATCGGGGTGTCGCACGCGGTGCAGATGACCAATGCCTGGAAGCAGGACGTGCTCGCCGGCGAGACGGCGATGGAGGCGGCCGAAGGCGCGTTCCGCAAGCTCGCCATCCCCGGCATCATGGCGCTGCTCGCCAACGCACTGGGCTTCCTGGTGATCATGGTGATCGACATCCCCATCGTGCACGAGCTCGGCCTCACCGCCTGCCTGGGCGTTGCGCTGATGATCATGACCAACAAGATGTTCATGCCCATCATCCTGTCGCACCTGCATCTCGAGCGCATGGCGCTGGATCAGCCGGTCGACAACAAGGAGAAGCACCCCACCTGGTGGAAGGTGTCCGCGCTGTCCGAGCCGCGTCCGGCGCTCGTCACCTTCGCCGTCATGCTCGTGCTGCTCACCGCGGCCACCTACTACTCGCGCCAGCTTCAGACCGGCGACATCGGCAGCGGCGTCCCCGAGCTGCGCGCCGACTCCCGCTACAACAAGGACAACGACAGGATCATCAGAAACTACTCCATCGGCATGGACGTGCTGTCGGTGTATGTCGAGACCCGCAACCTGGACGAGGCCTGCCTGAACTGGGAGGTGATGAACGCGGTGGAGCGCTTCGACCTCCACATGCGCGGAGTCGATGGCGTGCAATCGGTGAGCACGGTCGCGGGCATGGCCAAGCTGTACGCCGCGGGCAACAACGAGGCCAATCCGCGCTGGGCTGCGCTGCAGCGCAGCGAGGCCGCCCTGCGCACCGGCGGCCGCGCCGCCAACCCGGAGAACGGCCTCAACTCCCATGGCTGCAAGACGATCCACATCGCCGTCTACCTCACCGACCACCAAGGCCCGACGCTCAAGCACGTGGTCGATGAAGTGCAGAAGTTCATCGCCGCAGACAAGACCGCCAACGCCACCTTCCGCCTCGCCGGGGGCAACGGGGGCGTCGCCATCGCCACCAACGAGGCGGTGGAAAAGGCCGAAGTGCAGATGCTGGCCTCGATCTTCGCGTCGATCTCGCTGCTGTGCTGGCTCACCTTCCGCTCCTGGCGCGCCGTGCTGTGCGTGATCGTGCCGCTGATGCTGGTGACGATCATGTGCAACGCGCTGATGGCGATCCTCGGGATCGGTCTCAAGGTCGCCACCCTGCCGGTGATCGCGCTCGGCGTGGGCGTGGGGGTCGACTATGGCATCTACATCTATGAGCGCATGCAGCACGAGATGGCCGAGCAAGGCTACGGCCTGCGCGAAGCCTTCTACGAGGCGATGCGCCAGCGCGGCACGGCGGCGGTGTTCACCGCGGTGACGATGTCGATCGGCGTCGGCACCTGGGCGTTCTCGGCGCTCAAGTTCCAGGCCGACATGGGCATCCTGCTGGCCTTCATGTTCCTGGTGAACGTGCTCGGCGCGATCTTCCTGCTGCCGGCGCTGGCCTGCTGGCTGGGCATCGGACGCAAGGCCCCGGTGGGCGAGGACCGGCCGCAGGAGGCTCATCCTGCCCCGTCGAAGGATTCCGCCCTGATGAGGACTAGCGAAGCCGGCGCCGTCGCCGAGCCGCTGCGCTCCTGAGCCCCATCCGTCCAGCGAGGGCGCCGACCATCCGGGCGGCGCCCTCGCCTTTTGTGCCTTGACCGCGCGACTTCAAGCCGTCGGCCCGCCCCCCACCCGCAGGCCGCACATCCCGCGCGCGATGCGCACCAGCATCGGCTCCAGCGAGGGCGAATCGAGCAACTCCGGACGCTCCTCGACGAGCGTCGCCAACAGGTTGCGGATGCCGCGCACCAGCATGAAGGCGGCAATCTCGGTGTCCGGCTCCCCTACCTCGTCCGCATGCTGCTGCAGCAGGCGCGCCATGTTTGCCACCAGCTGCTCCGAAGTGCGGTCACCGCGCCCCAGGCCCTGCGCCCGCCCGAACTGCATCTGCCGCGCGTACTTGCGATAGAAGTCCTTGCCCAGGGACAGCAGGCGCTTCTCGGTCCCGACCGTGCTGCGGAACAGGGCCTGCAGCAGTTCGTCCAGCGACTGGCGATGCAAGCGGAAAAGCTCGGGCGACGCCGCGACCGACGCTTCATCCATGATTCGCTTGCTGATCTCCACCAAGATCGCTTCCTTGTCGGGGAAGTACTGATAGATCGCGCCCACCGAAACCCCCGCCCGCTGCGCAACATTGCGGGTGGTGACCGCATCCACGCCCTGCGTGCGCAGAATCTCGTCGGCCGCGCCGAGGATCGCCTCGACCGTGAAGCGTGCCCGCGCCTGCGTGGGCCGGGTGCGCAGCGTCGAATCGATGCGCCCCGCGCCCGACACGCTCCGTGCCGACGCATCCGCCTTGCCCTTCCCGGCCGCGTTTCCGGCCTTCGAACCCCGACTGCTCATCGCCCCTCCTCGACCCCCGTCATGCAGCGCTCGCCCACGGGCCGGAGCCCCGGTTTTGTTCGGTTTTTGCAAGTACATAAAACCATATAAATTTCATTGTATTACGCATCATCGACGGCTTGCGTTCAGTTTCATGCTCATATTTCCTGGAGCCACCGGCCTTTGCCCTACGATTGTCCGTGCTCCCTGCCTGCAGGCCCATGGAAACCGCCCACGGCGGACACCCATGCCCCGGTGCGGCAGCCAATTCCGATCATCGAACACAGCAAAGGACAGCCATGACCGACGTCTTCATTTACGACCATGTGCGTACCCCCCGCGGCAAGGGCAGGGCCGACGGTGCGCTCGCCGAAATCACCCCGGTGCAACTCGCTGCACAGATGCTGCAGGCAGTGCGCGACCGCAACCAGCTCGACAGCCGGCTGATCGAGGACGTGCTCCTCGGCTGCGTGGTGCCGGTAGGCGAACAGGGCGGCAACATCGCCCGCGTCGCCGCGCTCGTGGCGGGCTTCGACCACGGCGTGCCCGGCATGCAGCTCAACCGCTACTGCGGCTCGGGCCTGGAAGCGGTGAACTTCGCCGCCGCCAAGGTCGGATCGGGCCAGGTCGACATGGCAATCGGCGGCGGCGTGGAGAGCATGTCGCGCGTGCCGATGGGCAGCGACGGCGGCGCCATGGCGCTCGACCCGCAGGTCGCGTTCAAGATGTATTTCACCATGCAGGGCGTGAGCGCCGACCTGCTCGCCACCCTGCATGGCTTCACCCGCGAACAGTGCGACGCCTACGCGGTGGAAAGCCAGCGCCGTGCCGCCCAGGCCTGGGCCAATGGCTGGTTCGACCGCTCGGTGGTGCCGGTCAAGGACGTGCTCGGCCTGCCGGTGCTGGCGAAGGACGAGGCGATCCGCCCCGAGACCACGCTGGCGTCGCTTGCCGCACTCAAGCCGTCCTTCCAGGAGATGGGCACGCAGTACGGATTCGACGGCGTCGCGCTGCTCAAGTACCCGCAACTCGAAGCCATCGCCCACATGCACCACGCCGGCAACAGCTCGGGCATCGTCGATGGCGCCGCCGCCGTGCTGGTGGGCAACGCCGAATCGGGCGCCCGCGCCGGCCTCAAGCCGCGCGCGCGCATCCGCTCGATGGCCACCGTCGGTTCCGAGCCCACGCTGATGCTCGACGCCCCCAGCTACGCCGCCCAGAAGGCGCTGAAGAAAGCCGGCATGACCGCCTCGGACATCGGCCTGTGGGAGCTGAACGAGGCTTTCTCCTCCGTCGTGCTGTGCCTGATGGAACGCCTCAACGTGCCGCATGACCGCATCAACGTCAATGGCGGCGCCATCGCCATGGGCCATCCGCTAGGCGCCACCGGCGCGATGATCCTCGGCACCCTGCTCGACGAAATGGAGCGCCGCCAGGTCGGCACCGGCCTGGTCACGCTTTGCGAGGCTGCCGGCATGGGCACCGCCACCATCATCGAGCTCGTCTGAGCGCCACCGGACCACATCAAGGAATCGACAGTCATGACTGAAGTCATCCATATCTCGGTAGACGCCGACGGCATTGCCACCCTGCTCTTCGATCGCACCGACAGCAACATGAACATCATGGACATGAAGTTCATGGATGAGATCGCCGCCGCGATCGAGCGCCTCGCCAACGACGCCACCATCAAGGGCGCCATCTTCACCTCCGGCAAGCCGGTGTTCGCCGCTGGCGCCGACCTCAAGGAGATGGAGGCCAGCCTGGACAGGGCTGAAGATCTGCCCGTCGCCGAACGCCTGAAGCTCAACGCTTCGCTGTCCAGGCTGCTGCGCCGCATGGAGACCTGCGGCAAGCCGGTCGCCTGCGCCATCAATGGCACGGCACTGGGCGGCGGCACCGAGATCGCGCTGGCCTGCCACTACCGCGTGGTGTCGGACGCGAAGGGCATCCAGCTCGGCCTGCCCGAAGTCCAGGTGGGCCTCTTGCCCGGCGGCGGGGGCACCCAGCGCGTTTCGCGCCTGGTCGGCATCCAGGCGGCGATGCCGGTGGTCATGGAAGGCCAGGCGCTGTCGGCCGAGAAGGCGCTGAAGCTGGGACTGGTGCACAAGATCGTGCCCGCCGACCAGCTGCTCGCCGAGGCCCGGCGCTGGCTCGTCGAGGAAGGCGATCCGGTGCAGCCCTGGGACAAGAAGGGCTACAAGATCCCCGGCGGCGCCGGTCCGTCCTCGCCCGCGGTGGCGCAGATGCTGGTGGTCAGCAACGCCATGCTGCAGGCCAAGACCTTCCACAACCTGCCCGCCCCCAAGGCCATCCTGTCCTGCCTGTACGAAGGTCCGCAGCTGCCGATGGACAAGGCGCTGGAAATCGAGGCCAAGTACTTCACCCTGCTCCAGCTCGACCCGGTGTCGCGCAACATGATCCGCACCCTCTTCATCAACAAGGGCAAGGCGGACAAGCTGATGCACCGCCCCGAGGGCGTGCCCAAGACCACCTTCCGCAAGATCGGCGTGGTCGGCGCCGGCCTGATGGGGGCGGGCATCGCCCACCACTGCGCCAAACTCGGCATCGAGACCGTGCTGATCGACCGCGACCAGGCCGCCGCCGAAAAGGGCAAGGCCTACTCCGTCAAGCGCCTGGAGAAGGACATCGCCAAGGGTCGCATGACGCAGGACAAGGCCGACGCCATCCTCGCCCGCATCCATCCCACCACCGACTACGCCGCCCTGGCCGAAGTGGAACTGGTCGTGGAAGCGGTGTTCGAGGACCGCGGCATCAAGGCCGAGGTCACGCGCAAGCTCGACGCCGTGCTGCCGCCGCATGCGGTGATCGCCTCGAACACCTCGGCGCTGCCGATCAGCGAACTGGCCGAGGCCGGCGCTCACCCGGAGAACTTCATCGGCATGCACTTCTTCTCGCCGGTCGAGCGCATGCCGCTGGTCGAGATCATCCGCGGCCGCAAGACCTCGCCCGAGACACTGGCACGCGCGCTCGACCTCGTGCAGGCGATGAAGAAGACGCCGATCGTGGTCAACGACGGCCCCGGCTTCTTCACCAGCCGCTTCATCGGCGCCTACGTCAACGAAAGCCTGACGATGGTCACCGAGGGCGTGAATCCGGCGCTGATCGAGAACGCGGCGAAGATGGCCGGCATCCCGGTCGGCCCGCTCACCGTCTCCGACGAAATCGGCCTCGACACCGCCTACCACGCCAGTCAGCAGCGTAAGAAGGACGAGGGCGATGCCTTCCAGCCCACGCCTACCTTCCGGCTGGTGGAAAAGCTGGTCGGCGAGCTCGGCCGCCACGGTCGCAAGAACGGCAAGGGCTTCTTCGACTACGCCGCGGACGGCAGCAAGAAACTGTGGCCCGGCCTCGCCGAACTCTTCCCCCCGCTCGCCGAGCAGCCCACGGTCGATGAGGTGAAGGCCCGAATGCTGTATGCCCAGCTCGTCGATGCCGCCAAGGCGATGGCCGCTGGCGTGCTGATCGACCCTGCCGACGGCGACGTCGGCTCCATCCTCGGCGTTGGCTTCCCGGCCTACCTTGGCGGCCCGTTCTCGATGATGGACACGATCGGGATCGACAAGGTTGTGGCCGAGTGCGACCGCCTCGCCGCGCGCTACGGGGCGCAGTACGCCGCGCCACAGTTGCTGCGCGACATGGCGGCCGAGGGCAGGACCTTCTACGGCGCCCATCGCATCACGCCGCCAGCGGCCGTTCGCTGACCCTTCCGCCTCACCAACACGAAACCCGCCGCCGCCCCCGGAGCCGCCGGCGCAGTCCCAAGGAGTCCCTGCGTGAATTTCGACTTTTCCGACGACCAGCGCCTGCTGCAGGACGCCGTGCGCGCCATGCTCGCCGAGACCAGCACCTCGCAGGCGGTGCGCGAGGTGCTCGAGGGCCGGGCCAGCCATTCCGAGGCCGTCTGGCGCAACCTCATCGAAATGGGCGCCGCCGGCGCTGCCATCCCCGAACAATACGGCGGCGCCGGACTGGGCTATCTCGAGCTCTGCCTGGTAGCGGAGGAGGCTGGCCGCCACCTCGCTGCCGTGCCCCTGTCGTCCAGCTTCTACCTGGCTGCCGAGGCCATCCTGCGCGCCGGCAACGATGCGCAAAAGCAGCGCTGGTTGCCGAGGATCGCCCGTGGCGAGCTCGTCGCCACCGCCGCGCTGGGCAGCCGCGAGCGCTATCGCGCCCCTGCCCCGCTCGCCTTCGACGGCGCGACGCTCACCGGCACCAGCCCGGCGCTGGTCGACGGCGACATCGCCGGGCTGGCGGTGCTGCGGGTGGGCGACGCGCTCGTGCTGGTCGACCTGGCCGGCGCCGGCGTCAGCCGCAGGCCAGTGCCCACGCTCGACCCTACCCGCCCGCTCGCCGCGCTCCACTTCGATCGCACGCCCGCCGAGTGCCTGTCGGCCACCGCGGCTGCAGCCGTCGCCGCCCGCGTCCTCGACGGCGCCGCCGTGCTGCTCGCCTTCGAGCAGGTTGGCGGCGCCGCCC
>ERZ1645187.2435-NODE-2435-length-16343-cov-155.839084_pt1 | contig 16343 bp, 16 predicted proteins | sample MGYA00575352_ERZ1645187 | MGnify/ENA primary metagenome ERZ1645187 (study PRJEB40837, sample SAMN11349314) | freshwater sediment metagenome | isolation source: river sediment | host: Sediment | place: India: Wazaribad , New Delhi | collected 2017-02-21 ... | reverse complement strand
CGCCGGTCGTTGACCGGCACCGTCTTTCCGTGGAGCCCGGACTTTCCTCCCCGAGTGAGACACCCGAGGCGGCCGCCCGGCCGACTGGCGGGCGACAGATGGGCCGGATGCGCCGCGCGGTCAAGGGGGTGGTCTCGGGCTCGGCCCTTCGAGGTACCGGGAGCCGGAGGCGAACGGCGCCCCCCCCTCACCCCATCCCCGTGACCGCCTTGGCCCGCTTGCAATAATCCGCCGCCGCCGAGGAGATCCGCTTCGTCGCGATGCCGCCCTTGTATTTGGCGATGGCGAGGCAGGCGTTGCCGCCCGATTTCGCCCAGTCCCAGCCGAGTTCCTTCATCCCCCAGACGATGTTGGTCTCCGGGTCGAGGAGTTTCTCGGTCGGGCCTCTGTAGCCCTGGAAGCGCGCCGTCGACGGCATCACCTGCATCAGCCCGACCACCCCGTGGCGCCCGCGCAGGTTCGGCTGATACTTGCTCTCGACCCAGCCGACCCCGACCGCCAGCCACAGCGGCACCTTGTTGGCCACCGCCTCGCGCCGGAGGAGCGCCATGTAGGGCTCTGCCGCCGCCGGGACCTTCTTCGGCTCGCCGATGACCGCCGTCTCCGCCGCGATCGGAGCGGCGGCGGGTCGCGGCGCGGTCACCGATTCGGGGGCGAGCGAGGCGACCTCCAGCGTCGCCTCGACCGTCGGGCCGGTCCCGAGATCCGCCGGACGAGGTCGCGGCATCGGTAGGTTCACCTTCCGCGGAAGCGCCGTCGCGGCGACCGCCGTCGTGACGACCGTCGTCGCCTCGACCCCCACCGGGCGCTCCTCGGCCGGCCGTGCCGGAAAGAGCTCGAAGGCGGCGCCCACCGGATCGTCGGGGGCCACGTCGCCCGGTGTCGGCACGAGGCGGGCGGTGGCGGGCGCAGCCTCTCGGCCTCGCCCCTCCTTCACGGACGGCGCACTCGTCTGGGCCTGCGCCGCGACCACCACCAGCGTCGGAGCGATCAGCCCCGCGCCGCTGATCAGTCGGAACACGCGCCGTCTCATGCGATCGCCTCCCGGCGCTCCCGCTCCTCGAGCAGAGCGCGCAAGGTCGCCACGGTTCCCGGATCGGCGATGCCGTCGACGCGCTCGGTGCGGAAATGACGCTGGAACGCCTCGACCACCGCCGCCGTCGCGCCGTCGTAGACGCCGGTCACCTCGAGCCCGTAGCCGACGAGCCGGAGCATCGCCTGCAGCGCTGCCACCGGCGGCGAGTGCTCGCCCGGCGCGAGCGTCCGTCCCTCGGCGCTCCCGACCGGCGCCACCCACAGCCCGACCCCGGCCCTGGCGAGCCGCCCCCACGGGAAGAGTTCGCCCGGATCGCGCTTGCGCCCCGGCGCGATGTCGGAATGGGCGAGAACCCGATCGGCGGGGATGCCGTTGCGGGCGACGATGTCGCGGGCGAGCGCGATCACCGCCGCGATCTGCTTCTCCGGGAACGGCCGACAGCCGGGATGGACCTCGATCGGCGCGGTCGGATCGCGGTCGGGCGACAGGGACATGTCCCACCAGTGACCGGGATTGACGATCTCGATGCCGACCGAGGCGGAGTTGACGTCGTCGTCCTCGCCCCAGGCACCGCGACCGGCGTGCCATGCACGCCGCATCTCCGGCACCAACTGGGTGATGCGCCCGTCCTCGTCGACGACGTAGTGGGCCGAGACCTCGGAGACCGGCAGGGTCAACCAGCGGATCGCCCGGTCCGCGCCCGAGAGCCCGCACCCCTCCGGCATGCCGGTGTAGTGCAGCAGCAGGATGTCCGGCGGTGCATGCAGGAACCGGCCGCGCCGTTCGCCGTGATTGGGCGACGGGCGCACCTCGTCGACGAGCGGCGTATCCGGCTCGAAGGCGGTCGCGGCGGCGGGTTCGATCATGCCTGTATTCTGTCCCTGGTCGGCCGTTTCGTCATCCGGCATTCGGCGCGAGCGTCACCACGACGCGACCGGCCATCGGCCGAACCCCGACCCTGGCGGAGGACGATGGCGAAGATCGGGCATCCCGCCCCTTGCCGTCGCGACCCGACGCCCGACATCGGTCAAGGAATGCGGACCGCATCCACCCTAGTTTCGAGCCATCACCTGCGACGGACGGTCGCATCACGGAGGGGAACACGATCCATGCGCACGGCGATGTTCGCGGCGGCACTGCTCCTGCCTCTGGTCCACGGTGCGGCCTCGGCCACCCATGCCACGGCCGAGTCGGACTACCCCGGGTCCTGGGCCATCGCCGACGGTCACGGTCGGGTCGCGGTCAAGGTGCAGTACCTGCCGCAGGCCACCTGCTGGCGGATCAAGAGCGCCCGCCCGGGCGTGCCCGACGTCACCACCGATCAGCCGACCGGTCGGCATCTCTACGTCACCGTCGCGATCGAACGCACCGACATGCCCTGCCTGCCGATCAACAACCCACTCGAGACCCGCCTCACCATCACCGATGTGCCCGACAGCATCAGTCTCGACGTCTTCTTCGTCGACGAACGAGGTGTGCTGCAACGCTCGCAGCGCCATCGCATAGAGCGCACCTGCGGCGCCTCGACCGTCACCGCCTGCTGAGGCGACCGGTCATACCGAACTCATGAAGTTTCGACCTTTTCGAAACTTCATGAGTGAAGGCGAGCCCGAACGGGCGTCGGCCGGTCGGGCCGTGACGCTCACGAAATTCGGACGAGTGCGAATTTCGTGAGCCGAGTACTACTTCGCCAATCCGCGCTCCAGCCGGATCGCCTCCCAGGCACCGTTGATCGAGGCCAACCGATCGGTGAGGATCGCCATCGCCTCCGCCGGCAGGCCGTGGGCGAAATGGCGATCGGGATGGCATTCGGCCACCGCCTTGCGCCATGCCGTCTTCACCGCCGCGTCGTCCGCCTCGCGCGCGACGCCGAGCACCCGGTAGGGATCCGGGCCGCGGCGCTTGACGAACCCGGAGGCGATCGCCTCGAACCGCCGCTTCTCGAGGCCGAAGATCTCCGCCACGCGTTCGAGGAACGCCATCTCGCGCTCGTGTACGAACGTGTCAGCGGCGGCGATCAGGAACAGGCCTTCGAGCACGTCCTCGAGGAAGACGGTGTCGCCCTTGGCGAGGTCGCGGATGCGCGCCGAATGGGCCTCGAAGCCGGCGACGTCGCGCTGAGCGAGATCGAACAGTCGTTCGACGTTCCTCTCCTCGCCCGGCGGGATCTCCACCACCCGGCGGAAGGTCTCGACCTCCTCGGCGGTGACGACGCCGTCGGCCTTGGCCATCTTGGCGGAGAGCGCGATCAACGCCACGGTGAAGGCGACCGGCCCGCGCGCCGCCGCCCGCTCGCCGACCCAGGCGGAGATCCGGTCCCACAGCGGAGACAGCCCGGTCAGGTCACCGACGAAGCCGGCGATCTGTCCGAGGTTCTGCCACAGCCCGGCGCGCAGTTCGCGCACCTCTTCGAGCGCCTCGTCGAGCCGCTCCTCGGCGCTCTCCGGACGCGCGTCCCACCGCTTCCCCGACACCGGATCCCCCATCCGACCGTACGCCCCGTCGCGCCGCCGGTTCGATTCGGTGACCGCGTATGGACGTCGAACATTGCTCGATCGTCGCATGCGTGCTTTCTAGCTGTCCAGGCAGGACGCACGCGCGCCCCGCCACGGTGGGCCGACCCCGGCCGACCCGAGGGATGCGGTATGACGCTCGACGACAAGCCGGAACCGGTCCGGCGGGCTGCGGGATTTTCGGTCCACGTGTTCACCGCTTCGGGCGGTGCGGTGGCGCTTCTCGCCCTCTATGCGGCGATCGAGCGCGACTTCGCCATCTGCTTCGCCTGGCTCGGCCTCGCCCTGTTCATCGACGGCATCGACGGTACTCTGGCCCGCGCCGCCAAGGTCCACGAGACCGCGGCGCGCATCGACGGCGTCGTCCTCGATCTCGTCGTCGACTTCCTCACCTACGTGCTGGTGCCGGTGATCGCCCTGTGGCGCTCCGACCTGATGCCGACCCCGGTCGCCTTCTGGCTCGGTCTGGTGGTGACCCTCGCCTCGACCCTCTACTTCGCCGACACCCACATGAAGACCAGGGACCACTGGTTCCGCGGCTTCCCGGCGCTGTGGAACATCGCGGTGCTCTACCTCTTCGTGCTGCGCCTGCCGTGGATGCTCTCCGCCGCCCTGTTGATCTTCGGCACCGTGGCGATGTTCGTGCCCGTCGTCTTCGTCCACCCGCTGCGCGTGGTGAAGCTGCGCATCGTCACCATCGCCGTCACCATCTTGTGGTTCGCCCTGGCGAGCGTCGCCCTCGTCCAGAATCTGGTGGTCGACTGGCCGGTCAAGACCGGCTTCGCCGTGGTGGCACTCTATTTCATCGCCCTGCCGCTGATGCGCCATTCGCCCTGGGCGGACTGAGACCTCGCGCGAATGCCTCATGCCTTCGATCGAGTTGAGAAACTCGCACGTCCACGGTGCGCGGGCGCGTCGGCGTCCCCGAGCGTCGGACCGCGTCGACCGCGCGCGATCGCCCGCACCGCCCACCCCGATCCTGAACGCCCGTGTGAGCCCCGTGCTCGCCCGCATGCGCCGACCACGGCGACGGGCGCCACGAGCCGACGCGGTGAAAGCGGAATCGAAATCTCGAGACGCGGACTCTCCGTCTGAAGAGATGCGAATTCGAATCCGCGTTCAGGCACTTGCCGACATCGCTCGAGACCGCCGACGAGGCGGTTCAGCCTGAATCGGAACCTGAGGACGGGATCGCTTCGCCACCCTCCCCGGCCACCGCCTCGGTCTCCGGCTCGCCCCAGGTCTCCACCGTGGCGAAGCCCTCGAGCCCGTCGCGGTCGTCCTCGAAGGCGTGGTCGACCTCGACGAAGGTGTCGGGATAGAAGCCGTTGAAACGGGTCCGGAGCGACAGCGAATAGGCGCCGATGTGGCCGATCTCGATGAAATCGCCGGTGTCGACCGTCGACGGCAACCAGAACGGCCGCGACAGGATGTCGACCGAATCGCAGGTCACACCGCAGATGCGGAAGTCGTCGAGCCGGCCCGGATCGCCCGGTCGCCGCCGCCGTGCCGGATCGGGGATCAGGCGGGCCGGCAGGGTGATCTTGCCGGTCCAGCTGTCGGAGAGCGATCCCCAGATACCGTCGTTGATGTGGATGCGTTTGCCGTCTCGCAAGAGCACCCGCACGATCACCGACAACGACCGCGCCACCATCACCCGTCCCGGCTCCGCCACCAGTTCGACGTCGTCGAACCCGTGCCGGGCGACGTCGGCGCCGATGTCACGGGTGAGCCGTGCCGGGTCGGGCACCGGCTTCTGCGCCCCACGCGGGTCGTGTCCGTAGGGGGCGGGGAAGCCGCCGCCGATGTCGAGCCCGGCGAGCTTCACCCCGGCCTGCCGCCGCACCTGGGCGGCGAGCGCCAGCGCCGTGTCGTAGGTGGCGATGTCCTCGACCTGGGAACCGACGTGGAAGCAGATCCCCGGCCGGAAGCCGTGGCGCTCCACCCGCTGCAGCAGTTCCACCGCCTCGCCCGGTGCGGCGCCGAACTTCTTGGAGAGCTCGTAGGCCGCATGTCCCTTGGTGGCGAGGCGGACGAAGAGCGAGAGCGCGCCGGGATCGAGATCGAGCGCCTGGACGATCAGTCGGATCTTTTCGAGTTCGTCGGGATGATCGAGCGCCAGAGTGCGGATGCGGTGCCCCTCGAGCGCCAGCCGGATGTCGGAGAGCGCCTTGACCGGGTGCATGTAGAGCTGTTCGGCTTGCGGCGCGACCGCGGCGACCGCGGCGAACTCACGCCGTGAGGCGACGTCGAATGCGCCGACCCCGGCCCGCGCCACCGTCTCCAGCACGAAGGGCTCGCCGTTGGTCTTGACCGCATAGGCGACCTTGCCGGGAAAGGTCTCGAGGAAGGTCTTGACGTCGCGCGTCAGCACCGAGGGACGGAAGCAGTAGACCGGCTCGTCGGGCCTGAGCTTCAGCGCCGCCTCACGGCCGGTCTCGAACCTCTGCATGGTCATGGGCTCCTCCCCGCGCGATCGTCGCGGAGGATCCCGCAGGATCGTGTCATCGTCCAGGGACACGGCCCGCCTCACCCGTCGCCGTGGCGCGGTGGGCGTCGGTTCACTCCGCGGCCTCGTCCTCGGCGTACCAGCCATCCTCGAGCGCGCCACCGCCGGCATCGCCGTCGCGTGTGCCGATCGAACCCGTGGTTTCCACCGACCGGTCCTTGAAGAAGGAGAACATCCGCCCGCCGTCCGGTACCGGCTCGTCGCCGCCTCGGCACACTCGCCGCCCCTTGGAATGGCGCGCGAGATCGAAGTGGAGATGGTCCTGATGCGCCGCATCGGCGCCCGGCCCGAGCACCGTGGTGAACTGCTCGCAGGCCGCACCGCCGACGGCACGCAGGAAATTCGCCTCCGACGCGTCAGCCGATCGCCATCCCGATTTCACCCGCACCGTGCGGCCGTCGGCCAGCCGGAAGCCGGAGACGTCGATGGCGTTCATGTAGGCGTGTTCCGACATCTGCCGATGACCGGCGATGTTGCGGCAGGAATAGGTACCCATGTGTTCGACGCCGATCACCGGCTGGCCGAACATCGCCTGCGCCACCGGCTGCACCGTCCGCTCCAGCCAGTCGTCGACCGCCGCCACCATCGGGCAATTGAGATCGGTCGATTTGTTGAGCGGCACCTTCTGATGCCTGCCGACCGCGGAGACCTTGAACGGCCGGTCGGCGCCGCAGGCCCCGGGCCCGTCGTATTCGCCCATCGGTCGCACCTCGGGCCCCGGCACCACAGCGCCGGAGGACAGGCACGCGCTCTCGGCCTTGGATCGCCAAGCGGCCCGCTTCGGCCCCCACCAGGAGCCGAACAGCGAGCAGCCGCCGACCGAACCCGCGACCGTGCAAGCGAGAACGAGATACAGAGCACGCTTCATGTCGAGACGATGCGCGCCAATTGGGAAAGGCTCCGTTAACGTCGACATGCCCCACGGCCACGAATCGGCCGAAAAGCGCGGTGAAGCAGGGGCCACCTCCGCCTCGGACCCCGTGATGCCACCGCTACGCCCGCTCCTCGTCGCCGCCACTCTCCTCCTCGCCGCGCCGCTCGCGGCCGAGACGCCGGCGCCCGTCTGCGGTGCGCCCTGGTCGCCGGCGGAGAAAGTGGTCCGGCCGCGCGCGCCCGGAGCCGCCGTCGCCGTCCCCGACGTCGCCGGCCTTCCCCCCACCGCTCCGCTCGCCCCCGCCCTGCGCGGCTCGATCCGCCGGGTCGATCTGCCGGCGGGCATCAAGCTCGTCGCCCTCACCTTCGACTTCTGTGAGACGTCGACCGAGATCGCCGGCTACGACGGTGCGATCGTCGACGAACTCCGGCGACGGAGGGTCCCCGCCACCTTCTTCGTCGGCGGTCACTGGGCCGCGACCCATCCCGGCCGTTTCGCCGAGATGGCCGCCGATCCGCTGTTCGAGATCGCCAATCACACCTGGAGCCATGCCAATCTGCGCTTCGCCGACGATATCCGGCTGAAGCGCGAGATCCTCGCCCCCGAAGCCGCCTTCCGCGCCGCCCGCGCCACCGCGCAGTGCCCGACCCCGGACCCGATCGCCGCGCCTGCGACGCGGTCGAAGTACCTGCGTTTCCCCTTCGGCGCGTGCGATCCCCGCTCGCTCGCCGCCGTCGCCGAGGCCGGCATGGCGGCGATCCAATGGGACGTGTCGACCGGCGATCCCTCGCCCTTCGTCTCCGCCGAGGCGATCGTCGCCACCACGCTCGCCGCCGTCCGTCCCGGCTCGATCGTACTCGCCCACGCCAACGGCCGCGGCTTCTCGACCGGTGCGGCGCTGCCGCGCGTCCTCGACGGTCTGACGAAACGCGGCTATCGCTTCGTCACGGTGAGCGAGCTCCTCGCCGCCGGGCGTCCGGTGATCGGCGAGACCTGCTACGATGCCCGCCCCGGCGACACCGACAAGTACGACGCCCACGGCAGGAAGCCGAACCCGAAGCCCCTGCCCGAGCCGCAGACGCCGCGCGCCGCCCCGTCGCCGCTCCGACCCTCGCTCTGACCGAACGGATCTCCGCGTGACCGCCGCCGACACTCCACCGCTCGCCGCCTTCACTCGCGAGCTCTACCGCCTCGACGATCTCGAACTCGGCCCGATCGGCGCCGACGTCGACGCGCTCGCCGCCGGCGTCGCGGCCATCGACCCCTGGGCCGCCAACGGCATCTCGGCCGAGGCGATGCGCGAGCGCATGGTCCGTCCCTGGCCGGCGACCTTCCGCTTCGCGCTGCGCCTCGACGGCCGGCTCGCCGGCTATCTCGCGCTGCGTCACCCGTTCATGCGCGGCCCCTACATCGAGACCATCGCCCTCTTCCCCGCCGCCCAGCGCCGTGGCCTCGCCCGTCGCGTCGTCGACTGGATGGCTCGGGAAGTAGCCGACGAGGGCGCCAACATCTGGCTCTGCGTCACCGACTGGAACGCTGCGGCCCGCGCCGCCTACGCCGCCCTCGGCTTCGTCGAGATCGGCCCCGCGCCGGATCTCGTCGTCCCCGGCCAGACCGAGATCTTCCTGCGCAAGATCCTCGCTTCGCCGCCGCTCGGCTGATCAGCGCCGCCGCACCGCGGCGATCTCGGCGCGCCGGTCGGGGTCGAGCTTGTCGCCGGCGGCGGCCCAGGCGACCGACGACACCGCTCGCGCGTGAGCACGCAGGAACCCCGCCACCGCATCCGGGTGGACGACCGAGGCCTCGCGCAGACACCAGCCGACCCCCTTCTGCACGTAGTGGTCGGGATCGGCGAGGAGCGGGGCGACGAGGTCGAGGATGGTCGCCGCCGGCAGCACCCGGCGACGCATCCGCGCCTGATGGATCAGAGACACCACCGACTGCCGGCGCAGCCACGGGTTCGCGTCGCGGTTCCATCGCCGCAGATCCGGCAGCACCACCTCCGGCACCGCCTCGAGCAGCCGGGCATGGAGGCCGGAAAGGACGTCGGACATGTCCCAACAGGCGATGCCCGCCGACCACGGCGACACCGAGTGCCAGAAGGGAGCCGCCTCCGGCGCGCCGCGAGCCCCGTCGACCCAGAACGCGGCGAGCGTCTTCGCCTCATGGCTGCGGGCATGCCACCAGACGTGGTCCCACAGCGGAAACTGGACGGCGAAGGGCGCCCGCGAGAAGGAGAAGCCGCGCTTCAGGATCGCCCGCTGCGCCGGCACCGCGAGCCCGAGGAGCGGCATCGCCGACTTCATGTAGGCCGTTCGTTCGGCCACCTTGCGCGGATCGAGGTCCCGCGCCGCCGCCGCCGTCACCGCCTCGACCTCGTCGAGCGCCGCCCCCGCCGCCGTCATCGCCCACCCCCTTTTCCTCGCCTCCTGATCGGCTCATTGTTGGCATGTTCCCCGCGGCTCCGACAGGAGAAGATCCCATGGCGACGATCCTGATCACCGGCGCCAATCGCGGCATCGGCCTCGCCCTCGCCGAAGCCTTCGCCGGACGCGGCGATCACGTGATCGCCACGGTCCGCCGCCCCGACCATCTCGAGGGTCTCGCCACGACGATGGCGCATCACCCCGACCGGATCGAGGTGCACCATCTCGACGTCATCGACGCCGCCTCGCGCACCGCCCTCGCCGAGCGCCTCGCCGGTCGTCCGATCGACGTCCTGATCAACAACGCCGGCATCATCGGCCCGGACCGCCAGACCTCGCTCGACATGGATTTCGACGGCTGGCTCGAGACCCTGAAGGTCAACACCCTCGCTCCCCTCGCCGTCGCCCAGACCTTCCTGCCCAACCTCAGGCTCGGCGAGCATCCCAAGATCCTCACCGTGTCGAGCGGCATGGGCTCGATGGCCTTCACCAAGTCCGACCACGTCGCCTACCGCTCGTCGAAGGCGGCGGTGAACAAGGCGATGCAGTGTCTGGCCACCGACCTCAGGGGCGAGGGCATCGCGGTGGCGGTCTGCCACCCCGGTTGGGTGAAGACCGACATGGGCGGCAGCGGCGCCGACATCACCCCCGAGATGAGCGCCACCGGCCTCACCCGCGTGGTCGACCGTATGAGCCTCTCCCATTCGCCCGAGTTCCTCGCCTGGGACGGCGCCGCCGTCCCGTGGTGAAGCACGTCCTGCCGAATTGGCGGTCGAAAGCCGGAATCTTCGCCGGTGCAACGACGTTTTCCTGAAATTCGACGGCAATGCAGCGACGAATTGCACTTCCTTCGGGTGCGGTTCGAGTTTACTCTTTACTAATAAACATAAGACACAGGGAGGAAGACAATGACCCGGATCCTGAGCCGGACCGTCGAAGTGGTGATGGTCAGCGCCGCGTTCTTCGTCGTTTCCGCCGTGGTGATCGGGCTCCTCTGAGCCGCGGCGCCCGGCGGCGAGTGGCCACCCCGCTCCCACCGTTTTCGAGGCCCGGTCGTCCCGATCGGGCCTTTCTCATGTCCGTGACCCCGCGACCACAGGTCGGCGCTCGACGCGCCGACCTTACCGACCTTTAAGTCGACTTCTGCGCCGTGTCTGTTACCTCCGAGGAGACCGCGGCGAACCCGAACGCCGCCTCTCACCCCTCGGAGGTCCCATGACCGCGCTCGATACGTCTCCCGCCCGCCCGCTCGCCTGGGATCCCGTGGCCAAGGCACTGCATTGGTCGATGGCGGCCCTCATTCCGTTGGCCTGGGTGCTGGCGATCGTCATCGACGCCTTCCCGCGCGAAAGCCGCGGCCCGGTCGTCTACGCCCACAAGACCGCCGGCATGCTCATCCTGGCGCTTCTTGTCGTGCGTGTCCTGTGGCGGATGACCCATACCGCGCCCGACACCGAGAAGACGCCTTGGGAGCCGCTCGCCGGGTTCCTCGTCAAGGCCGGTCACGGCCTGCTCTATCTGCTGATGATCGTGGTGCCGCTCGGCGGCATCGCCACCTCCTTCGCCCGTGGCAAGCCGGTGCCGGTCTTCGGCCTCTTCGACCTCGTCGGCCCCTGGGTCGATCGCCAGCCCTTCGCCGGGATGGTCACCGAGATGCACGAGACGGCGGCGCACCTGCTGCTGATCGTCGCCTTCGCCCACGCGGTGATCGGCATCCTCCACCATGTGGTGCTGAAGGACCGTACCCTGATCCGGATGAAGCCTTTCGCGAAGGCGTGAACGGTCACGTTCGACCCGCCGATCGGATCGCCGCGCTTCCCGAGCCGGGACCGATCGGAGCGACGCCGACCCGCGCCACCGCTGTGGCGCCTCGGTCGCCCGCTCACCTCCGCCCGCCGAAACGCGAAGAGCCCCGGACCATGCCCGGGGCTCGCTTGGTCGCGTGCCTGCCGCTTCGCCGTCACTCCGAGTTCACGAAGTTTCGACCCGTTCGAAACTTCGTGAACGAAGGCGAGCCCGAACGGGCGTCGGCCGGTCGGGCCGTGACGCTCATGAAATTCGGACGAGTCCGAATTTCATGAGCCCGGTCTCACTCCGACGACAGGATGACGTTCCTGACGATCGGGTAGATCTGATGTTCCCAGCGCTTGCCGGAGAAGACGCCGTAATGGCCGACGCCGGCCTGCATGTGGTGGCGCTTGCGATAGGGCTTCAACGACGGCGTCAGATCGTGCGCCGCCGAGGTCTGGCCGAGCGAACAGATGTCGTCGCGCTCGCCCTCCACCGTCAGCAGCGCGGTGCGCCGGATGGCGCGCGTGTCGATCTTCCGGCCGCGATGGGTCATTTCCCCGCGCGGCAGCCGTGCCTCCTGGAACACCCACTGCACCGTCTCGAGGTAGAACTCGGCGGCGAGATCTAGGACGGCGAAATACTCGTCGTAGAAGTCCTTGGTCGCCTTGGCCTTCTCGTGTTCGCCGCGCACCAGGTTCTCGTAGAGCTCGACATGCGCCTTCACGTGGCGGTCGATGTTCATCGACATGAAGGCCGAGAGCTGGACGAACCCCGGATAGACCCGCCGTCCGGCGCCGGCGTATCGCCCCGGCACCGAGGCGATCAGGCTGCGCTCGAACCACTCGATCGGCTTCGACGTCGCCAGTTCGTTGACCTTGGTCGGGTTGACGCGAGTGTCGATCGGCCCGGCCATCAGCGTCATCGAGCGCGGCTGCGCCGGATCGTCGGCCTCCGCCATCACCGCTGCCGCCGCCATCACCTGCACGCACGGCTGACACACCGCCACCACGTGGGTACCCGGCCCCATCACCTGCAGGAAGGTGATCAGCGTCTCGACATAGTCCTCGAAGCCGAAGTCGCCGCGCGCCAGTGGCACGTCGCGGGCGTTGTGCCAATCGGTGATGTAGACGTCGTGCTCGGCGAGCAGCGTCTTCACCGTGTTGCGCAACAGCGTGGCGAAATGTCCGGAGAGCGGCGCCACCACCAACACCCGCGGCTGCGGCGTCGCCACGTCCTTCTTGAAGTGCAGCAGCGTGCCGAAGGGCGCGACGAAGCGCGGCTTCTCCTCGACCTTCACCAACTCGTTGCCGACCATCACCTCGTCGATGCCGTAGGGAGGACGCGTGTGGGTGAGACCGGCGCGCGCGATCATCTCGTAGGCCGCCGCCAGCGAGGCGAGGTTCGGCGCCCCCGGCTTCGATGCGCTCGGCCCGATCATCCGGAGCATCGACAGCGCGACGGTTCGGATCGGATCGAGGAGACCGTTCTGGCCCTCGTATGCGAAATAGAGCATGGACCTGTCACCGGTCGAGAAGGGATCCGCTTCGCCGTCCGTCTCACCCCTCGGAACGGTCGATACGTGAAAAGCCTAGTGCAATTTGCTCGCAGGTGCGAGATAATTCTCACATTCCACCGGTCGCCCTTCGTCGACCTCGGTGTGGAGGGAGGACCGGTTCGATGTCGACGGCGACGCTCACCATCTCGAGCAAGAACTACTCCTCCTGGTCGCTGCGCGGCTGGCTCCTCACCCGCATGAGCGGCCTGCCCTTCGAGGAGCGGGTGCTGCCGATCGACGACCCGAACACCCGCGCCGAACTGCTGCTGCTGTCGCCCTCCTTCCTCGTCCCCTGCCTCGCCCACGACGGGCTCGAGGTCTGGGACACGCTGGCCATCGCCGAGTATCTCGACGAGATACGGCCCGAGGCCGGGATCATCCCGAAGGAGCGCGTCGCCCGCGCCCATTGCCGCTCGATCGCCGGCGAGATGCACTCCGGCTTCGCCAACCTGCGTTCGGCGTTGCCGATGAACCTCAAGGCCCACTATCCGAACTTCAAGGTGTGGGCCGGCGCCCGCGGCGACATCGACCGCATCGCCGCCATCTGGACCGAGGCGCTCGCCGCCTCGAAGGGTCCGTATCTGTTCGGGCGCGCGCCGACGCTCGCCGACGCCATGTACGCGCCGGTGGCGGCGCGTTTCACCACCTACGACGTGAAGCTCGATCCGGTCTGCGAGGGCTACCGCCGCACCGCCATGACCTGGCCCTTGATGCAGGAATGGATCGCCGCCGCGATGGCCGAGCCGGAGGAACTCGACGAGCTCGACGTCGAATTCTGACGCCTCGTGCCGAAGGCCGGACGAGCCGGCCCATCCGGCCTTCGTGGCCCGCGCGTTTCTCGTCGGCAGCAGGGCTCGGGAAATTCGCGGAAGGAATGCCCGGTTTGGTCGTTCTCGATGCTCGCCGGTCTCAGCCCGCCGCCCGGATCGGCTCGATCGCCGACATGCTCTCCGCCTCCAGTGCCGCCCGCGCCGCCAGCACCGCGGCACCGAGTCGTCCGACCAGATCGGGGCATTCGAACACCCCGACCTCGCGGATCGTCGCGATCGCCGCCACCACACCCGAACAGCCGACGTTGGCCGCCGCACCGGTGAGCGTGTGCAATCCGCGCCGCACCCGCTCGAGATCTCCGGCGGCATAGCCCTCGCCGAGATCGACGAGCAGCTCCGTCGTATCGGCGACGAAGACCTCGGTCAGTTCCGACAATCCCTCCGGGCCGATCACGTCGGCGAGATGGTGGCGATGCACGAGATCGAGCACCGGCACCACATCCACCGGGTCACGCGCCGCCGGTGTCGCCGGGATCTCCGGCTCGGCGGATGCCGCGGGATCGGCGACGCCCTCGCCGAGATGGAGGGAAAGCGCCGCCTGCAACCGGTCGCGTGTCACCGGCTTCATCACGAAGTCGTCCATCCCCGCCGCGAAACAGGCGGCACGATCCGAAGCGAAGGCATTCGCGGTGAGCCCGACGATCGGCACCGTTGCGGAAGCGCCGCCGTCGGTGCGGATCCGCCGCGTCGCCTCGAGGCCGTCCATCACCGGCATCTGCATGTCCATCAACACCAGATCGACACCGCCCTTGGCCAGCCGCTCGACCGCTTGCAGACCGTCGACCACCGTCTCGGTGGTGAGCCCCATGCGCGTCAGGATGCCGACGGCGACCTTGCGATTGACCGGATTGTCCTCGACCACCAACACATGACCGGCGAGCCGCTGTTCCACACCGCGCGACCGGGAGCCGTCGAAGACCGAGGACGGCACCGTGCCGGCCGAACGATGGGCGAGGATGCGGGCGAGGCGCCGCGTCGTCATCGCCCCGTCGACAACCGCCGACACCCGGCCGGCGAGCGTCCGCGCACCGAAGCCGAAGACCACCGCGGCGACCGGATCGATCGCCTCCGGACCGTCCTGGCGCGAGTCCCAGCCGGCGTGATCGACCACCGCCAGATCGACCGCCACACCGTGGCGCCATGACGGCACGATCTCCACCCCGAGCGCCCTGAGGTCGCGAGCGATCGCGGTGCGCACCAGCGGCGACGTCGCAAGCGGCATGCCGCGCAGACCGACGCCGGGGAGCGCCTCGACGGGGCGGGCACCGTCGACCACGCCGACCGGTACGTCGATCCAGAAGGTGGTGCCACGCCCCTCGCTGCTCTCCACCCCGATACGGCCCTGCATCGCCTCGACGATACGCTTGGAGATGGCGAGCCCGAGACCGGTTCCGCCGAAGCGCCGGCCGATCGAGGCATCGGCCTGCGAGAACTCGGTGAAGAGCCGGCCGATCGCGCTCGCCGCGATACCGACACCGGTATCCTCGACCTCGATGCGCAGCCGCCGTCCGCCGTCGAAGCCGACGACCTCGCGAGCCCGGACGACCACCGCGCCGTAGTCGGTGAACTTGACCGCATTGCCGACGAGGTTGATCAGCACCTGGCGGAGCCGGGTCGGGTCGGTCTCGTAGGTGGCGAGCGGATAGGAGGCGACGAGGTCGAGCCCCTTGGCCTCGGCCTTGGGCGACAGCATCTCGACGACGCCGTCGATCACCTCGGCGAGGTCGACCGGCCGACGCTCCAGATCGATCGTCCCGGATTCGAGCTTGGAGAAGTCGAGGATGTCGTTGATCAGGGCGATCAGCGCGTCCGAACATTGGTGGATGGTGGAGAGCTGTTCGATCTGCTCGGCGTCGAGCCGACCGGTCGACATCAGTTCGGCGGTGCCGATGATGCCGTTGAGCGGCGTGCGGATCTCGTGGCTCATGGTGGCGAGGAAGGCCGACTTCGCCTTGTTGCCCGCCTCCGCCGCCGCCGCCGACTGCGCCAGTTCTTCGCTGAGCCGCTGCAGGCGGAAGCGCGAGATCTCGTTCTGCTGCAACTGCCGCCAGATCATCACGACGACCGAACCGACCGCCACCATCAGCGCCAGAACCGTCCCGGCGAGCCAGCCGTAGATGCGTGTGACCGCCTCGCGATCGTCGACCTGAATGGCGAGTTGGACGTGGTTGGTGGCGACGAGTAGCGCTTCCGTCGCCGAACGCAGCGCGATGACCTGCTCCAGCGCCCGTTCGAGCTCGCTTCGCTCCGCCCGCTTTTCCGCCGCGAAGCGATCGAACGGCGGCAACAGGGCGTGCATTCGCCGGCCGATGTCCTCGGTCAGTTCGTGGAGTTTCGGATCGGCGCGGAACTTTCCGGCGAAGTCGGCCTCCTCCATCACCTCGTGGCGGCTGTAGAGGATGTCGAACCGCCGCGACACTTCGGCGAGCGACCCGTCGGGACGGTCGTCCAGGAGATCGTGGAGCGCCAGCACGAGTTTGCCGGTCTCGCGGTCGGTCTGATAGGTCGCCCACACCGCATCCTCACGGATGCTCGCCGCCGACGAGCTCTGGCGATCCCACAGCGCGTGGAAGAACGCGAACACCGCCACGAGCAGCATCACCGCCACCGCGACCAGCGACACCAGTCCCTTGTTGCGGACGAGCGCGGTGCGCACCAGACGCCAACGCAGCGACGACTTCGACATCGCGAGCCCTCCTTTCGAGGCGAAGTGGCGGCCCGCCGGTCGACGGCGGGCTGCGCGATCACTGCACCTCGATCGACTTCACCTGCCAGGCGGAGCGCGAGAAGATCTTCTCGTTGTAGAGCG
>ERZ1645187.2434-NODE-2434-length-16345-cov-20.677839_pt1 | contig 16345 bp, 13 predicted proteins | sample MGYA00575352_ERZ1645187 | MGnify/ENA primary metagenome ERZ1645187 (study PRJEB40837, sample SAMN11349314) | freshwater sediment metagenome | isolation source: river sediment | host: Sediment | place: India: Wazaribad , New Delhi | collected 2017-02-21 ... | reverse complement strand
AACGGCACCTACGTCAACGGCCAGCAGATCAGCCAGCCCACCCGCATCAACGTTGGAGACGTGATCCGCATCGGGCGTTCGCAGATGCAGCTGGAGGCCTGATTCATGGCGCTCTCGCTGAAGGTCGCGGCGCATTCCGAGATCGGGTTGGTCCGAAGCAACAACCAAGATTCGGCCTACGTCTCGCCAACGATGATCGCGGTGGCCGACGGCATGGGCGGCGCCGCCGCCGGCGACCTCGCCAGTGCGGTTGCGGTCCGGGAACTGCGACGCGTCGATGCGCTGAACCGTCCCGAAGCGCCGGGCGAACGACTCGCCGGCGAGCAGATGCTGGAAGCTCTCGGCGGTGCACTGACCAAGGCGAACGACGCGCTGGCCGACCTGGTCGTCAGCGATCGCTCGCTGGAGGGCATGGGCACCACGGTCTGCGGCCTGATGTTTTCGGGCAGCCAATATGGCATCGCCCACATCGGCGACTCCCGCGGTTACCTGCTGCGGGACGGCGAGTTCCGTCAACTCACCCACGACCACTCCTGGGTGCAGTCGCTGGTGGACGAAGGCAAGATCACCCCAGCCGAGGCCGCCGAGCACCCGCACCGCTCGCTGCTGCTGAAGGTGCTGAACGGCCAGCCAACCCACCTCCCCGACTACCAACTGGTGGACGCCGAACTCGGTGACCGCCTCCTGTTCTGCTCCGACGGCCTGTCCGGCATGATCGACGACGACGTCATCGCCGAATTGGTCGCCTCAACCAGCGACCTGGATGCCGCCGTCGCTGCGCTCACCAAAGCCGCGCGCGCCGGCGGCGGGCTCGACAACATCACCTTGGTGCTCGCCGACGTCGTCGAGCATGATGACGAACTGGAGGCGGCCACCCCGCGAGTCCTCGGTGCCGCCCAGACCGTGAAGATCCCGCGGGCCGGCCGGCCACGCTCCGATGACGCCGATTGGCGTGAGGACACCTCGCGCCTGCCGATCGATGCCGTGGCACTGGCGGCAGCGGGGTCCGTCGACAACCCACCGGCGGGCTTGATCGACCCCGACCAGTTCGAGACCATCCGGTACAGCCCGCATCTGCCCTCGCGTCGGCGTCGCCTCCTGCCGGTGCTGCTCACTGTGCTGGCTCTGCTGGTGGTGACGCTGGTCGGTTTCTGGGGCGTCCGCAGATACGTCCAGACGCAGTACTTCATCGGCCCGGACGAAAAGCGCGTGGCGATCTACCGGGGCCTCCCGGAGCAGATCCTGGGACGCGGCCTGTGGAGCAAGGTCGAGACGAGCAGCATCCAGGTCGCCGATCTGCCGCCCTACTACGCCAGCCGGGTGGAAAGCCAAGACCTGCAATACGGCTCGCTCGAAGAGGCCCACCAGTCGCTCTCCGAGCTGGGACGAATGGCCGAACGCTGCATCGCCGAGCGGGCGGCCGGTACCCCCGCCCCGACCGCCGGCGCCACCCCGGCTTCGCCGGGCAGTTCGGCCAGCCCCGGCGTCAGCCCCGGGGTGACCGGCACGTCGTCGTCGCCGACCGTCACCCCGTCCGGAACGGCCACCCCTCGTCCAGACCTGGAGGCTTGCGGATGATGGCCACGCCCGAAGCCCTGCCGGTAGTGGTCTACCGCAAACAGCGCAACGCCGAACTCGGGCTGTGCCTGTTGGCCAGTTTGTTCGGCATCGGCGGCTACCTGACCACGCACCTGAACCGCGGTGACACCCTCACCGTCACCTCGGTGCTGATCTGCGTGGGTTGGCTTGCCCTGTGCATCGGCGCGCACCTGGTCGTCCGGGTCAAATGCGCCTACGCAGACCCGGTGATCCTGCCCTGTGTGCTGGCCCTGAACGGGTTGGGGCTGGCGATGATCCACCGCATCGACATCGGTTTCGAGCCACCCATGGACGCGGTCACCATGCAGCTGGTCTGGACCGTACTGGGGGTCGGCCTGTTCGCGCTGATCCTTATCTACCTGCGCGACTACCGCGTCCTCGAGGGCTTTCCTTACGTGCTCTTCCTGGTGGGCATGGTGCTGCTGCTGCTGCCGTTGGTGCCGGGCCTGGCCTCGCCGCGCAATGTCGAGAACGGCTCGCAGATCTGGATCGAGGTCTTCGGCTACTCGTTCCAGCCCGCCGAGATCGCCAAGATCGTGTTGACGCTCGCCTTCGCGTCCTATCTCACCGCGAACCGCGACCTGCTGCAGCTGGCCGGACGCCGCGTCTTGGGTTTCCACCTGCCGCGGATGCGCGACCTCGTCCCGATCGGGGTGATGTGGGCCGCGGCCCTGCTGGTGCTGGTCTTCCAGAACGACCTGGGCACCTCGATGCTCTTCTTCGGCTTGTTCGTGATGATGCTGTTCGTCGCCACCAGCCAGGTCCGTTGGGTGGTGATCGGGGTGGGCGCCTTCGCCGCCGCAGCTCTGCTGATCGGCCAGGTCGCCCCGCACGTCGCCACCCGGATCTCCAGCTGGCTCGACCCGTTCAGCGACTACGACCGCAACTACCAGATCATCACCGCCCAGTTCGGCATGGCATGGGGTGGGTTGTTCGGCCGTGGCTGGGGGATGGGTCGTCCGGGGCTGACACCGGTGGCCAGCTCCGACTTCATCTCGGCCGCGATCGCCGAGGAGCTCGGTCTGGTCGGCCTGATGGCAATCATCATTGTCTACCTGCTGATGGTGGCGCGGGGGCTTCGGGTGGCCCTGACGTCGACCGTGATCTTCGGCAAGCTGCTGGCTGCCGGGTTCAGCTTCGTCTTCGCGCTGCAGGTCTTCTCGATCATCGGCGGTGTCACCCGGCTGCTGCCGCTGACCGGCCTGACCACCCCCTTCATGAGCCAGGGCGGCAGTTCGCTGGTGGCCAACTGGATGATCGTCGCGATGCTTATGGTGATCAGCCACCAGGCGAGGCGGCCGGCCACCACTGTCGGCTCGGTCGACGCGAACCTGTCCGAGGACGAGACATCGGTGATCCAAGCCCAGGGTGGTGCCGGCTCATGAACAAGTCGATCCGTGGGGTGGCGGTCGTGACCATCCTGATGTTCCTCGCTTTGTTGGTCAACGCCACCGCCGGCTACTGGATTCGGACCGACGAACTCACCAACGATCCACGCAATACCCGTGTTCAGGACGAGCAGTTCGGCGCCCCCAGGGGGCCGATCCTGGCCGCGAACACCCCCGTCGCCTCCAGTGTCGAGACCGGGACGCGTCCCTACGCCAACCAACGGCAATACCTGGACGGGCCGCTGTACGCGCCGGTCACCGGCTACTACTCCTACATCTTCGGACGCAGCGGGCTCGAGTCGCTGTACAACGCCGAACTGGTCGGGCAGGCCGACTCGCAGTTCACCCAGCGGATCGTGGACACGTTGTCGGGGCGTACCGCTCAGGGCGGCCAAGTCCAGACGACCATCCAGCCGCACGCCCAGCAGGCGGCCTGGGACGCCCTCGGAGACCGCGACGGGGCCGTGGTGGCGATCGACTACACCACCGGAGCGGTACTGGCGTGGGTCAGCAGACCGAGCTACGACCCCTCGACGCTGGCGTCCCTCGATTTCCCGGCGACCCAAGACGCGTGGGCCCAGTTGACCGCCGACCCTACCGAGCCGATGAACGATCGGGCGACGAAGGAAATCTTCGCCCCGGGATCGGTCTTCAAGTTGGTCGTGGCGGCGGCGGCGCTCAACCACGGCTACACCCCGCAGACCATGATCGACACCCCCCAGGCGTTGCCGCTGCCCGGCACCACGATCACGCTGCCGAACCTGGCCGCCTGCGGCAACACCCAGCAGTCACTGGATAACGCCTTGACCCTGTCGTGCAACACCACGTTCGCCAATGTCGGCCTCGCCCTCGGCGATGATGTCATCCGTGAGCAGGCCCAGGCGTTCGGCTTCGATTCCGCGTTCGGGGGCGACATGGCGTCGGCGGTCAGCACCTTCCCGGCCGACCCCGACCAGGCGCAGCTCGCGATGAGTGCCATCGGCCAGTTCGAGGTCGCTGCGACCCCGCTACAGATGGCGGTGGTGGCCGGCGCCATCGCCAACGACGGCACCGTGATGGAGCCCTACGTGGTGTCAGAGGTTCGCAACAACAACCAGCGGGTGATGAGCAGCCACCAGCCGACCGTGGTCAACCAGGCGATGACACCGGCGAACGCGGCGACGCTGCAAGAGATGATGACGCACGTGGTGCAGCGCGGCACCGGCACCCAAGCCCAGATCTCGGGTCTGACGGTCGGCGGCAAGACCGGCACCGCCGAGACGACGCCGGGTGCAGCGTCCCACTCCTGGTTCGCCGGGTTCGCCGCGGAGAAGAACGTTGCGGTGGCTGTCTACCTCGCCACCGATGCCGCCGGCACGGCGACGCCGGTGGCCCGGGCGGTCATGGAGGCAGTCTCATGAGAGTCTGTTCGGCAGGCATCGTCCCAGCCTGCTCGAAAGGAGCCTCGAGATGACCGACGGGCCGATCGTCCTGGGTGGCCGCTACGAGCTTGAGGCGGTCATCGGGCGTGGCGGGATGGCTGAGGTCTGGCGCGCCCGCGATCTGCGCCTCGACCGCCTGGTCGCGATCAAGCGTTTGCGGGTCGACCTGGCCACCGACAGCACCTTTCAGGCGCGTTTCCAGCGCGAGGCACAGTCGGCCGCCGGCCTGAACCACCCGAACATCGTCAGCGTCTACGACACCGGCGAGAAGGTCGACCCGGCGTCTGGCATCTCGGTGCCCTACATCGTGATGGAACTGGTCGAGGGCCACACGCTGCGCGAGATCCTGCGGCAGGGCCGAGCACTTGAGCCGGCGAAGGCCTTCGAATACACCATAGGTGTGCTGGAGGCGCTCAGCAGCTCGCACAAGCACGACATCGTGCACCGCGACATCAAGCCGGCAAACGTGATGATCACCCCTGCCGGGGCTGTCAAGGTGATGGACTTCGGCATTGCGCGCGCAGTGTCCGACACCTCCGCCACCATGACGCAGACCGCCGCAGTGATAGGCACCGCGCAATACCTTTCACCCGAACAGGCGCGCGGCGAGCCCGTGGACGCCCGCTCCGACATCTATTCGGCCGGTTGCCTGCTCTACGAGCTGCTGACCGGGCGTCCCCCGTTCCTGGGCGATTCGCCGGTGAGCGTCGCCTATCAACATGTGCGTGAGATGCCGATCCCCCCCAGCCAGCTGGACGCCGACATCACCCCCGAGATGGACGCGATCACGATGAAGGCGCTCGCCAAGAGCCCCGACGATCGCTACCAATCCGCCAAGGCGATGCGCGACGACTGTTGGCGGCTGCTGAACGACCAGCCTGTCACCGCACACCTACCAGCGGTCGTCCCAGTCGACGATGCCACCCCGGCCAGCAGTGCCGGGCCGACTCGGGCGCTACCCGTGCAGGAGGAACTCGACCAAGCAGCGGCCGAAGACACCTTCTACACCGAAGAGGAGGAGCCACCGCACAAGCGCGGAGTCTCTCCGGCGACCGTGATGCTCATCGGCTTGTTGGTGCTCCTGATCGGTGCGCTCGGCCTGTTCACCTGGCGGCTGGTGGGCAATCCGTCGAACAACGAGGTGGCGGTGCCCGCCGTGATCGGCTTCCAGGAGGAGGCCGCCGTCGAACTCATCACAGGGGCGCAGCTCACACCGAAGGTCGAGCAGGTGGCTGGGCCCGCGGAAGGCAAAGGTACCGTCATCCGGCAGAACCCGGAGGGCAACGCCTCGGTGCTGGTGGGCAGCACGGTCACCCTCACCGTCAATGCGGGACCGCCGGTCTCCCAGATACCGGCCGGGCTTGTCGGCATGCTGCAGAGCGAGGCCGTCGCCCTGCTGCGGGAGGCCGGCTTCACCAAGATCGATCCGCTCCCCGCTCCGGCCGGACTCGACAGCCTGGACGCCCGGGAGGGTGAGGTCGTCCGGGTCGACCCCGCCGAGGGCACCCAGGTCGCGACGAACGAGCAGGTCACGCTGTATGTCGCGTCCGGGATGACCCGGATGCCGGGCGACCTGGTGGGCCAGGACGGCACCACCGCGCGCAGCACACTGACCGCGGCTGGCTTCACCGATGTCACCATCCAAACGGCCAACGTGGGTGAGGAGCCCGCCTCGGCCCGGGAAGGGCAGGTGATCCGCACCTCACCGACCGCTGGAGAGCAGGTGACCCGCAGCACCCCGATCGTGCTCTATGTGGCACAGGGCCGAGCCGTGGTGCCAGACCTGGCAAGTGAGCATGTCAGTCTGGCGCAAGCGCAGGAACGGCTGGTGGCGGCCGGCTTCACCAGCACGCCGAGGGTCGAGCAGCGGGACGTCGACGACACGGCGCTGGTGGGCCGAGTGGTTGAACAATCACCGTCGGCCGGCGAAACCCATGACAAGACCGTGCCGATCGTGCTGTGGGTGGGCACTCTGCAGCACTCCGCAAGCCCGTCGGCGTCCACACCCGCAACCTCGAGCAGCGCCCCCCCGACCTCTGAGGGCGGCTGAGCGGCTACTTCCAGAAGGTCGCGATGACGAAGGAGCTGGCGATCAAGCCGATGCCGATCAGGTAATTCCAGCTCTGCAGATCACGGAAGACGGGCACCTGATTGCCTGCCACGTAGAAGACCAGCAGCCACAGCACACCCAGCAGTCCGACCGGGATGAAGACCCACGGTACCCAGTCGCGCGTCCCTGCGGCGATCCGCGCCTGGGTCTTCGCCTGCTCGGCCTTCGCCTTCGCCTTGTTCTTGGCGACCTTCTTCTCGGCGGACTCCTTGCGAACCTTCGATTGCGGCACTGCGTCTGCTCCTGATCGGCTTGGGTGGCTCGTCCGGCCACCGCACCAGTATGGCCGCCAGCCCGCCGACCACCCAAGTCGACCCGGCTGACGGACAGGTAGTCTGGGCCCATGGCAGGCGAAGTGGACGGCTCCGGGCGGCGCAAGTCGACCCGCCCGCAGGTTCGCCTGAGCACACTGTTCGTCGGGATGCTGGCCGGCGTCCTGATCGGCGCCACCGCCATCACCGCGCAGGGCAGCGACCTGCGTCCCGACCGCACCAGCGATGTCGCCCAACTGGTCGCCGAAGCCGAGGCACGCAATCAGGAGCTTTCGCAGCGGGCCGCCGACCTGCGCGCCGAGACCGACCGCCTCACCGCCGCCCAGGGCGCAGCGCCGGCCAGTTCCGACCCCGGCCAGGAGCTGGCCTCGCGGACGGCCGGGCTGGCGGCGGTCAAGGGGCCAGCGGTCCGGGTGACCCTTACCGACGCACCGGTCGACGTCACCCCGCCTGGGGTGAGCGGCGACCTGCTGGTCGTCCACGAGCAGGACATCCAGAATGTGGTGAACGCGCTTTGGACTGCGGGCGCCGAGGCGATGACGATCCAAGGCCAGCGAGTGGTCTCCACCACTGCCGTCAAGTGCGTCGGCAACACCGTCGTCCTGCACGGCACCGCCTACGCGCCCCCTTATGTGATCACCGCGATCGGCGACCCGGCCTCGCTCGAAGCAGGGCTGGCGTCCGACACAGACGTACAGATCTATCGTCAGTACGCGCAGGCCTACCAGCTCGGCTACGAGCAGCAGCGGGTTGACCAGACGACGATGCCCGCCTACACCGGTCCGCTGCCCCAGCAGGCGACCAGCGTCCGCTGACGCGGGACATAATTGGGCTCATGGTACGCATCCTCGTCGTCGACAACTACGACTCGTTCGTCTACAACGTCGTCCACTACCTCGCCCAGATCGGGGCCGAGGTCGACGTCTGGCGCAACGACGACGAGCGTTTCTCGTCCGACGACTGGGGCGGCGCCTACGACGGGGTCCTGTTGTCGCCCGGCCCGGGGACGCCCGAGGACGCCGGAGTCAGCATCGATCTGGTGCGCCGGTTCGGCGGACGCGTGCCCGTCTTCGGCATCTGCCTGGGCTTGCAGGCGATCGGTGTGGCTTACGGTGCAGTGGTCGGACGCGCGCCCGAACTGCTGCATGGTAAGACCTCGCCCGTCCACCACGACGGACGCGGCGTCTTCGCCGGCCTGCCGAACCCGATCACGGCGACGCGCTACCACTCGCTGGCGATCGATCCCGGCACGCTGCCGGACGAGCTGGAGGTCAGCGCCCGTACCGAGTCGGGGACGATCATGGCGGTGCGCCATCGTAGGTTGCCGATCGAGGCGGTGCAGTTTCATCCGGAATCGGTGCTCACCGAGGGCGGCTACCAGATGCTCGGCAATTGGCTGGCGGCCTGCGGGGACGCCGACGCCCCCGCCCGTGCAGCCGGACTTTCACCGCTGATCCGCACCCGCCGCCCGCCCACCAGCTGACGGTGCGCGGCAGGCCCGCGTCGAGGTGGGGCTGGGTTGCGGCGGGCGTGCTAGGTGGGTGGCGGCAGCGGGTCGCCGCTGGCCACGCCTTCGGTTTCACCGACCTCGCGGAGGTGGCGTTCGGCGCGCGCCAGGTCTTCGGCATACTCGTCCAGCACGATCACGTCAGGGTCGAGTTGTTTGAGCCGGTAGACCGCACGCCCCAGCATGTGCGCGGAGATCGGTGCGACCACCAGCTGCATGATCACGACCAGCAGCAGCGTGTACGAAACCCGAGGCTTCTGCATCACGCAGGCCAGCCCTGCGCACATCACGATCACACCCAGCACCTGCGGCTTGGTGGACGCATGCATCCGCGCGAACAGACTGTGCAACCGATGCATGCCGATTGCGGTCACCAGGGTCAGGAAGGCGCCGAGCGCAATGAAGGCCACCCCAACCACCTGCAGCCACTCGATCATCGGCCCTCACCGCCGGCGGGCTGGGTGCCGATGATCTCGTCAGCATCGGGATGCACTGGGGCGTCGGTGTCCTGGAATTCGGGCACCTCGGTGCGGGCGGCCTCCTCCGGTGTGAGGATGTGCCGCTCGGTGATCGACTCGGCCGGGGAGAACCTGGCGATGGTGGTGCTGCTGATGAAACCCACCGACGTGAAAACCACCAGCAATGGCAGCAGGTCGATGCGTCCGGTGAGCGCCATCAAGATCACCAGGATGCCGACCGACGCCGACGTGATGACGTCCAGGGCCACCGCGCGGTCCAGGTTCGCCGGGCCACGCTCCAGCCGGACCAGCACCAACCCCATCGCCACCAGGATGGCGGCCAGGCAGGCGTACAGGACGTAGATCATGCCGGCCCCCCGTCCTCGTGGATTCCCCGCTTGGCCAGCACGCTGGCCCGGTGCGCTGCCATTTCGGCCTCGGTCAACCGGCCGGCCTTCATGGATCCGCCCGGCCGATACCCGGCGTCCTTCAGTTCCTCGGCGGTGGCCAGCGCGCGCAGGATGCGTTCCTCCTGGATGATCACCCGCTCGTGTGCCTCGTCCAGCGCCTGCTGCCCTTCGCCAACGTCGAAGACGTGGACGTAGAGCGTGCCGGTCAGCCGATGCGCATCAATCACGATCGAACCTGGGACCAGCGCGGTCAACCCGGCGGTGGCGGCCAGGAAACCGTCCGAATGGGCCAGGGTCTGGACGCGGATGATCGCCTCCCGAGGGGTCCGCCCGGCCAGGATCACTCGCACGATCTGGAAGGCCGCGACGAAGACGTCATAGATGAACAGCACCGCCAACCGCACGAACGCAATCGGGCGTACCGTCAGCCGCCGCCGGGGCCCGCGCGGCACGGGCAGCAGCCAGGTGACCAGGGCCGCCAGCAGGAAACCCGCCACCACGTTGCCCCAGCTCAGGTCGCCCCACAGCAGCACCCACATCGTAGTCAGCAGGACGATGCTCAGCGGGGAAGCGCTGCGGTCCCACAGCGCCTTGCCGGTGCCGGCAATCATGGCGCACCTCCGGGGGTCGGCGACGAGGTGGGCGACTGGCTGGGCGTCCCCAACGGCGGCACCACTGGGGTCGACGATGTCGTCGGGGTCCCCTGCTCCTCCTCCGCTTCGGTGTGTGATTGGCCGGTGCCGCGTTCGGCGTCGGGGAGCACCGCCACCACGTAGGGCGCCTGCGCGCGCAACTCGATCGCGCCGCCGCGGGCATAGGAGTAGATCGGTCCGGCGAACAACGTCAACCCGAGTGAGGCGGCGACCAGCGCGATGGTCGCCCCGGTCATCGTCCACGGCACCTGCGGCTTGCCGACCTCGTCGTCCTCGCTCGGCTGCCAGAACGCCATGCTCCAGGCCCGCAGCAGCGCGTACAGCGTCAACAGCGAGGTGAGCAGGCCGCCGGCGACCAGTGCCCAATCGAGCGGACGCCCGACCGCCGCAGACGCCTCGATCAGCCCCAGCTTGCCGAGGAAGCCGGACATCGGTGGGATGCCGGCGAGATTGAAGGCCGGGATCAGGAAGAGCACCCCCAGCAGTGGCCAAGTCTTCAGCAGCGACCCCAGTCTGACAAGGGACGTCGATCCACCGACGCGTTCCATCAGGCCGGAGACCAAGAAGAGCGCGGTCTGCACGATGATGTGGTGCGCGGTGTAGAAGATTGCGGCAGTCAGGCCCTCCAGGGTACCGATGCCCACCCCCCACAGCATGAAACCGATGTGCGAGACCAGCGTGAACGAAAGCAGCCGCTTGATGTCGTCTTGGGCCACCGCCCCCATGATGCCGACGATCATGGTGACCAGACCGAAGACCTGCAGTACCCCGTTCAGGTTCGAGTTGGAGAACAGCGTGGTCTGCGTCCGGATGATGGCGTAGATGCCCACCTTGGTCAGCAAGCCGGCGAAGACCGCAGTGACCGGCGCCGGGGCGGTCGGATACGAGTCGGGCAGCCAGGCGTGCAACGGGAAGATCGCGGCTTTCACCCCGAACGCCACGAAGAGCATCACCTGGATCAGTTGCGCGGTGCCCTGGTCGATCTCGGACGCCCGGATCGCGATCTGCGCCATGTTCACGGTGCCCAGCGCCGCATAGACCATCGCGAGCGCGATCAGGAAGATCGTCGAGCTCACCACCGAGACGATCACGTAGACGGTGCCCGATCTGATGCGCTCACGGGTGCTGCCCAGCGTGATCAGCACGAAGCTGGCCACCAGCAGGATCTCGAAGCCGACGTAGAGGTTGAACAGGTCACCGGTGAGGAAGGCATTGGAGACCCCCGCCGACAAGATCAAGAAGGTCGGCTGGAAGACCGCGATCGGCAACCGCTGGTTCTCGGCCAGGTCTTGAGTGAAGGAGTAGACCAGCACGCACAGCGTCACGAAGACCGAGACCATCAACATCAGGGCACTCAACCGGTCGGCAACCAGCGTGATGCCGACCGGGGCTGCCCAGCCCCCCACGTCCAAGATGAGGGGGCCCCGCAGGCTCAAGAAGCCGATGAACACGGCGTCCAGCAGGACGATCGTGAGGGCGACCAGCGAGACGACGCGCTGCGCCGCGGGCGCCCGGGCCAGCAACAAGGTGAACGCGGCCCCCGCGAACGGCACCAGCACCGGGATGCCGAGCACCCACGTCCAATCGTCGGGGTTCACTGGGGGCCTCCCCTGGGTGGCTGGTCACGTTCCGGCTTGACGTCGGGCACGTCGATGGCCGGCATGTCCTCAGTCTCGTCGAAGACGATGGCCGCCTGCTCATCGAGGGTGGCCCCCGAGTCGTCGGTGACACGTTCGGCGACCGCGTCACGGGCGGCGGCCAGCGCGATACGACGGTCCTCCCGGTCGTCCTGCACCTCGTCGTTGCCGTTGAGCTGCCAGGTGCGGTAGGCCATCGTCAGCATGAAGGCGGTGAGCGCCAATCCGATGACGATGGCGGTCAGCACCATGGCCTGCGGCAGGGGGTCGGCCATGTCCGCCACCTCGGTTTGACCGATGATGGGCGGCCCGCCGGCCCGACCGCCGGCCATCAGCACCATCACGTTGACGCCGTAGGTGATCAGGCTCGCCCCGATCACTATTCGGCTGAGGGAGCGTTCCAGGACGAGCACGGTGCCGCAGCCGACCATTACGCCCACCAGTACCAGCAGTGCGAGCGAGGGTGACACGTCGATCATCGCGTCACCCCCCCGGCCAGGGCAGTTTCAGCGTCGGTCTGCTCGTCGTGGGCGAGATCGGGCGGGGAGGTGCCCTCGGCCTCGGCCTGCCGATCGACCTCGGCGCCCAGCGAACTCAAGATGTCGAGCACCAGGCCGATGACGATCAGGTAGACGCCCACGTCGAAGAAGAGCGCGGTGGCCAGGTGCACCTCGTTGAAGACCGGCAGCACCAGGTCGAAGACGGTGGTCTGCAAGACCGTCCCGCCGAACGGGATCGGGGCCAGGGCCGCGGTGGTGGCCAATGTCATGCCGATGCCGAGGATGGCGCCCGGCCGGATCCGGGTGGCCAGGGCCAGCTCGTAGCGTCCACCGGCGAGGTACCTGACGATCAGGGCGATGCCGGCCAGCATGCCACCGGCGAAACCACCGCCGGGGTTGTTGTGGCCGGAGAAGAGCAGGAAGAGCGAGAAGATCATGATCGGGTGGAAGACCATCCGGGCGCCGATCTCGAAGACCAGCGATCTGCGGACCGGGGCCAGGGTGGCCACCCCGGCCAGCCAGACCCGCCCGCGACGGTCGGGACGCAGCGGTTCGCGACTGGGGCGTAGCCTGCCACGCGCCACCAGCTGTTCGGCCTGCGTGCGCCCCTCGAGGCGGCGGCTGCCCCAGACCGGTTTGTTCGGCACCGCCAGCTGGAAGGCCCGCTGCAGGTCGGGGATGCTCGCGCGTTCCCGGATGAAGATCAGGGACGCGACCCCCGTAGCGGCCGCCAGCAACACCGAAATCTCGCCCAAGGTGTCCCAGGCACGGGTGTCGACGAGGGTGACGTTGACGATGTTGCGTCCGTAGCCGAAGATCAACACCTCCGACGGATAGTCAACCGTCACCGGCGGGTGGACGCGCGCGGAGGCGGCGATCCAGGCGAGCATGGCAACTGCGGCGCCGACCACCGCCCCGACCACCACCCGGCGCACCCTGGACGACACGTACGGCCGGTTCGAGAAGAACGGTGGCAGCCTGCGCAGCACCAGCACGAAGAGCACCAGGGTGACGGTCTCGACCAACGCCTGGGTCAGCGCCAGATCGGGGGCGCCCTGCAACGCGAACAGCAGCGAAGTGGAGTAACCCACGAAGGCCATGATCAGGACGGCCTTCATCCGGCGTCGGGATCGCACGATCAAGACGCCCGCGACGCACGAGAGCACCACGATCACGGCCTGTGCCGGGGAGTCCCACAACCGCAGCGGCGACAGCTGCGGCGTGACGCCGGTGACGATCACCAGCCCGGCGGCAGCAACAGTGGTGAGCAGCATCACCGACAGGAAGCTCGGCAACGAGCCGGTCTGCACCACCGCGGTCAGGTCTGCGGACACGTTGTTGACCGCGCGGAGGACCCCTCGGTAGGCATTGTCGGCACTCGGGAACCGGAACCGCGCCTGGGCGCGGCTGACCTGCCGGCGCCGGACGAAGAGCAGGGTGCCCACCGTGAAGATCAGCAAGGTGGCGGCCAACGGCAGACCGAAACCGCTCCACAAGGTCAAATGCCCAGCGTGGCCCGGGTAGGCGTCGGCATGCGGGGCGAGGAGCGCCGCCAGGCGTCCGGGCATCAGGCCAGCCACCAACCCGCCCAGCCCGAGCAGCGCGATGGGGCCACTCAGCCGAAGATCGAGCCGATGCGCCTGCACCGGTTCGACGCCACGCTTGTCGGCGAACGCCCCCCACCAGAACCGCAGCGAGTAGGCGACTGTCAGCATCGAACCGATGACCAGCACGGTGAAGGTCGTCCAGTCACCCAGCTCGACCAGCGCGTGCAGCGCCGCCTCCTTGCCGACGTAGCCGAGCATCGGCGGCAGCCCCGCCATGGACGCCAACGCGAGCGTGGCGAACCCCGTCAGCCCGGGCAACGCTCGGGCCAGGCCGGACAGTTCGCGCAGATCGCGCGTCCCGAATTCGTGGTCGATGGCACCGACCACCAAGAACAGGGCGGCCTTGAACATGGCGTGCGCGGCCAGCATCGCCAATCCGGCCAGCGCCACGCCCCGGTCGCCGTAGCCGACCAACACCATCACGAAACCGAGCTGCGAGACTGTGCCGAAAGCCAACAGCAACTTGAGGTCGTACTGCCGCAGCGATCGGTAACCGCCGACGATCATCGTGGTCAGCCCTACCGCGAGAACCACCGGCTGCCAGACCGGGAAGGACGAGAAGCCGGGAGCCAGCCGGGCGACCAGGTAGATGCCGGCCTTCACCATCGCGGCGGCATGCAGGTAGGCCGAGACCGGGGTCGGGGCCGCCATTGCCGCGGGCAGCCAGAAGTGGAACGGTACCTGCGCCGACTTGGTGACCGCGCCCAGCAGGACCAGCACCGCCGCCGTCGGCACCAGCGCCGGCTGGGCGCCCGCCCCCAGCACGCCGGCGCTCGCGTTGCCCACCAGTTCGGACAGCAGGAAAGACCCACCGGGCACCGTCCCGAGCGCCACGATGCCGGCGAGCATGGCCAAGCCACCGAACGTGGTGACGATGATGGCTTGCATGGCCGCCTGCCGGGAGGGCTGGCGCTCGTGGTAGTGGCCGATGAGCAGGAAGCTGAAGACGGTGGTGAGTTCCCAGAAGAGGTAGAGGACCACCGTGTTGTCGGACGTGACAAGGCCGAGCATCGCCCCGGCGAAGGCGACGAAGACACCGCCGAAGCGTCCCAGGCTGCTGGCGCCGTGCCCGAAATAGCCCCCGCAATAGACCAGGATCAGCGCACCGATACCGCCGACGATCAAGACCATCAGCCAACTCAGCGAATCGAGCCGGAACGTCAGATTGAGACTCAGCTGGGGCACCCAGGCGAAGTCCTGGCTGGGCAGTTCACCGCCGAAGACCGCCCGGGTCTTGGTCAACGCCCAGACCGCGGCGGACGCCGGCGCCAGCGCGAGCAGGGCGAACGCCTTGCGGCCGAGCAATCTGAACAGCAGCGGGGCCACCACAGCTGCGACTGCGTGGACGCACAGCAGCTGGATCAAGGCAGGTCCCCCATGTAGTTGCGTGGATTCGCCCCGATTCTAACGGACGCCGCCGACGCCCCCGGCGGAAGCCACAGCCACCCAGACGTGGTATCAGTGCGGTCGCAGCAGCGGGAACAGGATCGTCTCGCGGATTCCCGCCGCCGTGAACATCATGATCAGCCGGTCGATACCCATCCCCATGCCGCCCATCGGCGGCGCGCCCTGCTCGAGCGCGGCGAGGAAGTCCTCATCCAACTGCATCGCCTCGGGGTCCCCGGCGGCTGCGGCCAGCGATTGTTGGGTGAGGATCTCGCGCTGGACGACCGGGTCGATCAACTCGTTGAACCCGGTAGCCCGCTCAACACCCCCGATGATCAGGTCCCAGGCCTCGATCTTGCCGGGCTCGCTGCGGTGACGCCGGGCCAACGGCTGGGCGACCTCCGGGAAGTCGCAGACGAAGGTGGGGTTGACCAGGCGCGGCTCGACCAGTTCCTCGTACAGTTCCATGATCAGCTTGCCGTTGCCCCACTTCGGATCCCAAGCCACCTCGTGGGCGTCCGCATGCCTGCGCAGCACCTCGACCGGGGTGTCGACGTCGACCGGCTCCCCCAGCGCCTCGCCGACGGCCGGATAGATGGGCAGCCAGGTCCACTCGGCATCCAGGTCGATGACCTGCCCGTCCGGGCGCTCGATCTGGTGGATGCCCACCACGTCCGCGGCGTCCATGATCATCTTCTTGGTGAGTTCGGCGATGGTGCGGTGGTCGCCCCAGCTCTGGTAGGCCTCCAGCATCGTGAATTCGGCCGAATGGGTGGAGTCGATTCCTTCGTTGCGGAAGATCCGTCCGATTTCGTAGACACTGTCGACCCCACCGACCATCGCCCGTTTCAGGTACAGCTCGAGGGCGATGCGCAGCGTCATGTCGATGTCGAAGGCGTTCAGGTGGGTGCGGAACGGACGCGCCGCCGCCCCGCCATGGATCAACTGCAGTGTGGGGGTCTCGACCTCCAGGAAGCCGGCCTCGTCCAGCGTGCGGCGCAACGATTTGGTGATCGCGGCACGCACCCGCACGATCTCGCGGGCCTCGGGGCGCACGATCAGGTCGGCGTAACGCCTGCGGACCCGCGCCTCCTCAGACAGGTCCTTGTGCAGGACGGGCAGCGGACGCAGCGCTTTGCTCGCCATCTTCCATTCGGACGCCATCACCGACAACTCACCGCGCCGGGAGCTGACTACCCGCCCTCGCACCCAGATGAAGTCGCCAAGGTCGACATCGGCCTTCCACTCACCCAGCCCCTGCTCGCCGACCTCGGCGAGCGAGACCATCACCTGCAGCCGCTGACCGTCGGAGTCTGGGTCGAAGCCGTCCTGCAAGGTGGCGAAGCAGAGCTTGCCGGTGTTGCGCAGGAAGACCACCCGGCCGCCGATCTCGACGA
>ERZ1645187.2433-NODE-2433-length-16365-cov-6.553096_pt1 | contig 16365 bp, 15 predicted proteins | sample MGYA00575352_ERZ1645187 | MGnify/ENA primary metagenome ERZ1645187 (study PRJEB40837, sample SAMN11349314) | freshwater sediment metagenome | isolation source: river sediment | host: Sediment | place: India: Wazaribad , New Delhi | collected 2017-02-21 ... | reverse complement strand
ATCATTGTTTCGGGCTTCTTCTCGGCAATGGTCGGGGTTCTGTTCGGTCTGCCGAGCCTGCGCATCAAGGGGTTTTACCTCGCGGTCGCGACGCTGGCGGCGCAGTTCTTCCTTGAATGGTGCTTCGTGCGCATTCCGTGGCTCTACAACTACTCGTCCTCGGGCGAGATCGCGGTGCCGAGCCGGACGCTGTTCGGCATTCACATCACCGGAGCGCAGGCGACGCCGACGACGCGCTATCTCGTCATCCTCGCCATCGTGATCCTGTTCACATGGATTGCCTCCAACATCGTGCATGGCCGGATCGGCCGGATGTGGATGGCGATCCGCGACATGGATATCGCAGCCGAGCTGATGGGCATCCGCCCGCTGCAGACCAAGCTGCTCGCCTTCGCCGTCTCGTCGTTCTATTGCGGCGTCGCCGGGGCGGTGATGATGTTCCTGTGGTACGGCGGCGGCGAGGCCAAGGACACGTTCAACATCAACCTCAGCTTCAACATCCTGTTCATGGTGATCATCGGCGGGCTTGGCAGCCTTGCGGGCGCGTTCTTCGGCGCGGCGCTGCTGCATCTGGTGCCGATTTTCCTCAAGTTCGGCCTGCCGGCGATGGGCGTTCCTGTCGGGGGGGCGACGGCCGAGCATCTGACCCACATGATCATCGGTGTGCTGATCATCTTCTTCCTCATCGTCGAACCGCATGGCCTCGCCCGCCTCTGGGCAACCGCCAAGCAGAAGTTGAGGATGTGGCCATTCCCCTACTGAGCCGGAGTGCTCAGGCAGGGATACGATAGCCCCGTCAAGGGGTTGACTGATCGGAAGATGTGGTCCGGCGCCGCCGGTCCCGACTTCCAACCAAAGGGAGGATACCTCATGTCTTTGAAGAAACTGGCTCTCGGCCTTGCGGTGGCGACCTCGCTCACCACCTTTGTCGATGTTGCGCCGGCCAGCGCGCAGGAAGGCATCTTCGTGCCGCTGCTGACCTATCGCACCGGCGCGTTCGGCGGCTCGGGCACGCCGATCGCCGACGGCATGGCCGACTACCTGCGCATGCTCAACGAGCGTGACGGCGGCATCGGCGGCGTCAAGCTGATCGTCGAGGAATGCGAGACCGGCTACGACACCAAGAAGGGTGTCGAATGCTATGAGGCGATGAAGGGCAAGAAGCCCATCGTCCACAACCCCTATTCGACCGGCATCACTCTGCAGGTCATTCCGAAGGCTTCGGTGGACAAGACCCCGATCCTCGCGATGGCCTATGGCCTGTCAGCGGCCGCGATCGGAGACACCTTCCCGTGGGTCTTCAACCCGCCGGCGACCTATTGGGACGGCGCCTCGATGTTCATCAAGCATGTCATCGCCACCGAGGGCGGCGCGGACAAGCTGAAGGGCAAGAAGATCGGCCTGCTCCATCTCGACGCGCCCTACGGCAAGGAGCCGATCCCCTTCCTTGAATCGATGGCCAAGGAACTGGGCTTCGAGCTGAAGCTCTATCCGGTGCCCGCCGACAAGATGCAGGACCAGTCCTCGCAGTGGCTGGCGATCCGCCGCGACCGCACCGACTGGATCTACAACCAGGGCTGGGGCGCGATGAACCCGACCGCCGTCAAGGAAGCGGTGAAGAACGGGTTCAAGATGGACCGCTTCGTCAATGTGTGGTGGGCTTCGGGCGATGACGACGCCCGCGCCGGCGAGGCCGGGGCCAAGGGGCTCAAGGGCCTGACCTTCCACGGCGCGTCTGCCGGCTTCCCGGTGATCGACGAGATCAAGAAGCATGTCGTCGACAAGGGGCTGTCGAAGTCCGACAAATCCAAGGTGGGCGAGCACATCTATAACCGCGGCGTCTACAACTCGATGCTGATCGCCGAGGCGATCCGCACCGCGCAGGCGATCACCGGCAAGAAGGTGGTGACCGGCGAAGATATGCGTCGCGGGCTCGAAAGCCTCAACATCACCGAGGCGCGCCTGAAGGAACTCGGCATGGAGGGCTTTGCCGCTCCGGTCAAGCTGAGCTGCAAGGACCATTCGGGCCACAACAACGCCTATGTCGTCCAGTGGGACGGCAGCAAGTGGGTGAAGGCGTCGGACTGGATCGCGCCGGATGCCGCGAAGGTGAAGCCGCTGCTGCAGGCGGCCGCTGCCGACTATGCGACCAAGAACAACTGGCCGGCCCGCACCGAGGCCTGCGACCAGAAGTGAGCCCAACGGCCGGGGGAGGCAGCCCCTCCTCCGGTCTTCCGGCCCCCGCCGGGCCATGACGGCTGACGCCGCGCCTTGTCCCGTTCCCTCTTCAGGAGACGCCTGATGTCCGCCCCCGCTGCTGTTGCCCCCGCGCCCGATGCCGACACCATCCTGTCGGTCAACAACATCGAGGTGATCTACGATCACGTCATCCTGGTGCTCAAGGGCGTGTCGCTGACCGTGCCGAAAGGCGGCATCGTGGCGCTGCTGGGCGCCAACGGGGCCGGCAAGACGACGACGCTGAAGGCCGTTTCCAACCTGCTCCGGGCCGAGCGCGGCGATGTCACCAAGGGCTCGATCGTGTTCGACGGCAACCGGATCGACCAGCTGACGCCGAACGATCTGGTGCGGCGCGGCTGCATCCAGGTGATGGAGGGGCGCCACTGCTTCGGCCATCTGACGATCGAAGAGAATTTGCTGACCGGAGCCTTTACCCGGCGCGACGGCAACCGGGCGATCAAGGACGATCTCGAAAAGGTCTACAACTACTTCCCGCGCCTGCGCCAGCGGATGAAATCGATGGCCGGCTATACATCGGGCGGCGAGCAGCAGATGTGCGCCATCGGCCGGGCGCTGATGAGCCGGCCGAAGATGATTTTGCTGGATGAGCCGTCGATGGGCCTTGCGCCGCAGGTCGTCGAGGAAATCTTCGAAATCGTCAAGGATCTCAACAGCAAGGAGGGTGTGTCCTTCCTCCTCGCCGAGCAGAACACCAACCAGGCCCTGAAATACGCGACCTACGGCTACATCATGGAGACGGGCCGCGTGGTGATGGATGGCGAGGCCAAGGCCCTGCGCGAGAACGAGGACGTGAAGGAATTCTACCTCGGCGTCGGCGAGGGCACGCGCAAGTCGTTCCGCGAGGTCAAGAGCTACAAGCGACGCAAGCGCTGGCTGGCGTAAGGGCGGCCGTCTCCGCTCCGCCCGCGTGCGGCGCGGCGGGGCGCCTTTCCACTTTCCCGTGCCTTGCCGGTGCAGGCTGGATGGCCGCGTCGGCCTCAGGCCTCCACGCAATGACGCAAGAGATGATGTCATGGCCCAGTTTTTCGACCGCAACGACACCCGCGAGCCTGCCGCGCGCGAAAAGGCGCTGTTCCGCGACCTGCGCGCCCTGCTCAAGGCCGCCGCGCCCAAGGCGCCGGCGCTGAAAAAGCAACTGAAAGGCATCGCCATCGACGGACTGAAAAGCCGGGCCGATCTCGTCGCCATCCCGGTTATCCGCAAGGGCGAGATCAAGGCGATGCAGCAGGCGCTGCCGCCGTTCGCCGGGCTGAGCCCGACGCGGCGCGGCAATTTCATGCGTGTTCTCGTCTCGCCGGGGCCGATTTTCGAACCCGAGGGGACGGGACATGACTGGTGGGGCGCGGCGCGGGCGTTCTTCGCCGCCGGGTTCCGCAAGGGCGATCTCGTCCACAACTGCTTTTCGTATCATCTGACGCCGGGCGGGCACATCATGGAATCGGGCGCGCGGGCGCTCGGCTGCCCGGTCATCCCCGGCGGGGTGGGCAACACCGAGCAGCAGCTGGAGGCGATCGCCTTCCTGAAGCCCGATGGCTATGTCGGCACGCCGGATTTCCTGAAAATGCTGCTCGACAAGGGCGCGGAAGCGGGCATCGACTGCTCGTCGATCCGCAAGGCGCTGGTCTCCGGCGCGGCCTTTCCGCCCTCGCTGCAAAAGGAGATCGCGGCGCGCGGCATCGAGGCCTATCAGGCGTTTGCCACCGCCGAACTCGGCGTCATCGCCTTCGAGACCCCGGCGCGCGCCGGCATGGTGGTCAACGAGGGGCTGATCGTCGAAATTCTCAAACCCGGGACCGGCGAACCGGTGGCCGAAGGCGAGATCGGCGAGATCGTCGTCACCCGCCTCAATGCGGATTATCCGCTGCTGCGCTTTGCCACCGGCGACATGACGCGGGTGCTGGCGGGCGCAAGCCCCTGCGGGCGCACCGGCATGCGGATCGCCGGCTGGCTGGGCCGGGCAGACCAGACGAGCAAGGTCAAGGGCATGTTCGTCCACCCCGGGCAGGTGAACGAGGTGGGCAAGCGCCACCCCGGGCTTGGCCGGCTGCGCCTCGTCGTCTCGCGTGCCAACGAGCAGGACGTGATGGTGCTGAAGGCGGAATGTGCCGAGGCAACGGAAGAGTTAGCCGGCAAAGTGTCTGCGACATTGCAGGCGATCACCAAGCTCAAGGGCGGAGTGGAGCTGGTGGCGCCCGGCAGCCTGCCGCAGGACGGCAAGGTGATTGCCGATGAACGACCGGTGTAAAGCCGGTCGGCCGGCGGTGCGACCGCCGGTCTTTTTCCCGTGCGGATGTGCTTATTTCAGCAGGTTGCGCTGGCCAGACGCGTCGATCAGATAGATCGACTTGCCGTTCTTGACCACGCGGTCGCAGCGCTTCTCGCCGGTGGCGAAGGCGATGCACAGCGAACGATTGGTCGCGCGCCATTCTCCGCCGAACAGGCCGGCGAAATTGTAGCTCCGGTCCTTGCCGAAGGTGGCGATGCCGCCATTGAGCATGAACTGCTTGCCGGAGACGAGATTGGCGATGGCGGCGTTGTTCAGTGGCTGGTCGGCGGCCAGCGCGGGGGCGGCGGTGAGCGCCAGCGCGAGCAGCGCCGGGACGGGACGGATCATGTTTTCCTCCATGGAAAGGCGTGGCCCGGGACGTGGGCCGCCCTTGTCGACGGAGGAAACGCAAGCAAGAAACGCGCTGGACGGAAAACGCCGGAAAACCCAGCGAAAACCGCTATTGCGCGGTAATCCGGCCCTCGACCCTGCTCTCCACCCTGCCAATCTGACGGATGTATGCCATAACGACATTCGCCATCAGCTTGCCGTCGGTCTTGCCGATCAGCGTGCGGCCGCGGCCGAGCGCGCCATAGCCGTCGCCGCCGCCGAACATGAAATCGTTCGAGGCGACCTTGTACTTGCCGGCGGGATCGAGCGGCTTGCCATTCGCCTCGATGGAGACGATGCGGCTGCCGGCGGGCGCGGAGGCCTTGTAGGCGATCTTCAGCCCGGAGACCTGCGGGAAGCGGCCGGCGCGCTGATCGACCTGTGACAGCCCGTTTTCCAGCGCGTCCCGGATGTCCTTTCCGGTGATCTCGACCATCACCGTGGCGTTGCCGAAGGGCAGTTCGGACAGGATATCGCGCCGGGTCAGCGTGGCGCCTGCGGCATACTGCTTGTTGGCGCGGATGCCGCCGCCGTTGGTGATGGCGATCTCGGCTCCGGTGGAGGCCCGGATCGCATCGGCGATCAGGTTGCCGATCGCGGCCTCCTGCGAGCGGACGGTGGCGGAGCGGCTGTCGAGATCCACTGCCGTCGCGCCGATGGTGACATCCAGCTCCTTTGACAGTTCGCCCTCGTATTTCCTGACGATGGCGAGGGCTTCGGGGTCGGGCGTCACCAGCGCCGAATCGATCGGCCGGAAGGCCGGGCGCCAGGTGACGGCGCGCTTGCCGTCCTTCTGCTCGATCACGCAATACATGTCGATGGCGGTGACGTATTCGCCCTCCTCGCCCGATTCGACCATGGCGACGCGGTTGTCGTAGGAGATGCGCAGGTCGTGGTCATGGCCGGTCAGCAGCACATCGACGAGACGGGAGCGGGCGATCTGGACATCGCGGGCAAGATCGGTGTGGGTGACGGCGACGACGATATCCGCCCCTTCCTCGCGCAGGGCCTTGGACTGTTCGCGCACGGTTTGCATCTCGTCGAGGAACCTGAAGCCTTCCGAGGACGACATCAGCGGCGTCTCGGCCAGCGCAACGCCGAACACGCCGACCTTGACCGGCCCCATCTCGATCACCTTGCGATCCAGATGCTTGCGCACGGGCGAGCCGTCGGCATTGCGCAGGTTGGCGGCGTAGAACGGATACTTCGCCTGATCGAGCCGTTCGAAATAGTTGTCACGGCCGAAATCGAACTCGTGGTTGCCGGGTACGAAAATATCCGGCGGCACCACGTTGAGCAGTTCCACCGTGTGGGCGCCCTGATCGAACCCGCTCATCAGCGAAGGGGAATACATATCACCCGCATGGGCATAGAGCGTGGGCACGCCATCGGCCTTCGCGGCGCGGGCGATGGCGGCAAGGCGGGCAAAGCCGCCGCGGCCCTTCTGCTCGCTCATCTTGTAGATATCGTTGACCAGCAGCAGGCGGAAGGTGGGCGTTGCGCCCTGCTGGGCGGCCTGGGCCACCGCCTCGGTCGCGCTGGTTGCCAGCAGGGAGGTCGTGGCCAATCCACCGGCCACCGCGATCCTGAAGGTGTCGCGCCTCGTCAGTTCCGTCATTGCTTGCTCCTCCGCGAGCCAAATGCCATGGCCCCGACAATGCGCCGGCCCGGCGGCCAAGACAAGCGCCGGCGCACAGGACAGTGTCGTGTGCCATGTCGTGAATGCCGGGGCTGGCAAAACAGGCGAAAGCCTCTACATAACGGGGCATGACCGACAGCGCGCGCCCCACCCCCCACCGCCCTTCCAATCACCCCGATGTGCCCTATGGCAAGATCGGCGTCCTGCTGCTCAACCTCGGCACGCCGGACGGCACCGACTACTGGTCGATGCGGCGGTATCTGAAAGAGTTCCTCTCCGATTCCCGCGTGATCGAAGAGCCGAGATGGAAATGGTGGCCGATTCTCAACCTGATCATCCTCACCGTCCGCCCCGGCAAGAAGGGCAAGGACTATGCGACGATCTGGAACAACGAGAAAAACGAAGGACCGCTGAAGACCATCACCCGCGATCAGGCTGACAAGCTGGCCGAGCGGCTGAAGGGGCACCCGTCCATCATCGTCGACTGGGCGATGCGCTATGCCAATCCGACAACGGAAAGCCGCATCAAGGCGCTGCAGGCGCAGGGCTGCGAGCGCATCCTGCTGGTGCCGCTCTATCCGCACTATGCCGCTGCGACCACAGCCACGGCGGCGGACCACGCCTTCCGCGCGCTGATGACGATGCGCTGGCAGCCGGCGGTGCGCGTTGCCCCGGCCTGGCATGACGACCCGGTCTATATCGATGCGCTCGCCCGTTCGATCCGCACGCATCTGGCGGGGCTGGATTTTACTCCCGAGGTGCTGGTTTCCACCTTCCACGGCATGCCGAAAAAATACCACCTTGCGGGCGATCCCTATCATTGCCACTGCATGAAGACCGGGCGGCTGCTGCGCGAGGAACTGGGCAGGACGCACCCTGAGTTTCTCGACAAGGAGCGGTTCGTCATCTCGTTCCAGTCGCGCTTCGGCAACGATCCGTGGCTTCAGCCCTATACCGACGAGACGGTGGAGAAGCTGGCGAAAAAGGGTGTGAAGCGGATGGCGATGGTGGCGCCGGGCTTCACCGCCGACTGTCTCGAAACGCTGGAGGAACTCGACGGCGAGAACCGCGAGATCTTCGAGCACAACGGCGGCGAGAAGTTCAGCTACATCCCGGCGCTCAATGCCTCCGAGCCGGGGATGGATGTGATCGAGGCCATCGTCCGCCGCGAGCTGATGGGCTGGATCTGAGCCTGCACGCCGTAGTGGACGTGCTTGTTTTCGCCACAGCGCAGGCGCACCCTGCCGGCTGACGGCGCTTGGCCGATTCGCGAGCGGGAGACGAGCGATGTATATCGAAGGCGGCAGTGTTTTCGCCATTGCCCTGTTCATTTTCGTCATCATCACCCTGATGGCCGGCATCCGGCAGGTGCCGCAGGGGATGAACTACACGGTCGAGCGGTTCCGCCGCTTCAACCGCACCCTGACCCCCGGCCTCGGTGTCGTGATCCCCTATATCGAGACCATCGGCCACAAGGTGGTGATGATGGAACAGGTGGTGGATGTGCCGACGCAGGAGGTGATCACCAAGGACAACGCCAATGTCACCGCGGACGGGGTGGTGTTCTTCCAGGTGCTGGATGCGGCGCGCGCCTCCTACGAGGTCTACAACCTCCACCACGCGCTGCTCAACCTGACGATGACCAACATCCGCACGGTGATGGGCTCGATGGACCTCGACCAGCTTCTCTCCCCCCGCGACGAGATCAACACCCGGCTGCTCGGCGTGGTCGATGCCGCAGCCTCGCCCTGGGGCATCAAGGTGACGCGCATCGAGATCAAGGACATCGTGCCGCCGGCCAACCTTGTCGAGGCGATGGGCCGGCAGATGAAGGCCGAGCGCGAGAAGCGCGCCAATATCCTTGAGGCGGAAGGCTTCAAGCAGGCCGAGGTGCTGCGCGCCGAAGGGCACAAGCAGGCGGAAATCCTCGCCGCCGAGGGGCGCAAGACCGCCGCCTTTCTCGATGCGGAAGCGCGCGAGCGCAAGGCCGAGGCGGAGGCAAAGGCGACCGAAGTGCTCTCCAACGCCATCGCCACGGGCGATACGGCGGCGGTCAACTACCTGATCGCCGAGAAATATGTCGGCGCGCTCGGTCAGTTCGCCACCGCGAACAACCAGAAGGTGATGATCGTGCCGATGGATATCGCGGGTCTTGCCGGCACGCTCTCGGGCATTGCCGAGATCACCCGCGCGGCCACCGCCGAGGGCGGGGCCAAGGCGCCGGCGCCGGTGCGCAAGCCGGCCGGAGCGGTGCCGCAGGCCAGTCCGCCGTCCTTCACCTCGCCGTTCGGCAAGACGGAGTAAGCCGCGATGATGGGCAGCTATGGCGCATGGGGCTGGCTGGCGCTGGGGCTTATGCTGATCGCCGTCGAGGTGCTGGTGTTCCCCGGCGGCTTCCCGCTGTGGATCGGCCTTGCCGCGCTGGTGATGGCAGGGGTGGCCTCGCTTGTCACCCTGCCGTGGGAAGGGGAGCTGGTGCTGTTCGGCCTCCTCGCCATCGCTGCCAGCATCGCGGCCTGGCGGATGAACTACCGCAAGGGGCGGACGGATGCCGCCGACGGGCTGCACGACCGGGTGGAGGCACTGGTGGGCCGCAGCTTCGCGCTGGAGACGGCGATCGAGGGCGGCTTCGGCCGCATCCGTGTCGACGATACGTCATGGCGCGTCACCGGGGCCGATGCCCCGGCAGGCACGAAGGTGAGGATCGTGGGTGTGGATGGCGCAACGCTGCGGGTTGAGCGGGGGTAGGGGCGCCATGAAAAGCGGACCGGGTTTGTTGGATTTTTTTCGATGCGTTACTGCTGTGATCGTGTGTCAATTTTGACATTCAGGAATTCCGCAAGCGGTGTTGTTCAGTTCAGCAACTCGACTTTTCCCGGCACGAATCCGGCGCAGAATGCGCTTGCCAGAAAGTATCTATTTTGATACATAGCAGTCATGATTACCGCCCTTGAGCCGATACCGTTGCGTTTTTGGCGGTCTGCCTCAGGGCGCGAGCCGGTTCGGGAGTGGCTGACAGATCTGCCGCTTGACGACAAGCGGGTCATTGGCCGCGATATGGCGAAAGTGCAATTTGGTTGGCCGATCGGCCTTCCCCTGTGTCGCCCGTTGAGTGGTGGGCTCTGGGAGGTCCGTTCTTCGCTTCCGAGCAAGCGGGAGGCACGGGTGCTGTTCGGTTTTCACGAGGGCGAGCTGATCGCCCTGCATGCCTTTATCAAAAAGGCGCAGAAGGCCGCAGCCGACGATCTGGCTCTGGCGCGAAACCGGTTGAAGGAGGTCACCCAATGACACGGCAGAATCCGCATGTCGGTTCGACGTTCGAGAGCTGGCTCGACGAACAGGGAATTCGTGAATCAGTGACGGCATCGGCGATCAAGGAAGTGATCGCCGGCCAACTGGCCGAGGAAATGAAAAAGCAGGGCATCACCAAGGTGCGCATGGCCGAGATGATGCAGACCAGCCGTGCGCAGGTTGATCGCCTGCTTGACCCGAATAACAGCAGCGCAACGCTTGAAACACTGATGCGCGCGGCAAGAATTGTTGGCCGCCGGTTGCGTCTCGAACTGGTGTGACGACCAGCTCCTAAGCCACACCCAACCTCAACAGATCATGCATGTGCACGATGCCGGCGGGTTTGCCGGCGGTGTCGGTCACCATCACGGCGGTGATGCGGTTGGTGTTGAGCATTTCCAGCGCTTCCACCGCCAGCGCGTCGTCGGCAATGACGCGCGGATTTCTCGTCATCACCTCGTCGACGGTCAAGGTGGTCAGGTCGGGCCGCATCTTGCGGCGCAGGTCGCCGTCCGTCACGATGCCGATGAGACGGCCTGAAGGATCGGTGACACCGACGCAGCCGAACCCGCGCGCGGTCATCATCAGGATCGCTTCCGCCATGCCGGCGCCCGAGGCGATCAGCGGCACCGCCTCACCCGTATGCATGATGGCGCGGACGAAGGTGAGCCGCGCGCCGAGCTTGCCGCCCGGATGATACTGGCGGAAATCGTCTGCCGTAAAACCGCGCGCTTCCAGCAGCGCGACGGCCAGCGCATCGCCCAGCGCCATCTGCATGGTGGTGGAGGTGGTGGGGGCGAGGCCGTTGGGGCAGGCTTCCGGCGCCTTGGGCAGCACCAGCGCGATGTCCGCCTCGCGCGCCAGCGTCGAGTCGGCGTTCGAGGTCAGCGCGATCAGCGTGACGCGGAAGCGGCGGGAATAGGAGATGATGTCCGCCAGCTCCGATGTCTCGCCCGACCATGACAGGGCGATGATCACGTCCTCGGGCATGATCATGCCGAGGTCGCCGTGGCTCGCCTCGCCGGGGTGGACATAATGGGCCGGGGTGCCGGTGGAGGCGAGGGTGGCGGCGATCTTGCGCCCGACGAGGCCGGATTTGCCCATGCCGGTGACGATGACGCGCCCGCGCGTGGCCGCAATGCCGGCGACGGCGGCGGAGAACGGCGCGCCCAGCCCGTCGGTCAGCGCGGCGGCAACCAGCGCCAGCCCCTCCTGCTCCTTGGCAAGCGTATTGAGGGCGGAGGCGATGGCTGGCGCAGGGCTTGTCATGGCGGTGGCGATAGCACAGCCGGGGCGGCGCTGGCCACCCCCGCGCGGCGCCTCGTCAACCAGCCGTTAACCATCCGCGTTTACTTCGGTTAACGCCCCCATTTTCCGTCGGGGGCGGTGATTCCCGGTCTGCCGTGAGGGGCCTTCGTCTTGGCCAGCCTGCGCCGCCTTTCGCCAGCCCTGCTGGCACTCATCGCGACGACCGCGCTCCCCGGCGCGGCGACGGGGCAGGTGCGCGGTACGGTGGGCCAATCGACCGAGCGGATCTATGATCCTGCCGGCGATCCGATGCGGGCGCGTGCTGCGGCCTCCGCCACCTCCGGTTCCGATCTCGACACCGGACAGGAGCGGCAGAACCGCACCAGCGGCAGCCGCAGCCAGCCGCGCGAGCTTGGCTCCTCCACGGTCGTCAATTCCAACCTGAAGGCGCAGGTGCGCAAGCGCATCCGCAATGCGCAGATGCTGACGCGGCCGCCGAACCGGGCGGTGCGCGTGGCGACGCCGCCACCCGTCGCGGTGGGGGGCGTCCTGCCGCCGGTCGCGCCGCCGCGCGCGCTGGCCGATATTGCCGGACCGGGGCTGAGCGAACCGCCGGTGATGAAGAAGCGCAAGCCGAAAGAGGAGGATCCCTACGCGCCGATCGGCCTCCGGCTCGGCGGGATCATCGTGACGCCGGGGATCGACCTGCTCGCCGGCACCGATACCAATCCGCACCGGACCGGCGGGGGCAGCCAGCGCAAGGGCTCGATGCTCTATCAGGTCTCGCCCGATGTGACGGTGATGAGCGACTGGTCGCGTCACCAGTTGCAGGCGGACCTGAAAGGCACCTATTCGTATTATCCGGATGTGGACGATGCCAACCGGCCCACCCTCGACGCCAAGGTGCAGTTCCGCGGCGACATCTCGGGCGATACCACGCTGAACCTTGAAGCGCGTGAGCGGATCGACACCCAGCGGCCGGGCAGCCAGGACCTGTCCGGCGCGGTCAAGGGGCGGCCGGCGTATTATACCCATTCGGGCAGTGCGGGCGTGACGCATCGCATCGGCCGCACCGCGATCACCGCCACGGCAACGGTGGACCGGACGACCTATGAGAACGGCACCACCTATTCCGGCGCGACCTACGATCTGCAGGACCGGAATTTCACCGCCTACGGCGGAAAACTGCGCGGTGCCTATGAGGTCACCCCGGGCATCACGCCGTTTGTCGAGGTGAGCGCCGATACGCGGCAGTATGATTCGGAGATCGACAAGGCCGGCTACAAGCGCTCCTCCACCGGGCTGACCGGCAAGGTGGGCACGACTTTTGAATTCACCCGCACGCTGACCGGCGAGGCGAGCGCCGGCTATGGCACGCGCACCTATGAGGATGGCCGGCTCGCCGCGCTTTCGGGCGCGCTGGTCGATGCCTCGCTGGTCTGGCAGGCCTCGCCCCTGACCAAGGTGACGCTGAAGGCGGCGAGCGAGTTCCAGGAAACGACGACGACCGGCTCCTCCGGCTCGGTCAGCCGCAAGCTGACGCTGGACGTGGCGCACGACCTGTTGCGCAATCTCACCGTGACCGGCTCGCTCGGCTACACCATCGCGACCTATCAGGGCATCGGCACCATCGAGCAGACGGCGCTGGCCGGGCTGAAACTCGACTACAAGATCGACCGCAACATCGTGGTGCGTGGCAGCTACGCCTATGAGCGGGCGATCTCCGAGACCGCGGGGCAGGGCTATCTCGCCCACACCTTCCTCGTGGGCCTGCGCCTGCAACGCTGACCGCTGATCGATCTTTCAGGACGCGCACACAAAAACGGGGGCCGATGGCCCCCGTTTCGCATTCCGGCAGGGGATGAAACCCCGCTTACTTGATCAGGCCGAGGCCCGAGGCGGTCAAATCCAGCGACAGGGTGGCGATGAACGCCGCGCCGCACCACTTCGACGTGCCCGAGCCGGAGGTGATGCCGCGCGGATCGGAGGTGTTGAGGAAGCAGTCGGCCTTCTTCAGGTCGGTGTCATGATAGCGCAGGTCCAGCGTTGCCTGCTTGTAGGTGTAGGAGACACCGGCGTTCCAGTAGGTGTAGTCCTTGAGGTTCAGCCCGCCGAGATAGGCGCTGGTGGTGCCGAGCGCATAGCGGCCGAGTTCACCCGAGACGGCGAGGCCCTCGATCGGCAGCGGCGGCACAACCTTCAGGGTGCCGGAGTAGTAGGTGCCGGTCGCCCCGGTGCCGAGCCAGTTGGGCGAATGGAAGACGTTGGCGCCGACGAAGACCTTGTCGTCGTAGTTGTACAGCGCCTTGAAGGCGATGTCGTAGAAGTCCGTGTTCTTCGGCGTCCAGATCGTCCCCACGGTGTCGATGTAGCGGGTCTCGCGCGGGTAGTAGTAGTGGATCATGCCGAGGTCGAAGGTGAAGGGGCCGAACTTCGGACGGATGCCGTAGGTGAAGTCGATCTCGGCGGAGGGCTTGGTCGGCAGATCGACGCTGGCGCCGGAGATGCCGGCATAGAGCCACTGGTAGGTCAGCTCCGCATAGGCCTGGACGCCCGGCTTGCGGTCGGTCTGGCTGATGCCGCGGAAATTGTAATCGGACAGGGCGCGGAAGCCGAAGGCCACATCCCACGCCGGGGCAGCGGGGGCCGGAGCCGGGACGGCGGCCTTCTTCTTGCCGTCGAGATCCGCCGCCGAAGCGACGCCGCAGGCGAGGCCAAGGGCGCGGAGGGGGGCCGAGAGGCGGCCGGCGAAAGTGGTGATCGTCTTCAGCGTCATGATCAAATCCGTGCCCTGTTCCGGCGACCCAAGAAGAGGCCGCGCTCGGGACTGATCGAAACAACGGTTGCCGGCGCAAGACAACGCGAAAGGTTGGGCAGGGTGCTGCCTTGTTGTGCAAGGGGCGGAAATCCTGCCTATTTCATGGGCAAGTGTTTGAAATACAAGAGAATGTTGCGGAAAAACAACGGCCGTTTCCAGCCACCGAACGCCCTTGCGCCGGCTTCACTGGCGGTTCAGGCGCGGGATGGCACAACGCCGGAACGAATCGTGGCGCGGGAGGAAACGGACGCGATGGATGAACCTGGGAGCGAGAGCCTGACCGGAGTGTGGCATGGCCAGTATCGCTATCCGCTGCCGCTGGAACCGGTGCATTTTACCGCGACGATCATCGATTCGGGCGGCGCGCTCTCCGGCACGACGCAGGAGACGGTCGGGCTCGACGGGCCGCCGGCGAGCTTGATGGCGATCCTCGACGGGCGCAGGGACGGTGCCACCGTGCGGTTCGTCAAGACCTATGCGCCGGCCTCGGAAGAGTTTCAGGACGTGATCTATGCCGGAACGCTCAACGGCGAGCGGACGGAAATCGAGGGCGAGTGGACCGTGCCGGGCACATGGTCCGGCTCGTTCCTGATGATCCGGACGCGCGGACGGGCGATGGCGCGCGAGCGTGAGGAAGAACTGACGGTGTGACCATCGGCAGGCAGGATGGTTCCCGCCCCCGGGCGTTGCCTAAAGTTCCTGCCCTTCCACCTCGGTCTTCAGCCGGTCGGCCGCCTCGCGTACCTCGTTAAGCTGGGGGTGCACCTCCAGCGCCTTGCGGAAGGCGGCATAGGCGCCCTTGGTGTTGCCCATCCGCTGCATGATCATGCCCAGACCGGCCATCGCGCCGAAGTGACGCGGCTCGTAGCGCAGGGCGGCGCGGATATCGCGCAGGGCGCCATCGTAATCATCCATCAGGAACAGGATGGTCGCCCGCTTGTTATAGGCCTCCGCCCACTGGGGCTGGAGCAGCAGGATATAATCGATCAGATCGATGCCGGTCTCGCGGGCGTTGGCGGTCATCGCCTGATTGACGCGGGTCATCAGCAAGGTGGCCGTGTCGCTCGGCGAGCGGAGCCAGCGCTGCTCGATCTGTTTGGCGATGGCCCGGCCTTCGTTCGGGTCTTTGGCGGCGCGCAGGCGCTGGAACAGGCTTTCCAGTGTCGTCGGGGCGGGGGCGGGCGGTTGGGCGGCGGGCGGCGCGGAGGGCACACCCTGCGCCCGCACAGCCGGCCCGGCGAGGGCCAGAGCGGCGCAAACAGACAGGCAGGCGGCCAGTACTCTCATGCCGGTGAGGATAGCCGTGCGGAAGGCGAAAGCAAGGCAGGCTGACGCGCTCGTGATCGAAAATCAGCCTTTGGAACAAATGCAGCGATTCAGATAAAGAAGAGGTTCAAATCTGGCGCGTATCGCTCTTCCCATCGGGATCAGCAAGGATCGAACCTTATGTGTTATCTCTGCGGTGCGTTCAGCCTCGCCTATGGCAACGACCCCTCGCCGGTGGCGGCGGCGGGAGGAGCGGCGCCTGTGGCTGCTGCGGCCGCGACGGTGGTGCGCGATTATACCGCGCTGATCGGCGCCGGCGGCGGCACGGGCTGGAACGGGCAGGACGGTACGGGGGCCGGCACGCCGGTTGTTGTGACCTATTCGTTCGAAACCTCCGCCTATTCCTATCTGGCGGCAGAGGGGTATACCGCGTCCTACATCGGATCGTTCCAGACGCTGACCAGCGCGGAACGGGCCAAGGCAGTCGAGGCGCTCGGGTTGTGGGATGCCGCCTCCGGCATCGATTTCATCGAGGTTCCGGCCGGCATGGGCGATATCCGGTTCGCCAAGTACAATTTCAATTTTGATCCTTTGAACAGCTGGGCGGCGGGCTATGCCTATTATCCCGGTCTTCAGATCGATACCGGCCTTGGGGCCCGGTCGTGGCTGGACGTCATCGGCGGCGATGTGTTTCTCAATACGCAGGAAAGCACCTCGCTTGGCGAGGTGCATCTCTACGCCCATGAGCTTGGTCATGCGATCGGGTTCAAGCACCCGTTCGACGATACGCCGACGCTGGCCACCGATCTCGATACGATCAGCCAGACGGTGATGAGCTATACCGGCACCTGGGGCACCACGCTGGGGCCGATCGACATTGCCGCGGCGCGCTATCTCTACGGCACGACCGACCACAGCAATACCTCCTCGTGGTCGTGGAACGCGGCCGGCCTGACCCTGACGCAGGTGGGCAAGGCCGGGGCGGACCGGATCATCGGCGTATCGGTGCGCGACCATCTCTCGGGCGGTGAAGGCAACGACACGCTCGCCGGGCTCGGCGGGATGGATACGATTCTCGGTGGCGGCGGGCTTGACCAGATCCTCGGCGGCGCCGGCAACGACAGTCTCGACGGTGGCGCCGGCAACGATACGGTGACCGGCGACGACGGCAACGCCACGATCAGCGGC
>ERZ1645187.2430-NODE-2430-length-16374-cov-88.333170_pt1 | contig 16374 bp, 20 predicted proteins | sample MGYA00575352_ERZ1645187 | MGnify/ENA primary metagenome ERZ1645187 (study PRJEB40837, sample SAMN11349314) | freshwater sediment metagenome | isolation source: river sediment | host: Sediment | place: India: Wazaribad , New Delhi | collected 2017-02-21 ... | reverse complement strand
CGAAACGGTGCTGCACCTCGCCGTAGGCGGCGATGATCTCGTCCATGTCGTCGGCGCGGTCCGGGTCGGCCATGGCGTGTTCGAGCGCATGCAGCTCGGCCGCGACCTCTGAGACGGGACCCGCGCCGTTCATCACCTCGGCGACGGCGGAGTGCCCCGACATCTCGCCGACGTCCTGGTCGAAATAGCCGATGGTGATGCCGCGATCGATCAGCACCTGACCCTCGTCCGGCGTGTCGCGGCCGGTGATCAGCCGGAACAGCGTCGACTTGCCGGCGCCGTTCGGCCCGACCAGCCCGACCTTCTCGCCCCGGAGCAACGCCGCCGAGGCCTCGATGAACAGGATCTGGTGGCTGTTCTGCTTGGAAATGTTGTCGAGACGGATCATGGGGCGCTGGTGCGTGAGAGAAACGATTGCGCGCCCCGGCCGGGTTCACGGGCCGACGGGCGCGCAGGGCAGGGGCGTCTGTCGCACGGGGCGAGCCGGCGGACAAGGGGAGGGACCGCGGTGGACACGATCGCGAACGCCCGGCTCCGCCGTGGAGCCGTCCATTCGGCCATCCGCGATCCGCGGTTCAGTGCACTCGGCTGACGCAGAAATCGACGACGTCGAGGAGGGCCCGCTTGTGCGGACCGTCCTTGAACGGCGCCAGCGCGTCCTTGGCCATCGCCCCGTAGTGGCGGGCGCGCTCGACCGTCGTCTCGATCGCCTTGTGGCGCTTGAGGTGCTCGATGGCGATCGGCAGATCGGCGTCGGTCGCGCCACCGTCCTGTAGACAGCGCTTCCAGAAGGCGCGTTCCTCGTCGGTGCCGCGGCGATAGGCGAGGACCACGGGGAGCGTGATCTTGCCCTCGCGGAAGTCGTCGCCGACATTCTTGCCCAGCGCCGCCGTGGAGCCGCCGTAGTCGAGCGCATCGTCGATCAACTGGAAGGCGAGGCCGAGATTGTTGCCGTAGGAGCGGAACGCCGCCTCCTCGTCGCGCGGACGTCCGGCGATCACCGGCCCGACCTCGGCCGCGGCCGAGAACAGCGCCGCCGTCTTGGCGCGGATCACCGCCATGTATTCGTCTTCGGTGGTCGCCATGTTCTTGGCGACGGCGAGCTGCATCACCTCGCCCTCGGCGATCACCGCCGCGGCGTCGGAGAGGATGCCGAGCGCCTGGAGGCTGCCCACCTCGACCATGGTGCGGAAGGCCTGGCCGAGCAGGAAGTCGCCGACCAGCACGCTCGCCTGATTGCCCCACAGCTTGCGCGCCGCGAGCTTGCCGCGGCGCATGTCGCTCTCGTCGACGACGTCGTCGTGGAGCAGCGTCGCGGTGTGCATGAACTCGACCGCCATGGCGAGCTTGATGTGGCCGTCGCCGTCGTGGCCGCACATCTGGGCGGCGGCCAGCGTCAGCATCGGTCGCAGGCGTTTGCCGCCCGAGGAGATCAGGTGATTGGCCACCTCGGGGATCATGGTGACGTCGGAGCCGGCCTTCGACAGGATCAGCGCGTTGACGCGGTCCATGTCGGCGGAGACGAGCTTCACCAGCGGCTCGATCGAGGCCTCGGGCCGCTTCTTGCCGTCTTCGAGAGAAACCACCACGCCCACGTCGACACTCCCACTCATCCGCGGCCGATCGCCGTCGGCCTCGTACCCCGCGCGGATAGCATCCTTCCGGAGCCGTCGTCACCAACAGAAATCAAGTACGCGTGCAGATCCGTCGTTCTTCGGTATCGTTTCGGATCGAGCGAGGGAGAATAGGCGGGTGCGCCGAAGCTCACAAGTGACGGATCCGCATGGCCTACGCCCTCGCCGCGACCGCTCCTCGGGCGGGGGCTCCGCGGAACCGCTTCGGTCGGCCGCCGTCCTGGGCTAGGATCGCGGCCCGCGAGGTGCCGAAATGGAAGAATTGATCCGCTCCAACGATCCCGTGCTGATCGTCACGGTCGAAGCTCTGCTGACCGGAGCAGGGATCGGCCATTTCGTCGCAGATCGCCACATGTCGGTGCTGGAGGGCTCGATCGGCATCTTCGCCCGACGGGTGATGGTCGACGCCGACGAGGCGGCGAGGGCTCGCCGATTGCTCGTCGACGCCGGGCTCGGGGCCGAACTGCGGCCGGAAGTGCCGGGAGCGGTGTCGTGAGCGCGGATGATGCCTCACAGACCACGGTCGATCGCTTCCTCGACGGACGGCTCGCGATCGAACAACCGGCGAAGGGGCGCCATCGCGCCGGCCTCGACGCCCTGCTTCTCGCCGCCACCGTCGACGAAGCGGCCACCGGACGGTTGGTCGATCTCGGAGCCGGTGTCGGCACGGCCGGTCTCGCCGCGGCGATCCGTGCGCCCGATCTCTCCGTACGCCTCGCCGAACGCGACTCGGAGGCGCTGCGGCTCGCCACCGCCAACATTGCCCGCAACGGGCTGGCGGCTCGGGTCTCGGTCGTCGAGGTCGATCTCCTCGGCAGGGCGAGGGAGCGCGAGGCTGCTCTGCCGCGCGAGACGGCGGAACAGGTGATCTGCAATCCGCCCTTCTGGCGGGCGGGCGAGGTTCGCTCCTCGCCGCGTCCGGCGCGGGCGGCGGCGCATGTGCTCGGCGACGGCGGGCTCGACGACTGGGTGCGGGTGGCCGCGGCGACGCTCACCCCACACGGACGCCTGTCGCTGATCTTCCGTGGCGACGGTCTCGACGAGATCCTCGCCGCCTGCGCCGGCCGCTTCGGAGCGCTGTCGATCCGGCCCGTCCATCCGCGCGACGGCGAGCCGGCGCACCGCCTGCTGGTCGGCGCGATCAAGGGATCAAGGGCGAACACCATGGTTCTCCCCGGGCTGGTGCTGCACCCCCCGGGGAGCCATGCCTATCTGCCGGCAGCCGAGGCGATCCTGCGCGGCGAAGCCGGGCTCGCCGGCGGCCGCTCGGACGTCAACGGCAGGACCTGATCCGACACCACTGACCGCGCGGGGTCCGCATCGCGCACTGCGCCAGGGCGATGCGCTTGGCCTGGGCGAGGCTCGGGCTCGAGCCCCAACCGTAGGCACTGCGGCTGTAGGCGGTGCAATAGGCCGCCGAGGCGGAGAGCGTCGAGGCGGCCAGGGCGACGGCCCCGAGACCGGCGAGCAGTGCGAGACGTCGATGCGAGGTCATGGCGGGTCTCCTCGTCGAACCGGCGCCCACCGACGGGGGACATCCCCCCGTCGTGCGTCGGGACGACGATGATACGCGATCAGCGACGGCAGAGCACCACGCGGCAGGGCAGTCTGCGTGGAGTACGCAGCATGCACTGCAGGCGGGCCTCCTCGCGTGCCGTGGCGAGGACGGGCGAATAGCCCCAGCCGTCGGCGATGCGGCTGCGGGCGTGGCAACTCCAGGCGGCGGCGGTCTCGACGGAAAGCGCCAGCGCGAGCAGCGCTCCGGCGGCGACGGCAGTGTTGCGCAGCAACGATCTCATGGTCCGTCTCCTCTCGTTCGAAAGGCGGAAACAGGATTTCACCCCGGGATCGCCCGCGCCATGAGACAGATCGGCCGAGGGCGGATTTGCCGCGGCCGGGTCGCGGCGCGACGCGGTCGCGAACTTTTTTCGACGAGGTGGCGGAATCGATGAACCGGAGTCGTGGTCGACGCGACAGACGGGCAAGAGGCGGGCGAGAGGCCCTGCCGCAGACACCCAGAGGAGCCCCCGATGTCGACCGAGACCATCTCCCGCAGCCACCGCATTCAGCTCACCATTGCCGCGACCGCGCTCGTGTTGGCCCTCGTCGGTGGCATCGGCTCGGCCTTCGCCCAGACCGCCGGCGGCGGCAAGGGTGGCGCCCCCAGCGGCGGCGCTCCGGGCGGCAGCAGCGGCAGCGCTTCCGCGGTCATCCTCCTCGGCACGCCCGGCAACTGCCCGCCGACCCTGGCCTGCGCGACGACCGTCCCGGCGCCGGTGGTCGAGGTGAAGCCGCGTCAGGCCTGCAGCGATCGCCGCGGCCCTCGCGACATCCGCTTCACTTGCCGGCCGGACGAGATCTGACACGCCGATATGGACGGGTGGCCCGCATCCGTCGAGATGAGGGCCGCCGGAGGCTGAGCGCGATATCGTTCAGGTCGCGTTCAAGCGGAACCGGATAGGGTCTTTCCGATGGAAAGCTCCCCTTTCCCCGTATGAAGGGAGAAGACCATGTCCCGCACATCCACCATCCTGACCACTGCCGCCTTCGCTGCGGTCGTCACTCTCGCATCGATCGGCTCGGCCTTCGCGCAGGCCGCCGCCGGCGGCGGAGCGCCCAGCGGTGGAGGTCCCCCCGGCGCGGGCTCGCCCGGAGGGTCGCCGGTCATCACCTACGGCACGCCCGGCAACTGCCCGCCGACGATCGCCGGCTGCAGCATCCCGCAGACGCCGAAGGGCCTGAAGAAGCCGCGGCGGATCGACAACTGCGCCGACTATCCGCGCGGCTCGGTCGCCCGGCGCGAGTGCCTGGCGAAGGTGCAGTGAGTCTTCAGACGGCGCGCGGATCGCGGCCACATACGGCCGCAATCCGCGCGCCGATCGCGTCGAAGAGGTCGCGCGCCGCCGCGTGACCGGCGGCGAGGCCGTGGTCGTCGATGGTGGTGACCGGCGAGACCAACCGCACCGCGTTGGTGAGGAAGGCTGCGTCCGCCCGCTCCAGGTCGCCGGGTGAGAGCGATCGCTCGGTCATCCGCCATCCTCGCTCCCGTGCGATTTCCAGAACGCAGCGCCGGGTCGTTCCATCGAGGACACCGTCGGCGAGCGGCGGCGTGACCAGTTCGTCGTCGACGACGGCGAAGAGGTTGGCCATCGTGGTCGAGGCGACCCGGCCGCCACCGTTGAGGAAGAGGGCGTCGTCGGCACCCCGCTCCTGCGCCTCGGCCAGGGCCGCCACCGCGTCGACATAGGCGAGCGTCTTGAACCGTGCCGTCGGCGAGGTCTCGTTGCGGCGGATCGCGGTGGTGGCGAGCCGCACCGGGCGGAAGGCAAGGTCGGGCGACCAGGGTGCGGCGGTGACCAGGACCGTCGGACGTGCCGTCGTCGGTCGCGCCAGCCCTCGGGCACCGGGGCCGCGGGTCAGCGTCAACCGGACGACGGCGGTGCTGGGCGCGAGCGCGCCGAGGAGGAGGTCGAGATCGGCCTCGACGCGGGCCCGATCGAAGGGGATCGCCAGGGCCGTCGCGCCGGCCGCCATCCGGTCGAGATGGGCGGTGCGGCGGAAGACCCTGCCGTCGACCACCAGCATCGTCTCGAACAGGCCGTCGGCGAGCGTCAGGCCGCGATCGGAGACGTCGAATGGCACCGTCGTGCCGGCGTGGAGGCGGCCGTCGAAGACGATCATGCCGCGCGCTCCACATCGCGGTGGAAGGCGCGGGCGAGATCGAGGAAATTGCCGAGAAGGCGCGCCCCGTCCGGCGTGAGCACCGACTCGGGATGGAACTGCACCCCGTGGGTCGGGTGCGAGCGATGGGCGAGGCCCATGATCTCGCCGGCCTCGCTCCGCGCCGTGACGACGAGATCGCCGCGATCGGGATCGTCGATCTCGACGATCAGCGAATGATAGCGCCCGGCGGTCATCGGCCGCGAGAGCTTGGCGAAGACGCCGCTTCCGTCGTGGTCGATCAGCGAGGCGCGGCCGTGCATCGGCTCGCGGGCGCGCACCACCCGGCCACCGAAGGCCTCGCCGATCGCCTGATGGCCGAGGCAGATGCCGAGGATCGGCAGCCGGCCCGAGAACCGCCGGACGATCGCCTCGCAGATGCCGGCGTCGCGGGGGGCGCCCGGTCCGGGCGAGAGCACGATCGCATCCGGAGCGAGGCGCTCGACCTCGTCGAGCGAGAGCGCGTCGTTGCGCACCAGCCGCGTCTCGGCACCGAGGTTGCGCAGATAGCGACCGACGTTGGCGACGAAACTGTCGTAGTTGTCGACGATCAGGATCACTCCGCTGCCTCCCGCCGGCAGGACGTCGGCGTCGGTTCGAGGGCGATCGTCGGCCCGCCACCCGCCGCGGCGAAGATGCGTGCCGCCTTGGTCAGCGTCTCCTCGTATTCGGCCGCCGGGTCGGAGAGCGCAGTGATGCCGCCGCCGACCGAGACCATGGCTTCGCCGGCGCGGAAGACCACGGTGCGGATGGCGATGTTGAGGTCCATGCCACCGTCGTGGCCGAACCATCCGATCGACCCGCAGTAGACCCCGCGTCCGTGACCCTCGAGTTCGCTGATGATCTCCTCGGCACGGATCTTCGGCGCGCCGGTGATCGACCCGCCGGGGAAGGCGGCGGCGACCGCATCGATCGCATCGCGGCCGGGCGCGAGGCGGCCGGTGACCACCGAGACGAGGTGATGGAGCCCGGCGTAGCTCTCGATGCCACAGAGCACCGGCACGTCGACCGAGGCGTCCTCGCAGACCCGGGCGAGGTCGTTGCGCATCAGGTCGACGATCATGACGTTCTCGGCGCGGTCCTTCTCGCTCGTCGCGAGCCGCGCCGCGGCGAGGACGTCCTCGGCCGGGTCGTCGAGGCGGCGGGCAGTGCCCTTGATCGGACGGGCCTCGACCACCCCGTCGCGAATCTCCAGGAAGCGCTCGGGCGAAGAGGAGGCGATCCGAACCGCGCCGAAGTCGAGAAAGGCGGCGAACGGCGCCGGATTGGCGGCGCGCAGGGCGGCATGGAAGCCGAGAGCGTCGAAACCGTCGCAGAGCGGCGCGACGAAGCGCTGGGCGAGGTTGACCTGGAAGACGTCGCCGGCCAGGACGTGGTCGATGCCGGCGGCAACCCGCGCCTCGTGGGTGGCGCGGTCGATGGTCGGGCGGAAGTCGAGTCGGGTCGCGGCATCGACGCGAGCGGCGGGCGGCCGGTCGAGGCGCATCAGGAAGAGTTCGGCGCGCGCCTGGGCCCGGCGGCGGCGGGCGGCGGGGGTGCCCTCCGGCCGGCCGGTGGCAATCAGGCGAACACGGTTCTCCAGGTGGTCGAAGGCGAGGAACGTGTCGTAGAGCCCGAAGACCGCCTCGGGCACCGGTTCCGCCTCGACCGGGTCGGGCAGTCGCTCCAGCCGGCGGCCGAAGTCGTAGGCGAGGTAGCCGATGGCGCCGCCGAGAAAGGGCGGCAGGTCCGTCTCCGCCGCGTCGCGCGGCGCGGCGGCGAGCAGACGGCGGAGTTCGTCGAGAGGGGCTCCGTCGAGGGGGGCACCGTCGAGGAAGGCGCGACCCTCGCGGACGGTGAGCAGACCCCAGGGATCGGCCGCGACATAGGACCAGCGTCCGAGGCGGGCGTGGACGCCCAGCGCCTCGGGGCGCATGGCGCTGTCGAGAAAGACGAGGCCGGGGAGGTCGGCGAGGCGGCGGGCCGCCTCGAGCGCATCGATCGGCGCGAGGTCACGGACGATCATTTCGACTTCCGCAGGTCGGGATCAGGGTTCGGGGCGATAGACGCCGTCGGGATCGCGCACCAGGCGCTTCGGTGGTTCGGCCTCGGTCGGAACGCGCACTTCGGCGACCCGCCCGGCGACGCGCCCCATCTCGCGGCGGAGCACCCGATAGGCCGCGTAGGCGGCCATCCCGGCGGCGGCGACCAACAGAACCTGGGGCATGATCCCTCCTCGGCCCAACGGCAACGCGTCGCATGCCGTGGCTTCACCTCACATCGATACGACGAAAGCCGTCCGACGGAAACCGTCGTCCGTTGTCCTCGCTTCGTCGCGGCGACGGATCATGCGGCGGGATCGCGGCGGCACGGTGGCGCCGACGGCGATCCCGGAGCCGTCGGCTCGGTCTCCGCTCAACCGCCGCCGTAGGCGCGTGTGGCCTCGCGCGGCGAGGGGGGCATCGCGTTGGTCTCCTGGTTCCCGACCATCAGCGCGCGCAGCTGATCGGCGACACTGCCGCCCGATCGCCCGATCGCCTGCGGCCCGGCGGACGTCGCTTCGGACGACTTCAGCGCGGAGGTCGTGTCCCCGCTCGCCGGGCTCGCCTGCGGGGTGCGGCCGACCGCCTCGGGACGAATGTGAGAGAAAGTCGAACCGATCGCCGTGATGGACATGGGGCCTCCTCCTTCGGGCGGTCTCCCTCCGTTGCCCGAACGACGCCGACGTTGACATCGAACCCTCGAGATTGCTCGAGGCGGATCGTTCGAATTCGAACGATGTCGCTGGAATTCCTCGGCAGCCGAGAGGGCGGTAGAGGTGGTGTTGCGCTGCAGGATCATTCTGCTGCGCATGGATACTATTCGCCACCGTATTCGCTGGTCGAAAATAGAATTTCAGCACACCTCGATTGACCATAACGATTCATATTTTCCGGATTATTTCCAGTGAATCCGTTGAAAACAGGTGAGATGATCACCATATATGGGTCAGCCTCGATAAAGGTCGCCAGCGTAACGGAGATCCGAGGCGAAAGGAGGAAGCCATGTTCAGTATCCTCCGCAAGACTACGGGTTTGGCGCTTCTCGCCACGATGATGACGATGACCGCCGCACCGCTGGCCAATGCTCAGGTCCTCGTCTACGGCACCCCGGGAAACCCTGTTCCCGGTCAGGTCGTGACGGCTCTCCCACTGATCTCGCCCTTCATGGTGAACGATCATGATGCCGGTGCCGGCGGAACCGCCGGGACTGGTGCGGCGTCGAGTGGCCACGGTGGTGGCCATGGTGGTGGCCACGGTGGTGGTCACGGCGGTGGCGGTCCTGGTGGCGGCCACGGTGGTGGTGGCCCCGGCGGTGGCGGTCCTGGTGGCGGCCACGGCGGTGGTGGCCCCGGCGGCGGCGGTCCTGGTGGCGGCCACGGAGGTGGCGGCCCCGGTGGCGGCGGTCCTGGTGGCCATGGCGGAGGCGGCCCCGGTGGCGGTGGCCACGGCGGCGGCCCCACGATGAGCGACTGATGACCGCCTCGCCCTCGGATGAGCCGGGACCTCCCGGCCGACCGAGAGAAGCGGATGAACGCCCCGGGGGCGGGAGTAATCCCGCCCCCGGGGCGTTTTGTCGGACGGCCTTGCGTCAAGGCGACGGCGCGGCTTCCCCGAGCGCCCGTTTCAGGGCGAGGAAATCCCGGAACGCGAGCCGCTTCTGGATCGGCTGGCGCAGGAGATAGGCCGGATGCAGCGTCGCCATGGCGCGGATCCGGCGGCGGCCGGTGTCGTAGGTCAGCCAGCGGCCGCGCAGCCGGGTGATCCCCTCGGTGGTTCCCGCCAGTGCCGCGGCCGATGCGCCGCCGAGAAATATCAAAACGTCCGGATCCACCAGCTCGATCTGCCGGGCGACGAACGGCTTGCAGATCTCGGTCTCCTGCGGTGTCGGCGTGCGGTTGCCGGGCGGGCGCCAGGGCACGACGTTGGCGATGTAGACCGAGGCACGGTCGAGGCCGATCGCCGCCAGCATGCGGTCGAGCAGGCGGCCCGAGCGGCCGACGAAGGGCAGGCCCTGTTCGTCCTCGTCGCGGCCGGGCGCCTCGCCGACGAACATCACCCGCGCCCGCGGGTCGCCGTCGGCGAAGACGAGGCGTTTGGCGGTGGTGCGCAGGTTGCAGCCGTCGAAGCGCTCGAGCGCAACGCGGAGGTCGTCGAGCGTCGCCGCGGTCGTCGCCGCCTCGCGCGCCGCACCGACGGCGGCATCGCCCGGAACCGCCGCACCGATCGTGGCGCGGGCGACCGGCTGTGCCGGAGGCTCGAACCGTGGCCGCTCCGGCGGTGCCTCGAAACGGCGGGGGGGAGCGGTGCGAGGGTCGGCCGCAGGGGGCGGAGACACCGGCGTCGGCCGGCGCGGCGGCGCCTCGCCGAGGATCGTCTCGTCGGTCGTCGGCGAAGGCGCGGGACCGGGAGCGGTCCGCGCACGCGCCTGCCGCTCCTCGGCCTCACGCACCGATTCGAGGAAGCGGTCGACCGGCTCGTCCCCCAGCGCGACGTCGACGCCGGCGGCCGCGTACCAGTCGAGAAGGGCGATCAGTTCATCCCGCGGCACAGCCATGCGACATCTTGACCTATACGGTACTTCTTTCCACCTTGGCGGAAGGTGCGAAAGCGTCTAAGTGGTGCTGTGCAACATAGCGATGGGCGTCCTTTCTGGCGACTCCGAAGCGCATCCGGTCGGCGGGTCTTTGTCGCCTTCTCGATGCGAACCGGTTCGTAGGCGCGGGGATCCGGCTCCATCGGCTTGGTGGGAACGCGCGGCCGGTCGGCCGGAGAGACGAGGAGTTCGACGGCATGAGCGAGGCAGCGGTTCTTCCCGAGCGCGACGCGATGGAATTCGACGTGGTGATCGTCGGCGCCGGCCCCGCGGGCCTGTGCGCCGCCATCCGCCTGAAGGAGATCGCCGCCGAGACCGGTCAGGAGATCTCGGTCGTGGTGCTGGAGAAGGGCTCCGAGGTCGGCGCCCACATCCTGTCGGGCGCCATCGTCGATCCGATCGCCATCGACAAGATCTTCCCCGACTGGCGCGACGACCCGACCCATCCGTTCAAGACGCCGGTCACCGACGACCACTTCCTCGTCCTCGGCCCCGCCGGCTCGATCACCCTGCCGAACATCCTGATGCCGAAGTTGATGAACAACCACGGCAACTACATCGTCTCCCTCGGCAACGTCTGCCGCTGGCTCGCCGCCAAGGCGGAGGCGCTGGGCGTCGAGATCTATCCGGGCTTCGCCGCCTCCGAGATCCTCTACGACGACGAGGGCCGAGTGGTCGGCGTCGCCACCGGCGACATGGGTGTCGGCCGCGACGGCGAGCCGAAGGACAGCTTCACCCGCGGCATGGAACTGCGCGCCAAGTACACCCTGATCGGCGAGGGCGTGCGCGGGTCGCTGGCCAAGCAGTTGATCGCCAAGTATGCGCTCGACAAGGACGCCGACGTGCCGAAGTTCGGCATCGGCATCAAGGAGCTGTGGCAGATCGATCCGAAGAAGAGCCGGCCCGGCCTCGTCCGCCACTCCTTCGGCTGGCCGCTCGACCTCAAGACCGGCGGCGGCTCGTTCCTCTATCATCTCGACGACAACCAGGTCGTGGTCGGCTTCGTGGTGCATCTCAACTACGAGAACCCGCATCTGTCGCCGTTCGAGGAGTTCCAGCGCTTCAAGACCCATCCCTCGATCCGCGACGTGTTCGAGGGCGGCAAGCGGCTCGCCTACGGCGCGCGGGCCATCACCGAGGGCGGATATCAGTCGGTGCCGAAGCTGACCTTCCCGGGCGGGGCGCTGATCGGCTGCTCGGCCGGCTTCGTCAACGTGCCGCGCATCAAGGGCAGCCACAACGCCATGCTCTCTGGCGAACTCGCCGCCGAGACCATCGCCAAGGCGCTCGCCGCCGGCCGCGCCCACGACGAGCCGATCGAGTACGAGACCGGCTGGCGCAAGTGCCTCGTCGGCAAGGACCTGAAGAAGGTCCGCAACGTCAAGCCGCTGTGGTCGAAGCTCGGCACCATCCTCGGCGTCGCCTGCGGCGGCCTCGACATGTGGACCAACGAACTCTTCGGCTTCTCGCTGTTCGGCACGCTGAAGCACGGCAAGTCCGACGCCAAGTCGCTGAAGCCGGCGGCCGACTGCAAGCCGATCGTCTATCCCAAGCCCGACGGCAAGATCTCCTTCGACCGGCTCTCCTCGGTGTTCCTGTCGAACACCAACCACGAGGAGGATCAGCCGATCCATCTGAAGCTCGGCGATCCGGCTCTTCAGAAGTCGTCGGAGCTCGACGTCTTCGCCGGCCCGTCGACCCGCTACTGCCCGGCCGGCGTCTACGAGTGGATGGAGAAGCCCGAGGGCATGACCTTCGTGATCAACTCGCAGAACTGCGTCCACTGCAAGACCTGCGACATCAAGGATCCCAACGGCAACATCACCTGGACGACGCCGGAAGGCTCGGGTGGGCCGAACTATCCGAACATGTGATCGTCACTCGACGTTCCGAAAGGTTCGACGCGCCCGGGGGAGACCTCGGGCGCGTTTCGTTTGCGGCGGGCCGCGGTCAGCCCTGCGCGGCGCGGGCGACGACCCTCTCGACGTCCTCGAACAGGATGCGGCCGTCGATGCGGGTGACGCCGGTCTCGGTAACGCGGGCGAGCGTCGGCACGCCGCGGGCGCCGATGGCCTGCATCAGGTCGCGGGCGAAGGTGGCGCGCTCGTTCAAGGCCGAGATCACCGCCTCGTCCTCGGCGAGGAAGGCGGTGACGGTCTCCTCGGCGATGCCGGCGCGGCGCAGGACATCGGCGACGACCGCCTCGGAGGTGATGTCGAGGCCGTCGACCCAGCGCGCCGCCTGCAGCGCATGGAGCGCGGCGAGAGCCTTCTCCGGTTCGCGCATCTGCACCGCGGTGAAGGCGAGGGTCGCCGGTCCGCTGTCGATCTTGCCGCCTTCCTGACCGAGCACCTTCTCGCGATAGGCGTCGGAGAAGGTCTGACCGGTCAGCGCCCGGATCTTCTGGTCGTTCTCCCAGGCATAGGCGGCGAATTCCGGCGTCAGGGCGCGATCGCCGATGAACAGGCCCGAGGCCACCAGCTCGAGCCGCCGGCCGCTCGCGGCGAGCCGTTGTAGCGCCGGCGCCGCACCCCAGCACCAGCCGCAGAGCGGATCGACGAGCGCGATCAGCGTGCCGGGAGCGAGGACGTCGACGTCGTCGGCGGCAGCGGCGACGGAATCGGGCGTATCGGTCATCGGACGTCCTCTCGGAGCGGGTTCGGCGCGCTTCAGCGGCCGCACTGGGCGCGGTGGCGCAGCGCGTGGTCGGCCAGCACGATCGCCAGCATGGCCTCGGCCACCGGCACGGCGCGCAGGCCGACGCACGGGTCGTGGCGACCCTTGGTGATCAGCTCGGTGTCGTGGCCGGCGCGGTCGACGGTGTGGCGCGGCGTGAGGATCGACGAGGTCGGCTTCACCGCGAAACGGGCGACGATCGTCTGGCCCGAGGAGATGCCGCCGAGGATGCCGCCGGCGTGGTTGGAGCGGAACTCGGGACCGTTCGGGCCGGCGAAGATCTCGTCGGCATTCTCCTCGCCGGTCAGTTCCGCCGCCTCGAAGCCGTCGCCGATCTCGACGCCCTTGACGGCGTTGATCGACATCAGCGCCGCGGCGATGTCCTGGTCGAGCTTGCCGTAGATCGGCGCCCCCCAGCCGGCGGGCACGCCCTCGGCATGGACCTCGACCACTGCGCCGATCGACGAGCCGGCCTTGCGGATCGAGTCGAGATACTCCTCGAAGCGGGCGATCGAATCCGGATCGGGCGAGAAGAACGGGTTGGCGTCGACCTGCGCCCAGTCCCAGTTGGCGCGGTCGATCGCCTCGACGCCGATCTGCACCACCGCGGCGCGGATCTTCACCCCGCCGGGCACCAGATGGTCGAGCACCTTGCGCGCCACCGCGCCGGCGGCGACGCGGGCCGCCGTCTCGCGCGCCGAGGAGCGGCCGCCGCCGCGATAGTCGCGGAACCCGTACTTGGCGTCGTAGGTGAAGTCGGCGTGGCCGGGACGGTACTTGTCGCGAATGTCGCCATAGTCCTTGGAGCGCTGGTCGGTGTTGCGGATGATCAGCGAGATCGGCGTGCCGGTGGAGCGCGGGCCGTCCGTCCGCTCGTCCTCGAAGACGCCGGAGAGGATCTCGACGAGGTCCTCCTCGCGGCGCTGGGTGACGAAGCGGTTCTGCCCCGGCTTGCGGCGATCGAGATCGACCTGGATGTCGTCGGGCGTCAGGCGGATGCCGGGCGGGCAGCCGTCGACGACCGCCCCCAGCGCCGGGCCGTGGCTCTCGCCCCAGGTGGTGACACGGAAGAGATGGCCGAAGGTGTTGTGCGACATGGACGGTCCCCGGATCGGACCTTCCGTCTAGGGGATCGTCCCGGCGCGGTCAAATCGGCGCACGCGTCAGGCGAGCGTCTGCTTGAAGAAATGCAGGGTGCGCTGCCAGGAGAGGGCGGCATCCTCGGCGTCGAAGCGGGCACCGGTCGGATTGGCGAAGGCGTGATCGGCATCGTACCAGTAGACGGTGAGGCGATCGGCCTTGCCGGCGTCCTTCATCGCCTTCTCGAAGCCGGTGACCATCGAGGCGTCGATCGACTTGTCGAGCGTGCCGAAGTGGCCGATCACCGGACCGCTGAGGTCCTTCACCTGTTCGGCGGTCTTCTTGACGTTGCCGTAGTAGATCACCGTGGCGTCGACCGGGGTGGCGAGCGAGGCGTTGAGCGACCAGCCGCCGCCGAAGCACCAGCCGACGGTGCCGACCTTGCCGGTCGATCGCTCGTGGCGGCGCGCCCACTGCACGACGGCGACCATCGCCTGCGTGGCCCATTCCGGATCCATCGCCTGCATCTGCGCCTTGGCCTCTTCGGCGTTCGACGCGACCCGGCCGAAGAGATCGACGGCGATGGCGAGATAGCCTTCCCTGGCCAGCTCGGCCGCCACCGACTTGATCTGGTCGTTGAGGCCCCACCATTCGTGGATGAGAATGACCGCCGGCCCCTTGGGAGCCGCCGGATAGGCGACCGCGAGCGACAGGGTGCGGTCCTTGGGGGTCGGGATCGTGACCATCTCGACGCGGTCGGCGGAGGCCTGGGCGAGGACCGGATCGGCGAGCACGGCGGCGATGGGCAGCGCCGCGAGGCCTGCGAGGAAGGCGCGCCGATCGGCCTCGGCGACGACGATCGGCGGCAGCTTGCTCTTGGTCCCGCATCCGTCAAGGGTGCACATCGCGTCTCTCCCGATCGTCCTCGGTGGGCTCTTTCCGGCCCGCCCGGTCGCTTGTCCGCGGCCTCTTCCATACGAACGGCCGTTTCCCGTCGTCCGCCACGACTTTTCTGGGAACCGGCCGCCCGGTCACACTATAACCATGCCCCCCGGGCGTCCTGCCAGCGGAATATGCGGTCCTGCGGCACGAAGAGGTGGGCGAGCTCGGGGTCGCGATTGTTCTCGATGGCGATGCGCAGCGCCCGGAAGGTTCCACCGTGGGAGACGATCACCATGTCGCCATCGGTGGTCGCCCACCACCGACCGACGCGCGCCGCGAGCATGACGTAGCTCTCGCCCCGCGGAGGGCAGTACTGCCACTTTTCATTGCGCAGCGCATCCATTGCTCTCGGATCGGCATCCTCGATCTCGGCATGGGTCATACCCTCGAAGACGCCGTAACCGACTTCGCGCAGATCCCCTTCGGTCTCGTGGCCGCTCGGGGGGAGGCCGACGGCGCGACGTACGCGCTCCATCGTCTCGCGCGCCCGAACGAGGGGGCTCGCGACCCAACGCAACGACGCCGGCTCTCGCCCGATCGCAGTGAAATGAGCGGCGAGGGCCGCGCCGTTGCCATCGGCCTGCGCCTGTCCGACGGCGTTCAGAGGGATGTCCTGCGCCCCCTGCAGACGCCCGGCGACGTTCCAGTCGGTCTGGCCGTGGCGGATGTGGTAGATCGTACGCGGCACGGCGCGGGACCTCTCGGGCGGGCGGGACCTCCGGGTCTTAGCCGAGCGATGTGACGATCTCAACCGTGGTCGTCGGAGAGCGGGGCGACGGCATGCTCTCGTGAACATCGGGCAGAAGGCGATCCGCGTCGCCGCCTCCGGCGTTGCCTCCACCGTCGTCGTTGCCGGGCTCGACCCGGCGACGCAGCGGAATTTCGGACCTCTCCCGCGCTTCATGGGTCTCCGGGTCGAGCCCCGGGGGACGACGGGGAGGGGAGTTCAGGTAAGAAGCAGGCGCTTCAGGAGGGGGAGCGCCGTGTCGAGGTTGTGATAGGCCCCGATCACGCCGATCGTCGACAGCCCCAGCCATCCGAGCGTCTTGCGCGTCAGCGCGATCACGACGGTCTGCCGCCCCCCGCAGGCGAGCGGCGTCTGCCGCTCGAACCGGAACAGCGGATCCGGATCGGGCACGAGCGGCGTTTTGGGCTTGAATGGAGGCTTCATCGTGGGCAGACCTCGCCACCAGCGATAGTCGATCAGCTCAATGACCCATTGAATGTGCCCGTCAGAAATCGTGTCAAATCCATTTCCGTGAGACGCCTTCTTTCACTGTGGGTCTCACGGAAAATGCAATCCATATCAATCGACTACAGGTTTATCACCTTTATGGTTTGTAAAGATCGGGAGCCGAACGTCAAGCCGGCCAACAATTCACCATCAGAGAATCAATTGATTTCATTGTCCTTTTGCTACCAAAACACCACGGGCGCCCCGGTTCCCCGGCGGCGCCCGTCTCAGATCCCAGCATTGCCCGCCCGATCTCAGTCCTTGACCACCGAGATGTCCGGGGCGTCCACCGCCTTCATGCCGACGACGTGGTAGCCGGCATCCACATGGTGGATCTCGCCGGAAACGCCGCGGCCGAGGTCGGAGAGGAGGTAGAGGGCCGAAGCGCCGACCTCCTCGATCGACACGGTGCGCTTCAAGGGCGCGTTGTACTCGTTCCACTTCAGAATGTAGCGGAAGTCGCCGATGCCGGAG
>ERZ1645187.2429-NODE-2429-length-16381-cov-5.192944_pt1 | contig 16381 bp, 11 predicted proteins | sample MGYA00575352_ERZ1645187 | MGnify/ENA primary metagenome ERZ1645187 (study PRJEB40837, sample SAMN11349314) | freshwater sediment metagenome | isolation source: river sediment | host: Sediment | place: India: Wazaribad , New Delhi | collected 2017-02-21 ... | reverse complement strand
GGTTCTACCTTTTCCTTTCCGGCCTGATTACCGGCTATTTCGACAATCGAGCCGCCTACGGCGACATCGGCACGCGCATCGGCCGCCTGCGCTGGCTCAAGGGGCTGCTGGGCACCGAGCGGGCGGCGCGGGTCGGCAACTACATCCAGGACCATCTGGGCGGCATCATGGGTAACTTCCTGTTCGGCTGCATGCTCGGAGCCACGGGGGATATCGGCAAGATGATCGGCTTGCCGCTGGATATCCGCCATATTGCCTTTGCCTCCGCCAACCTCGGCTACGCCCTGATCGGTTTCCAATTCGAGCTGCCACTCAAGGCGATGGCCTGGGCTGCCTTGGGGATTGCGTTGATCGGCATGACCAATCTTGCGGTCAGCTTTGCCCTGGCGCTGCGTACCGCCCTGGGCGCGCGCGGCGTGCGTTTCGAACACTGGGGCGCGCTGCTCAGCGCCATCTGGCGGCGTTTTCGTCAGGCGCCGCGCAGCTTCCTGCTGCCGCCCAAGGAGGCGTCATGAGTCTGCAGGTATTGCTTGCCGCGGACTTTGCCCGGGCGCATGATGAATACATCGACGGTGACGCGGCGTTTGTGCATTGCGGCGAGAGGAAACGGAGGTTGCCATGAAGCGAAGAACACTTTTGTCGGTCGGCCTGGCCGGTGTTTTGGCGGCCGCATTCCCCAGCGTTAGTCTGGCGGCGAGCAAAGCCGAGCAGCGCGCCGAGGTTCGCCAGAATGCGCAAAGCATTCTCAAGCAGTTATACAAGACCAATCCATCAGCCAGAGGATTGATCGAAAACGCTGCGGGTTATGCCACATTCAGCAATTTCGGCATGAAAATTTTGCTGCTCGGAGGCGGAACGGGCCAGGGGCTTGCCGTCGACCGGGAAAGCGGCAAGGAAACCTTCATGAAAATGATGGAGGTGCAGGGCGGCTTGGGTTTCGGCGTCAAGAAATTCCGGCTGGTCTTCGTTTTCGAGACGAAGGAGGCGCTGCGCCGCTTCATTGATTCAGGTTGGGAAAGCAGCGCCCAGGCGACCCTGGCGGCTACGGACGGACGCCATGGCGCGGCTTATCAAGGCGCGGTTCCCATCTCGCCGGGCGTCTGGTTGTTCCAGCTGACAGACAAGGGGCTGGCTGCCGAAGCCACGATCAAAGGCACGCGGTATTACAAGGACGATAGCCTTAACTGACGACGCATCAAGGCGGCTAATCCCAAAAGCCTCTAAAATGCGCGGGTGTCCGCCCGATTCGCACGCTGCCTTCGTTTAGTTTCGCTGGTTCTGCTGCTCTCGATGGCCGGTGCGCACGCGGCGGAACTGGTGCTGCGCGCGCCGGATGAGATTGTTGAACTGCTTTCCCCGTTCATGCCCGATGACCCTGCGGCAGGTCGGGGGGGGCACGGCCGTCTGCAACGGCAGGTGACCGAGATTCTGGCGACCGAAGGGTATTTTTCGCCGACGGTCGAGTTTTCCGGCGACGCGTCGCAAGTGGTGCTGGAGGTTGTCCCCGGACCGCGAACGCGGATCGCTGCCGTTGATGTGTCGATTGACGGCACGCTTTCGGAAGCGCGCCGGGCGGCCTTGATTGCCGCGTGGGGCTTGCCGGTCGGGCAGCCGTTCCGGCAACAGGACTGGAATGCGGCCAAGCAGCAGGTTCTGTCCGATCTGCTGGCCGAAGATTTTGCCGCGGCGCGCTTGGTCGACAGTCAGGCAACCATCGATCCGGCGACGCAGGAAGCGCGTTTGATGGCGCGCTACGAAAGCGGGGCACCCTTCCGTTTTGGCGAATTGCGCATTGAAGGCCTGGAGCGCTATTCGCCGACACTGATCGAACGCCACAACCGTACCGTAAGACCGGGCGAGCCCTTCCGCGAATCCGACCTTCATGCTTTGCAGACTGCCTTGCAATCGACGCCCCAATTTAGCGGTGTGCTGGTCAGCGTGGATCGCGATACGCCGCCCGATGCCGACGGCGTGGTCACCGCACCGGTCGTGGTCCGCGTCAATGAACGCCCTGCCCATCGCTGGTCGTTTGGTGCCGGCGTCAGCTCCAATACCGGCGCACGCGTCGAGACCAATTTCCAGACCGCGGATTTGTTCGGGCAGGCGTGGGAGCTGAACAGCGGTGTGCGCATCGAACAAAAAAAGCAGACCGCCTACGCCGACATCCTGTTTCCTCCAACGGCTTCGGCGCGCCGCAACAGTGTCGGCACGATGGCCCAGGCAACGGATATTCAAGGGCTGCGTACCGAGCGTTATGCCTTTGGCGCCCAGCAGGCGTGGCGCGAGGGGCCGCTGGAAACGCGCCTGTCGCTGACGTGGCAACAGGAATGGCTGCGTCCGGATGGCGCGGAGAGCAGTATCAACCGGGCGCTGGTGCCCAATATTTCACTGACCTGGCGTTTCGTCGACAGCCCGCTCGATGTGCGTGAAGGCGTGGTGCTGCAAACGCAGGTCGGCGGGGCCTCGCGCGCCGTGGCCTCGGATACCGATTTCATTCGACTCTACGGGCGCTATCAACAATTCATCCCGCTGTGGTGGGGGGATTCACTGACCTTGAACGGGGAAATCGGCTACACCATTGCCGAATCGCGCGATGGCATCCCTCAGGAATACCTGTTCCGTGCTGGCGGTACCGGTTCGGTGCGCGGTTACCCCTATCAGAGCCTGGGTGTGAAGGATGGCTCGGCCATCGTCGGTGGCCGTTACATGGCTACGGCGAGCGTGGAATACACGCACTGGCTGGATGATCGCTGGGGCGTGGCGACGTTCGTCGATGCCGGCAATGCCGTAGACAGTTTGTCCAACATCGATCTTGCCATCGGCTATGGCCTGGGTGTGCGCTGGCGTTCGGTTGCCGGCCCCATTGCCGTCGATGTGGCCTATGGCGAGCAGGTCGAAGCCGTGCACCTGCATTTCTCTCTGGCGATCCCGTTCTGACATGAAACGCCTGCTTGCCTTCTTCGTTTTGCTCGTTGCCTTGCTGGCCGGTGGTGTGGCTTGGCTGCTGGGTACCGAGGCCGGCTTGCAGTCGGCGGTGCGCTTGGCGGGCGCAGCAACCGGCGGGCAATTGCAGATCGAAGGCGCGACAGGGCGCCTGCTCGGCCCCATGGAGCTGGAGCGCATCCAATGGAAAGCGCCGGATCTCTCGGTGGACATCGTGCAAGTCCGGCTCGACTGGACGCCGGCGGCCTTGTTGGAGCGGCGGCTGGCGGTGACGGCGCTGTCCGTGGCGCGCATCGGGATTGTTAGTCCGCCCAACGACGATCCCCTGTTGCCCCCGGAGGATTTGACCCTGCCTGTCGCGGTAGACCTCGAAAAAGTGCGTATTTCTGAAATTGCCTATGGCGATGCCGTCACGGTCAGTGAGGTGCGCGCCCGTCTGGTCAGCGATGGGCGTCAGCATCGCGTCGAGGATCTGGAATTCCGCGTCGGGCGTGCGGCCGTGTCCGGAACGCTCGCGCTGGACGGTTTGGCGCCGATGCCGCTGCATCTCGATGCCGAAATGGCAACCGAGGTCGAGTCCCACCCGGTTCGCGTCAAAGCTACGGCGCAAGGGCCGCTGGCGGTCTTCGATCTGGCGCTGAGTGCCGAGGCTGGCATTCGGGGGCAGGGCGAGGTGCAGGTGACGCCGTTTGCGGCAATGCCCTTTGCCAGGGCGGCAATCCGTTTTTCCGGGATCGACCCCGCTGCCTGGGTGGATGGTGCGCCAAAAGCCCGCTTCGATCTCGATGCCGAGATCCGTCCCGCGGAGAAAATGCCGGAAGTGCTGGAAGGGCGATTCCGCCTCGATAATGGCCTGCCCGGGCGGGTGGACGATCTGCGTTTGCCCCTGGTCCGGCTGGACGGGCGCTTTTCCTGGCAGGACGACGAATTGCGGCTGGAGCAGCTGGCGGCCCAGTTGCCGGGCGGTGGACGCCTGGGCGGTAAAGGGAAATGGCGGGCGCCGACCCTGGCGCTCGATCTGGAAGCTCAGGCCGTCGATGCTGCGCAACTACTCAGTCACCTGCAGACGACGCGGCTCAATGGCCCGCTGCGCGTGGAACTGGCCGAGGCGAGCCAATCCGTCAATCTGCGCTTGAGCGATGCCCGCTTCGTGTTGTCTGCCGAAGCGAACCATGCCGGGGGCCGGCTCGATGTCCGCCAGCTCGAACTTGCAGCCGGGGATTCGCGCGTGCGTCTTGCCGGCATGTTGGAAACGGCAGGCAAGCAGGCTTTTTCGGTCGAAGGGGAGTTGATTCGTTTCGATCCCAGCCGCTTTGTTCGCGTGCCTGCTGCGAGCTTGAACGGCAGCTTGAGCGCAAGCGGGCGCTTGGCGCCGCAACCTACTGTCGATGGTCGTTTTGTCCTGCGCGACAGCCGGGTTGCCGACCAGTCGATCAGTGGCGATGGGCAACTGGCCGTCGCTTGGCCACGAATTCCCCGTGCGGACATTCGTCTGCAGGCCGGGCCGAATCGTCTGGAAACCCGCGGCGCGTTTGGCGGGCCGGGCGATCAATTGCAACTGGAGGTGGCTGCGCCGGAGTTGAAGTTGCTGGGCCTCAACGGACGAGCCCATGGCCAATTCACGATCGCGGGCACGGTGGCGCGTCCCGTGGTCTCCGGCGCCTTGAATGTGCCTTATCTGGGGCTTTCCGGGCGCGGCCGGATCAAGGACGGGATGTTGAACGTCAATGCGGGCAGTGAGCCGCTCAGTCCGCTGAACCTTGCGCTCAAGGTCGGTGTGGTCGAGACGGCGACCCAGCCCGGTTTGGTCAAGGGCTTGCAGTTGCGCGTCGAAGGCACGCGACGCGCCCATCATCTCGATTTTTCTGCCGACGTGGCGGCCGGGCACCGCGTCGATCTCGCGCTGGACGGGGGCTTGGGCGACGATTTGCAACAGCCGCGCTGGCAAGGCCAACTGACCCGTCTGGGACTGAGTAGCAGCGCGCGTTTCCGTTCGTTCTCACTGGCCCAGCCGGCCGATTTCCTGCTGGCCGGCGACGCCTGGCGTCTTGGGCCGCTGGTGCTGGCCGGCGATCCGTGGCGTTTGCGTCTGGTTGCCAGCGCCGATGCCCAGCGTGCGCATCTTGAATCGGCCCTGACCGGAGAACGCATCGGCGAAGTGACGGCGCGCCTGGATGCTGGAATGCGCGGCGCCTGGTCGATGAACCCGGATGCCGGCTGGCAGGGGCAACTGCATGCCGATGTGCCCGATCTTGCCTGGATCGGCGAGTTGCTGACACAAGATATCGGCGTGGCCGGGCGTCTGGGCGGCGATATCAAGCTGGGTGGTACGCCGGGGCATCCGGTCGTTTCCGGGCGCCTGAGCGGCAGCGGGCTGGGCGTGTCCATTCCCGAAACCGGGATGCGTCTGGCGCAAGGCGTTCTCGATGCGCGTCTCGACGACAACCTGCTGCAAATCGGTCAATTGTCCTTCGACAGCGTCCTCGTGTCGCCGCCCAAGGCGATGCGACGTGGCATCGGGGAGCCGCTGGAGGCCATTGTCGCCCGACCGGGGCGCCTTGAAATCGGGGGCAAAATCCGGGTCGACCGCGACAATGAGAGTGCAGCGCTCGAAATTCGCATGGATCGGCTTGGCGTCTTCCAGTTGTCCGACCGCTGGGTCTCGGTCTCGGGCGATGCGCGCTTGTCGTGGATGAACGATGTGCTGACCCTGCGCGGACAGGCCACAACCGATGCCGCCTATTGGGAGTTGGGGCCGATGGGCGCTCCCCGTCTTTCCGACGACGTGGTCATCCTCGGCGCAGACGGCAAGGCGCAGCCGGCAGGCTTCCGCCCGATCATCGATCTCGATATCGAGGGGGATCTTGGGCGCCATTTCATGTTCAGCGGCCTTGGGCTGGAAACGCGCCTTGCCGGGCGCCTGCGCATTCAGGCCCAGGGACGCGACCTGCCCCGTGCCACCGGGCGCATCCGCACGCAGGGCGGGCGTTTTGAAGCCTACGGGCAACAGTTGGAGATTTCACGCGGCATCCTGACCTTCCAGGGCTTGATCGACAATCCGGCAATCGATGCGCTGGCCGTTCGGCGCGGCTTGCCGGTGGAACCGGGGGTGATGATCGGCGGTACAGTCCAGCGCCCGGTGGTGCGTCTGGTTTCGACGCCGGAGGTTCCGGATGTGGAGAAGCTCAGTTGGCTGATTCTCGGCCACGGGCCCGAACAAGGCGGCGCCGGGGCGGCGGGTTTGCTGGTCTCCGCCGCCGGAAGTCTGTTCGGCAACGATTCTGGCGGGCTGGTGCGCCAGATCAAGCAAGGCTTCGGCATCGACGAATTCACGGTGCGCCAGGGAACGCTGGGCGATACCAGCGGAAATCGCATGAGCAGCCGTGTGGTCGGTAGCAGCTTCGATACGGGCTCATCGACCAGCGACCAGATTCTCAGCGTCGGTCGGCGCATCTCGCGCAATGTCCTGTTGTCCTACGATCAATCGCTGGGGCGGGCAGGGAGCGTCGTCAAACTGACCATCGCCCTCAATCGCCAGGTGTCCGTGATCGCGCGTGCCGGCAGCGATAACGCACTGGACATGATCTACACCTTTGTCTTCGGCTTGCCGCCTTCCCAGCGCAATCGGCAGGAGGCGGCGACCCGCTAGCTGCGTGGCTCGCTCTGCGGGCCGGCGCCGGGTTCGACCACCTGGACCGGGATCGTTTCGCTACCGGTCAAGCGGATTTCCCGTTGCGGGAAGGGGATGGCGATGTGGGCATCTCTCAGGCGTTTTTCGATGGCGAAGCGCAAATCGCTATCGATGCGGCGCGTCACCGTGTTCGGCCCGAGTTCCACCCAATAAACCAGCGCCAGCATCAGGGCGTTGTCCCCAAAATCCTCGAAATACACTGCGGGGGGCGGGTCCTTGAGGACTTGGCCGTGATCTTCGGCACAACCGGCGACGATGTCGGCGGCTTCGTGAATCGGCGAGCCATAGGCGACACCGACGCGGATCTCGCGCCGGACACGGGCGTTGGAATAGGTCCAGTTGATGACCTGATTCTCCAGGAAGCTGGAGTTGGGGACCAGGGCTTCGACACCGTCGAAGCCGCGCACGGTCGACGCCCGCAGATCGACTGCCGTGACGTGCCCGGTGGTGCCGCCGAGCTGGATGATGTCACCGACGCGGATTTTGCGTTCGAACAGAATGATGATCCCGCTGATCACGTTCTTGATGATCGTCTGGGTGCCGAAGCCGATGCCGATGGCCAGTGCGCCACCCATGAAGGCGAAGGCCGTCAGGGGAATGCGTGCGAGGTTGAGGATGAAGACGAGGAGCACCAGCCCCAGCGAGATCATGGCCCAGCGGCGAATCACATCGGCCAGTTGTTGGTCCACGCCGAAGCGCTCGACCATGACGCGCTGCAAGCGCCGCGACAGGCGGGAAAATGCCCAGTAGCCGAGCACAAATAACAACAACGCGCCGATGCTCTTGCCGATGGTGACGCCGTAGGTCACCGTAACGGTCTTGCCTTCGACGACGGTGGAGTCCTCGACCGCGAACATCTCGAAATTCCAGATGGCCTTGAGTTTCTGGGCCAGCTCAAGATAGGCGATTTGCCAGTATTCGCCGGAACTGTCCGGCTTAAGACCGAAATCCTCACTTAGCCAGCGGTCCAGTTGGCGCTCGAAGCGGTCAGCAGCAGCTGAAAGGCGCTGGAAAGCCTCCAGGCGCTGTTTGAGCAGGCCGAGCACCGATTTTTCGTAGGCCAGGTTGGCGTCGTCGGGGGCGAGGCCTTGCAGGCGTTGTTCCTGATCGCGCACGCTGTTGGCAATGGCCGTTTCCAGCTCGGCGATCAAGGGGCGGCGGGTGCGCAGTTCGTCACTGATCCCTTTCAGGCTGTCCATCGCCCTTTGTCGCGATTGCGCGTCCTTGGCCGAAAGTCCGTCGAAGCGGGCTTTCCACGCCTCGCTGAGGAACTGGCCAAGCGATTGTTGCCAGTTCAGCGTCATCAGGATGATGCGGTCGCTTTCGAGTGCTTCGTCGAGCAGCTTCTGGCGCCGCACCGCTTCGGGATCGGAGCGGTCACCCACGGTGCGCGCCAGCCGTTCGCGCTCCGAGGTACGTTTGCTGTTTTCCGCGAGGTGACGGTCGATTTCTTCGCTCAGACGGGACTGTGCCTGGCGCAAGTAGCTCTGCTGCCGTTCAAAATCCGCCGCCGAGAAGCTTTGCTTGGTCTGGACCCGGGCGAGCAGCTCTTGATATTCGCCGACGTGCTGCGCGGCACTGGCGATTTCCATGCCGATGCGGTCTTCCGCCAGCGCGATGTTGTTCAGTTCGGCGTCGCTGAGCTGGAGGCGCAAGCTGGTCAATGCCAGCATTTCGCGTTCTTTTTCCTTTTCACTCTCGCTGCGCGCACGCGCTACGCGGTCTTCGGCAAGGCGCACGGCTTCGCGGGAGCGCTTTTGCAACTCGATCAGTGTGCGTTTCTGGGTGGCTAGCGCGTTTGCGCTGGAGGTGAGTCCGGCCTGGCGCTCGCGCGCCGAGTCGAAGTCCCGGCGCAGCGCATCAACCTGCAATACCGAATACGGCGGCGGCCCCGAAAAGGGGGTGTAATCGGGGGCGGTATCGGCAGCGTCGGTCTTGCCGGCACGGAACGCGGCGATATCGTCAAGCAGCTTCAGGCGTTCGCCATACGCGCCGACCAGGCGTTCGAGGAGCCGCTGCTGATCGCTGGGGAGCGCACCGTTTTCGGTGCCGGCACTGGCCGCTTCCAGTTGCTTCTGGGCTTCGGCGAGGAGCCCTTCGGTTTGGCTGCGGGCTTCCGCCGGACGTTCGACGGGGGCTGTCTTCGCCGGTGCTGCGGCTTTGTTCGCCGTGCCACCCAGACTGAGTTGGGCCTGGGTCGATGGCACCAGCGTCAGCCATAGCGGAAGCAGCAGGGCATACAGCACGACGGCCGGTTTGCTGCGCTTCTGCCGCATTGCGTTCTCCCGCGTGCTCATCGTCGCGCCGTGCTGGGCTCAGCCGCGCTTGTCGTCGGCTTTGGTCAGCTTGTCCGCTTCGGAGACCCAGCCGCCGCCCATGGCTTTGTAGAGATTCACCATGGCCTGGAGCTGTACTTGCTGCGACTGGGTGTACTGGAGCTTGGCATTGAAGAGGCTGCGCTCGGCATCCAGCACCTCGATGTAGCTCGTGTAGCCGTTTTCATAACGCAGATTGGCGGTTTCGTAGTATTCCTTCAGTGCTGCGACCTGGCGTTTCTGGGCAGTGAGTTGCGCGCGGGTACGGTCCTGATCAACCAAGGCATCGTCGACTTCGCGGAAGGATTGCTGGATGACCTTCTGGTAATTGAACAGCGCCTGCTGCTGGCGGGCTTCGGCGGCCTCGACCTGACCGGCAATTGCGCCGGCAGTGAAGATCGGCATGGTGATGCCGGCACTGTATTTCCAGACCCGAGTCTGTGGGTCGAACAGGTCGCTCATTTGCGTGCTGCTGGTACCGAGCAGGCCTGTCAGGGAGATCGTGGGGTAGTACAGGGCCTTGGCGGCGCCAATCTGGGCATTGGCGGCGACGAGTTGCTGTTCTGCATCGAGAACGTCCGGGCGTCGCGTCAGCAAATCCGAGGGGAGTCCGGCCGGAATGCCGGGGAGCGCAAGTTCGTCAATGGGTTTGCCGCGTGGCACCGGGCCGGGATTGCGCCCAAGCAGGAAGTTGATGCCGTTTTCCTGTTGGGCAATGGATTTTTGCAGCACTGGGATGGTCGCCAGCGCCTCCTCATACTGCGAACGGCTCTGGCTTAGTTCAAGCAGCGAAATGATTCCGCCTTCATAGCGCAGTTTGAAGATTTCATAGGATTCGCCACGGGTTTTTGCTGTGGCTTGCGCGATTTCAAGCTGTTGGTCGAGGCTGCGGAGATTGACGTAGGCACCGGCTACGCTACCCACCAGCGAGAGGACGACAGCACGCCGGGCTTCTTCACTGGCGATAACCTGGGCCTTGGCGGCCTCGGTCTGGCGGCGGATGCGGCCAAAAAAGTCAATTTCCCAACTCGCGTTGAGGACAGCGTTGTAGGAATTGAAAGTATTATTGCCGCCACTGCCGGTCAGTACGTCCGCATCGACACGCTCTCGACTCGCTGAATAGCCGATGCCTGCTTGCGGGAAGAGGCTGGAGCGAACGAAACCGTAGCGTCCGGCAAACTCATCGACACGGGCGCTGGCGATCAAGAGATCCTTGTTGGCTTTGAGCGCGCTGGCGATCAGGTCGTTGAGCACCGGGTCGCCCAGTTGCTCCCACCAGGCGGTATTGGCCAGGTCGGCGGAGGCCGCATCGTTGAGGCGCCATTGGGCTGGGGTATCCACCTCAGGCCGGTGGTAATCCGGCCCAACGGTGCAGCCGGCGAGCACGGCTGCAATTAGCGCTGCGGATGCCGTAAAGCGCATCTTATGCATGGCCATCTCCTTCCTTTTCCGTGGCCGCTGCGGCGTTCGGTTCCTCATGGCCCTTCATTGGCCCGATCTGGCCCCGGTGGTTGATTTTCTCGACCACGTAGAATGTCACCGGGATCAGGAAGATGGCGATGCCCGTGGCTGCCAACATCCCGCCGATGACCGCACCGCCCATGATTTGCCGCGAAATCGCGCCAGAGCCGCTGGCCAGCGCCAACGGAACGCAACCAAGCACGAAGGCAAACGAGGTCATCAGGATCGGGCGCAAGCGCAATTGGGCGCCTTTCAGCGTGGCGTCGATCAGCCCGAGTTCCCCTTTTTCATATTCCATCTTGGCAAATTCGACGATCAGGATCGCGTTCTTCGCCGCCAGGCCGCTCAGCCTCACCAGGCCGATCTGCGCGTAGACGTTGAGTTCCTGTCCTCGCAGCATGAGGGCGGCAAAGGCGCCGGCAACGGCAATGGGGGTGCCGAGCAGCACCGAGAACGGCAGGGACCAACTCTCATACTGCGCCGCGAGAATCAGGAATACGCAAAGCAGCGAGAAGGCGAAGATGGCCGCGGCAGGCACGCCCTTCTGGGCTTTCTCTTCCTGGAAGGACATCCCCATGTAGCCATAGCCCATTTCGCTCGGCATCGTTTCGGCGAAGACCTCCTCCAGCGCCCGCATGACTTGAGCGGAGCTGTATCCGGGGGCTGCCGAAGCGTTGATCTGCGCGCTGCGATAGAGGTTATAGCGCATCGTGAATTCCGGGCCGGCAATGTTACGTACCGAGGTGAGCGCCGAGAGCGGGACCGGTTGTCCGTCCTTGTTGCGGACATAGAACTGCCCGACGTTGTCGATATCGGTGCGGAATTCGCCTTCGGCCTGAACGAAGACCTGCCACTGGCGTCCGAAGCGGTTGAAGTAGTTGATGAAGCCGCTGCCGAGGAAACTTTGCAGCGTTTGATAGACCTCCTTGATGTCCACGCCCTGCTTGAGCACCTTGTCGCGATCGACATCGATGAACAATTGCGGCACCACCGGACGGAAGGTGGTGGTCACGCTGGCGAATTCGGGGCGCTTCTTGGCCGCCTCGATGAACTTGTTGGTGTTTTCAGCGAGGAAAGCGATGTCCTTGCCGGCGCGATCCTGGAGCACGAACGTCGCGCCGCCGGAAACGCCCACGCCCTGAATGGCTGGTGGCGGGAAGGCGAAGCCGATGGCGCCGGGGATGCCGGCAAGCCGCTTGGAGAGTTCTGCCTTGATCGCCCCGTACTGCTCTTCAGGCTTCTTGCGCTTGGACCATTCGTCGAAAGTGACGAAGAAGAACGCGCTGTAGGTGTTTTGCACCTGGCTGAGCATGCTGTAACCGACAACGGAGGTGACGTACTTGACCCCGGGCACGTCCTTGATCATGTCTTCCGCCTGGCGGGCGATCTCGGACGTCCGTTGCAGCGAACTGGCATCGGGCAATTGCACCCCGGCGAAGACATAGCCCTGGTCCTCGTCCGGCAGGAAGCCAGCAGGCAACGATTTGCCAAAAAGGCCTGCCGTTGCAGCGATACCGACCAGGAAAATCAGGCTAAGCAGACTCTTGCGGATGGCCAGCCGACAAACGCCGACATAGCCACCGGTAAGGCGCTCGAAGCGTTTGTTGAACCCATCATAAAACTTCTGGAGCAGGCCGTTGCCGCGCACCTTCGGGCGCAACAGCAGGGCGCAGAGAGCCGGGCTGAGGGTCAGGGCGTTGAATGCGGAAATGATCACGGAAATGGCGATGGTGACCGCGAACTGCTGGTACAACTGGCCGGTGATCCCGGGAATGAAGGCGGTTGGAATGAACACCGCCGCCAGAATCACGGCGATGGCGATGACCGGGCCGGTCACCTCGCTCATTGCCTTGAGCGTCGCCTCCTTGGGGGTGAGCCCATGCTCGATGTGATGCTCCACCGCCTCGACCACGACGATGGCGTCGTCCACAACCAAGCCGATGGCGAGCACGAGGCCGAACAGCGACAAGGTGTTGATCGAGAACCCGAAGAGCGGGAAAAGCATGAAGGTGCCGACCAGCGAAACCGGAACGGCCAGCAGAGGAATCAGCGTGGCCCGCCACCCCTGAAGGAAGACGAACACGACGATGATGACCAGCACCAGCGCTTCAAACAGCGTGTGCTGGATTTCCTTGATCCCTTCCGTCACGGCCAGCGTGGTGTCGAGGGCGATGACGTAATCGAGGTCGGGCGGGAAGCCTTCCTTGATCTTCTCCATCAACGCCTTGGCGCCGTTGGCGGCATCCAGAGCGTTGGCGCCGGGCATCTGGTACAGGGCAACCAGTGCCGCCGGTTTGCCGTTGAGGCGACCTTCCATGTTGTAGGTCTGGGCGCCGAGATCGATTCGCGCGACATCGCCGACGCGGACAACCGAACCGTCGGGATTGGCGCGCAGCACCACGTTGGCGAAATCCTCGGGGGTCACCAGGCGGCCCTGGGCGCGCACGGCATAGGTGAATTCCTGGCCGGGAGGCACAGGTTCAGCGCCGATCTGGCCGGCGGGATTCACCGTGTTCTGGTTATTGATCGCGTTGATGATCTCGGGGATCGTGATGTTCAGTTTCGCCAGCACATCGGGGCGGACCCACAGGCGCATGGCGTATTGCCCGGCGCCGAACACCGTCACGCTGGCGATGCCCTTGACCCGGGTCATCTGGTCATTGATGTTGATGTAGGCGTAGTTCGCCAGAAAGATGTTGTCGTAAGTTCCGTTCGGCGAGTAAAGCGCGAACATGAGCAAGGGCGAGGACGTCGATTTCTGTACCGTCACGCCGTAATTGCGTACCGCCGAAGGCAGTTGCGATTCCGCCTGGCCTTCGCGCATCTGGGCCAATAACTGGTCGGTGTTGGCATCCGTCGAGACGTCGAAGGTGACATACAGCGTCGATTGACCGTTGTTGGCGTTGATCGAATACATGTAGTCCATGTTGTCGACGCCCGACATCTGTTGCTCGATCGGGGTGGCCACGGCTTGTTCGACGGTCAATGCATCGGCACCGGTATAGGTGCTGTTGACCTGGATTTGCGGCGGAACGATGTTGGGAAATTGGGCGATGGGCAGGCCCGACATGGCGACTAGGCCCACGATGGTCATCAGAATCGAGATGACCATGGCCACGATGGGCCGGTTGATGAAGAAACGCGACATGGCCGTTTATTCCTTCGCAGCCGGCGCCGCCGCGGCGTTCGCCTGTTTTTCGGGGTTCGCGGCAGCGGGTTTGGGCGGCTCGAACGGTTTCGGCTCCACGGTGATCCCCGGGCGGGCTTTTTGGGTGCCTTCGACGACAATGCGTTCGCCTGGCTTCAAGCCGGCGGTAATCAGCCATTCCTGGCCGATGCGATCACCGACGCTGACCGGGCGGACGTCCACCTTGTTGTCGGCACCGACCACGGCAACAAGGAACTTGCCCTGCATCTCGGTGACTGCGCGCTGCGGTACGAGCAACGCGCCTTTCTGTACGGACATGGTGGCGCGCACCTTGCCGTATTGGCCTGGGCGCAGCAGATTGTCCGGGTTCGGGAAGAGTGCGGCGACCTTGAAGGTGCCGGTGGTGACATCGACCTGGCGGTTGAGGACGGACACCTTGCCGGCATGGGGGTAGACCGAACCATCGACAAGAATCAGTTCCAGAGGCACGTTTTCCGTTTTCTTGCCAGTGGCCAGGGCGGCGTTCGCCACCTTGAGGTATTCGCGCTCGCTGATGTTGAAATAGACCTTGATTGGGTCGACGACAGAAACCGTGGTCAATTCCGTCGGGCTGCTCGGGCTCAGCAGGTCGCCGAGCTGGGCTTTGGCGATGCCGGCGATGCCGGTGACGGGTGAAGTGATCTTGGTAAAGCCGAGATTGAGTCGAGCGGTCTGGAGGTTGGCATCGGCGGCTTCAAGCTCGGCTTTGGCCGACTGGTAGGCGCCGGTCGAATCGTCCAGATCCTTCTGGCTCACTGCATTTTTGGCGGCCAATGGTTTGATGCGTGCGAGATTGGCCGAAGTGGTTTCCACGCGGGCCAGCTTCTGGGCACGCACGCCCTTGGCTTCCTGATAAGCGGCTTCGAAGGTTCGTGGGTCGATTTCGAAGAGCAACTGCCCCTTCTTGACCAGATCCCCTTCGCGATAGTTTTGCTTGATCAGGTAGCCGGTCACTTGTGGGCGGATCACCGCATTGACGTTACCATCCAGGGCCCCAATCCATTCCATGTAGATCGGCACGTCCCGCTGTGCCACCTCGGCGACTTGTACCACCGGTGCAGGAGGGGCGGGCGGTTGGTGTTTTTCGCAAGCTGCCAGGGCCAGCAGGCCGAGGGATGCGAATCCGGCGATCCACTGGCGACGTCCGTGCTGATCGGAAACGCGGGGAAGGTAGGTAAGAGGCATGATGGATCCAGCGGCAAGCGTTAACGTTGGTCGGGCGTTGTATTCGCCCGGCTAATGCCGTCTGATTATCGATGAACGTAGTCAAGGAATCCAGCATTAAGCGTTATTGAAGGTGCTGTTACCGGCATTTTGCCTGTGCCCGCCATTTGCAGCCCCCGATGGCGGCCGTTTAAAATCAGCCGCGACTAATATAGGGACGGAATAACAAGATGAGAACAGCATCGATAGCCATCAGGGGCCGTGCGCCCGCAAAAATGCGCGACAAATGCGCGATGGACGTGCTGCAGCGGCAGGGGGTGTTCGGTGATTGAGCATGCATTGCCTGCCTGGATGACGCTGCAGATTGTCGGCATTCCAACTGCAGCGCTGATCGGCGGGGTATTAATTGGTGCCGCCGCGGTGGTGCTTTATTTGAGTATTGGCCGCATCGCCGGGGTCAGCGGGATTTTTTTCGGGGCGTTGAATGAAGGCGGACTCTGGCGCTGGTTGTTTCTGGCGGGAGTCATCGGCGGGGCCTGGGGAGCGGTTCGCCTCTGGCCTTCGCTGGATACGCTGAGCCGGCCGCAGCTGGGTGTCGGCTGGTTGATTGTTGCAGGGCTATTGGTCGGATGGGGCACGCGGCTGGGCAGCGGTTGTACCAGCGGCCATGGGGTGTGTGGACTGGGGCGTCTGGCGCCGCGTTCGGCAGTCGCCGTGCTGGCTTTTATGGGGGCTGGCGTGTTGACTGCAAGCCTGTTCCGTCACTGGCTGGGGGTACCGGCATGAGCACGAAGATGAGCGAGGCCTTGAGCGGCTTGCTGGCCGGTAGCCTGTTCGGGTTCGGGCTGGCCATTTCGGGAATGATCGATCCCGGTGAGGTGTTGGGTTTCCTCGATTGGTCCGGCAATTGGCGTCCGGCCCTGATGGGGGTACTCGGCGGGGCCGTCGTGCTATCGCTGGTGGGCTTTCAGCTGGCGCCGCGCATGCAGCGGCCGTGGTTCAAGCCAGCCTTTCCGGATTTGCCGAAAAAGGCCATCGACCGGCCGTTGATCGTCGGCGGCGTGTTGTTCGGTCTCGGTTGGGGATTGGCCGGGTATTGTCCGGCGCCGGCGCTGGCCGGTCTGGCCCTCGGGAATGGCGAGGTGCCGATCTTTCTTGCGGCCATGGTGGCCGGCGGGTGGTTGCAGGGGCGCTGGGCGCGCCACAAGGCCGCGGGGCCTTGCGGCTGAGTGCGCCCGAGGTTCAGGCGGTCAGATCCTTGAGCAGGGTCTGCAATTCGCCGCTGTGGTACATCTCTTTCATGATGTCGCAGCCGCCGATGAATTCGCCCTTGATGTAGAGCTGGGGAATGGTCGGCCAGTTGGCGTATTCCTTGACGCCCTGGCGGATTTCCTCGTCGGCCAGCACGTTGACGGTCACGAAATCGTCGACGCCGCAAACCTTGAGGATTTGCACGGCGGTGGCGGAAAAGCCGCACTGCGGAAAACGGGCATCGCCCTTCATGTAGAGCACCACCGGGTTTTGGGTGACGGTGGCGTGGATGCGTTGTTGGACGTCGGACATGCTATCTCCTGATTACAGTTGGCCGCCAGAAACGCGGGGAATTCCCGCGAGATCGGG
>ERZ1645187.2428-NODE-2428-length-16387-cov-7.967120_pt1 | contig 16387 bp, 28 predicted proteins | sample MGYA00575352_ERZ1645187 | MGnify/ENA primary metagenome ERZ1645187 (study PRJEB40837, sample SAMN11349314) | freshwater sediment metagenome | isolation source: river sediment | host: Sediment | place: India: Wazaribad , New Delhi | collected 2017-02-21 ... | reverse complement strand
TTCTGATGATCTGCGATACGGGCAGAGAGCAGACGAAATACCAGTAGAACCAGTAGAGGATCGGCCCCAGAACCATTTCGGTGATACCATGCGTCCCCCAGAAGGGAAAGGTCATGGTGATTCCACCGGAGTTATGAATGTAGAAATATATCCACATAAAGAGGGGAATAGATATGATGCCGATGTAGAGCATGGGTTTGAACTGCATCTGCATCATCTTTCCTTGTTCCGAGACCATCTTCATCTGCTCAGTCTGCAGAGACTGAACCTTAGACTGGTCCCCAGCCAGCTGAGCTGCCTTCATGTTGGTCTGCAGGGCTCTCATCTTCTCCTGCTGGCGGCGCATAAAATCCCAGTCCATGGTATACTTCTGAACCAGGCTGGCATAAAGGCCGGTAATGGCCGCCAGGATGAAGAGGATGACCGGAAAGGACAGCCCCGTCTGAGGCAACCATCCCAGAAGGTGATCCATGACCTGCCCTAAGAGGTTCCTGTAATCCTCGATCATCACCCCGAAAAAAAAGAGGATGCCCAGTACCAGGGCCGCTCTGTCCAGCGTACTGGACATGGATTGCTTCATGCGGAAGCTCCAAAGAACTTCTGCATCATCGGGTACATCTCCTGAATCTGCTCGCTGGCTATCTGCTCATAGAGCCGGTAGACGATGCTCACCGCCAGAAGGAGACCAGTGCCTCCCGCACCACCCAGGGTTCCCATAAGGCTGGCAATCAGGGTCAAAACCCCAATGATCACGCCGCCGATCACAGTCACTTTAGGAATGTACCGCTCCATTAGCTTCTCAATTGAAGCGGGATTCCTTCTGTAACCGGGGACCTGCAGTCCCGAGTTATGGATCTTAGCAGCAACGCTCTTGGGTCCCATACCAGTGGTCTCAATCCAGAATATGGCGAACAGAATGCCGCCGATGATCAGGAAAGCGGAATCTGTGAGCACATGCAAGAGGATCTGCCAGCCGGCAATGGGCGAGAATCCAAGCTCTGCCATCCCCGCAGTAGAGGTGGTCACCATGCTGGGAATCCAGTCTTCCGGCCCTCCTATGGGCGAGAGGAAATACATGAGCCCTGATACCGGCTGGGGTGATTGTCCGCTGATGGCAGCGCCGGTGGCGGCATCAAACTGGGACTGAGATATGAAATTGCCCAGGAGGCTGGAGTAGCCGGTATAGACCGTGGTCACTCCCTCGCCAGTCACAGTAGCTGTGGAGACTGTTCCAAGCCTTGATGCCAGCAATGCCCCCAGCATCTCGATATTGGCCTGAATAGCCCTCACCAGGATCATGGGAAGGACTGATGCATAGACCAGCTTAACCGGGAACCGGCCTCTTGCACCCCGCACCCGGCTGTGGGCCAGAGGAATCTCAATTCTCGTAGACTCCACCAAAACGACCAGCAATATGATCAGAATGGTGGATATGAGGGCCAGAATTCCTCCGGTGATCATGATAAACCGGATGCCTTCAGAGGTGAAGAGTGTGTCAAAGCTGATCAGCTGCAGCCTGATGATATCAATCCACTTGGGGATGATCCCCACCGAGAGGCCGGCTTCGCCTGTAGCCGGATTGATCAGACCGGTGACCAGCTGCTGGCTGATTCCCGCCACGATGAACAGGCCCACTCCTGATCCTACGCCCCATTTGGACACCACCTCGTCCATATAAACAATAAGGGATCCGCCAATAAAGACCTGAATAAATATCAATAAGGATATTATGCCCAGGGATACGCCTAACGCGTTCGCCACTCCCTCGTCAGGCAGGAGATAGCCGCCCAGCACCTGGGGCAAGCCTTCAACGGCAACCATCAGAAAGACCAGAGCCTTTTGGGTGCCCTGATAGATGGCCTGATCCCGGGGATCGCTCAGATTGAGCTTGATGATCTCCGCGCCAACCAGAAGCTGGAGCACAATGGATGCGGTAACGATGGGACCGATGCCCAAAAGCATCATCGTGCCGAAGGATCCGGCGAAAAAGGCACGGTAAGAGCTGAAGAGGTCTATAGATGCCGCAGAGAGGCCAAATAGAGGGATGTTTCCAAGGATGAAGTAAAGGAGCAATATGGCCAGAGTCCAGCTTAGCTTTCTCTTAAAATGGACGTGCCCTGTGGGCCGTTCCACCGAAGGGAGCCGGCGCACAAAGGGCTCTATCGCATAAAAGAAACTTTGCTGGTTCATACTACTACTGCCTGACCACCAGCAGCCTCGATCTTGCTCTTAGCCGCGGCAGTGAATCCTAAAGCCTTAACCTCCAGCTTCCGGGTTACCCTACCTCGACCGAGAACCTTCAATTCATTGATCTCAACCTTGCCGTCCTGGCCGGCCAGCTGGTCCAGCTCATCGACATTGACTACATCAATCTCCTCAGCTAAAGGCAGCCTGACGAAGCCATGCTTGCCCATTTCGGTGCCGAGAAGGATAGACCGCATGAAGTGATGCTTGCATTTGCCTGAATCTCCACGGCCGCCACGGGTTCCTCCTCCGCGCATGTTCTTGTGCTTGCCGTGGTAGGTTCTATGACCTCTCTTTTCTTTGGTCTTTGGTCTAACCATTTTTTCTACCTCATCCTCTTGATAAGATCCGCCAAATTCTGGTGGAATCCCAGATCTCCACCCTGTTGAGCGGTCTTCTTGGTAGTTCTTAAGCCCTTCCGAGCAGGGTGCAGCCTGAATATGGGCTTGATTTGCAGATCTTTCAGACTGGCAGAGCCGGAGTTGATGGCTTTGGCCAGTTCCTTAAAAGATGAATAAGGTGTATTCTCCTTTAAATACTGCTCTGTCAGGCGTCGGTTGGCGCTCAGCCTGCCCCTTCTCTCTAAGAGCATAGCCAGAGTATCATCATCGATCTCGCCCCAGGCCACGTAGTCCTTGACCTTCTGGATCATGCCCCGGTAATGGGGGTCTTCTTTGACCACAACGCAGTGGTTGACCCTATGAATATGGAGCATAGCCAGGGTGTCCTTGATCTCCGGCCTGAGGTTCACCTCCCCTCTCAATCTCACTATGGCAAACATCTTCAGGCCCTCACAGTTATGGTATTGATGAGCGCGTTGTATGTCGCTTTAGCGAAGTTGATGGTGGTCCTGGTGGAGCCTGCGGTCCTGGTCCAGACATCCTTGATTCCGGCCATATCCATGACCTTCTTGCTGGTATCTCCGGCTGCAATGCCCAAGCCACGAGGCGCAGGGATGAGAACTACCCGAACGCTTCCGGACTCGCCCACTACCTGATAGGGCACAGTGTGAGGCTGGCCGCAACCACATTCCCAGCTGCCGCAGCCTCTGTTCACCTTCATAATGTTCCTCTTGGCGTTATCGATGCCCTTTTTGATGGCCTTTCCCACCTGAACATCCTTTCCCTCGCCAAGACCAATGTAGCCGTCTCTGTTGCCCACAATGACTGTGGTTCTGAACTTGACCCTCCTTCCGGAGTCAGTCATCCTCTGAACCATGTTGATATCCAGAACCTCATCCTCGAGCCCTGGAATGAGCGCATCTATCAGTCCGGCCTCTTTTATGGGCAGGCCGGATGCAATGGCCTCATCGAAAGTGGTTACCTGACCCTCATAGACCAGCTTTCCAAGCCTCGTCTTGGGGACCCACTCCTCTTGGTAAAAATCGCGTTTCTTCTTCTGATCCATACACTCACCCCAGTATCTTCTCTCTAGCAGCCTCGAACTGGGCTACGGTGTCTTTTCCAGTAAAGCTCTTTATGTGCTCCCCACGGATCCTCTCCTCATCCGGGAAGATCTCGGGGCTGTGGGGCACATCTACTCCTGCATCTACTACCCCCTTAATGGCGGCATAGATCCTGTTCCCTTTGGTGGAGGCATGCAGCCCTATGTCTGCTACTCCTCCTTCTACCCCAATAGCTAGCATCTTCTTGCCGAAAAGCAGGCCTGTAAGGTATGCTGCAGGCAGATTGCCGACAGCTGAGGAGAAGCCGAATCCTTTGAGCTCCCGGGAGTTGACCGTCAGCAGGGTCTTGTCACCCTCAAGCTCTGCCACCACCAGCTGCAGAGTGGTGCTGGCATTGCTCTTCCTGACTACAACTCTCGGTCTCTTGGATAGCAGTAGCTTGTATCTGACATGATAGTTGGTCTTGCCCTCTTTCCTTCTGCGGAGAGGAACCTTATATCTCGGTCCAGTTGCCAAGTCACTCACCCCGAGCAAGGCCCTTGGCCTTTATAAAGGAATTCATATGCGCTGTGCTCCTGTACTCTCCACCCTTGGATTTGCGGTAGAGCAGTCGGTAAGCATGCCGGTCGATCTGACCAGTATCCCGCAGCTCCCTGAGCCTCTTTCGCAGAGCCCGGATCTTGGTCATCCACAGCTCTTTGCGTGGGCTGCGAGCGCCTTTGGCACCCCTTCTGTGTCCAGGTCCCTTGCAATGGCCGTAGGCTCTCTTGGCATTCTTGGCCCTGATCCTTCCCCGGCTGTTGCCCTTCTTGGGCTTGGCTTTGATGTTGCCATCGCTGATCTGAGAGCGAATATCCTCCCGGGTGATAGCATCGCCCAGGGCGCCTGCCAACTCAGGATCGGGATTGATCCAGACCCGACTCTCGCCGATATTCAGCTCAGATGCCGCCAGCCTTCGCTGGGTGGTAAATCCCGGCATGTTCAGGCCCCTCCTTTGGGATTGAGGATCTTGAGCCCCATCTCCGCAGCCTTAGCCTGAATATCCAGCCGTTTTTTCATCCCCACGGCAGAGGCAATACGCACTGCGCAACCTTGAGCGGCTGCCAGCTCTGCCACATTGTTCACCCTAATCTCAGCCATTCCGCTGGGATGATATCCTCGAACGGCCTTTGGGCTTCCAAAGCCAGGTTGGACAACCCGGCCTTTGGCAGCTATATGCTGCCTGAGCTTATTGTGCAGGCCACGGGGCTTTCGCCAACTTGTGCCAAGCTTCTTCTTTTTATGTGAATCATGAAAGTTGAACTCGGGCTTCTTGGATTTCTGCCTGGTTCTGACTCTTAGCAATCTTTCTGCCATCCGAATTCACCTCTTGTCTATCAGGTATATCCCATCCTGGAATATCCTGACATCGAAGCCATGCACCCTGGTCGCCTGTTCGATATTGGCCATGGTCTGGCCAACATTCTCCTTGTCCATGCCTGTAATCACGACTTCGTCTTTGCCTATCTCGACCTTGGTTCCCGGCAGAACTCGAGCAGATCGAGACTTCCTCTCGCCGAGGAAGTTGTTTATGATCAACTCATCGGAAGCTGCCTTGAGCTGGATGGGGAAGTGAGAGTACACGACCTTCATCCTGTACTCATATCCTTTAGTAACGCCGGTAACCATATTGTTTATGTGAGAGGCCAGCGTTCCCACCATTGCTCTGTGGCGCTTGCGGTCGACCCTGGAATTTACGATCACCTGAAGATCCTCTTTGCGGATCTCCAGGTCGGGATAGGAGAGCGTCCGGGATAACTCGCCTTTTGGCCCCTTAACCGTGACGACATTCCTGTCCACGGAGACTGTAACTCCTTCCGGGATCTCTACCTGTCGCGCAATCTCTTTGACCATCAGACCACCTAATATACATACGCCAGGAGCTGTCCTCCCAGGGACTGGGCCCTGGCATCAGAGTGGGCCATGACCCCTTTGTTGGTGCTCAGTATTAGCACCCCAAAGTTCTTGGCAGGGAGGAATCTCTTCTCCCACTTCTCCATCTCCGTAGCCTTGGTGGAGAACCGCGGCTTGATGACACCGCAGCGGTTGATCCTTCCCAGGAGCTTCACCCGGAACATTCCTGACTTTCCATCATCGATAAACTCAAACTCGCCGATGTATCCCCTATCCGCCATGACCTTCAGGGCCCTGCCTATGACTTTAGAGGCGGGATGGATGATACATTCAGGCTTGCCTACGCTCTCCGCATTCTTTATAACGGACATCGCATCGGCCAGTGGATCCAATAACAACGCAACCACCTACGAATACTTTTCAAATCCCATTTCAGGGGCTATCTCTCGGAAGCACTGCCGGCACAGGTAGATACCGTACTTTCTAACCAGGCCGTTCTTGCGGCTGCAACGCTTGCAAACGTTTGCTCCTCTTCCATAGACCTTCTTGCCTTTCTTCATGCTGCCTCCAAGACCTCAACGCCGAACTTCTTTTTGATGAACTCCACGGTATCGTCCTGACCCAGCCTCTGCCTGCTTGGCAGCTTCTTTTTAGACACCCTTCTCCGGGCGATTCTGTAGCCGGCCCTCTTCAGAGCTACGGAGACATCCATGCCGAAGATGCCTATCTCCGGGTCATATCTCATCCCGGGAAAGTCGGTGTGCTCCTCGATACCAAAAGAGAAGTTGCCCTGCTGATCGAACTGGCTCATCCTCAGGCTGTTGCCCGCGGCTTTGAGGGCTATGGCCAGAAAGTCCTCCGCTGCTTTTCCCCGCAGGGTAAGCTTGGCGCCAATTGGCTCCTTCTTTTTTATGTTGAATGTGGGCAGAGTCTTCTTGGCCATGGAGCGGACCGGCTGCTGTTTGGTGATCGTCTTCATGATAGTCTCAGCGTTCACCAGCCTCTGACCGCTCTCTCCTACCCCCACATGCACGACGACCTTGTCGATGCGGGGCTCGAGCATTACATTCATCTGGCGGCCCCCAGTTTGATGACGGGACTGTCCGTTCCGATCATATAGACGTACTCCTCAATGGTTTCGAACTCCTTGTCTCCGGATATTATGACCCGGTTGGGCTGAGAGCTCTTCACCTTTATGATATCCTTGATCTTCCCAGTCTGGCCGCTGTGCTTTCCGCCCACGACCATGGCCAGATTGCCGACCTTGAACTCGATCCTTTCATCGATATCTTTTTCGGGTATAGAGAGAACCAGAGAGTCGCCCACTTTGTAGTCACCTTCCGCCAGCTTATTCGAGCCGTCGGATAGGTTGAGCTGCTGCTTATTGCCTCTGAGGACGGTTTTATTCTCGATCCGGGCCAGCTTTCTCGCACTTCCCGGCTCAAGGAGGCTCAGATAGAACATCCCCTTCTCGTCCTTCAGCATTCTGTATTGCTGATCGAGCAGCGGCAAACCGATCACATCGAATATGCCTATGGGGAGCTTATGATCCTTCTGGGATTTGCCGTCCACCAGAACCTTGCCCTCATAAAGGACCCTCTTGGCCTCGCGGGCGTTATCCACCAGCTTGAGCATATCCCTGATCACCATCAAGAGAGGCATGCTCTCCTGAGAGGAATGAGGGCCTGGGCTGCTCTTGGGGACCCATACGCTGGTCTTTCTGGCCACCGGCCAGCTAACCGGGATAGTCAGCCTCTTCTGATGTCGGCTCATTCAGATCGCCTCTCAAAGATCTTCTCCCTCTCTGCATCCTCAAGCTCGAGCTTGACGATTACCACATTCGAGGGGTGAATGGTTCTGGGCACCTCAGTTCCATCGGCGCGGTAGTTGCTCACTCCCGCTACCTTTATGGTGCATCTCTTGATGTCTACGTCCTCGACTGCACCTTCTGTGCCGGCGTGATCTCCACGTACCACCTTGACCGTATCGCCCTTGCGGAGCTGAGCATTGCGTTTCTTCAGCTCTTCACGCAGGGCCCGGCTTAAGGGAGCATGCATGTACTTTTGACGCCGATGCAACGGTGCAGTGTACCTCTCTTTCCGCTGCTTTCTGGGCTGTTTTGTAATCATAGAATCATCACACAATTATGGATGCCGCGGAGGCGATCTTGCCGAACCTCTCCGCTACCTCACGGGCCACGGGTCCCTTGACCTCGGAGCCCTTGGGTACGCCCTCATCGTCCACTATGACGGCGGCGTTATCCTCGAACTTCACTCTGAGGCCGTCGGGCCTGCGAAACTCCTTCCTCTGGCGGATGATGACAGCTTTAAAGATCTGCTTTCTCATCTCAGGAGTTCCCTTCTTAACGGACACGATCACTATATCCCCGATTCCTGCGCAGGGCTGTCTATTTTTCACGCCTCGATAGTTCTTTACCGAGATAACGTGTAGCGTCCGCGCACCTGTATTGTCTACACAATCCAGGTATGCGCCAGTGTTGATCGCCCTTGGGATCTTGGCCTTCTGTCCTCTCATTTCAAGACCTCCACTACCACATAGGATTTGGTCTTGGAGAGGGGCCGACACTCCGCTATTTTGACACGATCTCCTGCCTTGGCTTCAAGGCATGGAGGATTGTGCGCATGGATCTTGGACTGCCTCTTCTCAAATCGTTCGTACTTCGTTGCTTTCTTTTCAAACTTGCGCATAACTACCACGGTGTTATCCATCTTGTCGCTGACCACAGTGCAACTGAAGACCTGGCCGCGTACAGGAAGGGTACCATGGAAGGGACACTTGGGATCGTTGCACTCCTTTTCCGGGGGGGCTACGTCCAGTCCGATATCCCTCATAACTTCCACCTCGTCCTCTGCATTCTTTTGCTTATTCTGTTCTCAGGCTGCGAGATCAAAACCGAGCCCGCGACCCTCGCCCTCTGCCCATCTGGCAGGGTGAAGGTCAGGCTGGCATTCTTTTTTGGAATGCGCAAGACCTTGCGCTCTGTCTCCAAAAGGAATGTGTTCCTGGTCTCGTCCACAATCCTTCCCCTAAGCCCGACGATACCCGGCTCGCTGTTGGACTCGACCTGAACATCCAGGCCAATGAGCTCGTGCCTCGCCAGGTTCGTGGGGTTGAGCTTCACTTCCTTCGCTCCGTCTGGACCGTCTTGATCCGGGCAATCGTCCTGCGGATGTCTTTAATCCTCCCCGGCTTCTCCGGGGCGCCACCAGCAGTGACGACGCCTCTCTCGCGGATGAGCTCACTCTCGAGCTTATGCAGCTCCTCGGATATCTCTTCCGCGTTCATGTTTCTTATCTCATCAATCTTGAAGATGGCCATTTGGATCACTCATCCTTGAGGACGGGCTCGCTCTCTGCCTTCTCTTCAGGAAGGGGAGCAATCTCTGTCGCGTTCTCTGCAGACATGGATGGCTCTTCCAGGGGCTCTGGCTTGACTTCGGCTGCCTCGGGCTCTGATTCCAGGAGCTGATCCAATTCGCTCTTCTTCTCCTCAGCAGGCGCTGGTGTTGGCGCGGGCACAGGAGCAGGAGCGGCTGATGGTGCTGGTTCTGGTGCCGGTGGCGCCTGTGGAGCTTCAATCTGGAAGTCGTCTGGCAGCCGGACATCCGGTGGGATGATCCTGACCTGACAGCCGATGACTCCCAGCTTCTTTACCGCTACGGAGTAGCCCCGATCCACGAGGTCTATGGCCGGCTTGCCGGAATGCTTGATGTAGCCGGCGATGAACTTCTCTGTTCGGGATCGTGGACCGGTCAGCTTGCCGCTGATCACTATCTCGCAGCCCAAAGCCCCTGCGTCCATCACCCTTCGCATCATGGACTGGCCGGCCTTCCGGAAGTACCAGCCCCGTTCCAGGGATGATGCCAGACGGTTGGCCACCACTCGGCCGTTGAGGTCGCCCCGACCCACATCCTGCACATCTATCTGGGGATTGTCCAGGTGGAACTTGCGATCCAGGTCACGGGTTATCTTGCGGATGAGTTTGCCGCCTTTGCCTATGACCATTCCCGGCTTTTCCGCATAGACGGTGATCTGGGTGCCCATGGGGGTGCGGTTCATCTGCATGCCGCCGTATCCTGCTCTCTCCAGCTCATCAGCCAGATACTCATTGACCAGAGCTTTGGTTATGCCCTCGGCCACGAACTTCTTCTCGACGGACATCAGCTCTTCACCTCGGTCAGGACCATCTCTATGGTCACGGTCTGGGTGTTCTTAGGGGTTGCTCTTCCCATGGCCCGGGGCATCCAGCCCTGGATGGTTCTGCCCGTGAGAGTGCCGGCATGGTAGATCCTGAGTTTCTCGGACTCCATGCCTTTGTACTCGCCGTTGGCGATGGCATTATCCAGGACCTTCAGGACCTCTCGTGCCGCCTTCTCGGGATATCTGCCTGCATCCCAGCCCATCAGGCCGTGCCTGTGGGCTACATTCCTGTTGTATCGCTTGAAGGGAACTGGCCTCTTCAAAGCGATAACATCTTCCAGATAGTCTCGGGCACGGTTAGCCCGCATGCCTCTTAGCGTCCTGCAGATCTCGCGGGCATGCTTTGGTGAGATGTGAAGCTCCATCCCCATGGCCCTTGAAGAGCGTCCTGCAGGCGTAAGCGAATAGTTCAATCTGCCCAATCTCACACCTCACTTCAGCGGCACATACTTGCTTGATCTGGTAGCGCCTACGCCTGCGGCTCCGTGCTGGACGCGGCCGCGCGTCATAGCGAACTCGCCGAAGAAGTGCCCGATCATCTCGGGCATGACCTCTACCTTCTCAAAGCTCTTGCCGTTATAGATCTCGATGCTCTTGCCCACCATATCCGGCAGAATTAGCATGTTCCGGATGTGGGTTCGAACTGAGTCTTTGTTCTTCAGGTTTGCCAGGAGCTTCTTGTTCTCCTTGGCAAGACCTCTCTTGATCGATCTGCGCTGCCGCGCTGGGAACAGCCCGGCAAGCTCCTCTATGCTTAACTTGGCGAGGTCGGCCATCTTCCGGCCCCGATACAAGAACTCTTCCTTTCTCTTGGGAAGCTTGGATCCTGCTTTCTTTGCCAAAACTATCACCTAGCGCTTACCGGTTCTCCGTGCGGCGATCGAGCCGACCTTTCGGCCGGGGGATGTATTCCTGCTGACCGTCTTGGGCCTGCCTGGATGCTGACGGCCGCCACCGCCGAAGGGATGGTCTACGGCGTTCATTGCCACCCCTCTGACCACGGGCCAGTTCTTGGGCTTGGAGCGGTACTTGAAGAAGCTCTTTCCTGCCTTAACCAGGGGCTTGTCCAGACGGCCGCCTCCCGCTACCACTCCGATGGTCGCCATGCATTTCGGGTTGAGCCATTTCATCTCCCCGCTGGGAAGCTGGACCACGGTTTGGCCTACATCATGAGCCACGAGGATGGCACAGACTCCGGAGGAGCGAGCGAACTGGCCGCCATGCCCGGGCTGCGACTCGACGTTGCAGATAGGTATGCCCTCTGGTATCTCCGAGAGAGGGAGAGTATTTCCCGGCTCGATTGGCGCAGATATGCCGCAGGCTATCTCCTGGCCGATGCAGACCCCCTCAGGGACCAGGATGTACCTCATCTCGCCGCTCGTCAGGGTCACCAGGCCCACGGGAGCAGTTCGAGCTGGGTCTCGCATAATATCCTGGACGATGCCCTTGACGGTCTCGTTCTGATCTCTTTTCAGGTGCTTGATGTCTGCTCTGTACCGGTGAGAGGGTGCCCTATACCTAGGACCTCCTGCGCCTCTATTTTGAGATATGATTCGATGTCCCATTGTATTACACCTACAGCAGTCCTAGCCTTGTGGCCAACTCGTTCGCGCTGCCCTCTCCGGCCAGCTTCACCACCGCCTTCTTCTGTCCCTGAGAGGTGATCATGGTCCTGACTGCCAGGACATCGACATCATAAAGATCCTCCAGGGCCTTTTTGATTTGAGGCTTGGTGGCATTTGTGTTCACCAGGAACTCCAGGGTGTCGTCGGAGTCGATCATGCTGGTGACCTTTTCTGTAACATAGGGGCTCTTGATAATCATTGATTTGCCTCCGGGGAGCCTTTTCCTGCCAGCTTCTCAAGGGATGACTCTGTCCATACGGTAAGTCTGCCGGCCCGGGTTCCAGGGGCGAGCAGCTCTGCGTTCAGCATGTCTACGGTGACGAAGTCAACCCCTGGAAGGTTCCGGGCTGCCTTTCCCAGGCCTGCGTCGTTGCCAGCGACGATGAGCAAGCTCTTTCTGCCTTTGTATTTCCTTCCCCGCAGCTTTCCCTTGCCGGCACGGATGTGCCTTCCTGCTTTTGCCCTCAGGACGTCATCCCAGAGGCCCGCTGCCATGAGGAACTTGATGATATCCGAGGTCTTGCTAAGGGTCTCGAGATCGTTCTTGGCCACGACCGGCAGCTCTCGGGAGAACTTATGACCCCGGGCCTCGACCAGGCCGGATGAGGCGGTAGCTGCAATAGCTGAGCGGATGGCTTTTCTTCTCTCCTTCTTATTGACCTTCTCGCTGTAGACGGCGTTTGGCTGTGGCGCATGCGATCTGCGGCCGCCCACTGCCATGGGGACGCCTGCTGCTCTCCTGCCGTTCTTAAGCCTGAGAACCCTGGAGGTGCCGTGTCCCGTGCCCCAGGAGACGGCGGAGGTGTTCATGCCGGCATAAAAGTGCGGCCCATAAGCCTGAAGCCTGTTTGCTTGGGCAGCCAGAACCGCTCTCTTGATGATATCCGGTCGGTACTCCTCCTCAAAGACTGCTGGCAGCTCTATCTCGCCAGCTGCGTTTCCCGATAGATCTATAACATTGGTTTTCATTGCTTAGACCCCCTGCTTGGATTCCTGGCTCACATGGAGCAGCTCGGGAGCTTTCACGAAGTTCTTTCCTGGCCTCATGGCATGCCTCATCCGCACGAGCCTCTTGATGGGGCCGGGGACGCTTCCTTTGATCAGGATATACTGGTTCTTGATCACGCCATAGCCGGGGAATCCCCCGTCCGGAGTGATCTTCGATCCGTCGGTTCCGATGAACATGAGCCTCTTATTATATTCTGTCCTCTGGTGGTAGCCCATCTGGCCCAGCTGGGGAACGCGCCAGCTGATATGGGCTGGATGCCAGGGGCCAAGGTTGCCCACATGGCGGACTTTGCCTGTGCGAGCATGCTTTCTCTTGGCCATGGCGATTCCCCAGCGCCTGACCGGTCCCTGGGTGCCTTTGCCCTTGGTAACGGCAGAGGTGTCCATCAGGTCGCCCAGCTCAAATACGCTGGAAATCGGGACCTGCTGGCCCAGCAGCGTCTGGGCAAAGGAGAGTCTGTCATTCATCGAGCCACCGTTGATCGGCATCTCCATGATCTCAGGAACCTTCTTGGGAATTCCGGATACTAGTGTGGGATTGGTGTGCACCAGGACGCGGACATCGGCGATATCATCGCCCAGGGCGACCAGATCTCCGGGAGCGGTTCCTCGGGTCTTCTTGGGAACGGTCATCGCTCGGGAGAGCTCCGGGCTTAGGTTCTCTGCCCAAAGCTCGCCTGCCGGGCGTAGGCCGCCATTGTAGCTCTCGTAAGCGCGCACAGCCACCACGTTCATGGGGGGGACCTCAAGAACGGTCACGGGGGTGCTGATCTCCATGCCCTCGGTGAGGCTGCGCGGTCGGTCATCTATCATCATAACATGGGTCATGCCTGCTTTGTAGCCGGCGAAGCCTGCTATCCTGGCCTTGTCCTCCTCGAGCCAGCTTCTGATTCTGGGGACCTCGCTCTTGGCCCTCTTTCTGGGGCTGTAGGCCAGCGAACCTCGTCTAGGTCGGTGTATTGTTGCCATTTAGTCCTCCAAACTCATCAGGTTGAGAAGGGCGAGGGTGGCGAAAACCGCTTCCTCCACTCGAACCGTCTCTGTTCCCTGATGGGGAATGGTGTTGATCATTTCATACCTCTTCATTGATTCTTTACTCAAGAACGCATCTAGCCCTCGTGCGGGTGAGCCAAAGGCCACCGCAAGGTCGCGTTTGTTGCCCGATTGGACCAACTCCAGAAGTGCCTGGGGCGTTATAGCCCGACCGCTTCTGGAGGCAAGAACGATCCGGGTATCTCTCATTGATTCCAGATAGCTCTCCAGGCTATCCACTACCTCGGTCTCGTACCCCCAGTAATGGGGTATATCCTTTTGGTCAACAGGCTCAGCGGCGAGCGGTTCCTGCGAAAAGATTCTGACGTTTAGGCGTTGCCCTACCGGATACTTTTCTCCGGTGCGAAGGGGAATTGGGCGATTGATTCCGATTTCCACCCATACGCCGCCATCAGATCCGACGCTTTCAACGACTGCTCCGACGCGAAACTCGCCAATCTTGAGCGATTCTGATTTTGAGTTGATGGGATGATGACTTGTGCGCAGCGGGGGCAGCATTCCCACGTGGCGCAGCTCTTCCCTGCGGGGGATGAGCAGCTTTCTCAGATATTGGGGGGTTTCCATGTAGCGCAGGATCATGGATATGAACCGGGAATCGTTGTATTCCTGGTCCCGGTAGATCACTATGCGGCTTACACGGAAGACTGCTGCTGCCCTTGCGATCTGGCCAACTTTGAGCGTGTTGACACGCGTATCCCTGCTCTCCATGGTGAGAGAGGACGGGATAAGGATGGCTCTCTCGCAGCGTCCAGTCATCAGGTTTTCCCTCCTCACAAGAGAGTGGATATATAAAAAGGTTTGGAAGGGAGATAACGGACGCGTTCCGATAATCGCTCAGTATGGGCTGAGCCAAAATACCTATCAACTCACCGGAATATCAAGTTATGCTCAAAGCCAAACCAAATATTAACCGATATCTGATTTAGGATGCCAGAAGTGATTTACTAGCCGGATATGGCCGGATTGTTCGAGCGCTACCGGGATATCCTGACTCCGGAAGAGCTCACATGGATGCAGGAGTCGATTGATCGCTTCCTGTTCACCCCATGATGGAAAATAAAAAATACTTGTTATCAACAATTGTCATGTATGAATATCGTTAATATTGCGGCCATCCTGGCATTCTTCATAATATCTGGAATTGTCGTTGCTGCTCCATTGCCACTTCAGTTGATAGTCAACAATGATACGATACAATGTGCGAGTTTCCTGCCAGGGGATGAGTGCATGGACTGCACGCCGCCCGATGGCTGGGAGATATTGGGTCCATATGGCCCTTGCCCGGAAGACTACACACTGGTTACTGTAAGGAGCAATTGCCAGGGCTTTGAGAATGAGCGTTGCTGCACAAAGTGGCATTCAGGGGCATCAGGAGACTGCCAAAACCTGGTTAAAAATGATTTGACCAGGGAATGCGCCTTTGTGGACGATGCGGCAAACCGCACCCTCCTCTCTGGATGGATGAAGATGCCCGAAAATGCCGCCAGCTGGTTATGCCCGCATGACTACAACTGGACGACACTCACAGGAACCATTCCCGCCAAGGTTGCTCAATACGGCCCAGTAAATGTAGCCTCTGTGACAAACGAGGCTGATTTTCTTGCAAGCCTCGGCAACAATGTATCTGGCTGGACCTGGCTGACGCAACCCGGTCAATCTGCAGCCTGGACTTTTTATAATCTGCCCACCAATCGGAGGCTTTACATTTATCTTGCTCCTCTGGTAACTCGTCCTTCTGGAAACGGCGGAGGCAGCGGATATTCAACCGATGTGAGGATAACATGTGAAACTCGAACCAGGAACATAAATTCGACCGTTTCGCTGAAGAACACCCATCCTGAGTTCCAGATGCCTGCAGACACCATGGGTTGGGGCTACCAGGCAATTGGCTACTTGATGATCCCTGCCGATAAGATTCCCTTTGATGGGAAGGTCAAAGTAACTCTTACTAAGTCTGCCAATGCTGAACATATTGCTGTCAATAAGGAGTGCTGCACCATTGAGTATGTATGATCATTTACCAAAAACCGATATCTCACAATCGATATATAGAAAGACGGCAATACCGGCATTAGCATGGATTCGGGTTCATTTGATTCATGCAGAGGATTTGATTATGGGAATAAAAGAGAGCTTTACCGCTGAGGAATGGAGGGGCTTGGTCAGCCTTCCTTATGCCGTATCAATGGCGATTGTCCTGGCCGCACCCTCATTATTGGGCACGTTTCACGAATCTAAGGCGCTGATCACTGAGCCGGCCAAGCTTGCAGCTTCTGCCAGCAGCGATCTGGTCGGCATACTGTCAGGCGAGATCCAATCCAGAGGAAGAGAGCTGATCGATGAGCAGAAGGATCTATTCAAGAAGGACCAGAACGGCTTTAGATCTAGGACCATCGAGGCCTGCAGGTCGGCCGCAGCCGCCCTTACCAAGGTCTCTTCAAAAGAGGCTGCTGCCTACAAAGAGTGGGTGCTGGCGATAGGACAAAAGGTTGCAGAGGCTGCGAAAGAGCAGGGCGTAGCGGTCAGCGAACCGGAAGAGGTGCTCCTTAATGAGGTCTCCGCTGCTCTTGGCTCGAGCGCATAAAATATATAAACCCATTTCATCCCCTCTTTTTGGCCAGCACCCTTTTGGCGATCTTTTCCTCGTTCCAGTCCCTGAATGTCCTCCCCTTCATCGCCAGATTTAGGAATATCAATGCAAAAAACCACAGCCCCAATCCGATTATGACCGGGAACACCAGCCAGAACAAGAGCACGATCAAAACGAGCCCTAATATGAACAGACAAGCTGCTATTCCGCCATAAAGCAGCCTTCCGGAAGGATTCAGCTTCCCCGGCATAATAGATTAATTAGCCTCTTAACTATATAAACCGATCAGTCAAGTCCCCATACATCCAACAGCCGGTCAAAGGGACGCGGATAATAGAGCCTCAAGGCC
>ERZ1645187.2427-NODE-2427-length-16396-cov-38.803623_pt1 | contig 16396 bp, 18 predicted proteins | sample MGYA00575352_ERZ1645187 | MGnify/ENA primary metagenome ERZ1645187 (study PRJEB40837, sample SAMN11349314) | freshwater sediment metagenome | isolation source: river sediment | host: Sediment | place: India: Wazaribad , New Delhi | collected 2017-02-21 ... | reverse complement strand
TGTTGGCGCCCATCAGCGCGCGGTTGGCGTCGTCGTGCTCCAGGAACGGGATCAGCGCCGTGGCCACCGAGACCATCTGGCGCGGGGAGACGTCCATGTAGTCCACGTCGGCGGCCAGGATCTCGGAGACCTCACCGCGCTTCTGCCGCACCAGCACCCGCGCCTCGACGAACTTGCCGTCGTCATCCAGCGGAGCGTTGGCCTGCGCGATGACGTAGCGGTCCTCGTCGTCGGCGGTCAGGAAGTGCACCTCGTCGGTGACCACACCGTCGACCACCTTGCGGTACGGCGTCTCGACGAACCCGAACGGGTTGATCCGGCCGTAGGAGGCCAGCGACCCGATCAGACCGATGTTGGGACCTTCAGGGGTCTCGATCGGGCACATCCGGCCGTAGTGCGAGGGGTGAACGTCACGGACCTCCATGCCCGCGCGGTCGCGGGACAGACCACCGGGGCCGAGCGCGTTGAGGCGGCGCTTGTGGGTCAGACCGGCGATCGGGTTGGTCTGGTCCATGAACTGCGAGAGCTGGGAGGTTCCGAAGAACTCCTTCAGCGCCGCGACCACGGGGCGGATGTTGATCAGCGACTGAGGCGTGATCGCCTCCACGTCCTGGGTCGTCATCCGCTCGCGAACCACCCGCTCCATGCGGGCCAGACCGGTGCGCAGCTGGTTCTGGATCAGCTCGCCCACGGTCCGCATGCGGCGGTTGCCGAAGTGGTCGATGTCGTCGGCGGAGACCTTGATCGGCTTGGCGTCGTGGCCGATGACCACGTTGCCGGCCGGGTCGACCAGGTCGACGGCCTCGGCCGGGTCGCCGCTGGCGTGCAGCTGGACGATGTAGCGGATCGCGGCGACCACGTCGTTGATGGTCAACGTCTGCTGGTCGAACGCCTCGTGCAGGCCCAGCTTCTTGTTGATCTTGTACCGGCCGACCTTGGCCAGGTCGTAGCGCTTGGGGTTGAAGTAGTAGTTCTTCAACAGGGTCAGCGCGGCCTCGCGGGTCGGCGGCTCGCCCGGACGCAGCTTGCGGTAGATGTCGAGCAGGGCGTCGTCCGGACCCTGGGTGTTGTCCTTCTCCTCGGTGAGCTGGATCGACTCGTACTGACGCAGCTCGGCCATGACCGACTCGTAGTCGTACGGCTCACCGGTGTAGCTCTCCTCGGCGGCCAGCGCCTGCAGGGCCTTGAGCAGCACCGTGACGTTCTGCTTGCGCTTGCGGTCCAGGCGTACGCCGACCATGTCGCGCTTGTCGATCTCGAACTCCAGCCAGGCGCCCCGGGAGGGGATCACCTTGGCGGTGTAGATGTCCTTGTCCGAGGTCTTGTCCGCGGTGCGCTCGAAGTAGGCGCCCGGGGACCGGACCAGCTGGGAGACCACGACGCGCTCGGTGCCGTTGATGATGAAGGTGCCCTTGCGGGTCATCATCGGGAACTCGCCCATGAAGACCGTCTGGGCCTTGATCTCGCCGGTGACGTTGTTCATGAACTCGGCGGAGACGTAGAGGGGGCGCGAGAAGGTGAAGTCCTTCTCCTTGCACTCCTCCTCGGTGTACTTCGGGTCGACGAAGACCGGGTTCTCGAAGGACAGCGACATGGTGTCGTTGAAGTCCTCGATCGGGGAGATCTCCTCGAAGATCTCCTGCAGGCCCGACTTCTCGGAGACGTCCTCGCCGGCTGCCCTGCGGGTAGCGACGACCTCGTCCCACTTCTCGTCTCCGATCAGCCAGTGGAAGCTGTCGGTCTGGAGGGCCAGGAGAGCGGGAACCTCGAGCGGTTCCTTGATCTTTGCGAAAGAGATGCGACGGGAGTTACCAGCGGAGCTGCGCGCGGCCAAGATGCGTCCTTCGAATGATCGCTGAAGGTGAGGATGGCGTCGCCGACCACTACAACACCCCTCCGGCAGGGCGCGAGCATTTGAGGGCAGACGCAAAGACCCACGATAGACGAGATGGCCCGGCTCGGCAACTTCGGCCCACGGGAACCGACGCCGCACTCAATGGGAGCGGGCGGTCGAATGCGACGATGATGACTCCCGGCACGGGTCAGGTCAAGCACATCGCGAATATTGACCCGGGCGCCGGCCGCCCCAACGCAGAAGGCGGCCACCCCCGGTGGGGATGGCCGCCTTCGTTCGGATCAGCGGGAGGTCACTTGAGGGTGACGGTGGCGCCAGCGCCCTCCAGGGTCTCCTTGGCCTTCTCCGCGACGTCCTTGGCAACGCCCTCGAGGATGGCCTTGGGGGCACCCTCGACGAGGTCCTTGGCCTCCTTCAGACCGAGGGAGGTCAGGGCGCGCACCTCCTTGATGACGTTGATCTTCTTCTCGCCAGCGGCCTCGAGGACCACGTCGAACTCGTCCTGCTCGACGGCGGCCTCGGCGGGGGCGCCACCGGCAGCCGGGGCGGCGGCAACGGCGACCGGCGCGGCGGCGGTCACGCCGAAGGTCTCCTCGAACTGCTTCACGAACTCGGAGAGCTCGATCAGGGTCATCTCCTTGAACGCGTCGAGGAGCTCGTCAGTGCTCAGCTTCGCCATGGTTGGCGTTTCCTTCCATTCGGTTGGTCGGTCCGGGTGGTGTGGATCGACCGGGTTTCGGGTGGTGTGTGACGGCTGAAAGCTCAGGCGTCGGTGGCCTCAGCCGGTTCTTCCTCGGCCCGCTTCGCCTCGAGCGCGCCGGCGAGCCGGGCGGCCTGAGCGAGGGGGGCGTTGAGCAGGTAGACGGCCTGGCTCAAGGAGGCGAGCATCGCGCCCGCCATCTTGCCCAGCAGCACCTCACGCGACTCGAGGTCGGCCAGCTTGGCCACCTCCGCCGCGTCCAGGGGCTTGCCGTCCAGGACACCACCCTTGATGACAAGGGCGGGGTGTGCCTTGGCAAAGTCACGCAGACCCTTCGCCGCCTCGACCACGTCACCGCTGATGAAGGCGATGGCGGTCGGTCCGGTGAGCAGGTCGTCGAAGCCTTCGATCCCCACCTCGGTGGCGGCGAGCTTGGCCAGCGTGTTCTTGACCACGGCGTAGTTGGCGTTCTCGCCGAGGGAGCGCCGCAGGTCCTGCAGCTGCTTCACGGTGAGACCGCGGTACTCGGTCAGCACAGCGCCGGCGGACTCGTTGAACGACTCAACGATCTCCGCAACGGCGGCTGTCTTCTCTGGCCGCGCCATGGGTCTCCTTCCTACACTTGCGCTTCGAGACCTCGGCTGGGCCGAAATGACGAACGCCCCGGGCACAGGGCCCAGGGCGTGGAATCCGGCGGGAGCCGGGCTTGCTCTGGTCACCTGCGCTGGCCGTCCGCTCTCGCGGCACCTTCGATCGACCCCCACGAGTGGGGCCGCTCACCGGCGGTCTCTGGTTCGAATCCGAACTTTATCCGCAGGTCCGCGTCATAACCAAATCCCTCGCCCGTCCCCACCACGTGAGCGCAAACGAATGGCGGGATTCGCCGGAGTCCGGCCCCATGGCGGATGCCGCCGACTCCGGCCCCGTCCTGCACAAGGTGCCCCCGCCGCAGGCGCTGGACCCGATGCTGACCCCGATGCACGTGGTGCTCGAGCGAGTGGACTCCCGCCTGCTGTCCCCGGAGCGCGACGTACGGATCTGGCCCACCGGGTTCCCGCTGCTCGACGACGCCCTCGGCGGCGGGCTGCGCGCCGGCGCGCTCAACCTGCTGGCCGGCTCCCAGGGTGAGGGCAAGACCACGTTCGCGCTTCAGATCGCCCGGCAGTGCGCCAAGGACGAGCGCCCGGTGCTGTTCTTCTCCTTCGAGCTCGACGCCGAGTCGCTGCTGCAGAAGGTCATCGCCGCCGAGGCCGCCGAGATCGGCAAGGCCGAGAGCCCGATCTCGGTCTACCAGGTCCGGGCCGCCTTCGAGGGCACCGACGAGTGCGACGGCGGCCTGCCGGAGCGACTGGGTCGCTACGCCGGCGGCCTGGACGCCCTGGAGATCGTCTCCGGCTACGCCTCAAGGCTGCTGATCCACCGCTCGACCACCACCAACACCAACCTCGAGGTGATCGCCTCGGCGGTCAAGGACGTGCTCTCGGAGTTCGGCGAGCCCCCGCTGGTGGTCGTGGACTACCTGCAGAAGGTGCGCTCCCACCAGAACATGGACGAGGAGGCCGCGATCACCCAGGTGACCGAGCGGCTCAAGGACATCGCGATCGAGTTCGAGTGCCCGATGCTGGCCATCTCCGCCTCCGACCGCGAGGGCCTGGAGCCGGGGCACCGGATGCGCGCGCGCAACATGAAGGGCTCCACGGCGCTGGCCTACGAGGCCGACGTGGTGCTGATCCTGGCCAACAAGGCCGACATCGTGGCCCGCCACCACCTGATGTACAGCACCAACAACGCCGACCAGTTCAAGAACTACTCGGTGCTGACCATCGAGAAGAACCGGTCCGGGCGCACCGGCGCCGAGATCGAGTTCAAGAAGGACTTCCTCTGCGGCCGGTTCGTCGCCCAGGGCAAGGTCGTCTCCGAGAAGCTGGTCGACGAGCGGGTCTACACCGAGTAACCCCCAATGCGTCGTACGGCGGGAGCCGTAGAGGGCTCCGTCCGCATGACGCAACAGGGCCGTACGACGCAGCGCGTCCGGGTCGCGGGGGTTAGGCCGTGGGGGCTAGGAGGCCTCTGAGTCCTGTTCGAGGTCGCGCTCGAGGTCGTCCTCCAGGTTGCCGGTGAACCGGGTGACCAGCCAGACCAGCAGCCCCACGCCGAACAGGCCGAGCAGCCACCACGGGTCGAGGCGGCCGACGGCGGCGTACAGGACCGACATGCCGACGGTCGTGTACAGCGTCGCCCAGAGGGCGGCGCCGACCAGGGTCGCGGGGACGAACCTGGTCCAGGGCATCAGCAGCACGCCCGAGGCGATCATCACCGCCGACTGCACGCCGACGGTCAGGTAGCACAGCGCCACGGCCGGCGCGCCGAAGCGGCGTACCAAGCGCTCCGCGCGCTGCACCGACGGCCGGTCGGCGAGGCCCTTGCGGCCCTGGTCGAAGCGGCGGACCCGCCGGCCCAGCCAGTGCATGAAGGTGCCGCGGACCGCGCCACCGATGAAGAACAGGACCCAGACGAGCAGGAAGGGCCACTCCCCGCTCGTCTGGTCAGCCACCGGCACAGCCTACGGTTGCGCCGGTGGCCAGACGTACGTCGAGGGGTTGCCTGAGGCCTACGCCTCGTCCTCGACGGCGACGTTCTTGGTGCGGTTCGGGTCGACCTGGATGCCGGGGCCCATGGTGGTCGAGAAGGTGATCTTCTTGACGTAGCGACCCTTGGAGCTGGCCGGCTTGAGCCGCAGCACCTCCTCGAGGGCGGCCGCGTAGTTCTCCGCCAGCGCCACCTCGGAGAAGGAGGCCTTGCCGATGATGAAGTGCAGGTTCGCGTGCCGGTCGACCCGGAACTCGATCTTGCCGCCCTTGATGTCGGTCACGGCCTTGGCCACGTCCGGGGTCACCGTGCCGGTCTTCGGGTTCGGCATCAGGCTGCGCGGGCCGAGCACCCGGCCCAGCCGGCCGACCTTGCCCATCATGTCCGGGGTCGCGACCACGGCGTCGAAGTCCAGCCACCCGCCGGCGACCTTCTCGATCAGCTCGTCGCCACCGACGAAGTCGGCGCCGGCCTCACGGGCGGCCTCGGCCTTCTCGGCGTTGGCGAAGACCAGCACGCGGGCGGTCTTGCCGGTGCCGTGCGGCAGGTTCACGGTGCCGCGCACCATCTGGTCGGCCTTGCGGGGGTCGACGCCCAACCGCATGACCACGTCGACGGTCTCGTCGAACTTGGCCTTGGTGCCACCCTTGGCGATCTTGATCGCGGCGAGCGGGGCGTGGACCTCGTTCTTGTCGAAGGTCTCCGCCGCCGCGCGGTAGTTCTTGCTGCGCTGCATGTCTGGTTACTCGATTCTTTCCAGTGTGGTCAGTGAGCCAGCGCGGCTCTGCCACGTGTTGATTCGAACGGCCTAAGGCCTGATCAGTCGGTGGTGACGCCCATGGAGCGGGCGGTGCCCTCGACGATCTTCATCGCGGCCTCGATGTCGTTGGCATTGAGGTCGGGCATCTTGGTCTGCGCGATCTCGCGGACCTGGTCCTTGGTGAGCTTGGCGACCTTGTCCTTGTGCGGGACGCTGGAGCCCTTGGCCAGGCCGGCGGCCTTCTTGATCAGCTCCGCGGCCGGCGGGGTCTTGGTGATGAACGTGAACGACCGGTCCTCGTAGATGGTGATCTCCACGGGGATGACGTTGCCGCGCATCGACTCGGTCTGGGCGTTGTAGGCCTTGCAGAAGTCCATGATGTTCACGCCGTGGGGACCAAGGGCGGTACCCACCGGCGGAGCCGGAGTTGCTGCGCCAGCCTGCAGCTGCACCTTGACCAGGGCAGCGATCTTCTTCTTGGGAGGCATGGTGTCTATCGATCCTTAGGGTTCGTACGTCGTGGTCTTGTCGAGCTCGAGCGGACTTCCCGTCCGCCTCGCTCTGCCACCTGGGTGTTGCGGTTGAACCTCAGACCCGCTGAATCTGGCTGAAGCTCAGCTCGACCGGGGTCTCCCGGCCGAAGATCTCGACGAGGGCCTTGACCCTCTGGGACTCGGCGTTGATCTCGGTGATCGTCGCGTGCAGCGTGGCGAACGGACCGTCGACCACCATGACCGAGTCGTCCACGTCGAAGTCGGCGACCTCGACGGGCTTCTTGGCGGCCTGCGAGCCCGCGGGACGGCCGCTGGCGGCCGCCTCCTGCGCCTCGGCGACGGCCACGGCGCTGGGCGCCAGCATCGCCTCGACCTCGCTCAGCGACAGCGGCACCGGGTGGTGGCTGTGGCCGACGAAGCCGGTGACAGAGGGGGTGTGCCGCACCGCGGACCAGGACTCATCCGTCAGGTCCATGCGCACCAGGACGTAGCCGGGCAGCACCGTGCGGGTGACCATCTTGCGCTGGCCGTTCTTGATCTCGGCGACCTCTTCGGTCGGCACGACGATCTCGTGGATGTACTCGGCCATGTCCAGGGCCTGGATGCGGTTCTCCAGGTTGGCCTTGACCCGCTTCTCCATGCCGGAGTAGGTGTGCACGACGTACCAGTCGCCGGGCTTGGCGAACAGCTCGCGCCGGAACCTCTCCAGCGGGTCGGCGTCGTCCGCCTCGTCAGCCGCAACCTCGTCAGCCGCAGCCTCCTCGTCCGCCGCAGCCTCACCGTCGACGGCCTCGACATCGGACTCGTCGACGCCAGACTCCTCGGTCGCGGCCTCGGCCTCATCGACCGGTGCGGCCTCGAGGGCCTCGACTGCCTCGTCGGGCTCGATCGAGTCGTTCTGCTCAGACACGTGCTGCTCCGTCACTTGGGATCACTACTTGGAAGGTGGGGCTTCGGCGGGCGCCGAACCTCACAGCTTGTCGCCGCCGGTGAAGATCTCGAAGACGAGCTTGCCGAACCCGAGGTCCAACAGCGAGACCAGCGTCATCATCACGATCACGAACACCATGACCACCGTGAAGTAGGTGATCAGCTGGTGCCTGGTGGGCCACACGACCTTGCGCAGCTCCGCCATCACCTGGCGCAGGAACGTCACGGGACCCGTGCGTGGGGTGTCCTGGCCACGGCTAGGCTCGTGAGCCGCCTTGGTGTCCGACACGTTCCCCTCCATCGGGTGGTTTCGAGTTGCTGGTCAGGCCTTGCAGGGCACGAGGGACTTGAACCCCCAACCTTCGGTTTTGGAGACCGATGCTCTGCCAGTTGAGCTAGTGCCCTCCGGTGGCTCCCCTGCGCCAGGCCGGCCGTGGGCAGGCTGAAGCATGTGGGAAAACCACCAGTGGTGGAGTGTACGCCGCGCCGCCAGCCCTCGTCCAAACGCGCCCTACGATGGGCGCATGACCCAGCCCGACAGCACCGTCAGCCCCAACCCCCGCGACCGCCGCGTCTCCCAACGCATCGGCGCGATCGCCGAGTCGGCCACCCTCAAGGTGGATGCCAAGGCCAAGGCGCTGAAGGCGGAGGGCCGGCCGGTGATCGGCTTCGGCGCCGGGGAGCCGGACTTCCCCACCCCCGACTACATCGTCGAGGCCGCCGTACTGGCCTGCCGCGACCCGAAGAACCACCGCTACACCCCCGCCGGCGGGCTGCCCGAGCTGAAGCAGGCGATCGTCGAGAAGACCCTGCGCGACTCCGGCTACCAGATCGAGGCCGCCCAGGTGCTGGTCACCAACGGCGGCAAGCAGGCCATCTACGAGGCCTTCGCGGCGATGATCGACCCCGGCGACGAGGTCATCCTGCCCGCGCCGTACTGGACCACCTACCCCGAGGCCATCGCCCTGGCCGGCGGCACCGTGGTGGAGGTGCTGGCGGACGAGACCCAGGACTACAAGGTCACCGTCGAGCAGCTGGAGGCGGTGCGGACCCCCAAGACCAAGGTCCTGCTCTTCGTCTCCCCCTCCAACCCCACCGGCGCGGTCTACACCGCCGACGAGATCCGGGCGATCGGCCGCTGGGTGGAGGAGCACAACCTGTGGGTGCTCACCGACGAGATCTACGAGCACCTGGTCTACGACGGCCCCGACGGCGAGCCGTGCGACACCGGGTCGCTGCCGGTCCTGGTGCCCGAGCTGGCCGACAACTGCGTGGTGGTCAACGGGGTCGCCAAGACCTACGCGATGACCGGTTGGCGGGTCGGCTGGATGATCGGCCCCAAGGACCTGGTCAAGGCGGCCGGCAACCTGCAGTCACACGCCACCTCCAACGTCGCGAACGTCTCGCAGCGGGCCGCGATCGCCGCGCTCGAGGGCGACCTGGCCGCGGTGCACGAGATGAAGACCGCCTTCGACCGGCGCCGCAAGAAGATCGTCGAGATGCTCAACGCCATCGACGGCGTGCTGTGCCCCACCCCGCAGGGCGCGTTCTACGCCTACCCCTCGGTGAAGGGCCTGCTCGGCAAGGAGTACGACGGCCGGGTGATCGAGACCTCCGCCGAGCTCTCGGAGTACATCCTGGACAAGGCCGAGGTCGCGGTGGTCCCGGGCGAGGCGTTCGGCTCGCCGGGCTACCTGCGCCTGTCCTACGCCCTGGGCGACGACGACCTGGTCGAAGGCGTGAGCCGGCTGCAGAAGCTCTTCGCCTGAGCGTGGCCGACCCGACGTCAGCAGCGCAACGCCGCGACCTGCACCGGCTCCCGAAGGCGCACCTGCACCTGCACTTCACGGGCTCGATGCGGCACGACACGCTGCTGGAGCTGGCCGAGCGCGACGGCATCGCCCTGCCGGACTCGCTGGTCTCGGAGTGGCCGCCGCAGCTCTCGGCCGCCGACGAGAAGGGCTGGTTCCGCTTCCAGCGGCTCTACGACGTGGCGCGCTCGGTGCTGCGCACCGAGGGCGACGTACGCCGGCTGGTGCACGAGGCCGCCGAGGACGACGTACGCGACGGGGGGCGGTGGCTGGAGATCCAGGTCGACCCCAGCGGGTACGCCGCCCGGTTCCACGGCATCACCGCCTTCACCGAGCTGGTGCTGGACGCGGTGGCCCGTGCCTCGGCCGACACCGGCCTGGGCATGGGGGTCGTGATCGCGGCCAACCGGACCCGGCATCCGCTGGACGCCCGCACCCTGGCCCGGCTGGCCGCGCAGTACGCCGGGCGCGGCGTGGTCGGCTTCGGCCTGTCCAACGACGAGCGCCGGGGGCGCACCGAGGAGTTCGCCGGGGCCTTCCGGATCGCGGACCGCGCCGGGCTGAACCTGGTGCCGCACGGCGGCGAGCTGCGCGGACCCGACCACGTCGCGACCTGCCTGGACCAGCTGCACCCGCACCGGCTGGGACACGGCGTCCGGGTCGCCGAGGACCCGCGCCTGCTGGAGCGGGTGGTGGCCAGCGGCATCGCGCTCGAGGTCTGCCCGGTCTCCAACGTGGCGCTCGGCGTCTACTCCGACCTCACCTCGGTGCCGCTGCCGCAGCTGCTGGCCGCCGGCGCGACGGTCGCCCTGGGGGCCGACGACCCGCTGCTCTTCGGGTCGCAACTGGCCGGGCAGTACGCGACCATGCGGGCCGCCCACGAGCTGAGCGACGAGCAGCTGGCCGAGCTGGCCCGGATGTCGGTGCGCGCGTCCCGGGCGCCCGAGTCGGTGCAAGCCCGGATCACGGCTGAGATCGACGATTGGCTCCGGGGGTCCTGACCGCGGCCGAAGGTGTCAGGATGGGTGCATGAGCGACGAGCCGCGCAACCTGCCCGAGGACTTCTACACGCCCGGCGAGGGCAACCAGCCGCCTACCCCGGCGCCCGATGCTGGGGCGCAGAACCCGTATGGCCAGGCCCCCCAGGACCCGCAGGCCCAGAACCCGTACGGCCAGGCGCCGCAGGCACCGAACCCCTACGGACAGCAGCCCTACGGCCAGCAGCCGCCCGCCTACCCCGAGCCGGGGCAGTACGGGCAGCAGCCGTACGGGACCGACCCCACCACCCAGCAGCCGTATGGCCAACAGCCCTACGCCCAGCAGCCGTACGGGCAGCAGCCCTATGGTCAGCAGCCGTACGGCCAGTACCCGGTCGCCGGTGGGTACGCCGCTGCGCCGACCGCGCCGGCCCACCCCTCGGCCACCACCTCGCTGGTGCTGGGCATCATCGGCCTGGCCGGCGTCATGTTCTGCGGCGGCATCACCCTGGTGGTCTCACCGTTCGCCTGGATGATGGGCAGCAAGGCGCTGAAGGAGATCGAGGCCAATCCCGGTGCCTACACCGGCCGCGATCAGGCCAGGGGCGGACAGATCACCGGCATCATCGGCACCATCTTGCTGGTGCTGGGGATCCTGGCGCTGGTGGCGTTCATCGTCTTCCTCGCCACCGCGGTCGAGAGCAGCTCGTTCGGCACGGAGTTCAGCAGCGACTTCAGCGACGACGGGTTCTGAGCCAGCTCAGACTCGGACTGCTCAGAGCCGGACGCCGACCAGCACCGGCTCGTTGACGAGCTCGACCCCGAACGCCCGCTGGACCCCGTCGCGGACCTCGCGGGCCAGCGCCAGCAGGTCGGCGGTGCTGGCGCCGCCGCGGTTGGTCAGCGCCAGCGTGTGCTTGCCTGACAGCGCGACCCGGCCGCCGAGGGAGGCCGGGCTGTGCCCCTTGCCGAAGCCGGCGTGCTCGATCAGCCAGGCGGCGCTGGTCTTCACCGTGCCGTCGGGCTGCGGCCACCGCGGGGCCGCCGCCGGCAGCAGGTCGGCCTGCTCGGGCGTCAGCAGCGGGTTGGTGAAGAAGGAGCCGGCGCTCCAGGTGTCGTGGTCGGACTCATCGAGCACCATGCCCTTTCCCGTCCGCAGCGCCAGCACCGCCCGGCGTACGTCGGCCAGGGCGGCGCGCTCCCCGACCGCCACGCCCAGGGCCCGGGCCAGCTCGGCGTAGGCCACCGGCGCGGACAGGTCGGCCAGCGGCAGCTGGAAGGTCACCTCGAGCACGACGTACCGGTCCGGCTCGGCCTTGAACCTGCTGTGCCGGTACCCGAACCCGCAGTCGGCGGCCGCGAACGTGCGCTGCCGCCCCTCGAGCCGGTCCCAGGTCCGCACCGAGGCGATGGTCTGGGAGACCTCCTGGCCGTAGGCGCCGACGTTCTGGATCGGCGTGGCCCCGACACTGCCGGGGATGCCGGACAGCGCCTCGACCCCGCTCCAGCCGGAGGCCACCGCGCGGGCCACGAACGCGTCCCACGGCTCGCCGGCCGCCACCGTCACCATCGCGCCGCCGCAGGCGACGACGTCCGGCCCCTCGACGTCGGAGCGGACCCCGGTGGTCGCGACGTGCACCACTCGACCGTCGAAGCCCTCGTCGGCGACCACGAGGTTGGAGCCGCCGGCCACCAGCAGCAGCGGTATGCCGCGCCGGTCCGCGTCGGTGACCGCGGCGACCAGCTCGGCCTCGTTCACGGCCTCCACCAGCTCGGCGGCCGGGCCACCCAGGCGCAGCGTGGTCAGCTCGGCCAGCGGCCGCGGTTCAGCCACAGGGCACTCTCAGCACCGCCCGCGGCATGCCCAGCACCTTGGTCCCCGCGCAGGTCACCTCCAGGACCACGGTGACCAGGGGGCCCTGCCCCGGCTCCTCGTCGACGGCCTTGACCGTGCCGGCCACCAGCACCTCGGCGCCGCCGTCGGCGGGCACCAGCACCGGGTTGGTGAACTTGGTCCCGAACTCGACCACCTCGCCGTCCGGCAGCCACTCCGCGACCGCCCGGGCGGCGAGCGCCATGGTGTACATGCCGTGCGCGATCACGCCGGGCAGGCCGACCGCCAGGGCGACCGCCTCGTCCTGGTGGATGGGGTTGTGGTCGCCGCTGGCCGCGGCGTACCGGACCAGGTCCTCGCGCGTGACCGTGAAGGTCCGCGTCGGCAGCGCGTCGCCGACCGTGGGCGTGCTCATGCCTGCCCTCGGTGCACCAGGGTGGCGGACGTGCTGCACACCAGCTCGCCGTCCGCGTCGTGGACCTCGCTCTGGGTGCTGATGATGTCGTTGCCGCCGATCTGGCGCAGGCCGGTCACGCTCAGCTGCGCGGTGAGGACGTCGCCGGGTCGCACCGGGCGTCGGTAGGAGAAGCGCTGGTCCCCGTGCACGATCCGGCGCAGCTCCAGCTCCTCGGCGGCGAGGAAGCCGTTCATCGCTTCGAAGGCCAGCACGATCGCGAAGGTGGCCGGGGCCGGGCCCCCGGCGTACTGGCCGCCGGTGGCGGAGACGAACGAGGCCACCGCCTCCTCGGTCACGGCGTACGGCGCGGTGGGGGCGAAGGCGCGTCCCACCAGGGACTGGTCGAGCGACATAGCGGTCAAGATAGCCCCCAACAAAGACCGCGGCCCGTCCGAGCGGATCGGACGGGCCAACGAGGTGCCCCCCACGCGCGCCCGGAAAGGGCAGCGTTGAGGAGCTGGTCAGGCGTTGCTGGTCAGCGGGTCTCGCGGTGCGCGGTGTGCTTGCGGCAGCGCGGGCAGAACTTGTTCATCTCGAGCCGGTCGGGGTCGTTGCGCCGGTTCTTCTTGGTGATGTAGTTGCGCTCCTTGCAGTCCACGCACGCGAGCGTGATCTTGGGGCGAACGTCAGAGGTCTTGCTGGCCACGAGGAACCCTTCGTCGATGCTGTGCTTGAGATGCTGCGTGCTTGAGATGCCGGAGTGCCACTAAGCGCTCCATGCTACGTCGTTCTGGATGTCTGTCTCGTAGCGAGGGCGGGACTCGAACCCGCGACACCACGATTATGAGTCGTGTGCTCTAACCACCTGAGCTACCCCGCCACCGGGTGGTCCCGCACCGATGCGGTGCGGCCCCGTCCCAGAGCCCCTTTACGGAATCGAACCGTAGACCTTCTCCTTACCATGGAGACGCTCTGCCGACTGAGCTAAAGGGGCAACGCGGGTAGACAATACACAAGCGTCCACCCGGAGATGAAATCGCCTCGGAAGGCCCCGCGGCGCCTGCTGTCAGTGGTGCACCAGCGGCCACGGGTGCGCCTCTTCGAGCGCGTAGGCGAGCCCCAGCAGCAGCGCATCCTGGCCGTATCCGGCCGACAGCATCATCCCCTGCGGCAGCCCGGCGGCGGTGGTGGCCAGCGGCAGGCTGATCGCCGGGTCGCCGGTGGCGTTGTGCAGCGGGGTGAAGGCGACCCAGTCCCGCAGCCGCCCCATCACCTCGTCGTAGGTCTGCAACGGGTCCAGGAAGCCGATCTCGGGGGTCTGGGTGGCCAGCGTCGGGCACAGCGTGACGTGGAACTTCTGGTAGTGCTGGGCCGAGCCACGCCGGGAGGCCTTGAGGGTGGCGATCGCCAGCGGGAGCTTGTGCAGGTTGCGCTCGCAGTGCTTGGCCAGGCCCAGGGTCACGTTGTCCAGCTTGCTGGGGTCCCAGCTCGGGCCGGCCAGGGCTCGGCCGGAGCGCACCAGCATCATCGCCAGCATCGACCAGTACAGGACGAAGTGGTCGGCGAAGAAGGCCGGAACCGGTGGCGCGATGTGCTCCACGTGGTGCCCCATCTCCTCCAGCGCGGCCGCGGTCTTCAGCGTCAGCGCCTCGACCTCGGGGCTGGCCGAGCGCCCGATCCCGTCGGTCACCACCGCGATCCGCAGCCGGCCGTGCACCGGGTCGACGACGTCGCCCACCTCCGGGAGCCGCTTGTTGCGGTAGATCCGTTCGGACTCGCGCAGGAAGGCGGCGGTGTCGCGCACGGTCCGGGTGAGGACGCCGTCGGCGATGATCCGCACCGGCATCGAGCGCGACAGCTTGTCCGAGGGGACCCGGTCGCGGGTGGGCTTGAGCCCGACCAGCCCGTTGACCGAGGCGGGGATCCGGATCGAGCCGCCGCCGTCGTTGGCGTGCGCGATGGGGATCGCGCCGGACGCGACCAGCGCGGCCGAGCCGGCGGACGAGGCGCCGGCGTAGTGGGCCTCGTGCCACGGGGTGCGCACCGGGCCCAGCCGCGGGTGGTCGACGGCGGCGTTGAAGCCGAACTCCGAGAGCCGGGACTTGCCGATCGGGATCACGCCGGTCTGCAGGTACATCCGCGCGAAGTCGCCGTCGTGCTGCGCGGGCTTGGCGACGAACGCGTCGGTGCCCTGCTGGGTCGGCAGCCCGGCCACCTCGACGTTGTCCTTGATCACCGTGGGCACGCCGGAGAAGAAGCCGGGCTTGGGGTCGCGGGCGCGGTGCCGCGCCAGGTCGAAGGTCTCCAGGGCCAGGCAGCCGAGCGCGGAGTCGACCTGCTGGGCCCGGGCGATGGCGGCGTCCACCAGCTCGGGGGCCGACACCTCACCGCGCTGCAGCAGCTCGACCAGCCCCACCGCATCGTGCTCGAGCAGGACGTCGTCGGTGCGGAAGGCGTGGGTTCGGCTCATGGCGCAAGAGGTTACCCGGGGGTAGAGGAGGTCGACCAGGGTTGGGGCTCAGCCCGCGCCGGCCGAAAGCAGCCGGGCAGATGCGGGTCGAAGAGCCCGACCGCCTCCATCAGGGCGTACATCGTGGTCGGCCCGACGAACACGAAGCCGGCCCCCTTCAGGGCCTTCGAGAGCGCCACCGACTCCGCGGAGCTGGACTCCCGCTGGGGCGGCACGGCCCGCTGCGGGCGGTGCGCCAGCACCAGCGCCTCCAGGCCGCCGTCGGCTCGCAGGGCCACGGTGGTCCGGGCGTTGGCGATCGCCGCCTCGATCTTGCGCCGGTTGCGCACGATGGCGGCATCGGCCATGAGCCGCTCGACGTCCGCCTCGTCGTACGCCGCTACCGCGTCGGCGTCGAAGCCGGCGAACGCCTCCCGGAAGGCGGGCCGCTTCCGCAGGACGGTCAGCCAGGACAGGCCGGACTGGAACCCCTCCAGGGTGATCCGCTCCAGGTACGCCGCCTCGCCGTGCACCGCGATGCCCCACTCGGTGTCGTGGTACTCCAGGTTGAGCGGGTCGCCCAGCGACCACGGGCAACGCGGCCGCCCGTCGGGGCCGGGAGCTGAGAGCAGGGTGGCGTCGGTTTCGGTCATCCCGGAATCCTGCCAGCGTCGGCGTACCCGGCTTCGGCTCTGTGCACAGGCCCGTCCGCCGGGTGTGTCCGCTGGGCCGGCAGCTGGGCCGACGTGGCCGGAGGTGCGGCAGGATGGGCGCGCAGGAATCGGAACAGTGCGGCCTTCTGAAGCCACATAGTGACTCCGAAAGGCCGCACAGAGGCGCAAACGGGCGCGCCGCAAGGAGTGGACTGATGGCACAAGACTCGGTAGTGCCTGAATCAAGGCCACGTCAGCTCTCGCTGTTCGCGAGCATCGGGAAGTTCGTGACCAGACTGCTCCTGTGCCTGGCCTTGCTGGCGATGCTGCAGAGCGTCGTCGTGGAGTACTCCCTGCCGGTGTGGGCCGCTATCGCCGCGGGTGTCGTCGTGGCGTTCCCGCTCGTCTACTGGCCCACGTTGGGGTTCTGCGTGGTCGCGGCGTACGTCGTCATCCTGGTCGCCCAGGTGATCGTGTAGCCAGGTAGCGCTCGGCCGAACCGTGGACGCACCCGCTCAGCGGCGGGTCTTGAGCCGGACGTTCGGCAGCACCGGCGCGGGCAGCGGCGGCAGGTGCTGGTCGGCCACCACCCCGAACCGGCCCGGCCCGACCTGGGTGCTGTCGGTGACCAGCTCGCCGTCGTGATGCAGTTGCGCCTGCCACTGGTCGCGGAAGGCGACGATCTCCTCGTGGGTGCGACCCACGAAGTTCCACCACATCACGATCTCCTCCTCGAACGGCGGGCCGCCGAGCACGATCAGCCGGGCCTCGTCGTGGCACGACAGGGTGACCCGGTCGCGGCCCGGGCACAGGTAGACCAGCTCGCCGGGCTTGACCTCCTGGCCGCCGACGCTGACGTGACCCAGGTCCAGCAGTACGCCGTGCTCGAACTCCGGCTCCAGCTCCAGCTCCAGCTCGACTCCGGGCCCGAGCATCAGCTCCGCGCC
>ERZ1645187.2426-NODE-2426-length-16396-cov-119.841319_pt1 | contig 16396 bp, 14 predicted proteins | sample MGYA00575352_ERZ1645187 | MGnify/ENA primary metagenome ERZ1645187 (study PRJEB40837, sample SAMN11349314) | freshwater sediment metagenome | isolation source: river sediment | host: Sediment | place: India: Wazaribad , New Delhi | collected 2017-02-21 ... | reverse complement strand
GGCCGATCACGCCGATGTTGTTCGATCCGAGCGCGATGCCGAGCGAACCGCCGAATTGGCTCGTGTTGCCGGCGACGCCGACGCCGTAGGAAGTCGCGCCGGTGATCACCTGGGTGGTTCGCGAAGCGACGGCCAGCACGATCATGCGATCGGCGATCACGGCGGTGGTGGCATCAACGAAGGCGCCGGTGAGCGTCAGTTCCTGTTCGAGCGCCACGAGCCGGATCGCGCCGCCATTGGCGGTGCCGACGATCCGGTCGCGCCAGGCGCCATCGGTCCAGACGACGGTGAGGCGCTCGTCTTCAACATGGACGCGCCAGCCGACGACGGGCACGAAGAACGCCCATACGCCCTCGCGCCAGAAGGCGATCTTGTCGGTCTGGCCAGCCCAGACCCCGGTTGCGCCTGACGGGACAATCCAGCGATCGCCATTGGCCGGGCTTCCGGGCGGCGTCGCCAGCGCCCGGCTCTTGACGCTGGTTTGCACAAGCGCATCGAGGCGCAGCAGCGCGTCGTTATGGGCAATCTCCTTCTGCGCCTGCCCTTGCGCGAGCGTGGGCAGGCCGAGGTTCGGCGTCGGCATTGGTGTGATCCTTCAGATGATGGCGGCGCCCGGCCAGCCGCGCCCGACGGAGGCGGAGAGCTGGTAGACGCGCACCGAAATCGCGCTTTGCGCCGATCCGAAATCCGCGACCTGCTGGGCGGCGGAATAGCTGGCGGTCGGCGTGGTCGCGGCGATGGTTCGGACGACATTCGCGCCGTTCATCACATCGACCTCGTAGCGCTCGCTTTCCTCGTTGAGCGGAACATCGACGCCATCGGCCCAGACGCCGCCGAAGCGGGTGCGCCGAACCCATGTGATGGTGAGATCGCCGCCGCCATTGCGCGCGCCCGCGATCTGGACTGGCGACCACGGCATGCGGCCGACGGCCTTCGTGGCGAAGGTCGTCTGCTGCCAGGCGGGATCGGCGATATCGAGCGCCTGCGGTCCCCATCGATAGAAGCGGGCGGCGAGGCGTTCGGCGGGCTTGCCGTCGATCTTGGCGACAGCCTCGTTCAACAGAACCACTGGCGCGCCAAGGGCCAGCGGCGAGCGGATGGCGTGCTCGGTGCCGAGGCGTCCGCGCAGCAGCTTCGTGAGCCGATAGGTCTGCGACCCGGTCAGAACCGCATCGGCGAACTGGACGATCTCCCAATCGCCGTCGGGCGTGCCGAGCGCGAGGCTGTTGGTGCCACCGCTGAGGATTGTGTCGGGCGTGGCGCTCGCCAGTTCCCCGGCATAGAGCTTCACCTCGAGGACGGAGCCTTCGTCCCAATACTCCGTCGGCCCTGCGGGAAGCGGCTGGATGGTTTCGCCAACGGTGGCCCGAACGGCCAACGTTGTGTCGAGCGCAAAGTCGGAACCGGTGGCGCTGTCCATCACCACGACGCCGCCCCAAGGCGAGGCCGAGGCCGCGGCGTAGGGCGAGAAGCCGTCGTCCGTGTCGCGCAGCAGCGGCAGATCCATCAGCCGCAGCACCGCCGCGCCATAGATCGGCGGCGGTGTCAGAGTCGGTGGAGCGATGCCGTTCAGAGGCGGCGCATAGATTGCCGCTTCCGCGCGCACCGCTTCGGCTTCGCGCGCGCCCTTGTCGAGCACGCGCGTCAGCCGGAACGATCGCGCCCTGCCGTTGATGACGAGATCGATCACGTCGCCTGGATCGAGCGCGATGCGCGAAGGCGGCAGCGCCAGTTGCGCGGTCTCGCGTGCAACCCATGCTTCCACCAGCGCGCGATCAGCGATCGATTGCGCCTGAACCTGATCCATCACCAGCGCCAGCCGCAGATCGCTCTTGCGTTCGGAATAGCCGGCAAGCCGCGTCGCCGAGACCGCGCCGGATTTGTATTCGTCCACCGCATCGGTGAAGCCGACCGCCACCTCGTTCGGCAGTTCGGTTTCCTGGCCGCGCGTCAGCGTGATCTCTTCGCCCTGATCGGGAACAGCGAGTTCGGCCAAGGTCAGCGTTGCGACCGAAGGCCGCCCGCGCGGCACGAAGCGGATCACGCCGTCGGTTTCGACCGCATCAAAGGAATAGGCGGAGGCCAGCGCTTCGATCTCGGCGCGCGGGCTCATGGGACGGTCGCGCAGATATCCGGTGACGACGCCGACCAGCGCCGACACATCATAGGCCGTGAAGCCGACGCGCCGGCAACGTTCGGCGACGAGTGCCGCGAGATCGGCGAGGCCGACCTTGCCGTTCAGCCAGTGGCCCAGAGGATAAAGATCGCCGTCCGACCAGAGATCGGCGCGGCCCGGCCAGGCGGGATAGGGACGCGCGTCCCATGTCCAGATGCCGAAGGCCTCGATCATCCGGCCGCTATAGACGCCAGAAACCGGGTTATTGGCGCCTGAAGGCGCCCAATAGGCGAGGACCGCTTCGAGCGCGCGGCGCTGGATCAGATCGTCGCGCGTGCCCTTTGAGAAATACGGCAGGAAGCTCTCGGACGACTTCGGATCATAGAAGACGTTGGGCTGGTTCGCGCCCTTGTCGGCCGAGGGCACGCCGAGTTCGCAGAACCAGATCGGCTTCATCTGCGCCAGCCACGCCGTCGGCGATCCGCCTTCGACGCCGCCCGGGCGGTCGTAATGCCGGTTTAGCCACCAGTTCCGCAGGTCCTTCGAGCGGAACACCCAGGGCTTGCCATAGGCGCCGTCGGTAATGGTGGTGCGGGTCTGGTTATTCCGGGCGGCATCGCTGGCATAGAACCAGCTGAAGAACTCGCCGCCCTCGATGTTCGATTGCAGATAGGCGCGATCATAGATCGAGGGCGCGCCTGCGATACGGTCGAGGTGGCCGGTGCCATCGCGCCAATCGGCTAGCGGCGCATACCAGTCGATCCCGACGAAATCGATGTTGCTGTCGGCCCAGAGCGGATCGAGATGGAAGAAGACATCGTTCGATCCGTCCGCGGGCCGATAGCCGTTGTAGTCCGACCAGTCAGCGGCATAGCTCACCTTTACGCCGCCGCCGAGAATGCCCTTGACGTCAGCGGCGAGGGTCTTGAGCCGCGCGACAGCCGGGAAGCTCGTGGCGCTGTCGCGCACCGAACAGAGTGCGCGAAACTCCGATCCGATCAGGAAGGCGTCGATGGCCCCGGCATCGATCGCGTTCACCGCCGCGCAGAGCTTGGCATAATGCAGGATGAACCGGCGCAGGCCCCATTCAGCCGGGCCGGAATAGCTGGTCGTCACCGCATCGGTGCTGGCGTTGACCGACACCGAGACGTGTGAGGCGAGGCAGGCGCCGAAGAAGGCCGCAACCTGCGTGCCGGCCGCCGCCGTCTTGTCCACCGTGCCGGATTGCCCAGCGGCGGGATGGCAGGTGATCCGCCCGCGCCAGGGATAGACGGGCTGGCCGGTGCCGCCATAGGGGTTCGGCAGCGCGTTGCCGGCGGGCACGTCCATGAACACGAACGGATAGAACACGACGGCATAACCGCGGGCCTTCAGATCGCGAACGGCGCGAACGACGGTATCGTCCGACGGCGTGCCGCCATAGGCGGGCTTGCCCGCGCTGAGCGACATCACGAGCGCGCCGGATCGCGCAAGGCCGTGGACCATCCAGGCGTCGGGCGTCGTCACCTTGTTGGCGACTTCGACCTTCGGGCGGATCGTGCAGGAGCCGCAGCGCAAGTCGTCGCCGAACCAGCCCACCACCAGAAACACGGTATCGACGTTCGGCAGCGAGGCTTTCAGATCATCAAGCGCGACCGACCAGTCCGAGGTCGAGCGCCCGGCGCTGTCGTTTTCGGGAGTCGTCGAGCCGCCGCCGAGATCGCGCTTCTGGACCTTGGTGTCATAGGTGCGCTCGCCCGCGCCGGGGATCATGGTCACGGCGCGCACGATGGTCTCAAGGCTATCGCCCGCCGTGGAGGAGACGCGCCGGAACACCTCGAAGGTCAGCTGCGGCAGGCGGTTGCCGAACTTTTCCAGCGCGAGATTGTCGAACACCACATAAGCGGTGCCGCGATAGGCAGGCGCGTTGCCCGAGCCTTCGATGCCTTCGATCAGCGGATCGGGCGACTGGCTCGTCGTGCCGCGATAGACCCGCATGGTAATGCCGGCGAGCGAAAGCGGCTTACCATCGGCCCAGATGCGGCCGATCCGGTCGATCGGCCCTTCGCAGAGCCCGACGGCGAAGTTCGCGAAATAGGAATAGGTGGTGGACGTGACCGATCCGCCGCCGCCACCGCCACCCTTGCCGCCGCCAGAGCGCTGCGTGGTGGTGGTCGCCACTTCCTTGAACTTGGTCGCCCAGATGATCTGGCCCGCGATCCGCACCCGCCCGGCGATCTCGGGGATCGCCGCGCCCTCGGTCGAAGCCTGAACCTGCAAGCTGTCGAGGCGCGGCCCTTCCTGCGTGGTGTTGCCCATCGACGGGCCGAACAGCCGGTTGTCGATGAAGCTGCCGACAGCGGTTGCCGCCGCTGCTGCCGCGATCTGGACAAACGCCGATGCGCCCGCCGTTAGCGCGGAGGCTGCGGCAGTGAGAAGCAGAACGGCCATTTGAGGATCAAGTCCGGATCAGATCTCGGGAAAGCGGAAAACGAAGCGCAGGCGGTTGCGCCACCACGGCACGAGCGAGACCTCGGCGACCGGGTGGGACTCGATGGCGTGGATCATGCGATCAGCCGCGACAAGGATCGCGCAATGCTTGGCGGGCGCGTTTTCATTGATGGCGAAGAGCAGGAGATCGCCGGGCTCGAAGGTATCGAGCGCCAGCGGGATCATGTGGCGGCCGGCGGCATCGGCGAGTGTTTCCTCGCGCAGCGTCTCGGCCCAGTCGCGCGAATAGGCTGGTGGGTGTTCGGGATCGGCGCCATAGACCGCGCGCCAGACCCCGCGCACGAGGCCAAGGCAATCGCACCCTATGCCCTTGAGCGCCGCCTGATGGTGATAGGGCGTGCCGATCCACGAGCGCGCCTCGGCGATGATCTTGTCGCGAATGGTCATGTGATCTTGCCGCCGTCGTTTCCGGCGCCCTGGTTCGGATAGGACATCGCGAAGTCGGTGCCCGGCATGTGCGGGAAGCCGCCGAAGTTGACCGTGTTGGCGAAGCGATCCCGGCAGGTGGCAAAGGTGCGGTCGCAGCCCGCTGTGGCGCTGAACGTGTCGCCGACCAGCACCGGTGCGCCCATCGGCAGGGCGATGGCGATCCGCGAAACCCCGGCGCTGGAGGAATGCGCCTTGATCTCCACCGCGAGGCCGTTGTTCACGCCCGACGTCCAGACGAGCTTGCCGCGCGTGAGCACGCCTGACGCGATGCCGGAGAGGCCTGAGGCGAGGAATTCGAAGCTATCCAGAACTTGGCTTACCGCGCCCGACCCGTAGCGCCCGGCCGCATTGAGATCGATCCCGCAGCTCGCATCCCCCAGGTCCCAGGCGCAGGAGCGCTGGAAGATGCGGCCTGCCGGTTGATCGAGCTTGGCGGCAAGGCCGCGCAGTTCGGCGGAGAAGGCGAGCTTGCCGCGCGCGATCTGTCCGAGATTGCCGGCGCGCAGGATCACGCGCTGGGCCACGTCTGCCCAGTTCACCAGATAGATCGTGACAGCGGCATCGTCATAACGCCCGCCGTGGAGATCGTCCTCGGTGAGCGCATCGGATGACAGCGCGCCCTGCACATCGAGGTTCGAGACCGCGAGGCCAAGCTGGCCCTCAATCGCGGTCGCGGTGAACCCCGACGCGGCCTTGTAGGTGACGGCATCGAAGGTGAGATCGCGGTCGAAATCGGTAAAGCCCATCACCACGCCGTCGCGGCGATCCACACGCCAGCAGCGGCAAAGCGTCGTGAGCCCGCCCGCAACGTGGGTTGCGAGCGCAGGAGGAAGGGTTTTCATGTTGGCCTTTCGGGATACTCCCGTCAGCGCGCGCAGTTGGGGCGCTCACGGTCAATGAGGAAGCCGCGTGCTATGAAGTGAAGCAGCAACGAATCGGGAACTCTCAATGGTAGATGAAGACGAACTTCCAAACTCGCCGCTTGAAAGAGCTGCAATGCTCGAAAATCTGATGACTGCTCGCGCCACAGGTGACATGACCGCTAGCAATCCGATCTATGAGCACTTGAGGCGCGAATTCATGCAGGATTCGGCAACAAAGTCGCTCCTTCCGAATTTTGTTCGGACGTGCCGCACACTCGATGTGTTTTGGCCGTTCATTAAAGAACAAGCTGGAACCTATGCGGATCGACGGCTGATAATCAGCCAGGCCTTCACGCCATTGATTGAGTTTCTCGAAGGCAAGAATAAAGCGCCAGGAGACGCTGCTGTTTCCGAGGTATTGGAGACATTTGACCCCGAAGGGGTGCATGCGGTTTGGAGCAAGGCGCTAGGCAGACGGAACGCCGACCCAGAGGGCGCGATCACCGTTGCCCGCACGCTATTAGAGACTGTTTGCAAGCGCATTTTGGACGCGATGTCCGTCGGTTACACGGACAAAGAAGATCTGCCAAAACTCTACGCGATGGCGGCAAAATCACTCAATCTTGCGCCGGACCAGCACACCGAGGAACCGATCAAGGCGATACTCGGCGGAGCCATGAACTTGGTGAACGGTATTGGGACGCTTAGAAATCGCCTCAGCGATTCGCACGGCCGTGGAGGGAGGCCGATTAAGCCATCCCCTCGGCACGCTAGTCTTGCGGTGAACACTGCTGGTGCCGTTGCAACCTTCTTGGTGGAAACCTATCTCGAAAAGCACGCAGGCCCGCACTGAGACATGCCGCCAGCGCAGGCGTTTTTTTCATTCCAACACCTCCACGAGGTCGATGTTGTTGACGATCTGCAAGTCCCAGGCGTTCGCCTGAACCGGCAGGTTGTCGGTGTCGAAGCGGACAGGAATGTCGAACTGGAACGAGGCGGTCGGTGCCGATCCCGGCGCGGAGGCGAAGGTGATCCGGCCCGTCAGGGTGTCGATCGCGGCAGGCGTGACCGGGCTTCCGGCGATCTTTACCGCAACCGTTCCGGCAACCGGCTTGGTGATCGTGCGGACGTGCTCATAGCCCGAGCGGTTGTAGCGCTTGACGATTTGCCAGACCGTCGGCGTGATCTGCACCATCGCCTGATCGGCGGCGTCGAAATCGTTCCAGTCCTTGAAGCGGAACGAATAGGCCCGGCCTTTCACGACATGGAAATGCGCGATCACCGCCGCCATGTCGGCGCGACTGCGGATGCCGGTCGAAATGTTCCAGCGGCCTCGGGCTTGTGACCAGTTGACGTTGCGCTGCTCAGCGCCCGACGCGAGTGTGACGATCTGTGTCGAGAACCCTGGCCCGCCGGTGGCGCCGCGCCCGACCGAGCCGGGGAAGGCGATATCGAGAAACGGTTGCGGCATCTGGTTCTTTCTCACGCGTTCGCTTCACGCGAACCGGTTCCCGCTTCGCTTGCGAACGCTACAGGCCCCGCATGCCGGACCGAACGGCGCGGGCGAGCCCTGCCGCGATCTGGGTGCGGCTGGCGTCAAAGGCGGTCGGGTTCGGCGTCTGGATCGTGACGTTGACGACCGCGCCGCTGGATCGCGGATCGCCGCGTTCATAGGCGCGCGCCTCCTTGCGGTTCAGCACGCGCTCGCCGCGTTGCAGGATCGCCGGCACCTCGTCGGGCTTGAGATAGGCGCCGTCATGGAAACGCGGCGCACCCGCGAAGACGTGGAGCGGAACCATGCGTCCGACACCGCCCGCGCCAACCAGCCCGCCTTCGTGGAACAGCCGCGAGAAGATGCTTCCGAGGATACCGCTGCCTTGACCGAACGTCGGCAGGTTCGAACCAAAGAGCAGGTTCTTCAGCGGATTGAGCAGAGCGAGCTTGATCATCTCGCGGTTCAGATCCTGAAGCGCGAGGCGTCCCGCATCGGCCCATGATTTCCAGTCGAGTTTGCCCTGCGCCAGCACGTCGGCGAAGCGATCGAGCGCGGAGCCGACGGCGGTTTCGATGGCGCGATAGGCCGCGTCCTGCCGCTGAAGCTCCTGCGTCAGGCGTTCGATCTTGCCGGCATTCTCGACGATGGCGCGGCCTTCCTCGCTCGCAAGATCGATCCCGCGCGAGCGCAGGCCCTGCTCGGCGCGCAGCTGGGCGATGATGATGGAGCGCTCGGACGTGCTTTGGCCGATCAGTCCGATCTGGCGTTGCAGAAGGGTGATCTCGTCCTTCTGGTTATCGACGGCCTCGCGGCCAGCAAGCTGCCGGTTGAGTTCGTCGATGCGCCTCGCATTGCCGATGGCGGATTGCCCTTCCGGGCTGGCCGCATCGATCCCGCGCTGGCGCAATTGCTGGATCGCGCGGAGGGTGGCGAGTTCCTCAGACCGCTTGGCGACGGACGCGCCGACAAGAGCGACCTGCCGTTCCAGCAGAGTGATCTCGTCGCGCTGATCGCGCAGCTGTTCCTGGCCGCGCAGCGTCCGGTTCAGGCCTTCGATCTGGCGGGCCGAGTCGATGTAGGCGCGGGCTTCCTCGCTCGCGAGATCGACGCCGCGCCGCCGTAGCTCCTGTTCGGCGCGCATCACGGCCAGCGCATCGCCGCGCGCTGCGACGCTTGCGTTGATCAGCCCCACCTGCCGGGTGAGGAGTTCAATCTCGCGGCGGCGATCCTCGTTTGCGGATAGGGTCTGTGCGCGTTCCTGTTCGACGAAGAGCCGACCATAGGCTTCGCGCATCCGCTCGATGATGCGGGTGAGGGTTTCCTTCGCTTCGCCCTCGGCCAGCGCCTGGGCCGTCAGGAGCGGGCGAAGCGCCTGCTCAACCTGCATCACCTGCTGGGCCTTGGCGGAGGCGAGCGAACCTGCCGCAACGGCGTCATTCACGCGCTTCTGGGCGGACGCCTCGGCCGTCAGATCAGCGACCTGTTTGCCCGCTTGCGCGGCTTGTTCGGCGATCCGTTCGCGCAGCGCCTGACGGGCGCGGGCTTCGGCATCGATGCCTTCACGCGCCTGTTCGATCAGGCCGGTCTTGCGGGCTTCCGCGCGCTCGGCCGCCGCGGCGCTTTCGAGATAGGCGTTCGCCAAGGCAAGCGTCGAACGGATCGACACCTCGGTGACGGAGGACTGCGAGACAACGGCTTGCGTCGCCGCATCGACCGCCGGGCGGAAGCGCGCCAGTTCGGCCGTCACGCGCCGATAGGCGGCTTCGACTTCGGCGACATCGTTGAGCTTCGAGCGCGTCAGCGGGTCATCGAGCGCCGCGCGCAAGGTTGCCTGTTCGCGGCGCAAACGTTCGAGATCGCGCGCGCCGGGAATGATATCGCGGGCGGTTTCACCGGCCCGCACCGACAATTCGTTCGCCCGCGCTTCAGCCGCGAGCCGAGCGGCGCGCTGCTGCTGATCGGCAAGCTGGGCTTCGATCTCGGCAATCCGCCGCTCGACCTGCGGCAGCATTAGCGGCACGACATTGCCGCGGATGTTCTCGCGCAGCCGATCACGCTGCCACTTCAGGAGATCGAGTTCTTCGGACGGATTGCGACCATCGACCGCGCGATCCACCGCCTTGCCGATGGCGTCAAAGGCGTTCGAGGCCTGGCGGGCGACATAGTTCCAGGCGCGTCCAAAGGCGTTGGTCGCCTGTTCGGCGTCGGCAAGCGCCGGGACGAGCGCGTTCAAGAGAACCCGCTGCGCCTCGGTGCGATTGTTCTGGTCAACCAGCGTGCGGATATACTGCCGCGTCCGGTCGTCGAGAAAGGCGAGGCGGGAATTCAGCTCATCGGCGCCGCGCACCGGATCGGCCAGGGCGGTTGCGAGTTGCTCGGCTCCGGCCTTGGTTTCGACGCCCATCGTGACGGCGAAATTGCGGGAGATGCCGATGGCGCGACCCATTTCTTCCGCGCCGACCTTGCCGGTGCGCAGAAAGGCGACTTCCATCTCGCGCGCGGCCGTGACCGAGACCTTGCCTGTAACGCTTGATGCCTGGGCAACCCGCTCAAGCTCGGCGGCGGTGGCGCCGGAGGCGCGGCCGACGCCCATCAGCGCGGTGGTGACAGCGCGCGTTGACGCATCGTTCGCAACCCAGGCGGCGGTGAGGCCGACGACTGCTGCCACAACCCCGATCGCGATCCCGCCGACAACGCCGAGCGCCGAGCCGAAAGCGGCAATCGTTCCCCGCAAGCCGCCGAAGGCCTGCGTCACCTGACCGCCCTGCTGCATGAGGATGGTCATCGGCGACATGCCGGTGGACATCGACGCTACCACGTCGTTGAACGTGTATTGCAGCGTCAGAAGTTGGTTGCGGGTGAGACCGGTTGCGCCGCCCACACCCTTGATAGCCTGCGATGTCTGGTCGAAGCGCTGCTTCGCCAGCGCCTGCGCGGCGGTGTGTTCGGCAGACGTGATCGCCCCACGCTTGGCGAGTGTGGCGTATTCCGCGAGTTCCTGGTTGAGGCGGGCCTGAGCGGCGCCGAGCGGATCGATCGCGGCGCGCAGCGCATTCGCCCGTGCCGCGAAGCTTTCCGCCTCCCGCGCCGCTTCCTCGAAGACACCGGCGGAGTCGCGGGCGGATTTGGGGATCGGGCGGTCAACGTTCAGAACGGTGTTGAACCGCTTCTGCGAGGCGTCGGCTTCGCCCGCCATGCGCGCCGCTTCGGCCAGACGCTTCAGCCGCGCGACCTCGCGGTCGGTGGCGGCGCCGGAACGGTCCATCGCTTTTTCGACCGAGCCGAAGGCCGCTTGCCCGGATTGCCCGACCTCCTCGAAGGCGCGCTTGATCTCCGCCTTCCCCTCAACGCCGAGGCGGATGGAGACATTCGTGGCGCTCATGATGGATCAGCGTTCCGGCGATAGGCGTTGACGACGATGGGTTCGATCTCGGGCAGGACATCGACGAGAAGCGGGTTCAGCGCGCCCATGGCGTGGGCGAGCATCAGGATCGCCCCGAAATCGAGCGCATAGACGCCGCCCATCACCGCCCGAACCTGGCCAGCCGAACGCCGGATCACTGCCCAGGTCAGCATTCCCTCGGAAGTCTCGGGTTCATGCTCGTCGTATGGACAGCCCGCACAGCGCGACGGACAGGCGGCGCAATAGCTTTCGCCGCCGTCGAAGTGCCATTCGGCGAGGGCGATCAGACGTTTTTTTCGTCAAGCCTCGTTAGTGCCGGGCCGACATAGAGGCGGTCGATGGCGTCGAAGGCAGGCCAGAGTTCGAGCAACTGCTCGATCGCCTCCTTGTCGGGATCAACCGGCTTGCCCTTGGCATCGCCGATCCCCTCCCAGGCGACAATGCCCGTATGGGCGAGCGCGCGGGTGAAGGCCGCGCCCGCCTCGATCGTGGCCTGTTCGCCGCCAGCCTTCAGCGCTTCGCCCGCAGCGCCGCGCGCGATCAGCATGGCGGCGACAGAAACGGGGCGGAACTGGATGCGCACGCCGGGCAGCACATCTAGCCAGAAGGGTTCGGCGGACACGGGTTCGAGCTTGAGCATGGTAGCACCTTCGGGGTTGGTCGGACTGTGAAGAAGGGAAGATCAGTAGGAGGCGACGTCGTTGGTCAGAACGACCGTGCAGGTCTTGTTCAGAACGGGATCGAGCGCGGCCTGCCAGGCGAAGGGCATCTGAATGCCGCCCGGCCCCTGGATTTGCCGGTTGCCGCGCGGCAGGAACACGCGATGCGCGGTGAAGAGCAGCGAGCGGCTGGCGTCGATGGTCCAGCCGAAGGCGATCTCGCAGGGCGTGCGGGCGGTCGCCTGATCGAGCAGGCTCGTGTCCTGAAACCGCGCATTGAGATTGCCCGAGCATTTGACGATGCCGGGATCGATATCGGCGATGCGCCCGTCGGAGCGGATGACCTCGATCTTTTCGAGGTTGTTCGAATACATCAGTTCCGCCGAGACGATGTTGCCGAGCACCGCGCCGTTGCGGGTGATCGATCCCTGAAACTGGCTGAAGCGCTCAACATCGAGCGCGGTCGGCGTGCCTGCGCCGGTGGTGATAGCCGTCGCCTCGCCCTGCGCGATGACGTTGACGGTTGCGGAAAGTAGCCCCGATCGCTGCGCCTGGATCGAAAGGCTGTTCGCACGCGCGCCGTAGTTCATGCCGAAGAAGGGCACGTCGGGAAGGCCTACCTCGATGGACATCGACGGCAGGTTCTGCGTGCCGGAGACGAAGGTGTGGCCGTTCGCCCCGCCGGTGAGTGTCGCGCCCGAGACCGTGCCATTCGAGGCGGGCGTGGTGGACGCGGCGATCGTGAAGCTGTTGCCGCCAAGACCGAGCGTGTCATGCGTGATCGTCAGCGTGTTGCCGCCGGTCTGGGCATAGGTCGCCGCAGCGACTGCCGGCACGACGCTGGCGTTGAGGGCGGTCACGGCATTGGTCAGCGTCGCGCCGAGATTGGCCCCGATCTGGATCTGGTTGCCGGTCGGCGCGGAGGAAACGAAGGTGAAGGCGGTTCCGGCGATCGTGACCGTCGCGTTCGCCACGGGCTGGGCGGAGAACAGGATCGAGCCCTTGGCTGCCACCGACGCGGCGGTCGTCGGATTGCCGAACAGCGCCTTCAGCCAGAAGCCGAAGTTGCGGTGATCCATCGGAACGACGATGTCGCTTTCGTTCGACACCACGTCATAGGCCGGCGTCAGCGGATCGCGGCCATAGCCGAGCAGATCGCTTTCGATCAGGGATTGCTCTTCGCCGAGGTTGGCCGAGACGAAGGGCAGCTTGCGAAAGCCCGTGCCGGGCGTGACGCCATAGGTGGCTTCAAACACCGCAGCCATGACGGCGTTGGCGCCGCGTGCGCGTGCCATGGGAATACTCCTGTCGTTGTTGGTTCAGTTGCAAAGGCCCAAGCGCAGTCGAAGGGCCGTCGATCAGTTCAACGGATCGGTCGTCGCGTAGACGGCGAGGATCGCGAGATCGGCGAAGCGTCCGGGCAAGGCGCCGAGCGCTTCGATATCGTCCGTCACCGGCGCTTCGGCTTCGATCCAGTCGCAAAGCCCGCCGAGCGTCCGGTTCGCCATGACCGCCGCGCCGATCGCCCCTAGCATGGCGTCCATCACCTGCTCGCGGGTGAGCGTCGCGCTCTCATAGGCGGCGATCTCAAGCGGGATGCGGTGCGAATAGAGGTAGGTCAGCGGCGAGAGGCTGACCTCCGGTTCGCCCGGATCGCCGTCGCGGATCACAACCAGCCCGCCGGGCGGAATGCGTTCGGCCTTGGCCAGATTGCGCTTCACTTCCGCGCCCGGCAGGGCAGCGGCGACAAGCGCCTTCACCGCCGCAAGGACGGTTTCGCGTTTCGAAGCCATGGTGGACCAAGCCTTCAGGATTGCGGCCAGTGCCGCGCGATCAACGAGGGCACGCGCGCGGCCTGGCGCTTGGCAGCGCTCTCGACATCAAGGCGCTTCTTCAGCGCGACCTGCGGAACCACAATGAACACGATGACGCTGGCTTGGCCTGACTTGCGGCGATTGCGGGCGGCAAGCCCGCGCGTGTTGATCCGGGCGTCATCCGCGACCAGCAGCGAGGGACGGCCGCTGCGATAGACGAACCGTAACTTCAGGCCGGTTCGCCGCTGCCAGCCTTCCGGCGTGATCTTTTCGCGCGAGCCCGCAGCACTCCGTCCACTCTTGCCGGCGGCGGCGGTCGGGATCGCCAGGAACAGACCGCGCGCCGAGCGGATCACCACGCCACGGTCAAAGGCATCGATGATCTTTGGTGCCCGCGACCAGACATAGGCTGTGGCTTCGGCGCTCTCGCCCACCTCGGGAAAGGTCTTTCCCCGCCATGTCCGAGACAACCGTTCACCGAGCCCGGCCGCGACGACATCCTCGCGGAGATCCTGCTTCAGGCCATCAGCAGCGTCGCGCATCCCCGACGTGACAGCGCGCTCAATGCCTTTCTCGGTCTCAGCAAGGGCCTTGCCGACATCGGGACGTTGGATCGTGAAGCGCATTTTGTAAAACGCCGAATAAGTCAGACCTCTGATCGAAGTCACAGTTCAGATTCTTCAAATCAGTCCTTGTTGAGCTGCTCTCTCCAGTATTCCATAGCTTCTATCTCGCGTTTGCCGAGATCAACTCGCATTTTTGCATCACCTGGGTGCCAGTCGCAAATGGAGGCGCTGAGATCAAACCACGGGAGCCGTTCAATCATTCGCCTCGCTTTGTCGAACAATCGATTTTTGGCCCAGGGATTTTCAAGAAAGGCGACTCCCTCACTAAGGGCCAAGATGGCACCAGAAAGTTTGGTTTTCTTGTTTCCCGCCAAGCGAAAGCGGCCATCATGTCCCATCGGGACAACTCTATCTAACGGGAAAAAGTCCTCTTCAAATATCGGAGCGCCTTTCCAGCCGTAGAGGGCATACCAAAGCGCACCGGAGGTGAGGCCACGATGTCCGGACATAATGGGAGAAGTTTGCCGTATATCGAATACTTCTGGCCATGAGCCGAAACTGCGGAAATCGATCCACAGTAACGAAGGCGCGTCGTCGGGAAGCTGTGTTTCGTTGCCTTTTGCTGCACAAACACGGCTTATAACATTCGCTTGGACACTATCGTTTGGCTTCTCAGGGTTGGGCGCGCCGCCCGGCTGCCCAACCGAAATGGTTGTGTGCACCGTGACGTGTTTCCCCTCTATCACGGATCGTTCCACGCCAAGGGGAGTTTCTCCTGCCGCAATGGCACGCCGGGTCGTTAGCTGATCGCCATCTTCGTGCTTCGTGAAGACCTCGACGATGACGCGTCCGTCTCCCGCGTCGATCTCAAAATCAGGCGTCGCCTTGCTTGATCGATGTATCGGCTTAACGGAGAACCCGGCTTCGAGCAGACCACCATAGGCTCGCAGTTCTGCAAGGCATGCAGAAGCTTCCTCGGGATTGTCATACTGCAGCAAGCGTGGTCGCAGAGATTTCAGCCAGCCTGCTCCGCCGTCACGATCTATGTTGGCAACAGCCCCATTTGAAAGGATTTCAACAGGCTTTTGTTCTTCATAGAAAATTGGGAACCAAGTTGGGTGCCTAATTCCGGAAATCAAAGGCCAGTTCTTGATTGTTGTCAGTTCGTCGTCCGAGAAGAGATCTCGAACGTAGGTGAGGGATTTTGTCATTGGCCGAATAAACCTTGATTTGGGGTTCGCGTGCAGCATTTACAGCAGGCCAATATGAGCATCAAAAGTCATTTTCTGCGCATTCTGGAAATCACACCGGTTTCCTAGGCTCAGGACTCACAACCAAAAGGTGACGGTGGCTGCGAGGGCGCAAGCTGAGAGGAAGACGGCTGGACAACGATCATAGCGCATGGCGATGCGCCGCCAATCCTTGAGCCTTCCGAACATGTTCTCGATGCGGTGGCGCTTTTTGTAGAGCGCGGCGTCGTACGGGACGACAGTCCTGCGCGTCTTTCGTGAGGGGATGCAGGCTGTTACGCCTCGTTCGGCGAGGGCCTCGCGGAACCAGTCGGCGTCATAGCCACGATCTCCAAGCAGCGCGGCGGCGCTGGGAATGGCGTCGAACAAGGCGCGCGCGCCGATGTAATCAGAGGTCTGGCCGGCGGTCAGAAACAGGCGGATTGGCCGGCCGAGCGCGTCGGCGAGGGCGTGCAGCTTGGAGTTCAGGCCGCCCTTCGTGCGCCCGATGAGGCGTCGGCGCCCCCTTTTGAGCCGCGCAGGCTGGAGGCTGTGCGATGCGTCTTCAGATGAGTGGCGTCGATCATCGTCAGACTGTCGTCGCGTCCCGCGTCCGCCAACTCGACCAGCATCCTGGCGAACACGCCCATCCGGCTCCAGCGCACCCAGCGATTGTAGAGCGTCTTGGGCGGTCCGTAGACCGCCGGCGCGTCGCGCCAGCGCAGGCCGTTGCGGTTGACGAAGATGATACCGCTCAACACACGCCGGTCATCGACCCGCGCTTTGCCGCGCGACTTCGGAAAGAACGGCTCAAGACGCTCCATCTGCGCATCCGTCAACCAAATCAAGTCGCTCATCGGCTCGCCTCCTGCGAGCCAATGAATCAGCGAAAGTCCAAACCCACAATCAAATTATGGGTCCTGAGCCTAGACCTTAACTGCCTCGCAGGCTGACACCAGCCCGAGCGCGTCGCCCATCGGTTCGCCGATGATCTTGAATGTCTCGGCACCGATCACGATCAGATCACCATCGGTGATCGTTGCCGCCTGCGAGCGCCGGATATCGATGCCGACAGTCGGCAACACGGCGCGGCTGTCCCCGAATTCTGCCATCCGGTCGGGCGACTTGCGGATGATGCGGACAGCAACGCCAGCGCCGATGCCGCCCGCCTTCCACAGCGCGTCTTCGCCAATATTGGAATCGGCGAACAGCATGTCGACGGCCGATGTGAAGGCGGACATTGTCATGCGGTTCCGTTGAGGCGAACCCGACCGATCGTCTCACCAGCGCCATTGCCGACGGCTTCAACCGCAGCGCCGATCAGCGTATTGG
>ERZ1645187.2425-NODE-2425-length-16398-cov-4.880255_pt1 | contig 16398 bp, 13 predicted proteins | sample MGYA00575352_ERZ1645187 | MGnify/ENA primary metagenome ERZ1645187 (study PRJEB40837, sample SAMN11349314) | freshwater sediment metagenome | isolation source: river sediment | host: Sediment | place: India: Wazaribad , New Delhi | collected 2017-02-21 ... | reverse complement strand
CGGACTTCCTCTCCTACCACGGACTCAAGATCCTCTTCGAGACGCTCACCACCATCGAGGAGGACTTCGCCTTCCTGCTGGACAACATCTACATCTTCCTGAACCACTTCAACGCCTCCCACAATATCTGCCTGCGGGCGAGGGAGGCCCTGGAGAAGCACTACAGCGGGTACCTCATGAAGACCATCATCCGGCAGGACACGAAGATCGCCGAGGCGGCGAGCATGGGCATGCCCATCAACCAGTACGCCCCCACCAACCGGGGCGCCGCCGACATCAACTCCTTCATCCGGGAAATTTACCCCAACCTGCCGATTGCCTTTTAGGGAGTTTTGTGGTTAATCTTGTGGCATATCGTTGGTTCTGTAATCATTATAATTACTGACCGCTGCCCATACAGCTGGAATGATTGAGGAGAATACGCACATGAAAGACGGTTTCGACATCAGCGTGGCGGAAAAGATGCCCCGAATCCAGAAAAAACGGCCCAACCGGCCGTGGAAGGTTGACCCGGTCCTCCTGAAGACGCAGGAGGAGGAAAAGGCCCGGGCCGCTTCCGGGGGGGCGCCGGAGCCGGCCCCCGTGGCGAAGGCAGAAAGCGTCAAGGCGGCCCCGGCGGTGGAAGCCCCCAGGGAAGCCCCCGCCGGCGAAGCGAAGGCGCAGGTTGCGGCCGGGGTCACGAAGGCCCCCGCAGCCGTGCCCGCCCCGAAAAAGAACGAGAGCGTCGCCAAGGCGGTGGAGACCATCAAGGAGCTGAGCTCCGACTTCACCCAGATGCTCTTCGACCGCAAGGAGATCCAGCAGCAGCTGGAGAAGAGCGCCTCCTCCATGGGCGAGGTCGCGCGGGAAAACGCCCGGCTCAAGGAAAATCTGGCCGCCGTGGAAAAGAGCACCCTGGACAGCACCCTGCTGGAGCGGGAGATCGACTTCCTCAACGAGCAGCTCGAGGACGCGGACCTCTACATCCAGAACATGGTGGGCCTCCTGGAAGAAAAGATGCAGAGCGTCGAGGAGGAGTCCTCGCGGCGGAAAGAGCTCGAGGAGCGCTTCGGGAAGGTGAGCAAAGAGATCCAGGAAAAGGCCAGGATGGACGTCAAGGTCTCCATTCTCGAGCGGGACCTCACCATCAGCAACACCAGGATCCTCGACCTCGAATCGAAGCTCGAGGAGGAATACCAGAAGCGCGAGCCCCTGGAGCAGGAGATCGTGGAGCTCAAGACCGCCCTGGACAAGGTCTACTCCTCCCTTGCCCACATACGCCTGAAGGCAAAAAGAGAGGTGTATGGATCCTGACACCTCCAAAAAGGTGAGCGACCTCCTGGACCTGATGGAAGGCATCTCTTCCGACGTGGATGCCAGGAACAACGGCCTCGCGGAGCTCGCCCGGCGGGTCGAAAACCTGGAGGGCCAGGTTGCCGACCTCGGGAAAAAGTTCGATCATCTGGAAAAGACGTACAAGGATAAACGCGGGCAGGTCAAGGCCATGAAGCAGGACCTACTCGCCATTCTCAAGCAGGGGTCCTGACCCTCCCCCCACCAGCAACGCAGCTTCTGGCTCCCCCAGGCGTTCCGCTTTCAGAAACAGGCGGCAAGGGGTCCGGGATCATTCTCGACGCAGCGCATCGAAAATCGGATATGCCAGGGAGAATGCCCCCATATTCCAGAGACGGGATCTATCAGAACCCTTCCCGGCCGCCCCTCATTTGAGCATCCGGATGTCGTGCTTCTTGATGAGGTCGTGCATCGTGGGCCTGCTCACGTCGAGGTCCTGGGCCGCCCGGGTGATGTTGTAGCTGTTGCGCGCGAGCGCCTGGATGACTGCCGCGGCCTCGGCGTCGTCCCTGATCTGCCTGAGGGTCTTCGCATTGCCTTCCCCGCCGGGCGCAGGCGTCCTCTCCTCGAGCTCCAGGTCGGCCGCCTCCAGGAAGTCGCCCTCCGCCATGACCACGGCCCGCCTGATCCGGTTCTGCATCTCGCGCACGTTGCCCGGCCAGTCATAGCCGAGGATCGCGTCCATGGCGCCCCTGCCGAAGCCCTTGTACTTCGGGCCGATCTCTTTGGAGTAGAGCTCGAGGAAGTACTTCGCCAGGGCCGGGACGTCCTCGCCGCGGTCCTTGAGGGGGGGGACCATGACGGGCACGACGTTGAGCCGGTAATACAGGTCCTCCCGGAACCGGCCCTGCCTGACGGCCTGCTCGAGGTCCACGTTGGTGATGGCGATCACCCGGGCGTCCACGTGGATGGGCTCCCGGCCGCCGATGCGCTCGATCGTGCCCTCCTGGAGGAACCGCAGGAACTTGACCTGGAGCATGAGCGGGAGCTCGCCGATCTCGTCGAGCACCACGGTGCCCCGCTGCGCCCGCTCGAGCTTGCCGATCTGCCGGGCGTGGGCGCCGGTGAACGAGCCCTTTTCGTGGCCGAACAGCTCGCTTTCGAGCAGGTTTTCCGGGATGGCCCCGCAGTCCACGACGATGAAGGCCCTCTCGCCCCGGTCGGAAAGCTGGTGGATGGCCCGGGCGAGGCGCTCCTTGCCGGTGCCGCTCTGGCCCTGGATGAGCACGGGGTAGTCGGTCCGGGCGACCTTTTTCGCCTTCTCGAAGAGGTCCATCATGGGCCGGGAGACGGCGATCATCCCGCCGAACTGGTCCCTGTCGCAGATAACCTCCTCGAGCTCCTGGACGTGCTGCTCCAGCCCCGAGAGGTAGCAGGCCCGCTTGAGCACGATCTTGAGCTCCTCGATGTTCACGGGCTTCTGGTGGTAGTCGTACGCCCCGAGGCTCACCGCCTGCACGGCGATGTCCTTGAGGGTGTTCCCGGTGATGACGATCACCTTGGCGCCGGGCTTCATGGACACGATCTCCCGGAGGAGGCGGATCCCCTCGGAGGCCCCGTCGGGGTCCGGCGGCAGGCCCAGGTCCAGGAGGACCGCCGCGGGCGGCTCTTCGCGCATGGCCGCCAGCGCCTCGCCGGCATTCGTCGCCACGGCCGCGGCGTACGTGTCCGAAAGGGCCCACTTGAGCTGCTTCGCCAGGCTCGATTCATCTTCCACGATCAGTATCCGGGTCTTGCCCATCCTGCGCTCCTCGTTTCTTTCGGCTGACGCCCCGGGCCCCCGCTCATGCCGGGAGGCGGATGACGAAGCTCGTGCCCTCGCCCAGCGAGCTGGTGACGCCTATGGTACCCCCCAGCCCGTCCACGATGCCCTTCACCTGCCACAGGCCGATGCCCGTCCCGCCCTTTTTGGTGGTCTGGAAGGGCTTGAACAGCCTGTCCCGGATGAAGTCCTCCGTCATGCCCGTGCCGTTGTCTTCGATCGTTATGATTATCCTGCCCCCCTCCCTGCCGGCGGAGACGGCGATGGCGCCGTTTTCCCTGACCGCCTCGGAGGCGTTGATGAGGAGGTTCTCCAGCGCCCGCTCGAGCAGGTCGGGGTCAGTGCTCACCACCAGGCCCGGGTCGATGGACCGGGAGACGGCGATGCCGTTCAGGCGGGGCGAGAGCTTCCCGAGCAGGTTCTCCACGAGGCCCGCGAGCTGCGTGGCCTCCCGGGAGGGCTCGCCCTTCGCGGGCGGGGCGCCCAGCCTCGTCATGACCTTGTCGATGCGGCCGAGCGTCTGGGAGATGGTCTCGAGCATGTCGGCCCGGAACTCCTCGTTGTCCATGTGGTGGGGCGCGTTCTCGAGGATGAGCGAGAGGTTCCCCGCGGCGTTCTTGAGGTCGTGCAGGACGTAGGAGGACATGCGGTTGAAGGCGTCGAGCTCCTTGTTCGCGGCGAGCTCCTGGGCGAACCGGGCGCTCATGAGGGCCGCACTCGCCTGGGAGGAGATGGCCGTGAGGAGGTCGATGTCGTCGCGGCCGTACGGGGTGCCCGGGTTCTCCGTGCCCACCGCGATGAAGCCCATGAGCCTGTTTCCCGCCAGCATGGGGGCGGCGAGCTCGATCCGGTGCTTCAGGAGGAACGCCTGGCGGTCGCGGGTGAGGGCCTCCCAGGGGCCGTCGCCCGGGGCGGGCGGGGTCTTGCGGAGGAAGTAGGGGTTCTTCTCGAGGTAGTCGACCAGGGGCTCGTCGCCGGGGATCTGCTCCTGCATGAGCGAGACGGGGATGCCGTGCACGCAGCGGAACGCGTTGCCGTCCTTGAGCCAGATGCCCAGCTCGCTGATGTACATGCTGTCCAGGATGACCTGCGCGGTCACGTGGGTGATCTGCTTTTCGTTGAAGGCGATGGAGAGGTAGCCGCTGAGCTCGCCCCACTCCTTGCGGTAGTCGTACTTGTTGGCGAAGAAGTGGGTGTTGATGAAAAATTTCAGCCGGGCCTTGGCCTCCCGGGAGACCATGAGAAAGGCCAGCAGGAAGAGGATCACGAACACCAGGAACCCCATGGCCACAAAGGGGAGCTCGAGCCCGAGCTTCTGGACCCCCAGGACGAGCAGGCCCATGCCCAGGAGGTAGGCGCCGATGATGAGGAAGGTCGCGGAGTGGTAGACCACGTAGCGGGAGACGAACACGTCCATCTCGAAGAGCTTGAACCGGATGGAGAAAAAGATGACGAAGACGATGCCCACGAGGAAGATCAGGGAGACGAGGAGCAGGACCTCCCCGCCGATCCTCAGGGTGCTCAGGCGGTGCACGGCCATGAGCGTGAATCCCGCCCCCAGGGCCAGGATGCCCAGGGCGGGGTACTTCAGGACGCGCTTCTGGTCCTCGGTGCTCGAGCGGAAGATGTTCTCGAGGATCCACATGAAACCCACCGTGGTGACGAGCAGGCCCACGGACTGCACCTTCATGACCCAGCCCAGGTGAATGCCCCCGCCTTCGGGCAGGGAGAAGGCGGAGCCGGGTAAGAAGGCGGCGACCAGGGCGTACGCGGCGCAGGCAAGGAAGAGGAAAGAGCGCTCGCCCCGGACGAGGGCGGTGTTTTTTGCAAGCCTCGACTCCATGGAGGTGACGGACAGGAGGAAGGCCGAGGTGCACGATATCTCGAAGAGGGACGCGAGCAGGAGAACCGCGAGGGACCCGGTGAGGGCGAAGGCCAGGTACAAAACCTCCATGAGGGACAGGAACAGGAGGCCGGCCGCCATGGTGCGCCCGTACCTCGCCCCGCTCCTGGCAAGGATCACCATGCCGCCGAAAAAGCTGATCAGAGCCGTGATCGGAAAGATGATCATCGCCATAACGGGACCACTCGCATACCTCTTATCAGACCGGAAGATGGCTGTCGATATATTTTACAGTACGGTATCGTGAAAATGCCGGGGGAGCATGAGCCTTTTCCGAACGCGGCGAAGAAAGGCAGGGAGGTTCCCCGGGCCGGAATCGAAGGGCGCCCCGAACCCGCGGGGTGCCTGCCGCTGCTTCCCGTCCGTCCCGTCAGTCTTCCAGGGTTCTGAGGAAGCTGTCGATGGCCGCATAGCTCAACCCCGAGCCTTTGAGGATGACCGTCTGCATCTCCCGCAGGGAGACGCGGTTCTCTTTTGCCGCTCGCCGCACCTGCTCGGTCTGCCCGTCGAGAAAGTACACCCCGGGCTCCTGCAGGCCCGCTCCGAAGCAGGCTATGCACCCGCTCACCTTTCCCTCCGCGATGGCCTTCTCCAGTTCCTCGATGGAGTACCTCATGCGCTGTTCCCCTCTCTGTAGGTTTTCAGGCGATGGGAGGGAGCATCTCTCCCGGAACGCATCGCCCCTTCTCTGAAACCTCTTATCCGAGCCCCGCGACGCGCTGCGGGTGGGTGTACACCGTGAAGCCCTCCCCCTTGACGCGGCACACGAGGGTGATGCCCGCCCTCTCGGCCTGCTCGATCCCGCGGGTGGTGGTGGCGGCCTTGCTCACCACGATGGGGATGCCCGCGTTGGCCGCCTTGGTGATCATGCCCAGGGGCTGCCGGCCGGTGCACCCGAGCACGCACCGCGAGAGGTCGACGCCCGAGAGCACGGCGTGCCCGATGACCTTGTCCACGGTGTTGTGCCTGCCTACATCCGAGCTCTTCGCCAGGATCCGGCCTTCGGAGAAAAGGACCGAGCAGTGCGCCCCCCCGGTTTTTTCCCAGAGGTCGGACACGATGGCTCCTATGACGGTGAAGACGTCGTCCGGGGTGATGACAAGGTCGCTCTCCACCCGGCGCAGGAGGGTGCCGCTCGCCGGGCCCCCGCTCGACTCGATGAAGGTGGAGATGGAGGCGAGCCCCTTCGACGCCTCCACGTTGACGGTGAGCCCCTCCACGCGGACGCTGTCGACGGAGCTCGCCAGGCCCTGGCTGACGATGAAGCCCGCCCCGAGCTCCCGGAGCTCCGTGGGGGTGGCCACCTGGGTGGTGATGGGCCGGCCGTTCAGGTTGATGACCACGATCTCCTCGGTGCACACCACCCGGGCTTCCCGGGAAACGCCGTTGCGGGAAAACTCCAGGCAGCGGACTTCCGCCATGATCTCGTGCGTAGGTTCCTTTCCTGCCATGTGACCCCTTTCCCGGCCGGTGCGCTCAGGCGCGCTCCCCGCCGGGCGCCGTCCTGGCCATGAGCTCGTAGAGGGCGATGGCTGCGCTCTGCGAGACGTTCAAAGAGTTGAACGAGCCCCTCATGGGGATGCTCACCATGAGGTCGGCCTCTTTTTCCAGCCCGTAGCGGACGCCGCTGTCTTCCCCGCCCAGGAGCAGGGCGACCTTTTCGTAGGCGGGCACCCCGGTGATGGGGACGTCGCCCCGGGCGTCGAGGCCGATGATCCAGTAGCCGTGCTTCTTGAGTTCCTGGCAGGCGCTCCTCAGGTTCTTCACCCGGGCGATTGCCGCATGCTCGGCTGCGCCGGCCGAGGCCTTGACCACCGCCGGGGTGATCTGGGCCGCGCGGTCTTCGGGGATGACGATCCCCGCGTCCGCCAGGGCAAACGCGGTGCGGATGATGGAGCCCGTGTTCTGGGGGTCTTCCACGGAATCCAGGAGCACCGCCGCCCTTTTCTGGGCGATGTCCCCCAGCGGGACGTAGCCGTAGGGGGAGACCTTGGCGATGATGCCCTGGTGGTGCTCGGTCCGGGCGATCTTGTCGAGCTCCTTCCGGGACAGGGTCTGGACCGGGGTCTTCCCGGCGTAGCCCGCGATGTCGTCGAGGCTCTGCCGGGCGGTCATGATCTCGTAGACGGTCCGCCTCCCCGCCGCGAGGGCTTCGATGACCGGGTTCTTTCCGTAGATGATCTCCGCCTGCATGGACTTCTCCCCCCGTTCCTGTTCTATGACTCTTTGCCCGGGCTTGTAAACGCTTTTCTCCTGCGCACCCGCCAGGCGCCGCCAGGGGGAGGGAAAAGCCAGGGCACCCGGGACAGCGGGAAGCATCCCGCCAGGCGGTGCCCGAAGGAAGCGGCCTGCAGGCTCAGGAAAGCTCGATCCTCGTCCGCTCGATGATCTCGTTCTTGACCGTGAGCGGCAGATCGTCGAAGCAGGCGCAGTACCCCGCCACCCGCACCACGATGCCCGGGTGCCTCCCCGGGTGGTCCCTCGCCTCGATGAGCGTCTCCGGATCGACGACGTTGAGCTGGACCTCCATGCCCCCGGAGGCGAAGAACCCTTCCACCAGCGCGGTCAGGGTGTCCAGGGCCTTTTCCCCTTTGAGGGCGGAGGCGTCGAAGCGCAGGTTCAGGGCGTAGCCGTTGGGCGAGAGCGCCGGGTCGACCTTTGCCACGGAGTTGAGCAGGGCGGTGGGGCCGAGCGTGTCGCGGCCGTTGCAGCACCCGAGGCTCGCCGCGAAGGGCTCGCCCTTTCTCCTGCCGCTGGGCAAAGCCTCGGTCCTGCCGCCGAACCCCACGTGGCAGGTGGACGAGTAGAAGCCCGGGATGTAGGGCCCGCCCCGGGTGTTCCTGCGGCCGGAGAGGGCATCGTGGAAGATGCGCACCACCGTCGCCGCGTAGCTGTCCGGCAGGGCGTGGTCGTTCCCGAACTTGGGAGCCCTCAGGAGGCGGGCGCGCAGGGCGGGCGCCTCCCGGAAATCACCCTTGAGGGCGGCCACCACCTCGGCCAGGCTGTGCTCCCTCTTCGAGAACACCACCTCGTGCAGGGCTGCCAGCGAGTCCGCCACGTCGGCGCCCCCCACGCCCTGGCCGCCGCTGGAGTTGGTGAGCGCCCCGCCTTCGGTCACGTCCCGGGCCTTCTCGATGCACCCGTCCACGAGCAGGGAGGAAAACGGCGTGGGGTGGAAGTCCCGGTTGCCCTCCTCGACGATCCTGAGGTCCCCGATGAGGCGTGCCGCCATGAACCCCACCTGGCATCCGAACGCCGCGACCACGTCGTCCATGGAGGTGAACCCCGAGGGCGGCCGGGTTTTCGCGCCGAGCCTGAACCTCGACCCGAAGCGCCTGCCGCCGTTGAGGGCCAGGACCAGGCACAGGGGCAGGTTCAGGAGGGCGGCGTCGGTGGAGCAGAAGCTCCTTCCCGGCAGGGTGGGCTCCACGCACCCCACGACCCCGTAGTCCCGCGCCTCGCGTTCGGTGCAGCCGTGGGCCTCGAGGGAGGCGGCGACGGCCTCGTCGCAGAACAGCCCGGGCACGCCCTTTCCCTGCATGGCCACGCCCACCGCCCGCTGCACGTACTCCCGGGGCGACCCGCGGTGGATCCGGGCCATGTAGTTGGGGTCGCGCCGGCCGGCCTGCTCCATGACGTCGAGGAAGAGGTACGGGAGGTCGTTCACGGCGTCGTTCCCGTCCCGGTCCGTGCCCCCCACCGTGGCCGCCTGGGCCACGAGGTAGCCGCCGTGATACTCGCTCGCCCGGCCCGAGAGCAGGAAGAGGTGCTCCGTGGTCTTGGCGGAGAAGCTCAGCAGGATGTCGAGGGCCTCCTCCCTGGTGATGCGCCCGGAGGCGAGGTCCCTCTGGTAATAGGGGAAGAGGTACTGGTCGATCCTGCCGAAGGACACGGCGGAGTTGAGCCCTTCGAGGCACACCGCCAGGTGGGTGAGCCACAGGGACTGGCACGCCTCGTGGAAGGTCTCCGCAGGCTCCATGGGCACCCTGGCGCAGATCCGGGCCATCTTGGCGAGCTCCCCCGCCCGGGCCGGGTCCTTTTCCTCGGCGGCCAGGCGCGAGGCCTCCAGGGAAAGCCGCAGGGCGTACTCGGAGACCCCCTCGCAGGCGATGCGGGCCGCCCGGTGCAGGGTTTCCCCCTTGCCGCCCATGTCCTCCAGGTAGCCCCTGATCCCCTGCCCGATCATCCGTTCGTAGTTGGGCAGGAAGTGGCCGATGCCCCCGGTTTCGTTGACCAGGTAGGCCGTGGCGCGAAGCTGCTCCCGGGCGAAGCGGAGCATGTGGAGCCTGCGGCCGCGGAAGGCGCGCAGGAGCAGGTTCCGGAAGAGCCAGTAGGGCAGGTCCCGGGAGAGGAGCTTTATGCGCTCGACCCACGGGATGGCAAGGGGCGTGGTCTTTCTCCCCCCGATCCACAGGAGCTCTTCGCACATGAACACGCCGGCGAGCTCGGGCTGGATGAGCACGGACTTCCGCGCCGAGCCCACGTTGCCCGCGATGAGCTCGTCGTCGAAGATCTTCACGGACTTGTGCCGGAGCAGGTGCCGGAAGGCCCGGGCCTTCCGGAGCGCCATGGGTTCGCCCGGGTCGTCGTGCACCCGGAAGTACTCGGTGATCAGGTGCGAGCGTTCGGGGCAGAGCACGGTGGGCGACGCCAGGAGCGCTTCCCTGATGCGGGCGAACCGTTCCGATGCGGCACCCGGGCCGGATTTCGCTGCAGGAATCCCCATTCCGTAAATCTCCTTTCCCGGGCCGGGCCCGGGAGGGTATGTCGAGCGTGCTGCGCTTTTCCCTTGGGCGCGGCGTGCCGGGCCTTCTGGAAAGCCACTACCGGCTCAAGGTCATCCTCCGGCTTCACCCTGTCCGGCTCCCCCCTGCCCGAGCCCCCTCCGGGAAATCCGTCACCGGCCTGAGGTCCGTTTCCGGGTAAATCTGGCCGGGGATGGGCGGCATGGAGTTGTACACCCAGGTGAGGTCGATGACCCCGAGCTTCGCCCCCCGGTGCCTCTCGAACCCCTTGAACACGCCCCTGACGAGGACGTCCTCCATGTCGAGGGTGAGGCCGAACACCGCTGCGGTCATGCCGGGCTTCAGGCTGTCGAGCTCGCGCCGGTAGGCGTGCGGGGAAAAGACGAGCCGGGTGGAGTCGGGCGCCTGGCACGGGATGAGGGGCACGATGACCGGGTAGCCGTCCCCGTCCACGTACGAGAGGAACTTCAGGGCGTCCATGCGGTTGAACAGGCCTTCCGCCCAGACCTTCAGGACCCGGCCCGGCCGGTCGGCCCGGGCGCGGGACTTCGCCATCTTCGTGAGCAGCGTTGACAGCGCGATCCTGCCCATGGGCAGGGCCTCGCGGCCCCAGGTGCCCACCAGGTCCAGGTAGTGCACCGTGTGGATGCCGCAGTAGGCGTTGTAGCGGAACATGGGCTTGTTGTTGAACATCACGAAGTCCTCGCCCGTCCGGGCCTGGTGGGTCCAGAGGGCCTTGCCCCGCCAGAGGCTCCTGTCCCTGGTCATGATGAGGAAGCCCGTCTTCGGGTTGCTCCTGACGTGCTCCTTGCTCAGGCCCTCGGTGAACTGGCCCCAGAGAAGCTTCTCCGGCGTCTTCGCCTGGAGCGCGGTGATGAGGGTGACGTGGGGGAGCCCCTCGGGGTTCACCGTGGCGACGAGCCCCACCTTCGCCTCGGGCTCGAACTCCCCGAGGTCCTTCTCGTCGAAACTCGTGAGCATCTCCCTCAACCTCGCCATGGCTCCTCCCTGGAGCGGCCTACCGCCTGCCCCCGTCGATGACGCCGAACTTCGCCCTGCCGTCCGCGGCCCCGGCCGTGCGCAGCGGGCCCGAGGCGTGCACCACCCCGGGCGTTTCGAGCACCCTGCGCCCGATGGCCACGAGCTTCTCCATGTCCTCCCCGGTGAGAAGCGGCAGGTCCCTGAGCGCCCACTGTCTCCCCAGGCCCTCGTACTTGTGCGTGCACAGGTTGTTGAAGGCGCACAGGTCCCACCTCGCCACCTTCTCGAACAGCGTCTCCCTGATGAAGGTGGCGATGGCGCGCACGTTCGCGGGGTCAGCGGTGCGGCCGGGGATGACCGGCGTGCGGATCCAGAGCTCTTGGGGCGCGTGGTATTTTTCCATGAACTCCCCGAGCTTGAGGGCGTTCTCCAGGATGAGGGTGCTCGTGGCCCCGGTGTATTCCCGGTGGGGTTCCGGGGCGATGGCCTTGATGTCGAAGAGCACGAGGTCCGCGTAGGGGAGCAGCCCCTCGAGGGTTTCCCACCGGCACTGGCCGCAGGTGTCCAGCGCCGTGTGGATGCCCTGCTCCTTGAGCTCCCTGAGAAGGGCTTTCGCGTAGACGTCCTGGCAGGTGGGCTCGCCGCCCGAGAGCGTCACGCCGCCGCCGGACTTCTCGTAGTAGACCCTGTCCTTGAGCACCTCCCGCACCACGTCGTCCACGGTGCGGACGCGGCCGTAGGCCTCCATGGCCGTCGACGGGCAGGCCTCGGCGCAGGCCAGGCAGCCCGTGCACCTGCCCCGGTCGATGGCGATCCCGCCCGCCCCGGCGCTGAGCGCCTGCTCGGGGCAGGCCCCCACGCAGGCCAGGCATCCCACGCACCGGCTTTGCACCCAGTGGACTTCGGGGGAAGGCGAGATGCTCTCGGGGTTGTGGCACCACGCGCAGTTGAGCGGGCAGCCCTTGAAGAAGACCGTGCTCCTGATGCCCGGGCCGTCCTCGGTGGACATGCGCTGCACCCTGAGGATGGTGCCCCGGGGAAAGGCCGGGCCCTTGCCTTTTGCGGCGTCGGTCTCAGAACGACTCATGGCAGATCCTCGCGATCACCTCTTCCTGGAGCTCGTGGCCGATGGCCGTGAAGTAGGCGTTGTAGCCCGTGATGCGCACGAGCAGCGAGCGGTACTCCTCGGGCCGCTCCTGGGCGTCCCGGAGGGTATCCCCGTCGAGCACGTTCACCTGGAGCGACGTACCGCCGTTCTCGACGGCCCCCTTCAGGAAGGCCTTGAACTTTTCCCGCTGCTCCGGGCTCCTCATCATCGAGGGGCTGAAGGAGATGGTGTGGCTCGCCCCGTTGGGCAGGGGGTTGAGGTACTCCCTCCAGTCGCCCATGCCCTCCCTGACCTTGCCGCCCAGGGCCTTGCCCACGGAGTTCATGTTCGCGGTGGGGCCGTTGATGTCGGCGCCGCTCACCGGGCAGATGGCGTTCGACAGGAACCTGCCCCCGGGCCGGCCGTCGGGGCTCGCGGGCAGGATGAACCCGTCGGCCACCCAGTAGTTCCAGGACAGCATGCCCGGCCTGAACTGCCGGTTCGTGGACTTCGTCCGGTACTTCCACACCTCGTCGCACCAGAGCCGCATCACCGAGGCCGCCATCCGGTCGGCCCCGTCGTCGTCCCGGCCGTACTTGGGGGCCCGGTACACCGCCTTCGCCCGGAGGGTCTCGAAGCCTTCCCAGTTGGCCTTCAGGGCCTTCACGAGGGTCTCGAGCGAGCAGTCCTTCTGGTCGTACACCAGGTGCTTGATGGCCAGCAGGCTGTCCACGGTGCTGGCGAAGGTCACCGCCTCGATGGTGACGAAGGAGAGCTCCGCCCCGCCTTCGGTGATGTCGAGCCCCTTCTCGGCGCAGCCCTTCACCAGGCAGGACAGGTAGGGCGTGGGGCCGAACCTCGCCCGGACGGACTCGGACTTTTCGTAGAGTTCGACGCATCTTTTGACGATGTGGCGCGTCTGCTCCCGGTAGGCCTTCCAGAACGACTCCCACGTCCTGAAGTTCCCCGGGCCGCCGGTGCCCGGGCCCGCCTGCCTGGCCTTCTCCACCGTGCCGGTGATGGGGTCGGTGAAGTCGAAGAAGTCGCGGCCGTCGTTCAGGGCGAGCTCCACGGCCTTGAGGAGGTTGAGGTTGCAGTCCACGGTGCCCGATCGGTCGTTGCCCTGCATGGTGTTTTCCAGGCAGCCCACCGGCGCGTAGTCGTGGACGTTTTCCTCGCCGATGAGGGTTTCGACCCCGGCCTTCCGGGACTCCACCATCATGCCCGCCATGGAGCGCTCGTCGAAGTTCAGGAGGAAGGGCGAGCCCTGGCTCTCGGCGATCATGCCGACAACCTTGTCCAGGAGCTTCTCCGGGCTGCCCGAGTGGAGCCGGACGTTGGGCTTGGGCTCCAGGATGGGCGAGAGCTCGTCGATGACCTCGAGCATGGCGTAGGTGAGGTCGTTCGTCAGGTCGCTTTCGCCCGGGCCCATGCCCGAGAGGGTGACCAGCTGGCCGTAGCCCGAGGTGATGCCCTGCCTGCCGCCCACGCGGATCATGGCGTCGTAGGCCGTGTTGGCGTGGATCCAGAAGCACTTCATGAGCTCCTTGCCGAACTCCCGGTCCATGCCCTCCTTCAGCGAGAGCTCCCAGTAGGGGAGCAGGTACTGGTCGATGCGGCCGAAGGACACGCCCGGGCCGGGGTAGTTCTCGTCGCTCATGACGAGCATGTGGGTGATCCACAGGGACTGGAGGGCCTCCCAGAAGGTCCGGGCGGGCTCCCAGGGGACGCGCTTGAGGTTCTTCGCCATCTCCCCGAGCTCCGCTTCCCGGCGGGCGTCGGGCTCCTCCTCGGCCAGGCGCTCGCAGAGGCGCGCGTAGCGCCAGGCGAGGTCCTTGGCCATGGTGGCCGCGGTCATCATGGCCCGGAGCCGGGCTGCCTTCGGGCCTTTTTTGCCCTTGCCGCTCAAGGCCTCAAAGCGGGACCTAAGGTCTTCGTAGATGGCCTTCCACCCGTGTTTGAGCACCCTGTCGTAGCCGGGGATGAGGTGGCCGGAGGTGGCGCCGGCGTTGCCGTAGCCGTGGTCGTGGAACCACTTCATGGCCGCCCGGGCGCCGCCCTTGCCGCAGACGAGCCCGTCTCGCTCCTTCGCCTCCTTCTCGGTGAGGCACTTCGAGGTCTGCACGTTGAAGCGGGCCCCGGCGATGAGGTCGCCCGGGAGGAGCTCCTGGGGCACGCGGTTGAGCATCACTTCCTTGATGAACCAGGCCTTGCGCTCCGGCAGGCTCCACTTCCAGAAGTCGTGGTGGAGCTCCACGGGCCGGGCCGCCTGGAGGATCGACGACCGGAAGGTCTGGAGAAAGGCGTAGGTCTCGGGCACGATGTAGAAGGTGATCTCGTCAAAGATGACGTCCCAGGGCGTGCCCGTGGTCCAGGCCGTGAACTCGTTGTTCCAGGCCCGCCCCTCGCCCGTGAAGTAATAGTCCCTCAGCCACGCGATGCGCGGGGAGAGGTTCTTCGGCTCCTTGATCCCCCCGGGCCGGTGCGCCGCTTCCGCCCTGTTCATGGCCGTCCTCCTTTCTGGCCGGACACCGCCCTGAGCAGGTGGGCCCCGCCGTGGGCGAGCACTTCCGACATGATCTTCTGCGCGACCTCCGGCTCCTTCGCGGCGATGGCCTCCACAAGACGCTCGTGGAACGCGAACGTCACGGGCAGCACCGCCGGGTCGGAGAAGAAGATGGCCGTGAAGGCCGTGTACACCTGCCTGAAGGAGTTCACCAGGAGGGGATAGACGAGGTTGCCCGAGGCCAGCGCCACGAGGTGGTGGAACTCGAAGTCGAGCTTCGTGATCTCCTCGAGGTGGGCAGGGGCCATGGACTTTTCCAGCTCGAGGATCTCGTGGAAGCGGTCCAGGTGCCCGGTCCTGCGGTTCAGGCTGGCGAGGCGCGCGGTCTCGATCTCGACGAGGGCCCTCGTGTCGAGGAGGCCTTGAAGGAGCGCGGGCTCGAGGTTGCCCTGCCGGTATCGCACCAGGGACTCCAGAATGGCCAGGGACCCGTGGGTGCGGTAGTCGTTCACCACCGTGCCTGCCCGGGGCTTCATGGTCACGAGGCCCTTGGCCGCCAGGTCGAGGAGCCCTTCGTGCACCACCGGCCTGCTCACGCCCAGCTGGAGGGCGAGCTCGCGCTCGGGCGGCAGCTTCTGGCCGATGGCGATCCTGCCCGTGAGGATGAGATCCTCGAACCGCGAAATGAACACGTCCTTGAGGCTTTCCGCCCTGAGCGGCGTCAGCATGCCTTTCATGGCAACCTCCCCGGTACTTCCTTCTGCGCCCGTCGCCCGGGCCCGAAATGGCAGGTGGTATTACCAGTAGAATATACTCTCGCAGGGGGGAGAGTTCAAGGGGTCATTCGTGCTGAAGGGTAAAAGAAACTGGCAATCACTTCATGAAGTGTGAATTTCCTTATGCCATCATCAAAGCAGTTCAATCTTCGATAACCTCACACGCTATCATGAGGTCCCTGAGGCTGAGAAACTTTCGAGATGGTGCCAGGATCAAAGGTTGGGCATATGCCCTTTCATCAATGATGATTGAGATCCAAATTCAGATGGACATTCGCATTGCCTCTGTTATCCACATAAAGATCTATGAAGTTTCCATTGTCATTATAATAACCATGATCATAACCACACCTGTCCTCATGATAGCCCACTATATATACAGGAACATAGTGTCCGTGATGATCACGATGATAATGTCTATGTCTTCCATGATGGTAAATCTCTACATACTCTCTCTGATAATAACGATCTCTATGTGGTTTATAGTACTTATGTTGCTTATACTGCCCACGATGTTGTCCCTGATCCTGATGCCCATCACCCCTATGATCTTTTGCCATCAGAGGAAAAGAGAAACCAAGAGAGAGAACTATAAGGAAGATCGTTAACTTCTTCATAAATCAAATCTCCTTCTTATCGTTAGTCACTTTGTAAGCATAGTAATAAATAAACATGGAAGCAATCGCTATCTCTAGTTCGGTCCAGTTATATGATCAAGCTAACGTTGAGTGAATAGATCATTTGAATATCTCAGCAAACAGGACAGGGAATCAGATGATAGATCACTATAAGCACCGCTACTCCCATGGGGTGTATGGTTTCAGAAAAAGATAGAGGCTTTGCAAATGACCTGAAAGGTAAACTCTCGGGAAAGATATCGTTTGTTTCTCTCCTCCATCATCTTGAAAGCAGGGAAAACTTTCGAGTGCGTGCCACCAGCAAAAGTCGGAATTTTCTTGCGGAAAGAACAGGTATCATTCTGATATCATGAGCTTCGGAAATTCAATATGATACATGCCGTCTCTGAGACAAAAACCAACTATTGGACAAATCAATTTAAATCACACATTATGACACAAATTGATTGTAGGAGATGTTCGGATTTCAATTTGTTGCTACAGGCACAAGACATACGGGCAAGCTGATGGAAGAAAATGTGAAAAGGCGGCCACATCCGTAAAGGAAGTACAAGAGCGCCAACCGAATGCAAGATAAAACCATATTTTATACATTGGCACTATTGCTTCCGGCTTGCATTGCGTTACGATTGCGCACCCGAGGTGTAGTCATAGGTGCGTTGGTCTTT
>ERZ1645187.2424-NODE-2424-length-16412-cov-17.672006_pt1 | contig 16412 bp, 16 predicted proteins | sample MGYA00575352_ERZ1645187 | MGnify/ENA primary metagenome ERZ1645187 (study PRJEB40837, sample SAMN11349314) | freshwater sediment metagenome | isolation source: river sediment | host: Sediment | place: India: Wazaribad , New Delhi | collected 2017-02-21 ... | reverse complement strand
GGACCGAGCGGCTGGCACCAGATCGGCCGCACGCCGGTGCTGACGTTCGACCGCAACCGCCAGCCGGTGACCTTCCTCGAACCGGGCGACGAGGTCGAACTGGTCGCGATAGGGGCTGAGCTGTTCGCGGACATCGCGCGCGCGGCAGCCGCCGGAGAGATCGTCGCGGAGCGCGCCCGATGACGGCGCTGCGCATCATGTCGTGCGATCCGCTGACCTCGCTGCAGGACTTCGGGCGCCCGGGTCTCTCACGCCTCGGCATCCCGCGCTCGGGCGCGATGGACCCTCTGGCCCTCCGCGTCGCCAACGCCCTCGTCGGCAACGCCGCGAACGAAGCCGCGATCGAATTGACGCTCGGGTCTATCCGGGTCGTCGCCGAAGGAGGGCCGGTGCGACTCGCCGTCACCGGCGCGCCGGCCGACATCGACATCGCCGGCACACGCATGTCGCATCATGCTTCGCTGGTGCTCGACGACGGCGAGACGCTGACCGTGCGCCGGCCGCGCACTGGCGTCCATACGATGCTCGCGGTGGCGGGCGGCTTCGACATCGCGACGGAACTCGCCAGCCGCTCGCTCTACGCCCGTGCCGCCCTCGGCGGCCTCGGCGGGCGTGCCCTGGTTGCCGGCGATCGCCTGCCGTTGCGCCTCGCCGCGGCACCGTACCGGGCGCTGGAACTCGCGTGCGAGCCGGTGCCGCTCTGCGGTGACGCCCCGGTCCGCATCATTCTCGGCCCGCACGCCGACCTGTTCACAGACACAGCCATCGCGGCCCTGCTTGCCGCGCCCTACCGGATTTCTCACGCCAGCGACCGCATGGCCTATCGCCTCGATGGTCCGCCACTGGCCGCCCCCCGTCTCGAGCCCGACCGGCCGCGCGAACTGGCATCACAGGGCGTTCTCTCCGGCGCCATCCAGATCCCGCCCGACGGCATGCCGCTCGTGCTGATGGCCGATTGCCAGACAGTCGCCGGCTACCCGCGCATCGCCACCATCCTCACGCGCGATCTGAGGCGCGTCGCACAGAGCCGCCCCGGAGATGTTGTCCGCTTCGCCGCGATCGGCATCGACGAGGCCATGAGCCTCGCGCGCATTGCCGCCGCCGAGCCGCTGAGGGTGCGGCCGCTGCGCCATCGCGGCCGTGTCACCGGCGCCGCCACGGCGACCGCGCTGGCACACGTAGCCGACGCTGCCGTCAACGCGCTCGATATGGCGAGCTGGGATGCGCGCTGACAGTCCTGTCCGCCGTTCCACAATGTGCGCCCGCGCACGCATCCGTCTCAGGGAAAATACTGGCCGAGCCAGGTTTCCGTCAGTGCGCGCCCGTCGTGGCTCAGATACGCGCGCAGCTCGACCGGCTCGCTGCCCGTGGTCTGGATGTCGAACAGCGCTCGCCAGCGCTCGCGCTGATCGACCACCGGATGCGTGTAGGCGTTCGAGACCTCGCCGCGCGACGCCGTCACGATCAGCTTGACGCCGGAGTTGCGGTCGAGACCGCGGAACACGCCGCCCTGGAAATCGATGACGAACTTGCGCACGCCCTCGGGCCGCTTGGTGCCGGGCCGCCCGCCCATGCCGGAGAAGCTGGCGGTGGCGCGGCCGAGGCCGTGCTCCAGCGGCACGTCGTCGGTCCACGTCAGGCGGTAGCTCCACGCCTTGGACTGGCCGCCTTTCAATTGCCCCTTCGGGTTCCACCACAGCGCGATGTTGTCGTGGATCTCGTCGTCGGTCGGGATCTCGAGCAGTTGCACCGCGCCCTCGCCCCAGCCTTCGCCCGGCTCCACCCACACCGACGCGCGCCGCTCGTAGAACACGCCGTCGTCGAGATAGCTGACGAAGTCGCGGTCGCGCTGCTGCAGGCCGAAGCCCTTGATGTTGGAATCGAGGAACGAGCTGGTCTGCACGCGCGGCGGATTGTTGAGCGGACGCCAGAGCCGCTCGCCGCTGCCGGTGAGGATGCCGAGGCCGTCGCTGTCGTGCACCTCGGGGCGCCAGTCGGCCGCCTGCTTGCGGCTGCCTTCGCCGTACCAGAACATGCTCGAGAACGGCGCGATGCCGAGCCGCTCGATGTCCTTCCTGGCATAGAGTTCGAGTGACACGTCCTGCGTGATGCGGTGGATGTCACGCTCGTCGCTGGTGCGGCGCGTGACGATGCGATAGGCGCCGGTGACGCTCGGGCTGTCGAGCAGGCCATAAATGGTCAGGCTCTGCCCCTCGCCCGCCTCCAGCCAGTAGGCGGCGAAGCGCGGGAACTCCTCGGGTGTCGGCAGGCCGGAGTCGATGGCGAGGCCGCGCGCCGAGAGGCCGTACTGGTTGTAGGGACCGGAGGTGCGGAAATAAGAGGCGCCCAGCGCCGCATACCAGTCGTTGTCGAGGCTCGGCCCCATGATGCGGAAGCCGGCGAAGCCGGTGCTGGCGGGGAGCGCGCGCGCCGGATGGTCGGCCGGCATGTCGAACAGGGCCGTGTCGTAGATGATCTCGCGCGCCTGCCCCCCGGCCACCGTGTGCATGCGCACCGGCTCCTGGAAATAGCGGCCGAGATGGAACAACTGCACGGGCGTCTGGCCGAGCGGAATGGTGGCGGCACGGCGATAGCGGATCTGCTGATAGGCGTCGTAGTCGAGCTTGTCGAGAATCTCGCCGTGTGGCGAGCGGGCCGACACGTACGGCTGGCGTGAGAGATCGCGCGCCTCGGCCTTGAGCGTGTCGAACGAAAATGCCTTGGCCGGGCCGTAGCCGACGCCTGCCCCGAGCGTCTCGCCACTTGCGGCACTCGCCCCTGCGGTGGCACCGGTCGGCGGATTCGATTCCGCCAACGCGCGGGTGCCGGGCAGGGGCGCACCGCTCGCGGTCACGAAGGTCGCGGCGGTGAACGTGGCGGCGCTGCCGATGAAACGGCGGCGCGTCAGCGCGAACGGCATGAGGCGAAGGCTCCTTGCAAGCAGGTTCGGGCGCGAACTTGTCGCCTGTGGCGGCGCCGCGCAAGTGTGCGGTGGGAGGGTACGGTCGGCGGACCGTGGTGTGGGAGCGCCTTGAAGCACCGCAAAATCGGCGGGGCTATGGCGGCGCAACCGCGCCTTCTTCAGAGACCGGCGAGAAACGCGAGCAAGTTGTCGCGGTCCGCCTGCGACAGCGCGGCGTAGGCGTCGCGGGCGCGGGCCGCTTCGCCGCCGTGCCACAGGATCGCCTCCTCGATGGTGCGGGCGCGACCGTCGTGCAGCAGACCGGGGAGCGTACCATTGGCCATGCGTGCCAGCCGCCGGGAGAGCCCCCACAGCGGCGCCGTGCGCCATTCGCTGCCCGAGGCGCTGCCCTCGGGGCGGTTGTCGGCGAGCCCCTCCCCCATGTCGTGCAGCAGCAGATCTGAAAACAGACGCACGCCCTGCCGCGCGCGGTGCGGCTTCATCGTCGTCTGACTGGTGGTGAAGCCGGTCCAGTGACACCCGTGGCAGCCCGATGCGGCAAACGCCCGCTCACCGGCAGCTTCGGGCGGATGAGTGATGAGCACTAGATTGGACGGCGGCTCCAGTCCTTCGAGGTAGGCGACCAGCAGGCCGATTTCGGTATCGCTGATCTCGGCGCCGCCCGCCGCAGCCGAAGCCCCGCTCGGCGCAGCGAGGCAATCGCGTTGTGCCGGGGTGCAGTCCCCGCCGTGCTGCGCCAGCCGCAGAGAGGAAATCCCCATATCGAGATGCAGCGCCTCGGCCGTCTGCTGCGCCAGCGTCGCCACCGACGCCTTCCAGCCGAAGCGGGCGAGCACCGCTTTGCCGGTCGTCGGATCGACGGCCTCGCCGACGCGGCCCGAGATGCCGTCTCCATCCTTGTCGTCGGGATCGGCCAGCGCCCGGATATCGGCGGCTTCGATTGCTGCGACGAGGCCGAGCCCGTCGAGCGGCGGCGGCACCCGCAGCGACAGCGCCAAATCCGCCGCGGGCGAGCCATAGGCCGGATCGGCGATGGCCGGGCGCGGGCGACCGAGCTGCACCTCGCGGCCATCGACGAGGCGCACGACGCTCGGCTCATCGTTGATGGCAATCCGCCCCTCGGCCAGATGCCCGGGCACCGCGCGGTCCTGCAGCTGCAGCCCGTAGACCGGATCGGGGGTTCCGTCGGGCCGCGACAGCCGCAGCACACGCCCCCCGAACCGGTCCGCCGGGTTGGCTGCCGCAGGACCGCCGTGGCAGGCCGCGCAGCTCACCGCGTTGTAGAGCGGCCCCAGCCCGTCGACGCCTTCCGAGACGTTGGGCGCCGGCTGCCATTCGGCGTGGAAGATCGCCTCGCCAGCGCGAAACCGGGCGGCATCGCGGGCGCTCATCCCGCGTGCAGGATCGGCGGCCGGGAGAACTCCCGATCCGGCACCCGCGCCGCCAACGGCAGCCACGATCGACGCGAGCACGAGGGCGACCGTGCCGAGGCCGGCGGCGCACCGCCGCCCCACGAAACTCTGCCCGCGCCCCCTATCGACTTGTCGCATCCACCATCTATCCTGCGAGCCGCTTGCGCCGCGGGAACGCCGCCCGTTCACCACTCGCGCGACGAGCGGTGCTATGGTCCGCGCGGACGCATCGCTCGTCGCCTTCGCGACCCAGTCCTGCCATACCTCGAACGAGGACGCCAACACGTGCCCGATCCCACCACCAGCAGTGACGACCGCATTTCTTCGCCGCCGCCCCTTCCTGGCAGTACGAGCGTCCGCCTCTGGCTGATCGCCGTCACGCTGTCGTTCTCGCTGCTGCTTGTCGTCTGGTTGCTGGCCGCCCTCACCAGCAGGAGCGGACTGGCCGGTCTCGACCTCGGCCTCGTCGCCTGGCTGCACTCGCCGACCGACCCGCGCGATCCGATCGGCTCGCCGGGCTTCGAGAGCATCATGCGCGACATCACCGCGCTCGGTTCGAATACGTTTCTCATCCTGTTGACGCTGCTCGGCACCGGCCTGCTGGCGCTGCTGCAGCGGCCGGGTGCTGCCGCCTTCCTGTTCACCACGGCGACCGGCGCGCTGATCTTGAACAGCCTCGTCAAGTCGATGGTGGCGCGCGCCAGGCCGGATTTCACCAGCGTCACCGTGACCACCGACACGACCAGTTTCCCGAGCAGCCACGCCATGCTCACCGCCACCGTGCTGCTCACCCTCGCCGCCCTCGCCGCCCGCGAGCAGACGAGCAAAACCGTGATCGCCCTGCTGATGGGAAGCGCGGCGGCGCTGGTCGTTCTGGTCGGCTTCACGCGCATCTATCTCGGCGCCCACTGGCCGAGCGACGTCCTCACCGGCTGGGTGATCGGCAGCGCCTGGGTGCTCGCCGCCGTCAAACTGTCCGAAACCCCGCAGCCGCCCGAATGAGTGCCAGCCCCGGCGGGTCGCCGGGCCGAACAGACACAGGCCTTCGCCCCTGTCAGACGCCCCGGCCAGCGAACCCCTTGGAAGTCCAGCCGATCGCCTGTTACGCTTCGGCAACTCGCGGACGCGACGACGGACGATTCGCTGGACGGGAAATCGCATCGACCGGCGCCGTACACGGGTCACGTCGCCGCCGGCTGCCGTCGAACATCGCTAGACGCGCGACGTCCGCTGCGCGCAAGAACCAGAACTAGCAGAGGCCATCAGCACGCCATGAGCTTCGTCAGAGCGAGCCAGTCCGCGCCGGCCGGTGATCTGCTCGCCCGCTACCCGCGCCCCGCCGCCGGCATCCATGACGAGATGCTGGCCGCCGACGGCAGCATCCGCGAGGCGTGGTGGCCGTTCATCTCGGCCATCGCGGCGCTGTCACCGCAGGAGCTGGAGGCCCGCTCGCACCGCCTCGACAAGCGCGTGCACCAGATCGGCATCGCCTACGACATTTTTGCCGACCCGAGCACGCCGCGCCAGCGCTGGACCGTCGACCTGGTGCCGCTGATCGTCGGCGCCGGCGAATGGGCGTGGCTCGAGCAGGCCCTCGCCCAGCGTGCGCGCCTGTTCGATGCCATCCTGTCCGATCTCTACGGGGCGCAACGGCTGCTGCGAGAGGGGCTGATCCCGCCGGCCCTCGTGCTTGCGGACCCGACGTTTCTACGCGCCTGTCAAGGCATCGAGCCGAAGACCGGTCACCTGCAGTTCTATGCCGCCGATCTCGCCCGCGATGCGAACGGCCACTGGCGTGTCATCGACAGCCATACCGAGACCCCGGCCGGCATCGGTTCCGCGCTCGCCAACCGGGTCGCCCACACTCACGTCGCCAGCGACCTGTTCAAGGCATCGAACGCCCGCCGCATCGCCGCCTTCTTCCAGGAGATGCAGGCGAGCATCGTCGAATCGAGCATGCGCTCCAATCCGCGCGTGGCGCTGCTCACCCCCGGCCCGCATCACGAGGATTATTTCAGCCACGCCTATCTGGCGCGCTACCTCGGCTACCTGCTGGTCGAGGGCAACGATCTCAGAACCGTCGGCGACCTGCTATACCTGAAGACGCTCGAGGGCCTGAAGCAGGTCGATGTCGTGGTGCGCTGCATCGAGGGCCATTCCGCCGACCCGCTCGAACTCGATCCGGCCGGCTTCGGCGGCCCGGTCGGACTGCTCGACGTGGTGCGCCGCACGCCCGGACTGATCGTCAACTCGATCGGCGCGGCGGTGGTGCAGAACCGTGGTCTCGGAGCCTACCTTCCGGCTGTCTGCCGCCACCTGCTTGGCGAGGACCTGCTGCTTTCCGACACGCCGCGCCGCTGGCTCGGCGCCGCCGACGCCGCCGGGCGCGATGGCCTCGGCGACCTCGACCAGTTGATCGTGCGCAAGGCACAGGAAGGCATGGGCCGTCCGGGTCGCGCCGCCCTCGGCCGGCGCGGCGCCGATCTCTCCGCCGCCGAGCGCGAACTGCTGACGAGCGAGGTCGCCCTGCTCGGCGACCGTCTCGTCGCCGAGCCGACCCCGACGTTCGGAACCACGCCGTCGCTGACCGCCAACGGACTGGCGCCGGTACCGTTCGCTATGCGCCTGTTCGTGTCGCGCAGCACCGACGGCTTCGTCGTCATGCCGGGCGGTCTCGCCATGTCGGTCGCCGGTGATCGCGCGCTCGGCCTGTCCTCGCCCGAGGGGCGCACGCGCGACGTCTGGGTGTCCGGCGACGGCGACAAGCAGGCCTATTCGAGTCTGTGGCGGCCGACGATCGAGACCGCGCAGGTCGAGCGTTCGCAGCGCGTCACGCAGAGCCGCGCCGCCGACGACCTCTACTGGCTCGGGCGCTATGCCGAGCGCGCCGACTGGACCATGCGCGTCCTGCGCAGCGCCCTGCAGCGCCAGCAGGAGGACGGCTTGCCGGTCGAGGGACAGGCAGCAGCCCGCCGCTGCCTCGAGGTGCTGCTGACCGACAAGCCGACCGGCACGCCGCCGCACAAGCAGCTCTCCGATTCCGCGGCCATCGATCCGCTGGCGCGCGACCTCATCGCCGGCGACATCGGCCATCGCTCGCTGTCGCGCACCTTCGACGGGCTCTACCGCTGCGCCAGCCTGACGCGCGACCGCCTCTCGCTCGAAGCCTGGCAGACGCTCGACCGCTTCCAGCCGACCGGCGACTGGCGGCGCGAGTTGATCGCCGCGCGCGGCGGCGACGCCATCGACCGCATCGAGGAAGGGCTCGCCTCGCTCGCCTCGTTCGGCGGCCTGATGCACGAGAACATGACGCGCAACTTCGGCTGGGCGTTCCTCGACATGGGGCGGCGCCTGTCGCGCGCCTACAATCTTTCCGAGGCGGTGTTCGCGTTATTCTCGGCGCCGCTGGCACCGGACGAGGAGGAAGAAGTCGCCAGTCAGCGCTTCCTGCTCGAGGCCGCCGACAGCTTCATCACCTATCGCTCGCGCTACCGGCTCGATCCGATGCTGCCGCTGGTCCTCGATCTGCTGCTGCTCGACGAAAGCAATCCGCGCAGCCTCGCCTTCCAGCTCGCCGCCATCACGCGCCATCTCGAGACCCTGCCCAAATCCGGCAACGGCTCCATGCTGCCGGAGGAGCGCCGCCAGATCCTCGCGTTGCAGACTGCCGTACGGTTGTTCGACGTGCAGCCGCTCGGCAAGGGCGAGCGCGACGGTCTCGCCGACATCATGCGCCGCATGATCGTCGAGCTGCCGGAACTGTCGAACACCATCGCGCGGCGTTACTTCAGCCTGCTGCAGGCGCGTCCGCACCGCTTGACGACGCGGCACGGACAAAAGCCATGAGCTACGAGATCAGCCACAAGACGCTGTACCGCTACGAAACCCCGGTGGTGCATTCGCACCAGCGCCTGCACCTTTCGCCGCGCACCGTCGATAACCAGCGCGTCCTCAGCCATACGCTGCTGATCGAGCCGGCGCCGACACAGCGCCACGACGGTCGCGATGCCTTCGGCAATCCGGTCGTCACGCTGGAGATCGATCGCGATCATTCGACTTTCACCGTGCAAGCGCTGAGCCGCATCGAACTCACCCCGCACGCGCCCGTGATCCCGTCGAGCACGACGCCGTGGGAACAGGTTCGCGACCGCCTGCGCGTCGGCCCGGCTCCCTTCGACATCGACGTCGTACAATATGCGAGCGCCTCCCGGCTGACGGCGCCGACGCTGGCGGTCGCCGAGTTCGCGCACGAGTCGTTCACGCCCGGGCGTCCGTATGTCGAGGCGGCGTTCCATCTTTCCTGCCGCATCTTCCGCGAGTTCAAGTTCGACCCGACCGCGACCGACGTCTCGACGCCGACCGCGGAGGTGCTGCGCATCCGCCGTGGCGTCTGCCAGGACTTCTCCCATCTGGCGCTCGCCGCCATTCGCGCGCTGAAGCTGCCGGCGCGCTATGTCAGCGGCTACCTGCTCACCCATCCGGCGCCGGGGCAGCAGAAACTGCGCGGCGCCGACGCCTCGCATGCGTGGATCTCGGTATGGGATCCGGGCTGCGGCTGGGTCGACATCGATCCGACCAACGGACTGATGCCCAGCAACGAGCACATCGCCTTCGCCTACGGCCGCGACTACGACGACATCAATCCGATCTCGGGCGTGATCCTCGGCGGAGCGAGCCACACGGTCGCGGTTTCGGTCGACGTCGACCCGGTCCCATCGTGAGACGACGCATCGAGGCGCACCCTCAGCGCTCCGGGCATGACTTCGGTAAAGTGCCGACTGGCGAGGTCAGGTTATCCGTTGGTTGCCGGCCCGCCCGTGAGTCGTAGAGACCCTCCCGGGATGCGACCGGCCAGAGCCACTGGCGTGGTTTCCAGACCCCTCGCCGCCACGCTCGTGCGGCCTGCGCGCACGTGCCCCGTGCGTGCAGGCCGTATCGCGTCAGGCCCCGAACGGAGCAGACATGAGCAATCTCAACGCTTCAGCACGCATCGGCCACAATGCCGACGGCGTGACCCTCGCCATCGAGGCCCGCTTTTTCAACAGCCTCGCCAAATACAGTGGCGTCGACGGCGTCGCGCGACCGCTCGAGGTTGCCGCGGGCACCACGGTCGGTGATCTCATTCGCATGTTCGCACTGCCGCTGCCCGAGATCTTTCTGGTGCTGCGCAATGGCCGCGACATCACGCCCGGTCTCTATCAGGGCGGTGTTGTCAACGAGGACGTCGTGGTCGACGACGGCGACGTGATCGCGTTCTCGGGCCCGGTCCCGTACAGCTACGGCTACGGCGCCCCCGTGGTGTGACGCCCGTACAAAAGCGTACAGCCTGCACAGACGTCCGCCCGGTCGAAAACGCCCGTAGATACGGGCCGATCGGGCCGGATGGCCCGTCAGCGACGAAATCACTCACCACCTGACCGAACGGGTCGCATGGCCAAGCAGGAACTCGGTGCCTACGATCACTGAAGTGCTGCCGATCCTGCGGCAGCGCCCTGCAAAAGACGGCTCACCGGCGTACCGGCCGGGAAGGACCGCCGCAGAAGCGGAGGGTGCCATGGAACGGCTGACCGACTGGCCCATGTTCCACCACGTCGAGCGTCGCGCACGCCGGCTCAACGACATGATCGAGCGCATCGGCGCCGATCGCAGCCAGCTGGTGCGCCGCTGCGGCGGCGCGACCGTGGCCGAGGCAAGCCACAACTGCCTCGTCTGCCCCTATCCGACCGCGTGTATGGAGTGGGTGAGCGACTTGAGCTTCGACGCCGACGAGCCGCCGGAGTTCTGTCGCAACCGTGCGCTGTTGCGGCGTTGCCGCGCGCAGGCGCAGTAATACACGCTCGAGATCGCGGTTTGCCGGTGTTGCCGCGCGCGTGAGCCTCGCGGCTTCTCCCGCCACGTCACGTGCCGCAGAAGGTCGCATGCACGATCTGATCGGCGCGCGGTGGTGTCGCGAACCGTTCTTTGCCCGGCTGCTCGTCGAACGGGTGCTGGAGAACCGCCACCAGTTCGTCGAAGGGGCGAAGGTCACCGCTTGCGGTGGCGGCAGCCAGGGCCTCCTCGACGAGGTGATTGCGCGCGATGTAGAGCGGATTGGCCGCGCGCATGAGGCCACGCCGCGTTCCCGCATTGCCTGCTTCGCCCGCAAGGCGCGCACGCCAGCGTGACAGCCACGTCGCCGCCGCGTCGCCGCCGCCGAGCATGCTCTTCACTTCGTCGCTTGCCGCGCCGGATGTCTCTGCGTCGGCAAGCCGGCGGAACGTCAGCGTGTAGTCGGCACTCGCCGCCGCCATCAGGCCGAGCAGGTCCTCCGCGATCGTAACGTCGTCGCGCACCACGCCGACGTTGAGGATGCCGATCTTGCGCGTCAGCCCCGGCGCGTAGGCGGCGACGAACGGCACCGGAAAGCGCTCGATCATGTCGGTCGCGATCTTCACCGCGAGGTTCTGGTCGGAGGCGATGAGCGGCAGCAGCGTCTCGGCGAAGCGCGCCAGGTTCCACTGGGCGATGGCCGGCTGGTTGGCGAAGGCGTAGCGGCCCTGATGGTCGATCGACGAATAGACTTGGCCAGCGTTGTAGTCGTCCATGAAAGCGCACGGGCCGTAGTCGATGGTCTCGCCGGCGATCGACATGTTGTCGGTGTTCATGACGCCGTGGATGAAGCCGACGTGCATCCAGCGCGCGATCAGGGCGGCTTGCCGCGCGATGACGAGATCCAGCAGCGCGACGTAGGCGTTATCGGTCTCGCGCGCTTGCGGGTAGTGGCGGTCGATGACGTAGTCGGCGAGCACGCGCACCGCCTCGATGTCGCCGCGCGCAGCAAAGAACTGGAACGTGCCGACGCGCACATGGCTCGCTGCGACGCGCACCAGCACGGCACCGGGCAAGGGCTCCTCGCGCAGGACATGCTCTCCCGTGGACACGGCGGCCAGCGCCCGCGTCGTCGGGATACCGAGCGCCGCCATGGCCTCGCTGACGATGTATTCGCGCAGCACGGGTCCGAGCGCGGCCCGACCATCGCCACGGCGCGACCACGGCGTCGGCCCGGAACCCTTGAGTTGCAGATCGAAGCGCTCGCCCGACGGCGCGATCACCTCGCCGAGCAGGATGGCGCGGCCGTCGCCGAGCTGCGGCGAGAAGCCGCCGAACTGGTGTCCGGCGTAGGCCTGCGCGATCGGCTTAGCCCCTTGCGGCACGCTGTTCCCTGCCAGCATGGCGACACCTTCGGGAGAGGCGAGCCAGTCCGCGTCGAGTCCGAGGGCACGTGCTACCGGACCATTCAAGCGCAGCAGGCCCGGCTCGCGCACCGGCGTCGGCAGCGTGCGCGTGTAGAAGCGGTCCGGTAGCGTGGCGTAGCTGTTGTCGAAGGCGATCAGGGGAATGTCTCCGGCAGAAGCGGTTGAACGGCTCGGCTCACCGGCAGCCTACGCGAACGGACGGGCAAAGCCGAGTGCAGGATTCGGGTTTTCATGTGGGAACCCTGCAAGCGCGCGCGAAGGTCCACGCCCCGGCGGCATGTGTCAGCGATCGCGCTTGCGAGAGGGCTTGCGATGCGAGCTTGAAAGCGGCTCCGCGGGCTCTACGCCTTCGCCGCACACGGCGCTCTGCGCGTTCTGCCCATAGCTCTTGAAGCGCTGCATCACCTCGGCCATCGCATCCGCGCCGAGCACGTGCGGCGCCCCGAGCAGCAGCACCTTGACGTACTGCTCGGCCAGCACCTCGACCTCGAAGGCGAGTTCCAGCGCCGCAGCGAGCGTCGTGCCGATGGCGATCTGGCCGTGGTTGGCCATCAGGCAGGCATTGCGCTCGGCGAGACCTTCGGCGACGTAGCGGGCCAGATGCTCGCTGCCGAACAGCGCATACGGCACCAGCGGAATGTCGCTGCCCCCTGCCACCGCCACCATGTAGTGGAAGGCCGGGATCGCCTTGTGTGCGCACGCGAGCACCGTCGCGTGCAGCGAGTGCGTGTGCACGACCGCGTGCATGTCGGGCCGCGCCGCATAGGCCGCGAGATGAAACCGCCACTCGCTCGACGGCTTCAGCGCGCCGGGCGCGGTCGTCCCGTCGGCGGCGACGCGAACCATCTGGTCGGGCGTCAGCTCCTCGTAGGCGATCCCGGTTGGTGTGATCAGCATGCCATCACGGAAACGGGCCGAGACGTTGCCGGATCGGCCCGGTGACAAGCCCTTGCGGCTCATTTCCAGCGCCGTCGCCAGCAGGCACGCACGCACGCTCTGCTCGTCGCCTGAGCTCGAGTCCGCTGCAGCGCGCCGCTGGTCCATGCCGTCCGCTCCCCTGCTCGCCTCTGCCGCTCGCGTCAGAGGTATGCGATCAACCGCCCCGCCGCAGCCACGGCGAGCCACAGCACCAGCGATGCGATCGCACCGACCCGCACCAGAGATGGCAACCTGAAGCCCGCTTGCTCACGCATAGACGGTCGCATTGCCGCCGTCACCAGCGCCACGTTGGCGAGCGCGATGGCGATGAGCACCAGTTTGATCTGGAACACAGGATTGAGGGCGACGTGGCTCGCTTCTGCTGCGAACAGCACCAGTCCGCTGGCGATCTGCACCAGTAATGCGCCGATGGCGACGCGCCGCGCGGGAAAGACGATATCGCCGGGCACGCAGGCGGCGAGCCCGCCGAGAAGCCGCACGTCCATGATCGCAATCGCCGCGAAAAAGATGGCGAGACCGAGGATGTGGACGACGTTGGCGGCAGCATAGAACCACGGCGACTGGCGCACGAACGCAGCGAACCCCGACTGCTCGATGTCGACCAGCAGTTGAGGCGCGCCCTCGACCATCAACGCATCTCGATCGTCTTGTCTCCCGCCGTGATGCGTTCGGCGCGCATCTCGTCCTTCTCTGCGCGCGAGGCATAACCATACGCCTTGATGTTGGCGCCGACCGCGATCATTTCGGCGCTCGCTCCGCGCGCCAGCATGCGTGACGTCGGCGCCAGCGTGACCGTCCACACCTTGTCGTTGGCGCGGACCGTGATGGTCGCATGCGGGTTCTCGAATTTCGAGGTTTCGATCACGCCTTCGATGGTCAGGGGATTGGCGGCATCGTAGCTGCCCCAGCCGTGATGCGCGGAGACGCCGGACGGCGCCAGAACGGCGGCCACAATCGCGGCAGAAACGACGATCCCTGCGTTCATGATGACGGAGGCTCCTTTGCTACGGGCTGCCGCCCGATCCACCATCGACATGGGAAACGCAAACCCGTTCCGCCAGAGGCCAACGGAAGCCCTGACGGGGTTCATGCTGTGAGCACCTGTCGCTCCGGATAGAGCGACAGCAGCCCTTCGCGGCTGGCGGGCGTGACGCCACGCTCGGTGACGAGGCCGGTGACGAGCCGAGCCGGCGTCACGTCGAAGGCCGGGTTGGCGGCAGGCGAACCGGGCGCTGCGATGTCCACCGTGACGACGGCGCCGTCCGCCATGCGGCCCTGCAACCGCAGCACTTCTTCCGCCGAGCGTTCCTCGATCTCGATGCGCCGCCCGTCGTCGAGTGACCAGTCGATGGTCGAGTACGGCAACGCGACATAGAACGGCACGCCGTTGTCGGCGGCGGCGAGCGCCTTCAGGTAGGTGCCGATCTTGTTCGCCACGTCACCGTTGGCCGTGACGCGATCGGTACCGACGATGACGAGATCGACCTCGCCCCGCTGCATCAGATGGCCGCCGGCATTGTCGGCGATGATGGTGTGCGGCACGCCGTGCGCGCCGAGCTCGAAGGCGGTGAGCGCCGCGCCCTGGTTGCGCGGGCGCGTCTCGTCCACCCAGACGTGCACGGGAATGCCGGCATCGTGCGCCATGTAGACCGGTGCCGTCGCCGTGCCCCAGTCGACGCACGCGAGCCAGCCGGCGTTGCAGTGCGTAAGGACATTGACGCGCTCGCCCTCGCGCTTCTGCGCGGCGATGGCGCGGATCAGCGCGAGGCCGTTGATGCCGATGCGCCGGCACGTCTCGACATCCTCGTCCGCGATCGCGGCCGCCTTCGCGTAAGCCGCGCGTACACGATCCTGAACCGGCACGCCGTGCAGTGCCGCGCGCATCTCGTCGAGCGCCCAGCGCAGGTTGACTGCGGTCGGCCGCTGCTTCAGGAGATGCGCACTGGCCCGCTCGATACCAGCATCCGTCGCGTCCTCGCGCATGGCGAGCGCCATGCCGTAGGCCGCCGTCGCGCCGATCAGCGGCGCCCCGCGCACCTGCATGGTGCGGATGGCGCGCGCCGCGTCCTCCGAAGTGGCGAGCGTCGCCATCTCGAGCCGGTGCGGCAGCAGGGTCTGGTCGATGATCTCGACGTCGCCGCCATCCGCCGCGAGACGGATGGTGCGCATCGGCTGGCCGGCGATCCTCATGGCGACGACACGCCTTTGAACAGACGGCCGAACAGGCCGCGATCCGGTACGCTCTCCGCCTCCGCCGCGTCGAAGGGCAGGCGCTCCGGCCTCGCCCGCGAAATGGTGAAGACCGGCAGCGGCGCGGCGAGGCTGCAGGCGCTGGCATTGCGCGGGTCATAGACCTTCAGGAGCGCCGGCGCCGTCTTGTCGTCGACGTAGGCGAAGCCACAATAGTCGGCGCGGTGATGGCGGCGCAGGAACGCGAGGATGTCGTCGAGACGCGCACGCAGCGAGGCCGGAGGTTCGGTCGCGACGGGCAGTTCGCGCGCCGTCTCGTAGATCCACCAGCCCTCGGGTTCGGCGGCGATGCGGTGGAGCACCGCTTCGACATCGTCCCACTGCATCAGACCCGAGAGCCAACCCTCGAAACTCTCGCGATATGTCTTGGCGGGGGCCATGGACCCGAACCTCCATCGAGCGATGCGCGCACGATCGCGGCATCCGGCGCGGTTCATCACGGCGCGCGCTGGTCCCCGTGCGGGTTCGCGTTCGGCCGCTGCCCCGGGGGCCTCACAGCAGCGGCCGATGGAACGGCATCGCAATGGCCAGGGCATCGTCGAGGCCGCAGGCCTTGCAACGGAACGCGTACCACTCGGCGATCGGCCGCGTCGAGCGGTCCACGATCTCGACACCCGGAACGCCGCAATACGGGCAGGCGACCGGTGTCTTGGGCGCCATCCGCCACTGCTTGACGCAGGCGACGGCGTTGGCCGTCACCGCGGCGTCACGGCTCATGCGAACATTCTTGCCGGATTTTTCGTCGTGCGAACCGGTCATCAGTGTCCCTCGAAAGCCATCAGCGCGTGTACCTCGATGCCGAGATCCTGAAGCCGGCGGGTGCCGCCCAGTTCCGGCAGATCGATGATGAAGGTTGCGCCCACCACCTGCCCCTGCGAACGGCGGATCAGCTTCGCCGCCGCCTCCGCCGTGCCACCGGTCGCGATCAGATCGTCGACGATCAGCACGCGCTCACCCGGCGTGCACGCATCCTCGTGCATTTCGATGACGTCGACGCCGTACTCGAGTTGATACGACTCGCCGATCGTCTTCCACGGCAGCTTACCCTTCTTGCGGATCGGGATGAACCCGCACCCCAGGCGATCGGCGATGGCGCCGCCGAGGATGAAGCCGCGTGCCTCGATGCCGGCCACCGCGTCCACCGGCCGCGTGCGATACGGCTCCGCCATCTGCGCCACCGCCGCCTTGAACCCCTGTGCGTCGCCGAGCAGCGTCGTCACGTCGCGAAACATGATGCCGGGCTTGGGATAGTCGGGAATCGTGCGAACGAGGTCCTTCAAACCAGCCAAATGCCCCTCCCGGTCAAATTCACGGCGCAAATTAGCAATATCCGTCCTGCAAGTGTAGGAAACTGGCACGCGTCGCGGCACGATTCGGAAGCGGCCCGAGGTCGCACCGTTTTTCGCCGCGGTTCGGCGCCATTGGCGCCGCAGTTGATCGACAGGATTTTCGTAACCGGGCGGTTGCGACGCGCACCAGTTCTTTGCGCAGACCCAGGTTGCAGAGGCGCACGAAAGCGAGGGTGTCTCCATGAGCTATTCCATGACAGCGGACGGCGGCCCGGACGATCTGCCGCGCACGCTGCGTCGCGAGCGCGATGCGCGCGAGCGGGAAGCCCGCGAGCGGATGGAAGCCGAGCGCGCGCTGGCGGCG
>ERZ1645187.2422-NODE-2422-length-16422-cov-16.327549_pt1 | contig 16422 bp, 16 predicted proteins | sample MGYA00575352_ERZ1645187 | MGnify/ENA primary metagenome ERZ1645187 (study PRJEB40837, sample SAMN11349314) | freshwater sediment metagenome | isolation source: river sediment | host: Sediment | place: India: Wazaribad , New Delhi | collected 2017-02-21 ... | reverse complement strand
CTCTTCAGTCCCGCCTTGAAGCGCTGCCAGTTCTGCACATAGCGGCCCGCGGCGGCGCTGAACCGCGCGACGTCCTCGTCGGTGAATTGCTTCACCACGCGCCCCGGCGATCCGAGCACCATCGAGCGCGGCGGGATGACCTTGCCCTCGGGGATCAGCGTGTTCGCCCCGATCAGGGAACCTTCACCGATCACCGCGCCATTGAGGATGATGGAGCCGATGCCGATCAGGCTGCGCGCGCCGATGCGGCAACCGTGCAGCATGACCATGTGCCCGATCGTGCAGTCGGGCTCGATGTGCATGGGAAAGCCCGGATCGGTGTGCAACACAGAGCCGTCCTGCACGTTCGAGCGCGCGCCGATGCGGATTTCCTCGTTGTCGCCGCGCACGACCGCGCCGAACCAGACGCTGGCGTCCTCTTCCATGACGACATTGCCGAGCACCACGGCGTTGGGCGCCACCCAGAAGCGGCCGCTGGCCGGCGTGCGTACGCCGACTCCGTCGAGACTGTAGGTCGTCATGGAAAGGCTCCGGGGCTGGCTCCGGTCGGCGGCGGAAAGTGCGGGCGGGACGGAGACGACGGCTCAGGCGCCCTCGAGGTCCATCTCCAGGATCGCCATCTGCACCTGATACTCGACCTCGCCGTCTTCCTCGATGCGGTAGAGCGTGGCGACGAAATCGTCGTTGATGAAGATCTCGGCCATGTCCTTCTTGCGCGGCTGCATCCGCACTTCGAGGGTCTGCGCACCGAGTGTCTTGCGCAGATACCCCTGCACGCGGGCGATCTCTTCCTTCGTCACGAGACAGGAACTCCTAAGGCGTTATGGTCGGCCGGCGACATGGCCAGCGGGTGGCAGGCGCCGCGCTGGCCGTGCGCGACCGCTACTTGCGGGCGCCGCAGCCGCAATCCTCCGGGGCAAGCCCCTGATCCATGGTGCGCGACGGCTCCGAGCAGCCCGCCGGGCCTACCACCTTCGCGGGCACTCCGGCAACAGTGGTGTTCACCGGCACGTCGGCCAGCACCACGCTGCCGGCGGCGACCCGCGAGCAGGTGCCGACGCTGATGTTGCCGAGGACACTGGCGCCGGCACCGATCAGCACGTTGTTGCCGATCTTCGGGTGCCGGTCGCCCGTCTCCTTGCCGCTGCCGCCGAGTGTCACGCCGTGCAGGAACGAGCAGTTGTCGCCGATCACCGCCGTCTCACCGACGACGAAGGCCGTCGCGTGATCGAGCATGATGCCCTTGCCGAAGCGCGCGGCCGGATGGATGTCGACGGCGAAGAACTGCGAACCCAGGCTCTGCAGGAAAAACGCGAAGTCCTTGTGCCCGAGCGTCCACAGCTCGTGCGCGAAGCGATGCGTCGAGAGTGCGTGAAAGCCCTTGAAGAACAGCAGCGGCTCCAGATAGCGCTGGCAGGCCGGATCGCGGTCGCGCACGGCGGCGAGATCGGCGCGGAACGCGACGCCGAGTTCGGGGCGCTTGTCCAGCACCTGCATGAAGCGCTGCGAGATCAGGTGCACGTCGACGTCGGCGTTGTCCAGCCGCCGGGCGAGACGATGGCAGACCGCATCCTCGAGCCGGTCATGGCTGAGGATGGTCGCGAAAATGAAGCTGCCGAGCGCCGGTTCCGCCGCCATCGCCGCTTCGGCCTCGGCGCGGATCGCCAGCCAGATCGGGTCGACCACCTCGACGTTGCTGCGGACCGAGGACTTGAGGCCGCCATGCGGCTCGCTCGATTGCCGTGTCACGGACATATGAACCTCCTGCGGCCATCGTGCGTCTGAGCGCCGGCCTTTGCCCCGTGGCCGCCCACGGCGCCAGCAGGGTTTCGATCCGCCCCAATTTAGACGATGACGCCGGGCGAGGCACGCGAAATGGCTGCGCCGCAATATCATCGTTCGACCGAGGTACAGGACGAGATATCGGGGGCGCCGCGGCCGCGCACCAGTGCTGTAGCCTCAACCTTCGGTGAGGACATCGCTTGCAGGCCGGCCACGGCCGGGCCATAGCGGCATGAAAGCTTGCCGGGCCGGAGGGCATGCCTCCTCGCTGCTGCCGCCCTGCGCGCGTTACAACCGACCAGAGATCGACAATGAGCCGTCATCCGACCGTACAGCCCCTCCATCCCGCGCCGGCACCCGGCACTCTGGCGTTGGTCCTGGCGCTGGCGGCTCTGTCACTGGTTGCATCCACGTCCAGAACTCCAGCAATCGCGGCCGGCAGCAACGCACTGCGCGACGCCTGCTTCGCGGACCGCGACCTCGCCGGCAGACCCGACGAGAAATCGCCGCGCAAGGGCGCGCGCGGATTCGACCGGGCCGAACCGGCGCGCACGCTCGCTGCCTTCGCGCCCGTTCCTCCGCATCTGCGCGGCGCCATCCGTCGCGTGCGCCTGCCCGCCGGCGAGAAGCTCGTTGCGCTGACGCTCGATCTCTGCGAGCAGCCGGGCGAGATCGCCGGCTACGACGGTGCCATTTTCGATTACCTGCGCCGCGAGGGCGTCAAGGCGACGCTGTTCGTCGGCGGCAAGTGGCTGCGCTCGCACGAGACGCGCACCCGCCAGTTGATGTCTGATCCGTTATTCGAGATCGCCAATCATTCCGCCGCGCATCGCAACCTGCGCCTGCTCTCGGGCACGCGTCTCGGCGATGAGATCGAAGCGCCGCAGCGTGCTTATGAAGCGGTGCGGGAGGGCTTCGCGCGCGAGCAATGCGTCGCGGCGGCCGGCGAAGCGGCATGGCGCGGCGTGCCGAAGCGCATGAGTCTGTTCCGTTTCCCTTACGGCGCCTGCAACGCCGCCTCCCTCGACGCCGTCAACGACGCCGGACTGCTCGCGATCCAGTGGGACGTATCGCTCGGCGATCCGTGGCCCGGCCAGTCCGCGGCGGCGATCGCGCGCGAGATGCTGTCCAAGACCAAGCCCGGCTCGATCCTGATCGGCCACGCCAACGGTCGCGGCTTCCACACCGCCGAGGCGCTGCCGATGGTCATTCCGAAGCTGAAGGCACAAGGCTACCGGTTCGTCACGGTCAGCGAGTTGCTGGCGGCCGGCACGCCCGAGGTCGTGCCCACCTGCTACAATCTGAAGCCGGGCGACACCGATCGCTACGACAACCTCGTCACCGCACTGGCGCGCAATGCCAAACCTCGCGCCACCGGCACGGGCGTCGCCACGCCTCCGGCAGCGAAGGCGGGCGGCGGCTGGACGCCGACGGTCAAGCGTTGACAGGTCTCGCATGATCCCGCCGCTGCCGACATCCGATGCGCTGCGCGAGGTCGCACTGCTGCCGCTCGCCGACGACGCCACCGCACGCATCGCCGAAATCGTCGCGCCGCTCGATGCCGCCACCAGTTCGGCGCTCGCAGGCCAACTCGCTGCGATCGATCCGTGGCGCCGCTACGGCTTCTCCGTCGAACGATTGCAGCGCTTCCTGAGTGAGCCGGTCGCGTGCGCGCCCCGCTATCTCGCTGCCATTGGCAACGACCTTGCCGGCGTGGTCGTGCTGAAACCCGGCTGGATGTTCGGCACCTATCTGAACCTGCTCGCGGTCTTGCCAACCGCGCAGGGGCGCGGGCTCGGCGGCGCCATCCTCGACTGGATGCAGCGCGAGGGCGAGGCGCGCGGCGAGCGCAACCAGTTCGTCGCCACCAGCGCCTTCAACGCAGGCGCGCTTCGCTTCTACGAGCGCCACGGCTTCGAGCGAGTCGCCGACCTGCCCGGTCTCATCAACGACACCGAGACCGAGATCCTGCTGCGCCGACGTCTCGGCGGAGGATAGGTCCACTCGCTTCGCGAGCAGGGCTGCCGCCCTGCACCTGCCCGGGGGAAGTATCCCCCGATCCCCCCCTTTTTCGACGCCATTGCGCAGGGCTGAACCCGATCGCGTAACGCGACGCATCACACCTCGAGCACGATCCGCCCGCGCACCTTGCCGGCGATGATCTCGGGCGCCAGCGTCTGCACCTCGGCCAGCGGCTTCGTCACCGTCAGGCTGGCGAGCTTCGCCTTGTCGAGATCGCGCGCGAGGCGGTTCCAGGCCGTCACGCGGCTCGCCATAGGCGCCATGACGCTATCGATGCCGCAGAGGGTCACGCCGCGCAGGATGAACGGCGCCACCGACGTATTGAGGTCCATGCCCTGCGCGAGGCCGCACGCCGCGACCGTGCCGTGCAGCTTGGTCTGCGCGATCGCGTTGGCGAGCGTGTTCGATCCGGCGACATCGACGACACCGGCCCAGCGCTCCTTGCCGAGCGGGCGCGGCGTGCCGGATAATTCGTCGCGCGCGATGATCTCTCTGGCGCCGAGGCTTTCGAGGAATGGCTTCTCCTCGGGCCGTCCGGTCGAGGCGATCACGTGATGGCCGAGCTTCGCCAGCACCGAGACCGCGATCGAGCCGACACCACCGGCCGCACCGGTCACAAGCACGGGGCCCGCTTCAGGCGTGACGCCATGCGCTTCGAGCGCGAGGATGCACAGCATCGCGGTGTATCCCGCCGTGCCGACCGCCATCGCCTCGGCGTTGGAGAACGCCGCGGGCAGCTTCACCAGCCAGTCGCCCTTGACGCGCGCCCGCTCGGCATAGCCGCCGTGATGCGTCTCGCCGAGGCCCCAGCCGTTGAGCACGACGCGGTCACCCCTGGCGAAGCCCGCGTGGCTCGACTCGAGCACTTCGCCGGCGAAGTCGATGCCGGGGATCAGCGGCCATTTGCGGATGATCGGCGCCTTGCCGGTCAGCGCCAGGCCATCCTTATAGTTGATGGTCGAGTGGGTGACGCGCACGAGCACGTCTCCGTCCATCAGATCGGCCTCCGCCATCTCGGTCCACCCGATCGACGAGCCTTGTTCGGATTTGGTGGCGAGTAGCGCTCTGAAACGGCTCATGCGGGGACTCCGTGAAAGGGATGGAACGCAGTTGGCGGCGGCGCTCACACTAGAGAGGTAACCGGCGCTACGGAACCATCAACGCACCCGCCGCCCACCCCGGTCGCTCGCCCGCACATTCCCCTCGAAACGGCACAGATGCACATCTCCGCACAAGCGAATCGTGCTGCGCTGCGAAGCACCACTTGTAGGACCGAGGTTGCACTGCAAACCCAAATAGTTGTTGTCCACAGTTCAACCAGACTTGCGGACCTGCCTGGAGGCTGACTGACAAACCCCATTGCCTACTGTTCACATTGGAATATATACTCGTAACAATCAATTTTACTCAGTTAATAGTCCAACAAGCACGAATAAAGCTCCAAACAGTACTGTTGTATAAAAGCCGAGTCCCGCTGTTGCACTTTCGCGTTACAACCCCCATGGGGCACTATTATTGCACTGCAAAATCTTTTTTCCTTGGCTTTCGACCTTGGTCGCACCTAACATCATCCCATCGCCGCTCCCCCCGGGCAGCGATCGCAACCGGAGAGCGTATTCGCCGGGCCTGCCGCAACGAACGGCCGGAAAAGACAACCGGAGGCAACGATGGAACTCATGACCCGACTGAATCTCGTCGCTGCGATGATGTCTTTCGCATTCGTGGCAGCGATCGTCATGGGGATGGTCTGACCTCTCGCGTCTCGCTGGCGGGCTTCACCCCCGTCCCGCCGCACAGACGCCTGAAGCCATCCACAAGCGAGCGTCGAACAGAGCAACGCTCGAGAAAAGACGGGCAGGCAGGCCGAAGGGTCCCCCCGCAAAAACAGGCAAATGGTTCCCGGCAATGGGCCGTGGAGCCGAAACGGATCGAGGCGCAGCCCGCGGGTTGCGCCTCTTTTGCTGTCCGCCCCCTGTTGGCTACGGGGGCGCACGCGATTGGCTCATGACCAGGCTCGAAGCGTCAGCCGCCCTTGCCGAGCGCGGCGCGCGCCGCCTTCGCCAGCACCAGCAGCCACGGCGCTGCGTGCATGAGCAGATCGAAGATGTCGATCGGCCTCACCAGCGTGCCGCGCGCCAGCATTTTCAGCTTCTCCCATATGTGTGGCTCGGGAAAGAACGGCGCCAGCCCGAGCGTCAGGGCGGCGATGATGGCGAGATGCCAAGGGATCTTGTCGAGGAAGTCCATGCTGTCTCCTGGCCAAACCGCGCGCGGCTGGCTGCTTCGGTCAACGCCGCACCATGTAGCCGATGATGGCGCCGACGAGCGGTAGATAGAGCGGCGGGAACTTGAAGGGAATTGCGGCAAGAAGCTGCGGCACGAACAGCAGTGCCGCGCCGATGATGGCGCCGAGCAGAGCACTCGCCAGCGCCGCCGTCGACGGCATGCGCACATCCTTCAGCGCGAACGACCCGAGCACGCCGACCACCCAGACGATGACGGCGAAGATGGCCGCATGCACGAAGGTGCGCGGATCGCCTTGCACCGGAATGTAACGCAGCACCGCCGGCGCTCCGAAGAACGCCGCAACGAACTGCAGCACGACAAGCAACAGGTAGCCGATCATGTATCCCTCCCCCGATCTGCTCCTTGTCGATAGCCGACACGCGATCGCCTGTCACGGTGCGTTGCGTCTCCGCGCAGGCGAGGCAGAACAGACCGCGACGCCGTCGGTCCGCCCCTCCTGCGGAAGGACGCGCTCAGCCCTCGTCGATGACATCGCAATGGACATGAAAGCTTTCGAGCGTGCCCGGCCCGAAGTTGGTGACCATGGCAACGTCGGCAGCGTCGCGGCCGCGCGCGATCAACACGCGGCCGATGCGCGGCACCAGGTTGCGCGGATCGAACACGTACCATTGCCCGCCGAGATAGGCCTCGAACCAGGCGGCGAAGTCGCCCGGTGGATACGGCGGCGGCTGGCCTGCATCGCCGAGGTAGCCGGTGCAGTAGCGCGCCGGAATGTTCAGGGCGCGGCAGAAGGCGACCGCGAGATGCGCATAATCGCGGCAGACGCCGACGCGCTCGCGCCAGGCATCGGAGGCGGACCGCGTCGGGCGGGCATCGGCGTAGCTGAAGGTGATGTGATGGTGCACGTGATTGCAGATCGCCTGCACGCGGGGCCATCCGGGTGGTGTCGCACCGAACAGGCTCCACGCCAGATCGAGCAGGTTGTCGCTGTCGCAAAACCGGCTCGGCAGCAGGAACACGATCGCCTCGTCGGGCAACTGCTCGACGGGAATTTGCAGCGCATGCGGCACTACCGGATCGGTGAGCCCGCTGTCGGCGACGATCGTATCGGCCGAGATGCGCAGCTTGCCCGCCGGCGCGACGATGCGGCAGCACCAGTTGCCAAAGCCATCCCTATAACCCGACATCGGCAGCGACGGCTCGAGCTTGATGTGGTCCGGCGCCTCGAGGTCCGAGACGCGCGTGTAGTGCACGTTGAGCATGAGGATCGCGGGGGTCGGCTGCGGAAATGCGTATCGCAACTCGTAGCCGACGCGCTGTCTCATCGTAACGGACCCTTCGCACATGCCGCCACCGCATCACAACGGCGGCGACCATCGCCCGCCGGACCATAGCAGCCCGCGAGCCGTATCACGCGAAATCCCCCGCCCTGCCGGTGATCTTCAGCGCGAAGGCGTATTCGGTCGCCGTTTCCTTCAAGGCCTCGAAACGGCCCGAGGCGCCGCCGTGGCCGGCGTCCATGTTGGTCTTGAGCAGGATCATGTTGCCGCTGGTGTTGAGCTCCCGCAGCCGCGCCACCCACTTGGCCGGCTCCCAGTAGGTCACGCGCGGATCGGTGAGGCCGGCGAGCGCGAAGATGTGCGGATAAGCCTGCGCCCGCACGTTGTCGTAGGGGCTGTAGGCGCGAATGGTGGCGAAGTCTTCCGCGCTCTCGAGCGGATTGCCCCACTCGGGCCACTCCGGCGGCGTCAGCGGCAGGTCTTTGTCGAGCATGGTGTTCAACACGTCGACGAACGGCACGTTGGCGATCAGGCCGAGGAACAGGTCCGGCGCCATGTTGGCGACCGCGCCCATCAGCATGCCGCCCGCCGAGCCGCCGTGTCCGACGATACGGCCGCGCCGGGTGAAGCCTTCCGACTCGAGGTGCTCACCTGCGGCGATGAAATCCGAGAACGTGTTCGGCTTCTTCGCGCGCTTGCCCTCGGTGTACCAGCGATAGCCCTTCTCCTTGCCGCCGCGGATGTGGGCGATGGCATAGACGAAGCCGCGATCGACGAGGCTCAGGCGCGTGGTCGAGAACGCCGCCGGAATGGCGATGCCGTAGGCGCCGTAGCCGTAGAGCAGCAAGGGTGCCGAACCGTCGAGCGGCGTGTCCTTGCGGTAGAGGATCGACACCGGCACCGTCTCGCCGTCGGGCGCGGGCGCCATCAGACGGCGCGTGACGTAGGCGTGCGGATCGTGCCCGCTCGGCACCTCCTGGCGCTTGCGCAGCACACGCGCGCGTGTCGCCATGTCGTAGTCCCAGGTCTCGCTCGGCGTCGTCATCGACGAGTAGGTGAAGCGGATCTGCGTCGTGTCGAATTCGTAGCCGGTCGAGAGCCCGAGCGAATAGGCTTCCTCGTCGAAGGCGATCTGATGCTCGGCGCCGCTCGCGTGTTCGCGCACGATGATGCGCGGCAGGCCGTTCTCGCGCTCGAGTCGCGCGAGGTGGCCTGACAGCACACCCATCGACAGGATCAGACAGCCGGGTTTGTGAGGTACGATCTCGCGCCAGTTGTCGCGTTCGGGCGCGGCAATCGACGCGGCGCAGATGCGGAAGTCCTCGGCGCCACCCGAGTTGGTGAGGAACAGGAACTGGTCGCCGAGGTGTTCGAGTTCGCACTCGTGGCCGTACTCGCGCGGCACGACGAGGCGCGGCGCGCTCTCCGGCTGGCTCGCGTCGACGACGTGTATCTCGCTGGTGTCGTGGCGATGCGTGTCGATGACGACGAACGCATGCGACTGCGTCGTGCCGACGCCGACGAAGAAGCCGGGGTCCAGCTCCTCGTAGACCAGCACGTCGTCGCTCGCCGGCGTGCCGAGACGGTGGCGATAGACCCAGCGCGGGCGGTGATTGTCGTCGAGGCGCACGTAGAACAGCGTTTGCCCGTCGCGCGACCAGGCAGAGCCGCCGGCATCGGTGATGCGGTCGGCGAGGTCGTAGCCGGTCCACGTGTCGCGCAGGCGGATGGTGTAGAACTCGGAGCCGGCGTCGTCGACCGAGTAGGCGACGAGGCGGTGGTCGGGGCTGTGACTGACCCCGCCGAGCTGCCAGTAGGCCTTGCCCGCGGCTTCGGCGTTGCCGTCGATCAGTACCTGCTCGCCCGTCTCCGCTCCGCGCGGACGCCGGCACATCAGCGGGTACTGCCCGCCGGTCACGTAGCGCGAATAGTAGTCCCAGGCGCCGTCGGGCGTCGGCACCGAGGCGTCGTCCTCCTTGATGCGCGCCTTCATCTCGGCAAACAGCCGCGCCTGCAGCGCCTCGGTGTCGGCGAGGGCGGCGGCCGTATAGGCGTTCTCGGCGTCGAGGTGGGCGCGGATCTCGGGCTCCAGCGCCGCCGGATCGCGCATCACCGTCTGCCAGCGCTCCGAGCGCAGCCACGCGTAAGGGTCGTCGATGGTGATGCCGTGGTGGCTGATCTGACGGGGCTGCTTTGGTGCGTGCGGCGCGGCGGGCGCGGACGCGGCGAACGGCGTGGCCATCGGAACGGTCATGGAACCTCGGGAGCGTTGGGCGAACGAGCAAGCGGGGCCGCATTCGTCTACGACCCAAGCCGCTCTACCGGTTCGGCCACGACACGACAACCGCGCTCCGATCGGGACCGGCCCGCTCAAGCAAGATGACCGTCGTGCGTTGCCGGATGTTGGCAGTCGACCAATATAAATTAGGGATGTGAAGTCGTTTCAGCCAAGTTCCATTGACAATGCAGTCGTCTTGGCGTCAGTGATTGCATCAGGGAAGACTAATAGGTCTCTACAGCAGGTGAAAGCCGCCGCCTCTTCTGCAACCGACTTCACCCGTCGGAATTCGAGGGGCGATGGCCGGCGGTCCTGCGCGCCGGCAATCGCCGTGGCGCCGGCCCGGGAAGGAGCATGTCATGGATGACAACGAGACCAGCGGGCTCGTCGAGTTGACCGCCAAGATCGTGTCCGCATACGTGAGCAACAATTCGCTCGGCGCGGGCGAACTGCCGCAGCTGATCAACGAGACGCATGCGGCGCTTCTGCGCGCCACCGGGCGTCCGGCGGAGCCGGAGCGCGAGGAATTGCGGCCGCGCGTATCGGTGAAGAAGTCGGTCATGCCCGACCACATCATCTGCCTCGAGGACGGCAAGAAATTCAAATCGCTGAAGCGCCACCTGCGCACGCACTACAACATGTCGCCGGAGGAATACCGCGAGAAGTGGGGCCTGCCGCCCGACTATCCCATGGTGGCGCCGAACTATGCCCGCCAGCGCTCCGACCTCGCCAAGAAGATGGGCCTCGGCACCCGCCGCCCCGGCGAGGACGAGTAACCGCGTCGGCTCATGACTGTTTCGCCGCTCCGGTTTCTGCGGCAATCCACGCCAGGAACTCCGCCGAACCGCCCGCCACCGGCAGTACCAGCAATGCCGGATTGTCGTACGGGTGGCGGCTTTTCACGAACGCGATCACCTCGTCCGCCCGTGCTGTCGTGGTCTTCAGCAGCGCCGCGACCTCGGCGTCTTCGTGCAGCTCGCCCGTCCAGTTGTAGATCGACGTCATGGCGCCGAGCACGTTGACGCACGCCACCAGCCCGCCCGCGACGAGATCGCGCGCGATTGTGCGCGCCGTCACCTCGTCGGGGAATGTAGAATAGATGAGCACCGGCTTGCTGTTCGTCTCCACCTGAGCGAGCCTCCCCGTCGTCGTCGCCTGCCGCATCCGAGCCCGTCCATGCCCCTGCCGAACAAGACGTTCGAAAAGATCGCGTTCGTCGCCAGCGACGTGCAGGAGGCCCAGACGGCCCTGCAACGCCTCTCGCATCGCTATGGCAACGTCAAGTCCAGCGACGCCGAGGCGATCGTCGCGCTCGGCGGTGACGGGCTGATGCTGCAGACGCTGCACCGGCACATGAACGATGCCATCCCGATCTACGGCATGAACCGCGGCTCGGTCGGCTTCCTCATGAACGAATACCGCGAGGAAGACCTGCGCGAGCGGCTGATGGCGGCGGAGATCAGCCGCATCCATCCGCTGTCGATGATCGCCACCGACAAGCACGGCAAAAAGCACAAGGGTCTCGGCATCAACGAGGTGTCAGTGTTTCGCGAGCGCTTCCAGGCGGCCAAGCTCGAGATCGCGGTCGACGGCAACGTGCGCCTTTCCGAGCTGATCTGCGACGGGGTGCTGGTGGCGACGCCCGCTGGCTCGACCGCGTATAACCTGTCGGCGGGCGGGCCGATCCTGCCGATCTCCTCGCCCTTGCTGGCGTTGACGCCCATCAGCCCGTTCCGGCCGCGACGCTGGCGCGGCGCGCTGCTCAACAATTCCGCGCGCATCTCCATCAAGGTCAACGAGCCGGCCAAGCGTCCGGTGAGCGCCGTCGCCGACCATTTCGAAATCCGCGACGTGATCCATGTCGAGATCGAGCAGGCGCACGCCATCGAACTGTTCATGATGTTCGACGCCGGCCACGACCTCGACGAGCGCATCATCACCGAACAGTTCCGCTTTTGATGGCGCCGCCGATTCACGTTCGCGCTGATAGGAGCGCGAACGATCGGGGCGCGGCGCTCCGATCGCCCGAGCGTGGCGAGGGCGTCAATCGGCAGCGCAGACCTGATGGCGCCGCCGATCAGCGGTGCGCACGGACCTCGGTCGTCCAGCCGAGCACGCGCGTCGCCGGGACGTGCGCCGAGCGCGTACCCTTGAGCGCACGCGACAGGTTCGCGTCCAGCGCGGTTGCGACTTCGGCCAGCGTCAGCGCGCGATCGTCGGCGAACAGCAGCCCCGGCACCGTCTCGGCAAGCTCCGGCATCGCCGTCGCGGCAATGGCGCGCGCATCGCGGCCGATCTGCTGGCGGAACTGGGCGGCGACACGCGGCCCCGCGAGATGAGCGAGATAGAGGTCGCTCGCGGCGGGCGCGCGGCCGAGGGCGTCCTTCAGCGCGGCGGCATTGGCGCGCGCGAACGCTTCGGCGACATGGCGGGCGATCACCGCGTCGGATCGCAGCGCCTCGATCTCGCGCCGCTCGCGCTCGACCGGTACGTAGACTTCGCCGGAGCTGGTGCGGAAAATTCGGCCGGCGTAGCGGGCGAAGCGTTTGTCGGCGCGCATCTGACCCAAGGCATCGAGCCAGCTCGACCGCGAGAAGGCGAGCGGATTGGCCGGTGCGGCGCGCGTCGCCACGACCGTCATGTCACCGGGCTCGCGCGCCTCGCCGGCCGGCTGGCCGAGCGCCAACATCAGCACGAGCGCAAGCTGCATCGGAATATCGAGAACCGCACTCACGACCACGATCCCGCAACGACACCATCCTCGTTCCGAGCCTAAGTCTTCCGGGTTGATGCGCCGTTAATCCGTGTGCCGTTTTTGATGGCGCGTTCTTGATGGCGCCGCCGATTCACGCCGCGCGTGAAGGACGCGCGGCGATCGGGGCGCGCTACTCCCTACTCCCTACTCCCTATTCCCTATTCCCTATTCCCTATTCCCTAAATCCTACTCCCACCTCGTCACGATCTTTGAGAGTTCCGGGCGCGGGCGATCATCGGGGCGCACGCTCGGCGTACCGATGTAGATGAAGCCTGCCACACGCTCGTGCTCGGCGAGGCCCAGCGCCGCCTTCACGCGCGGGCTGTAGGCGATCCACTCGGTGATCCAGCTGACGCCGTAGCCCATGGCATTGGCCGCGATCGAGAGGTTCATGGCGGCGGCGCCCGCCGACAGGATCTGCTCCCACTCCGGCGCGAATCCCTTCGGGTTGGCGGACGAGATCACCGCGACGACCAGCGGCGAGCGCAGGAAGCGCTTGCGCTCGCCGTCGAGCCGCAGCTCCGAAGGCTCCATCTTGTCCTCGGCCTTGCAGGCCTCCGCGATCACCTCGCCGAAGCGCCGGCGGGCATCACCCTCGAAAACGATGAAGCGCCACGGCTCCAGCTTCTTGTGGTCGGGCACACGCGACGCAATGGTCAGCAACTCGTCGAGTTCGGCAGGCGACGGGCCGGGCTCCACCAGCATGTCGGGCTTGACCGAGCGGCGCTTCTTCAGGAGGTCGAGAACAGCCTTGCCGGCGGCCTTGTCCATGGGCGTGCCTCATCGTCTGGTTGGGAATCGCGCTTCTCGCTATAGCATGGGGGATGCCGTGACAATCGCGCCGCCGCCGGGCGGAGTGGCCGTGTCGCTGGAGAGGCTTCGATCATGCGCATGCCGAACCCGTTGCTTGCTGTCGCCGCCGTGGCCGCGTGCGTTGCGCTGGCGGTCTCACCGGCCATCGCGCAGGCGCCGGCGGCCACGGCGCAGGTCGTTTTCGTCGTCGATGGATCGGGCTCGATGTGGGGCGGGCTCGGCGGCGATGGAGTGGCCAAGATCGCCGGCGTGCGCCGCGTGCTCGAAGCGAACCTGCCGCAACTCGCTTCGAACCCGGTCGGCCTCGTCACCTTCGGCCCGGGTTGCCGCAGCAGCGAACTGGCGGCCCCGCCTGCGACGGGCACGGCCGAAACCGTGCTCACGGCGTTGGCGCGTTTCAACCCGCGTGGCAAGGGGCCGGTCGTCGCCGGTCTCGAAGCCGCAGCGCAAACCTTCACGGCCGGCACGGGCGGCCACATCGTCCTGTTCCACGACGGCGTCGACAACTGCGGACAGAACGCCTGTGCGGCGGCGGACGCGCTGCGCAAGTCGCATCCTGGAGTCGCCGTGCACACCGTCTCGCTCGGTCTCGAGAAGGCCGAGCTGCAGGGCATGAGCTGCGTCGCGAAATCGACCGGCGGACGCTCCTTCGCCATCGCCGATCAGGCCGCGCTGGATATGGCGATGGCCAGCCTCGCCAACCTCGTCGCGCCAATGGGCGCCGGCCCCATGGCGGCCCCCGCATCGCCCCCGCAGTCGCCCGCGGCAGCACCCGCCGCCCCGAAGGGACCGCCGCGCCTCGTCGCCACCGCAACACTCGCCGCGGGCAAGCCGCCCGTATCGTCGCCCCTCGTCTGGCGCGTGCTCGACCCCGCCAACGGCAGCGTACTCGCCGAAGCAGTGGCGCCCTCACTCGCCGCCCCCCTGCGCCCCGGCAAGGCGCGTATCGAGGTGTTGGCCGGCAAGCATGGCGTCACCCGCGAGGTCGACGTTGCCGAGACCGGCGACACGCTGGCGGAAATCACGCTCGATGCGGGGCTGGTGCGCATCGAGACGGGCGCGCGCAAGCTCGCCAACGAGGCCGAAGAACCGCTCATCCGCCTCGACCGGCTGGCCGACATCGCGGCGGCCGGCGCGGCGGAAGCCAGCAGCCCGACGTCAGCGGGCGGCGCTGTACCAGCCCCGCGCGGCAAAGTGTCGACGCCCCTGTGGATCGCACGCGGCACCGCGGCGGAGGCGATCCTGCCGCCGGGCTCCTATCGCGCGGTGGCGGAGTTCGGTTTGGCGCAGGCCCGCGCCAACATCGACGTGACCGCCGGCAGCGAGGCCAGCGTACAACTCGCGCTGGAAGCGGGACGGCTTGAGCTGACCACGACCGGCAAGGCGGCGGGCGCGGCATCCTACACCATCACCGTCGACGATCCCTCGCTCCCCGGCGGCCAGCGCGTGATCGCCCGCTCCGCACATCCGGCCGCCTCGTTCATCCTGAGCACCGGCAGCTATGCGGTGACGGCCACCATCGACCGCAGCGAGACACGCCGCGTCGTCGCCGTGCGCCAGGGCGAGGTGACGCGCGAAGCGTTCGGTGACGACGTCGGGCAGCTGACGCTTGCCGCAACCCAAAACGGCAAGCCCACCGACCGCCTGTCGATCGTCGTCACGCCGCTGGCAACACCGGGCGACGCCGGCATTGCTGCGATCTCCGGTCGCCCGCTGGCCCTGCCGGCAGGTCGTCATCGGGTGACGCTGCGTCAGCACGCTGGCGGCCCATCGCTCAGCCGCGAGGTCGTGATCACCGCGGGCCAGGAGCAGCGCCTCGCCCTCGATCTCGCCAGCGCCGAGTTGAGCGTCAACGCGCGGGCGGGAAACGGGCACGGCGGCGCCTGCGCGTTGCGGAGCGACGACGGCACGACCGTATGGCGCAGCGTCGAACTGGATGGTCGCGCCCTGCTCTCTCCCGGCCGCTACGCGCTGTCATGCACGTCCGGCAGCGGAAGCCGCGAGAAGTCCGTAACCCTGACGGCGGGCGCCCGCGTCGCCGTCGATGCGTTTGCGCCGTGATCGCGGGGATCGTCCCGCCCCCGTGTCGCCTCATGCGCGTCGCGCAGTGGTGGCGCAGCGCCGGCGGACGCGGACACGCTATCGTCACAGTTGCGGGCTTCGAGTGGCCCTGAACATGGATATTCGCCTTGGTGCGGCAACCGCCGTGCAGGAGCCCCGTTCGATGCGCCAGCGACCGCACCGCCTGATCGATCTCATCGCCTGCGCTCTTGCGGGACTCGGTGCCGCGTCGGCATGCGCGACCCTGGCGCACGCGCAACAGCCCCCTCCGGCCATCGCGCCGGGCTGGAGCATCGACCTCAACGCCGTCGCACCTCCGGTCGCGTCACCGCAATCCGGCGACGCCATGGCCGCCCCCGGCGCGCACAGCACGACCGTGGTCAAGCAGAAGCCGAAGGACGCCGCACCCGTGGCCGACGGCAGCTCGCAGGTCCGTCTCGTCGCGCTGCTGACCGCGGACGGCCAACGCATCGACAACGATCTCGTCTGGCGGATTTACGAGGAGACCCAGAAGCCGGGATCCGCCGGCAAGCTGGTGGCGACGCATCGCGAGGCTTCTCCGGTGCTGCGCCTGGCGCCCGGCAGCTACATCGTCAACGCCGCTTTCGGGCGGGCGCACATCACGCGCAAGATCACCGTCGGCAGCGGCGTCGAGACGAGCGAGCCGTTCGTGCTCAACGCCGGCGGATTGCGCGTGCAGGTGGCCGCCGATCCTGCCGCCAAGCTCGACGTCTCCAAGGCCGTCTACGACGTGCAGACCGACGAGCGCGACCAATCCGGCAATCGCGCGCTGGTGCTGAGCAAGGTCAAGCCCGGCATCGTGCTGCGCCTCAACTCCGGCATCTATCACGTCGTCTCGACCTACGGCGATGCCAATGCGGTGGTCGAATCCGACGTGACGGTGGAGGCCGGCAAGCTCACCGAGATGACCATCACGCACAAGCCGGCCCGCGTGACGCTGAAGCTCGTGCAGCGGCAGGGCGGCGAGGCGCTGCCGGATACCGAATGGACGCTGCTGACGCAGGACGGACGCACGGTGAAGGAGAGCGTCGGCGCGCTGCCGACGCATTTCGTCGCCGCCGGCAGCTATATGGCCGTCGCCAAATCGCAAGGCAGCGTCTTCAAACGCGAGTTCGCCGTGAAGGAGAACGAGGTCGCGCAGATCGAACTGTTGCGCGACTAGA
>ERZ1645187.2421-NODE-2421-length-16438-cov-84.058414_pt1 | contig 16438 bp, 11 predicted proteins | sample MGYA00575352_ERZ1645187 | MGnify/ENA primary metagenome ERZ1645187 (study PRJEB40837, sample SAMN11349314) | freshwater sediment metagenome | isolation source: river sediment | host: Sediment | place: India: Wazaribad , New Delhi | collected 2017-02-21 ... | reverse complement strand
CACAACACCAACGTCGGCGACGAGGGCGGCTTCGCGCCGAACCTGAAGTCGGCGGAAGCGGCGCTCGACTTCGTCATGGCCTCGATCGAGAAGGCCGGCTACACGCCGGGCAAGGACGTGTTCCTGGCGCTCGACTGCGCCTCGACCGAGTTCTTCAAGGACGGCGCCTACGTCTACGAGGGCGAGCGCAAGACCCGCGACCCCAAGGCCCAGGCCAAGTATCTGGCGAAGCTCGCCGGCGCCTATCCGATCATCTCGATCGAGGACGGCATGGCCGAGGACGACTGGGAGGGCTGGAAGCTCGTCACCGATCTGATCGGTGCCAAGTGCCAGCTGGTCGGCGACGATCTCTTCGTCACCAACACCGCCCGCCTCTCCGACGGCATCAAGAAGGGCACGGCCAACTCGATCCTGGTCAAGGTCAACCAGATCGGCTCGCTGACCGAGACGCTCGAGGCGGTCGAGATGGCCCACAAGGCGCGCTACACCGCGGTGATGTCGCATCGCTCGGGCGAGACCGAGGATTCGACCATCGCCGACCTCGCGGTCGCCACCAACTGCGGTCAGATCAAGACCGGCTCGCTCGCCCGTTCCGACCGGCTCGCCAAGTACAACCAGCTGCTCCGCATCGAGGAACAGCTCGGTGACGCGGCGCGTTACGCCGGCCTCGGCATCCTCAAATGAGAACCGTGGCGCGACACGGTCCAGGCCGTGTCGCATCCGTTCTATCCCGATGGGAGACCCAGAAATGAAAGTTCAATCCACCCGCCACGGTGCCGAAGCTTCCAAGACGATCCGGCACGAGGACCCGATCGATCTCCACTATGGACCGATCGGCATCGCCGCGGTTCGCGCCGCCGCCGATCAACTCGCGCGAGCGCGCACCCGCTGACGTCCCGATCGATACCGCCGTGAGTGCCGTCCCCGGCTCCGGCCGGGGCGACCGCGCTCGGGCGGGCCTTCGGCACTCGAACTGCGGAGCACCGGTGCGGTCGATCGTGCGACCGGAGCTCACGACCCCGTCGGTACGGTCCGTGCCGCGACGATGCTCCGTCGGCCCGTTGGCCCGTTGGCCCGTTGGCCCGTCGGCGCGGCCGATCGCCGGATCGGTCGGGATCGCGCCGGCGGCCGGGGAGCGAGCGATCGGCAGCGGCAAGCTTCCTTCGGCCGGGGTCGTGACCGGGTCGGGCGAAACGGACGTCGGTGAACGACCGGCGTCTCGCATATGAAGTGGCCGGGACGCGTACGGCCTACCGTGGACCGCCACCGGACCGGACCTCGCACCGCGGAGGCGCGGGATGAAGCGCCACACATGACCGTCCGATGAAATTCGGAAGAGTCCGAGTTCCATCGTCGTCACGGGCCGACCGGCCGACGCCATTCGGGCTCGCCTCCGCCGATGACGTTTCGCTGAGGTCGAAACGCCATCGGCTCGGTATCGAGGTGTCGGTCGGACCTCGGAGGCGGCTGATCCCCGGTGAGGTGCGCCGCAGGTTCCGGGGCGCCGTCCACCGGCACGGCGCTTCAAGCAGGTCGTTCGACGGACACCGGTCCGGAACTCTTCGTGCGGGTCACCGCGCCCTCATCACGGTCTCGTGATCGTCGACCCGCAGGATGGCTTTGATATCGACTGAATTTCGATATATCGAATATACATCGAAATCAGATGAAGGCCCAGACGGCCCCCTCCGAACACCGCGGTTCGCCTCCCAGGCGGGCTCATCTCGGAGGGTCGCGCCGAACCAGCCATCATCGAGGCCAAGCCGAACGGTCGGGCCACGAAAGGAGAAATCACCCATGTTCGATCGAAACGAGAGCGGTCGCGAATGGCGCTTCGGAGGTCGTCACAGGCATATGCGGGACGCTGATCCGTGGAACGTGAGCGGCGGCCGAGGGCGCAGAGGCGCTGGTCCCGGCGGTCGGATGGGCCGCCTCTTCGCCCACGGCGACCTGCATCTCGTCGTTCTCCACCTCGTCGCGGAGAAGCCACGTCACGGTTACGAGCTGATCAAGTCGATCGAGACGGCGGCGGGTGGGGCCTACAGCCCGAGCCCGGGAACGATCTATCCGGCGCTCGCCCTGCTCGAGGAGCAGGGCTGGATCGAAGTGGTCGACACGGAGGGCGCCAAGAAGCTCTACGGCGCCACCGAAGCCGGGCGTGCCCACCTCGACGCCCATCGGCAGGAGGTCGAGGTCATGTTCTCCCGTATGACGTCGGCCGGCGCGTCCCGGGCCGACGTTCCGACGCCGATCCTGCGCGCCATGGAGAACGTCAAACTCGCGCTGCGCCTGAAGGTCGCGCGAGGCCCGATCTCCGAGGAAGACGCCCGGACGCTCGCCGAGATCCTGGACCGCGCGGTCGCCGACATCGAGAGGATCTGACCGATGCGGACAGGGACGGGCGAGAGGATCGAACACCTGCCCACGTCCGGGCGAACGGGCGTTCGAGAACCGGAGCCGACGTCGCCGGACACCGACGACACACGTGCCGAACCGCCCCGAGAGGCGAAACGAGAAGCCGATCGGACCATGATCGACCGGAGTGCCAAACCCCATCGTATCGAGCGCTTCCGCCGAGAACCGAAGCGGCGCTCCCTCGTCGTCGACCGCATCGAGGACCTCGGCCCGCGAATGCGTCGGATCGCGTTCGTCTCGCCGGACCTCGCGGATTTCGACAGCCGTGCGCCGGACGATCACATCAAGGTCTTCGTCGCCGACCCCTCGGCGGAGGGGAAGATCGTAATGCGCGACTACACGCCACGGCTCTTCGATCGCGCCGCCCGACGGCTCACCATCGACTTCACTCTCCACGACGACGGAGCGGTGACGGCGTGGGCGCGTACCGCGACGGTGGGTGCGCGCCTCGACATCGGCGGTCCGCGCGGCTCGATGGTGGTCCCCGACGACTTCGACTGGTACCTGCTCGTCGGTGACGAAACCGCCCTGCCGGCGATCGGCCGACGGGTCGAGGAATTGCGCCCCGGCGTGGCGGTGACGACGATCGTCGTGGTGGACGGGCCCGACGACGTTCAGACCTTCGAGACCGCAGCCGACCATCGGCCGGTCTGGGTCTTCCGCCGCGACCTGCCGGCCGGCGGCGACCTCCTCGCGCGCGACGCGGCGGCGTTGCGTGATGCGATCGAAGCCCGGCCGAGCCCCGAGGGGGAAGGATATGCCTGGATCGCCGCGGAAGCGCGCGTGGCTCGCACGCTGCGCGACCACCTGCTCGAGGTCCGGCATCACCCCAGAGCGTGGTTGAAGGCGGCGGGATACTGGGTCGCCGGATCCGCCGGGGCCTCCGACAAGTTCGATCCGTGAACGCCGTTTCGTGATCGCAGTGGACGCCGCTCGATCGACCGATCGGGCGGCGTCCGCGTCGGCGGACGGACGATCGCCCGATCGTCGCCGTCCGCCGTCCGCATCGAGAAAAGTTGTAACGAGATGTCTCGAACCGCCCGCTCGCCAAACTCACTGACACTCTCGCGCATCGGTGACGAATTTCCGAGACGTTCGCGGTCCACATCGACGGCGACATCATTTCACAGGGCGGCCGAGATCCGCCGACCATGGGATTCGAACTCGTGCCAGCAGCCGACCAACGCTCGGTCGTCGTGACGACTATTCTCCTCTTCGCCCTGTCGAGTTCCGGTGTGGTCGCACAGTCCGCGACGGAAGCCGCGGTCCCCAGACCCGAGATCGGTGTGTTGACGGTCCATCCGCGGTCGGTCGCGATCATGGCGGAGTTGCCCGGCCGGACGACCGCCTCTCTGACGGCCGAAGTCCGCCCCCAGGTCGGTGGCATACTCGAGGGCCAGTTGTTTCAGGAGGGCGGCGAGGTCGCAGCCGGCGACCCGCTCTATCGGATCGATCCCGCACCTTACCGGGCGGCTTTCGCCAGTGCCGGGGCGTCTCTGACGAAGGCCCGCGCGGCCCTGCCGAACGCGCAATCCAAGGTCGATCGGTATCAGGCGTTGAGCAAGCAGAACGCCGTGGCCAAACAGGACCTCGACGATGCCGAGGCGACGTTGGCGCAGGCCAAGGCGGACGTTTCGCTCGCCGAGGCGGCTCTCGAGACGTCGCGGATCAATCTCGACTACACGACCATCCGGGCACCGATCGCCGGCCGCATCGACAAGGCGAGCCTGACGCCCGGTGCCCTGGTCACCGCGGGCCAGACGACGGCACTCACCACCATCCGGAAGATCGATCCGATCAACGTCGACATCACCCAGTCGAGCCGTCGCCTGCTGGACCTGCGGGCGGCGATCGCCGCTGGCCGTATCCGTCTCGTCGGCGACAACGTCAGAGTGACGTTGAAGCTCGAGAACGACACGACCTATGCGCAGAGCGGCGTGCTCGCCTTTTCGGAAGCCAACGTCAGCGAGACCACCGGGACCTACACCCTGCGTGCCCGCTTCCCCAACCCCGACCGCCTCCTGTTGCCGGGCATGTACGTGCGCGCGGTGGTCGAGGAAGGTGTCGCGGAAAACTCCTTCCTGGTTCCGCAACGCGCGGTCGACCACGACCAGAAGGGTCGGGCGACGGTGCTGGTGGTGGGCCCCGACGACAAGGTCGCGCAGCGCGTCCTGCACCTGGGAGACCCGATCGGCAACAGCTGGCGGGTCGAGCAGGGGCTGGCCGACGGCGACCGCATCGTCGTCGAAGGGAAGCGGCGTGCGCGCCCCGGTGCGTCGGTCAAGCCCGTCGACGTGGACGTCGACGACGCGACCGGCGAGGTGATCCGTCGCGTTCAGGCGAACAGCCTCGTCCCCGCCGCCGCGTCGCGGGTGGAGTGAGGCGCCATGTCTCGTTTCTTCATCGACCGCCCGATCTTCGCCTGGGTGCTCGCCATCGCGGTGATGCTGGCCGGCCTCCTGGCGATCCGGACCCTCTCGATCTCGCAATATCCTCAGATCGCGCCGACCACGGTGCGCATCTCCGCGAACTACCCCGGCGCCGACGCCCAGACGGTCGAGAACTCGGTGACCAAGGTCATCGAGCAGGGCATGACCGGCCTCGACGACATGGACTACATGACCGCGACCTCGACCTCGACGGGGTCGGCCTCGATCACCATCACCTTCACCGCCGCCGCCGATCCCGACGTCGCGCAGATGCAGGTGCAGAACAAGCTGCAGCTCGTCACGTCGCAGTTGCCGCAGGTGGTGCAGTCGACCGGTGTCAGTGTCAACAAGACGTCGAACGGCTTTCTGATGGTGGCGAGCTTCGTCTCCACCGACGGCAAGATGACGACGAACGATCTGGCCGACTATGTCGATTCCTCGCTCAACGACACGCTGAAGCGGGTCGAAGGCGTCGGCGAGACACGCATCTTCGGCTCGGCCTACGCCATGCGGATCTGGCTCGACCCGGACAAGCTGGCGAAATACGCCCTGATGCCCGGCGACGTCGCGACCGCGATCTCGGCACAGAACACCCAGATTTCGGCCGGACAGATCGGCAGTCTGCCGACGGTCAAGGGTCAGCAGTTGAACGTGACGGTGACGGCCCGTTCACGGCTGCAGACGCCGGCGCAATTCCGTTCGATCATTCTGAAGAGCGCCACCGACGGATCGGTGGTCCGGCTGGAGGACGTCGCCGAGGTCGAACTCGGGGCGAAGAGCTACACCAACGCCTCCTACTACAACGGCGAGCCGGCGACCGGCATCGCCATCTCGCTCGCCACAGGCGCCAACGCCATAGGCACCGCGAGCCGCGTCCAGGCGGCGATCGAACGGCTGCGCCCGACCTTCCCCGAGAATGTCGAGGTGGTCTACCCCTACGACACGACGCCCTTCGTGCGCCTGTCGATCCAGGAGGTGGTGAAGACGCTGGTCGAGGCCGTGGTACTGGTCTTCGTGGTCATGTTGGTGTTCCTGCAGAACCTGCGTGCCACCTTCATTCCCACGATCGCCGTGCCGGTGGTGCTGCTCGGCACCTTCGCCGTGTTGGGCGTCGCCGGCTATTCGATCAACACGCTGACCATGTTCGCCATGGTCCTGGCGATCGGCCTGCTCGTCGACGATGCCATCGTCGTCGTCGAGAACGTCGAGCGGGTGATGAGCGAAAAGGGGCTCTCGCCGCGAGAGGCGACGCACGAGTCGATGAACGAGATCACCGGCGCGTTGATCGGCATCGCCACGGTGCTCTCCGCGGTGTTCGTGCCGATGGCCTTCTTCGGCGGCTCCGTCGGCGTCATCTATCGCCAGTTCTCCGTCACCATCGTCGCGGCGATGGTGCTGTCGGTGCTGGTCGCGCTGATCCTCTCGCCGGCGTTGTGCGCATCGATCCTGAAGCCGGAACAGGCGCACCGCAAAAACGGGCTCTTCGGCCTGTTCGACCGCGGTTTCGACCGGACGGCGGACGCCTATCGCCGCGGTGCGGCGGTGGTCACGAAGAAGCGGTTCGCCTTTCTCGGCGTCTATCTGCTGATCGTGGTCGGGGCCGGCTTCGCGTTCACACGCCTGCCCGGATCCTTCTTGCCCGACGAAGACCAGGGCACCCTGATGACCTCGCTGCAGCTGCCGGTCGGCTCGACCCAGCAGAGAACCATCCGCACCGCCCTCGACGTGACGAAGTGGTATCTCGAGAATGAAAAGGATGCGGTCGAAGGCGTCCTCTCCGTCATCGGCTTCGGTTTCGGCGGCGAAGGCCAGAACGTCGGCAGCGTCTTCGTGCGCCTGAAGCCCTTCGACCAGCGCAAGTCGCAGACGCTGTCGGCAACGGCCGTCGCCGAGCGCGCCCGGCGCGCCTTCGCCTCCTATCCCGACGCCATGATCTTCCCGATGGCGCCGCCGGCGATCCAGGGCATGGGCAACTCCAACGGCTTCGACGTCTATCTGAAGGACCTCGAGGGCGCCGGTCACGAGAAGCTGATCGCGGCCCGCAACCAGTTCATCGCCGCCGCCGGAAAGGAGCCCTCGCTGGTCGCGGTGCGGCCGAACGGCCAGGAGGACACGCCGCAATACGCCATCGATTTCGATCAGGAGAAGGCCGGCGCCCTCGGACTGTCGCTGTCCGACGTGAACACGACGCTGTCGGTCGCCTGGGGGTCGGACTACGTCAACGACTTCATCGATCGTGGTCGCGTGAAGCCGGTCTACCTCCAGTCCGCCGCCGAATTCCGCCACCAGCCGACCGATCTCGAACGCTGGCACGTCCGCAACGCGAGCGGCGAGATGGTGCCGTTCTCGGCCTTCGCGACCGGGCGCTGGACCTACGGCTCGCCACGGCTCGAGCGCTACAACGGCACGGCCGCGGTGGAGGTGGTCGGCAACGCCGCACCCGGCGTGTCGACCGGCACCGCGATGGACGCGGTGGATCGCCTGGCATCGGCCCTGCCGCAGGGCTTCACCTACGAGTGGACCGGCCTGTCGGCCCAGGAGAAGCTGTCGGGCGGTCAGGCCGGCGCGCTCTACGGGATATCCGTTCTGGTCGTCTTCCTCGCCCTCGCCGCGCTCTACGAAAGCTGGTCGGTGCCCTTCGCGGTGATGCTGTCCGTGCCGATCGGCGTCTTCGGTGCACTCGGCGCAGCACTGCTGTTCGGGCAGACCAACGACGTCTACTTCAAGGTCGGCCTGCTCACCACGATCGGCCTTTCGGCGAAGAACGCCATCCTGATCGTCGAATTCGCACTCGAGCGCGAGGCTGCCGGTCTCGACCTCGTCACGGCGACACTCGACGCGGCTCGGCAACGGCTGCGGCCGATCCTGATGACGTCGCTCGCCTTCATTCTCGGCGTGGCGCCGCTCGCGGTGGCGTCCGGCGCCGGGTCGGGGGCCCAGAATTCGGTCGGCATCGGCGTTCTCGGCGGCATGCTGGCGGCGACCGTGCTCGGCATCTTCTTCGTTCCGCTCCTCTTCGTGACCGTCCGCCGTCTCTTCCCCGGTCGGCGACGCGCCGCCCGGAGTTCCGAGGTCGCCCTCCCATGATCAACGCTCCGACGCCGACCTCCGGCGAACCCCACGCATCGTCGCGCCGCCCCGGTCCCGTGACCGCGGCGGCGACGGCCGCCCTGCTCTTCGCGCTCGCCGGCTGTGCCGTCGGTCCCGATGTGACGCCGACCGATTTGGCGCTGCCGTCCCATTGGCACGGCGCGGGCGCGGCGAAGCCGACCACCGAAGCCGTTCTCGGCGAATGGTGGCGCGATCTGAAGGATCCGCTGCTCGACGAGTTGGTGGCCGAAGCGGTCGTGGGCAACCTGGACGTCGCGACCGCCGGCGCGAAGATCCGCGAAGCACGAGCCCTGCACCGTCAGGCGGTCGGCGCCCTGCTCCCGAGTCTCGACGGTTCGGGGTCGGGCGTCCGTCGGCAGACGGTATCGAGCACGACGGGGCGTACCGGGGTCGGCAGTCTCTTCCAGGCGGGGCTCGACGCGAGCTGGGAGATCGATCTCTTCGGCGCGAACCGACGCACGGCGGATGCGGCGCAGGCGAACGTCGCAGCGAGCGAGAACGACCTCGATTCGACCCTTCTGACGCTCGTCGGCGACGTCGCCACCGACTATGCCGAACTGCGCGGATATCAGGCCCGCATCGATCTCGCCCGCCGCACCGCGCGCTCGCAACGCGAGACCGCGGCCCTGACCCGGACCAAATTCGAGGCGGGTTCGGCTTCCGCGGTCGATACGGCCAAGGCGGAGGCCACCGCGGCCTCGACCGAGGCCACCATTCCGACCCTGGAAACGGCGGTGGCGGAAGCGATCCATCGCCTCTCCATTCTCACCGGCCGGGACCCCGGCGCGCTCGACGCCCGTCTGCGCAAGGGCGGGGCGATCCCGGTGCCGCGCCGCGCCCTACCCACCGGCGTGCCCGCCGAAGTCCTGAGGAACCGCCCGGACGTTCGGGCGGCCGAACGTCGCGTGGTGCAGTACACGGCGAAACTCGCCGCGTCGGAAGCCGCCCTCTACCCTTCGATCTCGCTCACCGGTTCGATCTCGACCTCGGCGGTTCGGCCCGGCGATCTCGCCAAGGCTTCGACCATCGCCTGGTCGTGGGGGCCGAGCGTTTCGATCCCGATCTTCGAGGGCGGACGGCTGGTCGCGGCGCGCGATGCCGCCGCCGCGGTTCGCGACGAACAACTCCTCGCCTATCGGTCGACCGTGCTCACGGCGCTCGAGGACGTCGAGAACGCTCTCGTGGCCGGGGCGCGGGAGAAGGTCCGCACCGCCAAGTTGGCGGCGGCCGTCACCTCCTGGCGCCGAGCGGCGAGCCTGTCCCGATCGCTCTACACCACCGGCTCGTCGAGCTTCCTCGACGTGCTCGACGCCGATCGCTCGCTCTTCAGCGCCGAGGATTCGCTCATTCAGAGCCGTGTCGCCCTCGTGTCCGACCACGTCGCCCTCGCCAAGGCGTTGGGTGGCGGCTGGACACGCCCCCTCGACACCACCGCGCCGGCGGTCGTCGACCCCTCACCCGGGCCGCGCCTCGCCGGCGCGGGCCGCTGACCGGCCCCGCCCCCTGCACCCCGTACCCCGTACCCCGCAAAGGTCCCCATGCACGACCCCGACACCGCAACGCCGATCGACCGCCGGGCGATCGGCGAACGTCATCGGCTTCGCCTCGCCGTGTTGCTCGGCGCGGTCACCGCCTTCGCCCCCTTCGCCACGGACATGTATCTCGGTGCTCTCGGCGAGATCGCCACCGACTTCGCGACCGACGCGGGCGCCGCTCAGCTCACGGTCTCGACCTTCTTCATCGGCATGGCGGCCGGCCAACTCTTCTACGGGCCGGCGATCGATCGTTGGGGGCGCAAGACCCCGCTGCTGGTCGGTACGTTGCTCTTCGCGCTCGCCTCCGCGGCACTGACGATCGCACCGGACATCCGGTCCTTCATCGTCCTGCGCTTCATCGAGGCGATGGGCGGCTGCGCCGGCATGATCATCGCGCGGGCGATCATCCGCGACGTCTACGATCTCGGCGAGGCCTCCGCCATGCTCAGTCAGATGATGCTGGTGCAGGGCCTCGGACCGGTACTGGCCCCGATCATCGGGGCTCAGATCATCGCCTACACCTCCTGGCATTGGATCTTCGTGGTCCTGGCGGTGAGCGGCGCGTTCTGGTTCGCCGTGGTGTGGTGGGGGCTGCCCGAGACTCTACCGCCCGAGGTTCGCCGTGCGACGCGCCTGCGCGATCTTCTCGGCGCCTTCGGCGGACTCTCGAAGCGACCGGACTTCGTCCTGCCGTCCGCCGTGGCGGCCGCGTCGATGGCGTCGATCTTCGCCTTCATCGGCGGTTCGGCCTTCGTCTTCATGGAGCATTTCGGGCTGAGCCGAGAGGCCTACTCCCTCGTCTTCGGCGCCAACGCGGTCTGCATGATCGCCGCCTCGCAGATCAACCGGATCCTCGTGCGACGCGTCACTCCCGGCCGCATGGTCCTCGCCGCGACCATCTTCGCCACCGTCGCCGATCTGGTGTCGCTCGTGATCGCACCCTTCGCGCCGTGGACGGTGTTCGTCGTGCCGTTGTTCCTCGCGCTGGGAACCGCGCCGATCATCGGTGCGAACGCCCAGGCGATCGCCATGTCCCGGTCGGGCGACCATGCCGGCACCGCCTCGTCGCTGATCGGCATCGTTCAATATTCGGTGGCCGGCGCGGTGATCGCACTGGTCGGCGCGCTCCACGACGGAACCGCCCTGCCGATGGCCGGCACGATCGCCGCGGGCTACGTGATCACCATCTCGCTCGTCGGTCTCGCTCACGCACGTGGCCGGCTGTGAGCGCCGGGCCGGAAGGCCCGACGCTCGCGCGCCGATCTCAACCGAAGGCGTCGATCCGGATCCGCCCGTTGGCGATCCGACCGGCGACCTCGTTCTTCGCCGCCGCCGCCGAGAGGCCGGCATGGGTGGCGAAGATCTCGGCGACGGCGCCGAGCACACCGTCGACCATCGCCCGCCGTCCGCAGACGTAGAGGACGGCGTTGCGCTCGGTCAGCCAACGGCAGACCTCCGCCCCTTTGGCCACGAGGCGTTCCTGGACCCGGACACCGACACCGGCGCGCGGTGAGAAAGCCGTGTCGAGGCGGGTGAGCCCACCGGACGCCAACGCCCGCTCGAAATGCGCCTGCCACAGAAAATCGGCGCCCTCGGTGCGGTTGCCGAAGACCAGCCAGGCGGCACCGGCCCTGCCGGAGGCGAGGCGTTCCTGTGGGAAGCCCACGAAGGGCGCGACGCCCGAGCCGGCGGCGACCATGAGAACCGGCCGCGTCGGATCCTCCGGCGGATTGAACGAAGGATGTGGAGTGAGGCGGGCGGAGATGGTCGACCCGAGCGCCAAGCGCCGAGTCAGGACCTCCGACGCGAGACCGAGACCGTTTCGACCGCTCTCGTCCCGCCAGGAGGCCACCGCCACGGTGAGGACGATGCGGCGCGGGTCCACCCGGCTCGAGGTACCGATCGAATAGGATCGGACCCGAGCCCCCTCCTGCGGAACGATCCGCAGGAGGTCGCCGGGGTGGAAGTTGAGATCCGTGGCACTCTCGAAGGTCAGCGCCCAGGTCTCCTGTGTCTCACCACGGGTCGGATCATCGAGGCGACGACGCTCGACGAGCGTCAGGTCGATCGGAGGATCGGAGGTCTCCTCTCCGCCGGAAGTGCCGACCGAGAGGCCGAGGCGGAGATCGAGTTCGCCGAGCCAGGTCTTCCACGCGGCGGTGGGATCGCCGTCGGCCGATACCGGCGGCAGGTTCTCCTTGGCTCCTGCGAGCCGCAATGCCGCCCGCAACCGTTCGGCACCGCCGCAGAAGTGACGATAACTGCGATCGCCGAGGCCGAAGACCGCGACCCGCACACCGGCGAGACAATCCGGCTCGAGGCGGTCGACGAAACCGCGCGCCGCGTCGGGCAGTTCGCCGTCGCCGGTGGTGGAGACCAGGATCAGCACCTGCCGATGACGGACCAGAGTGGCGGGGTCGAGGGCGCCGAGGGGAGCCACGGCGACCTTCTCGCCGCCGGCGGCGAGCGCGGCGGCGGTCGCTTCGGCGAGACGCGTGGCGGTGCCGGTCTGACTGGCGTGGGCGACGAGCACGTCGGCGGGCGTGGCGATCCGGGCCGGCCGTTCACGGCGGCGACGCGCCACCCAGGACCAGACGCCGGTCACCGTGAGCGCGCCGAGCGCGATCGAGACGACGAAGTTCACGAGGCCCGACCACAGCCCGCCCCACGTCCCTTCGTGGATCCGCTTGACCAGCGAAGGGCCGCCCACGAGCCGTTGTGCCGCGGTATCCGTCACGACCCAGGTCGCGGGAGCCGGAGCGGCGGTTCTCAGCATGACCGTGCCGCCCCGGAACGGGTGTGCTTCGACGAGCGACGACAGGTCGACCGTCGGCGACGCGATCGTCAACGCCTGCGCGACCGTCACCGGACGAGCGGCTCGCGGCAGCGCGGTGCCGCCCTCACCGACGTGGAGGGTCATCAGAACGCCGGTCAGCGGCGAAAGGAGGACGAGCGGAAACAGGAACCAGCCGACCGCCGTGTGCCATCCGACGATCGAATTGCGCAGACGCAGCCAGCCGAGGAACGGCCCGATCACGATGATCGCGACCATCACCCAGGACGCCGCCTCGACGACGAGGCCGAGGCCGACGAGCAGCTGTTTGTGGATCTTCTCGGCGACGGCGAAGACGTCGATCCCACCACCCGGGGCGGCGCCCAGGCGCTCGCCCGTGGCGACGGCCCATCGGCCCGCGACCGCCGGATCGGATGCGGTCACGTCGATCGCGCGGCCCTGGTCGGCGACGGCGACGGCCGAGACCGTCGCCCGGCCGGCGAGCCGATCGACGAGAGCGACGAGCGCGGTCGGCTCGACGCTCGACGCCGGCGGAGGCCCGTCGAACGACCCGACGATCGGCCGGAAGGCGAGCACCGCTCCGGACAGCACGATGATCAGGAAGACGGGTGCGAGGACCAGTCCCGTCCACCGGTGAAGCGCAGTGAGTGTCGATCGGATCGAATGCGGGGACATCTCGGAACTCCGTCTGCCGCGCCGCGGTCGTGCAGCGCTTCTGCGTTCCTTCCTCCCCCGTGAATGTCGCGTCCGTATCCCGCCGGGACGCCTTTTTCGTCGCCGAAAGTCACCGGAACGGATGCCGTGACATCTCGATACATTTTTTCCCGGTGCGTTTCCGCGCATCGGCTATCCTGCGAAAAACGGGATCCGAACCCGCGCGAGACGCCCATGGAACGCACTCCGCACATCCTGGTGGTCGACGACCATCGCGAGATCCGAGAACTGCTCGCCAGATATTTCGAGAAGAACGGTCTCCGGGTCTCGGCCGCGGACGGTGGGGCCGGCATGCGCCAGATCATGCGGGCGGCGGCGATCGACCTCGTGGTGCTCGACATCATGATGCCCGGCGAAGACGGACTGACGTTGTGTCGCCAGATCCGTCAGACGAACGACGTGCCGATCGTCCTGTTGACGGCGGTTTCCGAGGAGACCGACCGGATCGTCGGGCTCGAACTCGGCGCCGACGACTATGTCACCAAGCCCTTCAATCCCCGGGAACTGCTGGCCCGCATCCGCGCCATCCTGCGGCGCGCCGCCGCGACGCCGCGCACCGAACCCTCCGCCGACCGGACGCTCTACCGCTTCGATCGCTGGACGCTCGACCCGGCATCGCACACGCTCCTCGACGAGGTCGGCGAACAGGTGGCGCTCGGCACCGCCGAATTTCGCCTCCTCCAGGCGTTCGTCTCTCGTCCCGGGATGGTGCTGACGCGCGACCAGCTCCTCGACATCACCGCCGGGCGCAACGCTCAGATCTTCGATCGGTCGATCGACAATCTCGTCAGCCGTCTTCGCCGTCGCATCGAACGCGATCCGCAGCAACCCTCGCTGATCAAGACGGTGTGGGGGGACGGCTACATGTTCGCCGGACGTGTCGAGGAGACGACGTGATGCGTCTCTGGCCGAGCGGGCTCGCCCCTCGACTCGTCGTTCTGCTGGTGTCGGCCCTCGCCGTGGCGCAAGCGGTGTTGGTGTTCGTCCTGCACGACGAACAACGCGGCGTGGTCGAGGCGATGGCGCACGGTCAGGCGCTGAACCAGGCCGTGACCCTGGCGCGCCTGCTCTCGACCTATCCGCGGACGGAGGAGGATCGGCTGGCCGCCGCCTTCGGTTCACGCATGACCTGTGCACGCGTCGTCGCCCCCCCGTTCGACGAGCGCGAGCGCGCCGAAGGGACGATCGAACCTCGTCTCACGGCGACGCTGAAGCGAATGCTGCACGGAAACTTCGCCGGGGAACCCGCTGTGCTCGTGCGTCGGCATGTCGAGAGTGGCGATCCCTGTCGTGGCGCGCCCCCACCGACCGAAAGCTGGAATTCGAACGGCGGCGATGCACCGCCCCAACTCGCGGGCTACTCGGCCGAAACGATCGTTCCGTTGAAGGACGGACGCACGCTGGTCCACATCACGCGGATCGAGACGCCGGGGATCCCCTTCTGGGTCGTGGCGCTCTCCTTCTTCATCTCCTCGCTCGCCATCGCGGCCGTGGTCGTCGTCTCGGTCCGTCACCAGACCCGTCCCTTACGCGAACTGGCGCAAGCCGCGGAGAAGTTCGGTCGCGGTGAGGACGTTCCGCCGCTGGTCGCCCGGGGGCCGAGCGAAATCGCCGTGGCCATCCGCGCCTTCGATACGATGCGCGACCGGCTGCATCGGTTCGTCAGCGACCGCCTGCGCCTGTTGGCGGCGGTCAGTCACGACCTCAGAACACCCCTCACCACCCTGCGGCTGAAGGCGGAGTTCGTGGACGACGACGCCGTCCGCGACGACCTCGTCTCGACCCTCGACGAGCTGACGGCGATCACGGAATCGACTCTCGCCTTTTCCCGCGCCGAAGCTTCGCACGAGGCGACCGAGACCCTGGATCTCGCCGAACTCGCGCGCGAGATCGTCGAGGAGTTCCGCTTGAGCGGCGCCGAGGCGACGTTCCTCGTCGACGCGCCGGTGTCCTTCGTCGGACGCCCGGTCGCCCTCAAGCGCGCCGTCCGCAACGTCGTCGAGAACGCGATCCGCTACGGGCGCCGAGCCCGGGTATCGGTCTTCGCCGACCGGACCGGAGCCACGGTCAGGGTCGACGACGACGGCCCCGGAATCCCGGAGGCGCGGATCGAGGAGGCCTTCGAAGCCTTCGTCCGCATCGAACCGTCACGTAACCGCGAGACGGGGGGGACGGGGCTCGGGCTGTCGATCACGCGTTCCATCGTGCATGCGCACGGTGGAACCATCGTGGTCGGCAATCGCCCCGGCGGAGGGCTGCGACTGGAGATGACCTTCCCGTTTGCTGCGCAGACCGGGTCGGACGCCGACATTCGCTCTTGATCCTGCGTAACGGCTCGGCGAGCAGCGATGTGACGTTACGGCATATGTCGGTAGGTCGGTGCTTCGGAGATGCCTCGGGGTAATCATCAATCACCCGAAATTGCCCGACTTCCAATTCGGCGTCGGGCGCTGCGCCGCCGTTGTTGTCCGAGCCCGGGCCCGGTTCGTCCCCGTTTTCGACCGGAATCCGTTCCGGTTCTGGTCCGCTCGGCACCGTGCTGCAAACGCGTTCGGGGTGAGCCCGTCGAGGCTCGTGTCGGGCGTTCGGTTTCATGGTCGATTCTCCACACCTCGATGATGTGGCGCGCGTGGTCCCGGAACCCGCTTCCGGTCGCCGCATTTTCGAGCCATCGGTCGCTCCTCCCGATGGAGCCGGTTGAGCTTCTCGTGGTTCACGACGACGCCTTCCCGCTTCAGCAGGATGTGCAGCCGGCGACAGCCGAAGCGACGACGGATCGCCCCGGTTCGCGCAGACGCGCGGCGCAATACCCACGAGCCCGCAGGCACGACGTTGCGAATAGCCCTTCTTCTCGATCGCCCGGCTCAGGCACGTCTGCGCGAACCAGGCGTCAGACGCTATTCCCGCCATCTCGCGCAGCGTGGCGGCGCAGAGCATCGATTGCGCCGAGAGCTTCTTCAATCCGAAACGTCGGCACTCGACGATCGGCTACGTCGGCTCGGCAGAGTTCGAACGGATGGCCGAATTCGCTTGGGATCGTGCTCACGGAACCGGTGGCAGGCCTCAGTTCAGGAGCGTTCGGCGACGATGGATACACCTATTTTGCGGTGCATCCGCGAGCGGTTGGAGCCGTCGAGAGTGCCTTCTCTCGCGCAACTCGGGCCCCCGCAACCAAATCGAGCAGGCCGACCTGCTCCACCGAAAGCCGCCCTCCGGGGCGGCTTTCGTGCTTCTGGAAGCCGCCACTCCGTGACCCGCCGGCGCCCGCCGCGATCGTCGGATTGCCGGCGAGGTCGTGACCCGCCAACGGTACATCCGGCAATCCGTGACCGCAACACCCCCGGAAAGGCCCGGCCGGGTGGCATGAAAGCAGGGTGCACGTCATACTGTGTTTCGGCGTGGAACTTTGACCCCGTACGAGGGGTGATCGGCGTCCAATT
>ERZ1645187.2419-NODE-2419-length-16441-cov-41.914927_pt1 | contig 16441 bp, 14 predicted proteins | sample MGYA00575352_ERZ1645187 | MGnify/ENA primary metagenome ERZ1645187 (study PRJEB40837, sample SAMN11349314) | freshwater sediment metagenome | isolation source: river sediment | host: Sediment | place: India: Wazaribad , New Delhi | collected 2017-02-21 ... | reverse complement strand
CTGTGACGGCCGCCACACCGCTTGACGATTGTGACAGCAATAGTGTCACAATCACCGGACCAGCACGCACGCACCAGCAAGGACGGTCATGGCAGAAGCATTCGTGTACGACCACATCCGGACCCCGCGCGGCAAGGGCAAGGCCAACGGCACCCTGCACGAGGTCAAGCCCATCGACCTGGTGGTCGGCCTCCTGGACTCGGTCCGCGAGCGCAACCCCGGCCTGGACCCGGGGCGCGTCGACGACGTCGTACTGGGTGTCGTCTCGCCCGTGGGTGAGCAGGGTGCGGACATCGCCAAGACCGCGGCGATCGCCGCCGGCTACCCCGACACGGTCGCGGGCGTGCAGCTCAACCGGTTCTGCGCTTCCGGCCTGGAGGCGGTCAACCAGGCGGCCTCCCGCGTGCGCGGCGGCTTCGAGGACCTGATCCTCGCCGGCGGCGTCGAGTCGATGAGCCGGGTGCCGATGGGCTCCGACGGCGGCGCCTGGGCCCAGGACCCGGCCACCGCGCTCAAGACCGGCTTCGTGCCCCAGGGCATCGGCGCGGACCTGATCGCCACCGTCGAGGGCTGGAACCGCGACGACGTCGACGCCTTCGCCGCGCAGTCCCACCACCGCGCCGCCAAGGCGTGGGCCAACGGCTACTTCAGCAACTCCGTGGTGCCGGTGCGCGACCTCAACGGCCTGGTCGTGCTGGACCACGACGAGACCATCCGGCCCGACACCAGCCCCGAGGGGCTCTCGGGCCTGAAGCCGTCGTTCGCCCAGATGGGCCGCGACGCCGGGTTCGACGACGTGGCGCTGGAGAAGTACCACTGGCTGGAGCGCATCGACCACGTGCACCACGCCGGCAACTCCTCGGGCATCGTGGACGGCGCCGCGCTGATGGCCATCGGCAGCGAGCAGGTCGGCCAGGACCTGGGCCTGACCCCGCGCGCGCGGATCCTCGCCACCGCCGTCTCCGGCGCCGACCCGGTGATCATGCTCACCGGCCCCGCGCCGGCGGCTCGCAAGGCCCTGGCCAAGGCCGGGCTCGAGGTCGGCGACATCGACCTCTTCGAGATCAACGAGGCCTTCGCGGCCGTGGCCATGCGGTTCATGCGCGACATGGGCATCACCGACGAGATCACCAACGTCAACGGCGGCGCGATCGCCATGGGCCACCCGCTGGGCGCCACCGGCGCGATGATCCTCGGCACCCTGATCGACGAGCTCGAGCGGCGCGACCTGCGCCGCGGCCTCGCCACGCTCTGCGTCGGCGGCGGCATGGGCATCGCCACCATCGTCGAGCGCGTCTGAGCCCGGCCGACCGAGACTGAACCAGGAGAACCTCACCATGACTCAGAGCACCGACCAGGCAACGGCCGTCCGCTACGAGCGGGACGCCGACGGCATCGTCACCCTGACGATGGACGACCCCACCTCCAGCGCCAACACGATGAACGAGATCTACCAGACCTCCATGGACGCAGCCGTCTCGCGGCTGTACGACGAGGTCGACGACGTCACCGGCGTGATCGTGGCCAGCGCCAAGAAGACCTTCTTCGCGGGCGGCAACCTCAAGCTGATGTCGCAGGCGACCAAGGGCGACGCGGCCGAGATCTTCGCCGGCGTCGAGGCCATGAAGGCGACGCTGCGTCGCCTCGAGACCTACCCGCGCCCGGTGGTGGCCGCCATCAACGGCGCCGCCCTCGGCGGCGGCCTGGAGATCGGACTGGCCTCCAACCACCGCATCGCGGTGGACGACTCCAAGATCAAGATCGGCCTGCCCGAGGCCACCCTGGGCCTGCTGCCCGGTGGCGGCGGGGTGACCCGCACCGTCCGGATGCTCGGCCTGCAGACCGCGCTGATGGAGGTGCTGCTCCAGGGCACGCAGTTCAACCCCAAGGCGGCCAAGGACAAGGGCCTGATCGACGAGCTCGTCGCCACCCAGGACGAGCTGCTGCCCGCCGCGAAGGCGTGGCTGGCCGCGCACCGCGACGACGCCGACGCGGCGAAGAACCCGTGGGACCGCCCGGGCTACAAGATGCCCGGCGGCAACCCGAAGTCCCCGGCGCTGGCCGCGTTCCTGCCGGCGTTCCCGGCACTGCTGCGCAAGCAGCTCAAGGGCGCGGACTACCCGGCCCAGAAGGCGCTGCTCTCGGCGGCCGTCGAGGGCGCGATGGTCGACTTCGACACGGCGTCGCGGATCGAGTCGCGCTACCTGACCACGCTGATCGTCAACCAGAACTCCAAGAACATGATCAAGGCGTTCTTCTTCGACCTGCAGGGGATCAACTCCGGGTCGCTGCGCCCCGATGGCTACGAGACGTTCAAGGCCACCAAGGTCGGCGTGCTCGGCGCCGGGATGATGGGCGCGGGCATCGCCTACGTCTGCGCCCGCGCGGGCATGCAGGTGGTGCTCAAGGACGTCGCGGTCGAGAACGCCGAGAAGGGCAAGAGCTACACCGCCTCGCTCAACGACAAGGCCGTCGCCCGGGGCCGGCTGACCGAGGAGAAGGCCGCCGAGCTGCTGGGGCGGATCACCGCGACCGCGGACCCGGCCGACCTGACCGGCTGCGACCTGGTGATCGAGGCCGTCTTCGAGGACCCGGCGCTGAAGGCCAAGGTCTTCGCCGAGGTGGCGCCGTACATCAACGCCGACGCGCTCCTGTGCTCCAACACCTCCACGCTGCCGATCACCGGGCTGGCCGACGGCGTGGACCGGCCGAAGGACTTCATCGGGCTGCACTTCTTCTCGCCGGTGGACAAGATGCCGCTCGTGGAGATCATCCGCGGCAAGGAGACCACCGACGCCACCCTGGCCAAGGCGTACGACGTGGTGCAGGCGATCCGCAAGACCCCGATCGTGGTCAACGACAGCCGCGGCTTCTACACCTCGCGGGTGATCGGCACGCAGATCAACGAGGGCCTGCGGATGCTCGGCGAGGGCGTCTACCCGATGTCGCTGGAGCGCGCCGCCACCCAGGCCGGCTTCCCGGTCGGGCCGCTGCAGATCTCCGACGAGCTCAACCTGGAGCTGATGAAGAAGATCCGCCTGGCCACCGAGGCCGCGCTGGCGGAGGCCGGGGTGCAGATCCCGCGCGACGCCGCGGCCGGGGTCGTGGAGAAGATGCTCGACCTGGGCCGCCCCTCGCGGCTCAAGGGCGCCGGCTTCTACGAGTACGTCGACGGCAAGCGGGCGGCGCTGTGGCCCGGCCTGACCGAGACGTTCCCGCCGGCGGCCGAGCAGATCCCGCTGCGCGACATCCAGGACCGGATGCTCTTCATCGAGGCGTTGGAGACCGCCAAGTGCTTCGAGGAGAACGTGCTCACCTCCTCGGCGGCGGCCAACATCGGCTCGATCATGGGCATCGGCTTCCCGCCGGCCACCGGTGGGGCCGCGCAGTTCATGACCGGCTACGAGGGCGCCGACGGCTCGGTCGGGCTGGCGGCCTTCGTGGCCCGCGCCGACGAGCTGGCCGCGAAGTACGGCGAGCGGTTCGCCCCCACCGCCCGGCTCCGCGAGATGGCGGCCAGCGGGGAGACGTTCCCAGCCTGAGCCCCGCCTGATCGATCGACCCAGTTCGCCCGTCACCACCGGTGGCGGGCGAACTGGTCTATTCCGGCGCGCCGGGCCGCGAAAACGGCGAGAATCGGCCGGGTGAGCACCCCGCCCCGTCCCGCCGTTGAGGTGCGGGATCTGCACGTGCGCTTCGGCGAGATCGAGGCGGTCACCGGAGTCGCGCTGGAGGCCTACCCGGGGCGCGCGACCGCGCTGCTGGGCCGCAACGGGGCCGGCAAGTCGACCACGATGCGGGTGCTGGCCGGGGTGGTGCCGCCCACCAGCGGCACCGTGCTGGTCGCCGGCCACGACGTACGCCGCGACCCCCTGGCGGTCAAGCGGGTGGTGGGCTACTGCCCCGACGTCGGCGGCCTGGTGCCGCGGGCGACCCCCTGGGAGCACCTGCAGCTGAGCGCCACCCTGCGCCGGCTGCCGGACTGGGAGCCGCGCGCCCGCGAGCTGCTGGAGCGGTTCGAGCTCGGCGACGTCGCGCACCGGGTCACCGCCGGCTTCTCCCACGGAATGGGCCGTCGGCTCTCGGTGATCCTGGCCGCGTTCCACGAGCCCGAGGTGCTGCTGCTCGACGAGCCGTTCGACGGCGTGGACCCGATCGGCGTCGAGGCCACCTTCGACGTGGTGGCCGACGCGCGCGCCCGCGGGGCGTGCGTGCTGCTCTCCACGCACCTGCGCGAGCTGGCGGTCCAGGTGTGCAGCTCGGCCCTGGTCCTGCGCGGCGGGGCGCGGGTCGCCGACCTGGCCGCCGACGAGCTCGCGGGGGAGGCCGGCGGCGATGCCTACCGCGCCCTCCTCGACTGAGGCGACGACCGCAGCGACCGCACCGATGGCCCAGGGCGCGGCGGACCTGTTGAGCCGGCTGTGGCGGCCCGTGGTCGACACCGGCCACCTGGTGCGCTTCCGCGCCCGTTCGGTACGCCGCCCGCGCGCCGTCCGCATCGGCTGGGGCGTGCTGCTGCTCATCACCCTGACCGCGGCGATCGCGCCGGCGCTGTGGTCGGGCGCCGGCAGCACCAGCCGGGCCACCGACACCCTGACCCTGGTGCCGACGTTCATGGCCGGCTTCTTGGTGCTGGCCGTGGTCTCCGCGGTCGCCTCCGGCGGTGGCCGGGAGCTGCTGCCGCACGAGCAGGCCGTCGCCTTCCCGGTCAGCCCCACCACCGACCACCTCGGGGCGCTGCTGATGGCCCCGCTCAACATCGCGTGGCTGCTCCAGGCCTGGGTGCTGCTGGGCGCGGCCGCCTTCGGGCGCGGCACCGAGCACCTGGTCTGGCTGCAGGTGGTGCTGGTGCTGTGGCTGGTGTTGGCGACCGCGTTCGCCCAGGTGGTGGCCTGGACGATGGAGGCGATCCGGCGTACCCGGCACGGCACCTGGATCTACCGGGGCGTGGTGGGCGCGACGGGCCTGGGCGCGGTGTGGCTGCAGCTGTCCGGCAACCTCGGGCCGTTCCTGGACGCGCTGCCGACCGCCCGACTCCTGCTGGCGGCGCTGGGTGGGTTCGGGCTCCCGTGGCTCGCGGCCGTGGCCGTGGAGCTGGCGCTGATCGTGGCCGCGGTGGTGCTCGGTGCCTGGCCCGCCACCCAGGCGGCCCGGCGGCTGCCGCGGGATGAGCAGAAGGTGGAGAGCAGCACGCATCAGGCGCGGCCCAACCCGGCGGGGGCGTTCGCGATGCTGGCGCGCATCGACCGCGCCTCGGTGTGGCGGGCGGTGCCGATGCGCCGCGGCCTGGCGGTGCTGGCGATCGGGCCGGGCCTGGTGGCGCTGGCCGGCGCGCTGCCCTGGGACACCGTGATGATCCTGCCCGGCCTGGTGGTCAGCGGCGGGGTGCTGCTCTTCGGGGTCAACGCCTGGTCGCTGGACGGCCGCGGCGGGCTCTGGCGCGAGAGCCTGCCGGTGGACCCGGCGCTGGTCTTCCGGGCGCGCAGCTGGGTGATGGCCGAGTGGCTGCTGGCGGCGGCGATGGTGACCGTGGTGCTGGCCTCGCTGCGCGCCGGGGCGCCGACCGCGTCGCAGGCCGCCTCGCTGGTGTGCATCGTGGTGGTGATCGTGGTCCAGGTGGTGGCGGTGGCGATGTCGTGGTCGGCGCGGCGGCCGTTCGCGGTCAACCTGCGCTCGGCGCGGGCCACCCCGGCGCCGCCCATCGTGATGGTCGGCTACTCCGCGCGGCTGGCCACCAGCACCACCCTGACCGCGATGGTCTTCTCCACGCTCTCGCGCGGGGCCGCGGTCGAGGTGATCGTGCTGTTCGCGGTGCCGTTCCTGTGCTGGTCGGTGGTGCGCTGGCAGCGGGCGGCGCGCCGCTGGGCGCGCGCGTCCGATCGGGCGATGGTCGTGACCACGGTGGCCGCCTAGCACCTACGATGCGCTCATGCGCATCCGTCGAACCCTGGCCGCCACGTCGGCCCCGTTGCTGCTCGTCCCCACCGCCCTGGCGCTGGCCGCCTGCGCGCCGACCGAGGAGAGCGAGACCGCCGAGGAGAGCACGACCTCGGCCGACCCCACCACTGAGGAGTCCGAGACCGCCGCCGACCCGGCGGCCTGCGCGGAGGGCGCGGTGCGCACCCCCGGCACGCTGACCATCGGCACCGACTCGCCGGCGTACGAGCCGTGGTTCGTCGACGACGACCCGACCAACGGGCAGGGCTTCGAGTCCGCGGTGGCGCACGAGGTGGCCGACCGGCTCGGGTTCGCCGACGCCGTGGAGTGGATCGTGGTGCCGTTCAACTCCTCCTACAAGCCGGGCGCCAAGGAGTTCGACTTCGACATCAACCAGATCTCGATCACCCCCGAGCGGGCCGAGGTCGTCGACTTCTCGGACGGGTACTACGCCGCGGCCCAGGCCGTGATCGCGCTCAAGGACAACCCGGCCGCGGAGGCCACCTCGCTGGCCGACCTGCAGGGCCTGCGGCTGGGCGCCCAGACCGGCACCACCTCGCTGACCGCGATCCGCGACGTGATCGCCCCCGAGACCGACCCGCTGGTCTTCGAGGACACCAACGCCGCCAAGCAGGCGATGATGAACGACCAGGTCGACGCGATCCTGGCCGACCTGCCCACCGCCTTCTACATCACCGCGGTCGAGATCCCCAAGGCCTCCATCATCGGGCAGTTCCAGCCCGAGACCGGTGACCAGGAGGAGTTCGGGATGCTCTTCGAGAAGGGCAGCCCGCTGGTCGAGTGCGTCAACCTGGCGCTCGCGGAGATGACCGAGGACGGCACCCTGGCCGACCTGGAGCAGGAGTGGCTCTCCGACACCGTCGGGGTGCCCGAGCTGCAGTAGTCGATCGACAGTGACCGACTGGCAGCCGAGCGCGCGCGAGCAGGAGCGCCGGCAGGTTCGGCGCGGCCTGCACCGCCGTTCGCTGACCCTGGCGAGCGCGGCCACGGTCGTCGTCTTCGGGCTGCTCGCCCTGGGCACGGTGTCCTCGCCGGGCTGGCCGTCGGTCCAGGAGCTGTTCTTCAACGCCGACCACGCCCGCGAGGCGCTGCCCTCGATCTGGGAGGCGTTCTGGATCAACGTCAAGCTGTTCATGATCGCCGAGCCGCTGATCCTGATCCTCGGCCTGGCGGTCGCGTTGGCCCGGCAGGCGCGGACCCCGGTGCTGACGCCGGTGCGGCTGCTGGCGGTGTTCTACACCGACCTGTTCCGGGGCGTGCCGACGATCCTGCTGGTGGTGCTGTTCGCCTTCGGGATGCCGGCGCTGCAGCTGCAGGGGGTCCCGAACAGCCTGTTCTTCTGGGCGCTGGTCGCGCTGGTGATCTCGTACGGCGCGTACGTCGCCGAGGTGTTCCGGGCCGGCATCGAGTCGATCCACCCCTCGCAGCTGGCCAGCGCGGAGACGCTCGGGCTCTCCCGGGCCCAGGCCATGCGGTACGTCGTGGTGCCCCAGGCCGTACGCCGCGTCGTACCGCCGCTGCTCAACGACTTCGTCTCGCTGCAGAAGGACACCGCGCTGGTCTCCACCGTCGGCATCTTCGACGCCGCGTTCGCCGCGCGTGACTACGCCAACTACAACTTCAACTACACCTCCCTGGTGGTGGTCGCGGTCTTCTTCATCGCGCTGACCATCCCGCTGGCCCGGTTGACCGACCGGCTGCAGCGGCGGCTGGTCGAGCGGGAGCGGGCGGGTGCCCGATGAGCGGGCTGCTGCACGTGGCGGGGCTGCGCAAGTCCTACGGCGACAAGGTGGTGCTGGCCGACATCGACCTGGACGTGGCCGCCGGCGACGTGGTCTGCCTGATCGGCTCCTCGGGCTCGGGCAAGTCCACCCTGCTGCGCTGCCTGAACCTGCTGGAGGAGGTCGACGACGGGGTGATCGAGTTCCAGGGTCGTGAGATCTCGGACCCGCGGGTGGACCAGCGCGAGGTGCGCTCCCGGATGGGGATGGTCTTCCAGGCCTACAACCTCTTCCCGCACCTGACCGTGCTGGACAACATCACGCTCGCCCCGCGCAAGGTGCACGGCGTCGGGCGGCGCGAGGCCAAGGCCCGCGCGCTGGAGCTGCTCGAGCAGTTCGGCCTAGCCGACAAGGCGCAGGCGCACCCCGACCAGCTCTCGGGCGGCCAGCAGCAGCGGGTCGCGCTGGTGCGGGCGCTGGCCACCGGGCCCTCCCTGCTGCTGCTCGACGAGATCACCGCCGCCCTGGACCCCGAGCTGGTCGGCGACGTCCTGGCGTCGGTGCGCGAGCTGGCCGCCGAGGGCACCACGATGGTGTTGGCCACGCACGAGATGGCGTTCGCGCGCGACGTCGCCACCCGGGTCTGCTTCCTGCACGACGGCCGGATCCTGGAGCAGGGGACCCCGGCGGAGATCTTCACCGCGCCGCGCGAGGAGCGCACCCGGCAGTTCCTGAGCCGGGTGCTGCACCCGGGGCATGAGGCCTCGGAGGGGAGTGGAGCGTGACCGACTCGGCTGCCGCTCCGGTCCGCGACGAGGACGCCTTCGACGTCGCCCGGATGCACGAGTGGCTCCAGGCGCACGCCGGGCCGGCGTACCGGAGCGACCTGCTGCCCGAGGTCCGGCAGTTCGCCGGTGGCGCCTCGAACCTGACCTACCTGCTGCGCTACCCCAATGGCTCCGAATCAGACTCGGGTGCCCAGCCGATCCCGGAGCTGGTGCTGCGCCGCCCGCCGGCCGGCACCAAGGCCCGCGGCGCGCACGACATAGGCCGCGAGTACCGGATCCAGGCGGCTATCGCCGACGCCTTCGACCTGGTGCCGACGATGGTGGCGCACTGCGCGGACCCCGAGGTGCTGGGCTCGGAGTTCTACGTGATGGAGCGGGTCCAGGGCGTGATCCCGCGGCGCGACCTGCCGCCGGAGCTGGGCCTGACCCCGGCGCAGACCGGCGAGCTGTGCCGGCACGTGGTCGACGTCCTGGTCCGGCTGCACTCCATCGACGTCGAGGTCGCCGGGCTGGGCTGGCTGGGCAAGGGCCAGGGGTACGTCGCCCGTCAGGTCGACGGCTGGATCACCCGGATGCACGGCGCCGCCACCGAGGACCTCGGCGACTGGACCGGCATCGAGGCGTGGCTGCGCGACCACCAGCCCGACGACGTGGCCACCTGCCTGATCCACAACGACTTCCGGCTCGACAACCTGGTGCTCGACCGGGACGACCCGCTGCGCGTGGTCGGCGTCCTCGACTGGGAGATGGCCACCCTGGGCGACCCGTTGATGGACCTGGGCAGCGCGCTGGCCTACTGGGTGGAGGCCGGCGACGACGAGGTGTTCCAGCAGTTCCGTCGCCAACCCTCCAGCGCGCCGGGCATGTGGACCCGCGACGAGATCGTGGCCTACTACTGCCAGCAGATGGGCTTCACCCTCACGCCCGGCCAGTGGCTGTTCTACGAGGTCTTCGGGCTGTACCGGGTGGCCGTGATCGCCCAGCAGATCTGGTACCGCTTCGTGCACGGGCAGACCAGCAACCCGGCGTACGGCGTCTTCGGCGCGGCCGTGGGCTACCTGGAGCAGCGCTGCCGCTCACGCGTCGGCTGAGGTGCCGGGATGATCGGTGCGTGTGGCTGCAGACTCCGTCTGTGCGGCCTTCTGAAGCCACATACTGGCTCCGGAAGGCCGCACAGAGGGTGAACCAGGCTAGATCAGCTTCTTGAAGATCGGCAGCGGGGCGTGCTTCATCAGCACCGACATCGGCGCCCACGGCAGCGCCGGCACGCAGGCGGAGTCCTTCTCCTTCTCGATCGCCGACACCAGGGCGCGCACGCCCTTCTCGGTGGAGACCATCAGCGGCATCGAGCCCTCGACGCCGTCGTTCATCTCCGAGGCGATGTAGCCGGGGTAGATCACGGTGATCTTGTAGGGCTTGCCATACAGCTCGGTACGCAGCCCCTCGGCCAGGTGTGCCACGCCGGCCTTGGTGGCGGCGTACGTGGTCATCGTCTTGGGCATCCCGCGCATCGCGGACATGCTCGAGATCATCACCAGGTGCCCCCTGCCCTGGGCGCGGAAGATCTCCATCGCCGCCTCGGCCTGGGCCAGGGCCCCGACGAAGTTGGTCATCGCGGTCTCGCGGTTGGCCTCGAAGCGCCCGGTGCCCAGGGGTGCGCCCTTGCCGAGGCCGGCGTTGATGACCACCCGGTCCAGGGTGCGGCCCTCGGTGGTGAGCTCGTCGCGGAAGCCGCGGAAGGTCTCGAACACCCGGTCGTGGTCGTTGACGTCCAGCGCCCGGATCAGCACCAGGCGTCCGGGGTGCGCGGCGTGGATCTCGGCGCGCAGCTCCTCCAGGCGCTCGGTCCGGCGGGCGCACAGGGCCAGGTCGTGACCGAGGGCGGCGAACTGCCGCGCCATCTCGGCGCCGAGCCCGCTGCTGGCTCCGGTGATCAGGATCGTCTTGCTGGGCGCAGTCATGGCGCAGAGTCTAGGAGTGAGCCCGAGAACGCGACGAGGCCCCGGCCGGAGCCGGGGCCTCGTTGCTGAAAAGCGCCGCGGCGCTCAGCCCTGGGGCTGGTCGATCACGACGGTGGTCATGATCTTGTCCGCGAACGTCTGACGCTTGGCGTCCCACAACGGCCACAGGTAGCCGATGTAGCAGATGCCGTCGAGGATGTGCGCGATCTGGCGGACGAAGGACATGCCCGCCCCCATCGGCTGGCCGGTGTCCTCCTTGATCAGCTTGATCCCCAGCACGCCCTTGCCGATGGTGTAGCCGGTGCGGCCCTGCTTGATGCAGACGTTCCAGATCCAGAAGGCCAGGGCGGCCACCAGGCCGATCACCACGAGCACCCAGCCGATCGGGTTGCCACCGCTGGTGGTCGTCTCGTACTGCATGGTGCTGTCGTTGTAGGTGGTGGTGGCGTCACCGACGGCCATCAGGATCCCGATGTAGTACGGGATCATCAGCACGATGACGATGACCTCGTCGATCAGGCTCGCGCCCACCCGCTTGACCCAGTGCGAGTAGTTGCCGGGCGCCACCGCGGCGTACCCCGGCTGACCGTAGGGCTGCGCACCGTACGCCGGCTGGCCGTAGCCGGGCTGCTGACCGTAACCGGGTTGGCCGTAAGGCTCCCCGTACGGGTTCGGGGGCTGCTGCCCATACGGGTCCGGTGGCGGGTTGTTGGGATCGGACACCCGAGGTTCCTTTCGTGACGGGGTGGCGTTGGTCTAGCGGCGGTGCTGACCCGGAGGTCAGACCGCGACCTCGCCCTGCAGGGTGCGGTAGGTGTAGGCCTGAGCGATGATCACGACCGGGATCGCGACGAGCAGACCGATGCCGCACAGCAGCGCGCCGACGAAGTAGGCGGCCAGGCAGGCCAGGAAGAACACCAACAGGGTGCCCGCGTTCTCCCGGACGAACGCGACGCTGGCCTTGATCGCGTCCATGGCGGGCAGGTTCTTGTCGATCAGGAAGTACATCGTGAACGAGGTGAAGAACATGACCACCAGGCCGGGCAGGAAGCACAGCACGAAGCCGATGAACGTCGCGGCGCCGACCACGATCGCGGCGATCACGATCTGCGGGATGTTCAGCCCCGCGAACATGCTGCCCAGGTCGATCTTGCGGCCGTGGGTCAGGTCCAGGGCGCCCTTGGTGATGGCCGCCTGGATCAGCAGGGTGATCGCGTAGGAGACCATGCTGAAGAGCAGGGAGACGAAGAAGGCGAGACCGAAGAAGCCGCCGCCGCTGGTCTCGAACTCCCCGGTGTCGGGGTTGAACTCGGTGGTGACCTGGCCGCCGAGGCCCGAGGTGAACGCGCTGCTGATCAGCTGGATGATGATCGAGACGGCCAGGATGGCCAGGGTCAGCAGGATGATCGGCCCGATGTTGGCCTGGAACTTGCTCCAGCCGTAGCTGAAGGCGTTGCCGACCGAGAACGGCTCGGCGCCGCCAACGCCGCCGGCGCCGTAGCCGGGCGGCGGCGGGATTTCGCCGTAGGAGGGCTGACCGTAGGCGGGTTGGCCGTAGTTGGGGGCGGCCGGCTGGCCGTAGCCCTCGGGCTGCGAGGGCGGCGGGGGCGGCGGGGGCGGCTGGGTGGGGTCGGGCTGCTGGGGCTGCTCGCCGGACGGATCCTGCGGCGGGTCGTAGTTGGACATGTGTGCGGTCCTTTTCCTTGTCCTTCGCGCATCGCGGCGGCGCCGCACGCGCGGATCAGCCAGGTAACGCGGGTCAGCGTAGTGATTTGTGGCGCCACCGGGACGGCGTCTCGGTGAACCCTGTGGAACGAAGGTCTCACGGGGCCGCCACGGCGCGCTGGGACACGCCCGATGATGTGTTCGTGCATACTAGTTATGCGTATACTCAGTATCTACACCCCCGGAGTCGGGGCTCGTCCGTCCCAGGAGGCGCAGTATGTCGATCCGTCAGGCGATGCTGGCGCTGCTGGAGCAGGGGCCGATGTACGGCTACCAGCTGCGCGCCGAGTTCGAGCAGCGCACCGGCGCCACCTGGCCGCTCAACGTCGGGCAGGTCTACACCACGCTGGCCCGCCTCGAGCGCGACGGCCTGGTGATCGGCGAGGGTGCGGACGCCGTGGGGCACCTCATGTACCGCGTGACCGAGACCGGCCGCGCCGCGGCCTCGGACTGGTTCGCCACCCCGGTGCCCCGCGAGCAGCCGCCGCCGCGCGACGAGCTGGCGATCAAGCTCGCCATCGCCGTCACCCTCCCTGAGGTCGACGTGCAGGCGGTGATCCAGCAGCAGCGCACCGCCACCATGCGCGCGCTCCAGGACTACACCCGGCTCAAGCGCGACGGCCGGGCCGCGGACCCGCAGGCGCCCGAGGACCTGGCCTGGAGCCTGGTGCTGGACTCGCTGGTCTTCGACGCCGAGGCGGAGATCCGCTGGCTCGACCACTGCGAGACCCGGCTGCGGCGGGCCGCGGCGCTCATGGCAACCGACGGGGCAACCGCCAGCACCGCCCACATTCCCACCGCCCCGCTTACCGAGGAGGCAGCCCGATGACCACCGCGCCGACGACCCACGCCCCGATCCTGCAGATCGACACCGTCACCCGGGTGCACGGCACCGGGGCCGGCGAGGTGCACGCGCTGCGGGGGGTCAGCCTGAACGTCAACCCCGGCGAGCTGGTCGCCGTGATGGGCCCGTCGGGCTCGGGCAAGTCCACCCTGCTCAACCTGGCCGGCGGGCTGGACCAACCCACCTCGGGGCGGGTGCTGGTGGAGGGCGTCGACCTGGTCGGGCTCGGCAACGCCGGGCGGGCGCGGATCCGGCGTACGTCGGTGGGCTACGTCTTCCAGGACTTCAACCTGATCCCCGCCCTGACCGCCCGGGAGAACGTCGCGCTGCCCCGGGAGCTGAACGGCGAGGGCCCGCGGGCCGCACGGGCGGCCGCCGAACAGGCTCTCGCGGAGGTGGGCCTGGGCGAGCTGGCCGACCGGTTCCCCGACGACATGTCCGGCGGCCAGCAGCAGCGGGTCGCGATCGCGCGCGCCATCGTCGGTCAGCGGCGGCTGATCCTGGCCGACGAGCCCACCGGCGCGCTGGACACCGAGACCGGCGAGCAGGTGCTGCGGCTGCTGCGCACCCGCTGCGACGCCGGCGCGGCCGGCGTACTGGTCACCCACGAGGCGCGGCACGCGGCCTGGGCGGACCGGGTGGTCTTCCTGCGCGACGGCCTGGTGGTCGACGAGGCGGGGTACGACGACGCGGCCCACCTGACCGCGGCCGGCGCGGCGTATGGCACGAACCCCAGCCCGGGTGGTGCCGGATGAGCGGCTGGCGGCCGCTGCTGCGGCTGGCCTGGCGCGACGTACGCCGCGCGCAAGCCCGCAGCGCCCTGGTGCTGGCGATGATCACCCTGCCGGTGCTCGCGGTCACCCTCGCGGTCGTGGTCACCTCGACCGCCGAGGTGGGCGGCACCGAGAGCCTGGAGCGCCGGCTCGGCGCCGCCGACGCCAAGGTCGTCGTCGAGCCGTACGTGAGCCGGGTCTATCAGAGTGCGGACCCGGACGACGGCATGGGGACCCAGGGCGGGGACGCCGAGTACGGGCTCACCGTGGACGACCTCGCCACGGTGCTCGGCCGCGAGGTGCGGGCGATCGAGTGGCGCCGCTCGCAGGCCCGGGTCGAGACCGACGGCGGCGTGACCCAGGCCGAGCTGGTCCAGGTCGACCTGGCCGACCCGCTGGCCGAGGGGCTGGCCACCGTCGCGCAGGGCCGGCTGCCGGCGGCGCCCGGCGAGGTGATGGTGAACGCTGCGCTGGCCGAGAAGGGGCCCGGCCTCGGCGAGACCCTGGTGCTGGCCGACGGCACCGACACCATCGAGGCCACGGTGGTCGGCGTCGGCGAGGATGCCACGACCCGCGACTACCCGGTGCTCTTCGGCCCGCCCGACTCGGTGCTCGCGGGGGCGCAGCCCGACGCGGTCGAGACCGTGACCTGGCTGGTCGACGCCGGCTCCGGTGTGACCTGGAGCGAGGTGCGGGCCCTGAACGAGCGCGGCGCCTCCGTGCTCTCCCGGGCGGTCCTCAACGACCCGCCCTCGCAGTCCGAGCTGCCCGACGAGCTGCAGGACATGGCCTCGAGCGTGGACGACTCCGTGGTGGCGATCTTCGCCCTGATCGTGGCGATGGCGCTGCTCGAGGTGGTGCTCCTGGCCGGGCCGGCGTTCGCGGTGACCGCGCGGCGTCAGTCCCGCACCCTGGCGCTGATGGCCGCCACCGGCGGCACCCCGGCCCAGGCGCGCAGCGCGATCCTGGCCACGGCCCTGGTGCTCGGCGCCCTCGGCGCCCTGCTGGGTGCCGGCCTCGGCATCGCGCTGGCGGGGCTGGTCGCGGTCCCTATCGCCCAGCACTTCAGCGGCACCTGGTTCGGGCCCTTCGACGTGCCCTGGCTGCAGGTGCTGGCGGTGGCCGGCTTCGGGCTGCTCGCGGCGCTGCTGGCCGCGCTGGTGCCCGCCTGGCTCGCCTCGCGGATGGACGTGGTCGCCGTGCTGGCCGGGCGTCGCGGCGACGCCCCGGCCTCGGTCCGCTCGCCGATCCTGGGCCTGGCGCTGATCGGCGTCGGGGTGGCGGGGGCGGTGGCCGGCGCCAAGCGTCTGGTCGACGGCGCGGAGCTGCTGATCGCGTTCTCGGCGCTGGTCTCGGTGCTCGGGATGATCCTGATCATCCCCGTGGTGGTCTCGCTGCTCGGTCGGGTCGGCCGCGGGTTGTGGCTGCCCCTGCGGTACGCCGTACGCGACGCCGCCCGGCACCGCACCCGCACCGTCCCCGCCGTCGCCGCCGTGGCCGCGACGGTGGCCGGCGTGGTCGCCCTGAGCATCAGCATCAGCTCCGACAACGCCGAGTCCCGGGAGACCTACACCGCGCAGCTGCCGCACGGCGCCGGCATGGTCACCGCCTCCGGCGCGGACGAGGCGCAGTGGGTCGAGCTGGAGCGGATCGTGCGCCGGTCGCTGCCGCAGGCCCAGCTGACCCCGATCGCGGGGGTGATGCAGCCGGCCAACGGGTACCTGGACGTCACGTTCCAGGCGCCGACCGGGCCAGACCCCATGCTGGCCTGGTACGGCGGCGCCCTGGGCACCTCGGTCGTGGTCGCCGACTCCGTGCCCGAGGCGGTCATTGGGCTGGACGACGCGGCCCGAGACGAGGCCGACCGGGCGCTGGCGGCTGGCGAGGTGGTGGTGTTCACCGCCGTCGAGGTGACCGCGTCGGAGGCCAAGGTCAAGGGCTCGCGCTGGGATCAGTCGGCCAATGCCGAGGAGCAGAAGTTCGGTCCGGCGACGGTGCCGGCCAGCTACGTGGTGGTCCCCGACGGCGGCTCCCCGGTGCAGGCGGTGGTGCCTCCGGCGGCGGCCGAGAAGATCGGCATGCCGACGGCAACCGTCGCCCTCTACCTGAGCGGCGCCGAGGTCTCGGAGAGCGCCGAGGAGGAGCTCAGCGAGGCGCTGGGGGCGGCCACCGAGTACGGCTGGTTCTACGTGGAGCGCGGCTTCCAGCCCGACGACTACGAGCGGCTGGTGCTGTGGGTGCTCGGCGCGCTCGGTGCCGTCCTCATGCTCGGCGGCACGCTGACCGCGACGTTCCTGGCGCTCAGCGACGCCCGGCCCGACCTGGCCACGCTGGCCGCGGTCGGGGCAGCCCCGCGCACCCGGCGCTGGGTCGCCGGCTGCTACGCGCTGGTGATCGGCGGCGTGGGTGCGGTGCTGGGCGCGCTGGTGGGCTTCGTCCCGGGGATCGCGGTGACCTATCCGCTCACGTCGAACTACGGCTCGGTGGTGATCGAGGGCTCGGGATCGACGTACTCCTCGGTCGAGCTCCAGCCTCAGGTCGGGCCGTTCCTGGAGATCCCGTGGCTGATGATCCTGGCCGTGGTGGTGGCGCTGCCGCTGCTCACCGCGGCGCTGGTCGCCGCGTGCGCCAGGTCGCGGCTGCCGCTGGTGGCGCGCATCGACTGAGGCCG
>ERZ1645187.2418-NODE-2418-length-16442-cov-196.101239_pt1 | contig 16442 bp, 12 predicted proteins | sample MGYA00575352_ERZ1645187 | MGnify/ENA primary metagenome ERZ1645187 (study PRJEB40837, sample SAMN11349314) | freshwater sediment metagenome | isolation source: river sediment | host: Sediment | place: India: Wazaribad , New Delhi | collected 2017-02-21 ... | reverse complement strand
CCTCCAGCGCCGCCCACTGCTCCGGCTCTGCGTAGTCGAGCAGTTTGACCATGGGCCGAATTTAGCCAATTGTTTATCGAACAGATGTTTGCTAGCAAAATCCTAGCGCTGAGCGCTTCTTCCGGCAAGGTCGAGCTTGAGGTCAAACTTGAGGGCGACAAGCCCACGAGGTGACTGGCGATGGGCAGACGCCGCCAGCCAGGCAAGCTATCCTCGCGTTCAACGCCGAATCGGCGCGGTTGGGCCGCGCTGATCAAGGCCTGGTCCTCGGTGGCGAGACGGTGCTGCCATCCGGTTAGCGGCCGCCCGGGAAGCGCCATTGGCCGGCAATTCTTCTTTTCACCCTTCTATCAACCTCGCGGAGGCATTCGCTTTTGCATATAGGGGGGGATGCGGAGGACATCCGTGGCGGGAAAACTTTCCGTTACACTGCACCTCCTCACCTTCGCTCATGCCAGGAGACGACGATGCCCCTGTCCGCGGACCCCTCCGCCACTCACCCCGATGGCAAGATCGCCGTCGATCTGCGCCAGGTCGTCTACGCCCTGTCCGACGCCCTGGACCTGGTCGGCATCGACGACGTGGGCCATGGCAAACGGGTCGGGATCATGGCCCGCGCCTGCGGGCTGGAATTGGCCGTGCCGCCCGCGGAGCAGACCTTCCTGTTCGACCTGGGCATGCTGCATGACATCGGCGTCTCCTCGACGGCCACCCACAACCACCTGCTCCTGGAATTCGACTGGGAGGGCTCCCAGCAGCATTGCGAGATCGGCTACCGCCTGTTGCGCGACTTCGCGCCCCTGGCCCGACTGGCGGTGCCCGTGCGTTACCACCACACCCATTGGGAAGAGCTGGCGGCCATGCCCGACCTGCCTACGGCCGTGGCGGAACAAGCCAACCTTATCTATCTGGTGGACCGGGTCGACACCCTGGCCGCGCCCCATTACGGCAGCGGCGACCTTCTCATGCACACAGCGGGCATCCGCGACAAGATCGCCGCCCGCGCCGGCCGCTATTTCCAGCCCCAACTGGTGGAGGCCTTCCTCGCCGCTTCGCTCACCGAGGCCTTCTGGCTGGAACTCGAACCCCGGGGCATCCAGGCCGTGATGCAGGAGATGCTGAGCCAGGCCGCGCCCTATCCGGCCACGATCGCCGAACTCAAGCAACTGGCCGCCATGTTCTCCCAGATCGTTGATGCCAAGAGCACCTTCACCGCCGAACACTCCACCGGCGTGTCCCGCCTGGCCCGGTTCTTCGCCGAGGGTCTGGGGGTGAGCCCGACACAGTGCGACAAACTGGAGATCGCCGGCCTGCTCCACGACCTCGGCAAGTTGCGGGTCCCGGACGAGGTGCTCGACAAACCGGGCCGTCTGGATGACCGCGAGCGCAAGCTCATGAACGCCCACAGTTACGAAACCTTCCAGATCCTAAGGCGGATCAAGGGCTTCGAGGAAATCACCCAGTGGGCCTCCTGCCACCATGAGGAGCACGACGCCTCCGGCTATCCCTTCCACCTCAACGGTCAGGACCTGCCCCTGGAGGCCCGCATCCTGCGGGTGGCCGACATCTTCCAGGCCATGGCCCAGGATCGCCCCTACCGCGCCGGCCTTGCCCCGGATGAGATCCTCGCGTTCATGAGACGCCTGGTCAGCGAGGGGCGGATCGAGGTCGACATCCTGCGCGTCGCCGAACGGGACATGGCGGGGGCCATGGCGGCGGCCCGCGCCGCCATGGTCTGAGTCGATCCCCCCTGCTTGATGCCCCGTAAGGGTTCCTGTCACCCTGTTTTCCTGTCTCCCTATCTCCCTATCTCCCTATCTCCCTATCTCCCTGTCGCACTGTCTTCCTGTCGCCATGCCTCCCTGCCTCCCTGCCGCCCGTGCTGGTATCGGTAGCACAAGCCGCCGGTCCTCTTACTCCCTCCCCCCTGGTGGGGGAGGGCAGGGGGAAAGGGGGTCCGAACGGGTTCATGCCCCCAATCTGCCCGCAGGCGCTGTTGGTGGCATCCAAGGTCGCAGGGCCTGAACCAGCACCTCCGGCAGGGGGGCCGAGGCGCCCGAGGCGCCCGCGGGGCCCAGATGGACATGGACGGTGCTGGCCCTGGCCTTCTCCCGCCCCGTCTCGTCCGTGAAGCGGTAGTCGAGGGTAAAGGCACTGCCGCCGATTTCCCGGACGCTGAGTTCCACCTGGATGACCTCGCCGTGCCGCAGGGGGTGACGGTAATCGGCCTCGGCATGGACCAGGGGCAGCAGACAATCACCGTCCTGGATCAGGCGGTGCAGGGGAAAGCCGATCGTCGCCATGAAGGCCTCATAGGCATCATGGGCATGGCGAAACAGGTGACCATAAAAGAGGATACCCGCGGCGTCGATGTCGTGGAGACGGACGGGGAAGGTGTGAGTGAATGCGGGTGGGGTCATTGGGTGTGTTCCCTTCGTGGGGTGATTTTCGTTTTTCTGGATGAAGTCACGGCCGAGATCAATTCTTGCTTTTGCACCGAACCGATCCGCCTAAATTTGATCTGTGCTGATCTGGCCGGACCTCAGCGAAAACCAAAAGACTCCGGGGTTAATCTGAGGCGTCAGACTCAGCGGATCTCAGGGGGATAAATCCGCTGCCACTGTCCCGCCCTAGCCAGATATGCCCGCGCTCCGGGTCGGGAACCCGTCCCAGGTCCTGGGCCAGCCAGTGGGAGGTGGCCAGCCCTTGCGGGATGGGGGAGGAGAGGGCCGCGGCGAGTTGCAGGCTGGGCCAGAGGCCGGCGGCGCTCTCGATCAGGCTGGTGAGGACGACCTCCAGGCCAAGGCGGGTGGCCTCCCGGGCCAGGAACAGGGTCCGCCGCAGCCCACCGACCGCCGCGGGTTTGAGCACGAGACGGCGCACGGGCGGGGCGCCGGCGGACAGGAAGCTGTCGACCAAGAGCGGGGCCACCGCGTCCCTGATCGCCATTGGCGGGGGAGGGAGGTGCAGCGACTCATCCAGGGCCAGGGCAAAGCGGGCCTGGGCCTGAAGACGCCGCAGGGCCTCCCAGTCGGGTACCTTCGGTGGCACTTCCAGGGATTTCATCCGCTCTTTCAGGGGGTTCGGCGGCCCTTCCGTGGATTTCAGCGGCACTTCCAGAAATTTCAGCGGCTCTTCCAGGGATTCGATGGGGAGGTCATTGAGCTGGTCGATCAGGCGTGCTGCCTGGTCATAGTCCCAGGCACCATTGGCGTCGAGGCGCAAACTGACCCCGGGAGGCAGATGAGACGCCAGTTTCCGCAGATGGGCGATTTCGGTCTCAGGCGCGTCCAGCCCGACCTTGAGCTTGAGCACCCGGTAACCGGCCTGGCAAGCCGCCGCGACGCGGGCCGGGGTCTGATCGCGCAGGGTGCCGAGGGTGGCGTTGACCGGCACCCGGTCGTTCGCCTCCGGGGCCAGCCACCGCCGCAACGGCACCCCAGCCAGGCGGGCGGCCAGATCGGTCAGGGCACACTCCAGGGCGAAGTCCGCCGCGGGGGTGGGGCCAATCCCTGGCGGCGTGCCGGCAAGGGTGACGTGTTGGGCACCGACCTTGGCCTCGGACAGTACTTCTGACAGGGTATCCGCTGGTTCTCTTACTCCCTCCCCCCTGGAGGGGGAGGGATGGGGAGAGGGGGTCTTAAGGCTTACGCCGAGCGCTTCACCGTAAGGGCTTTGTCGGCCCGGATCGAGCAAGGCGGCCAGGCTTTGGCCCGGGAGCCGAGCCTGCCAGAGACGCAGCGCGCCCTCGGCGACCGCTTCAGCCTCGGTTCCAGCCTCGGGGAGGGGGGCGCAGTCGCCATGGCCGCGCACGCCCGCCGCCTGCACTTGAACGAGCCAGCCGCGTCGTTCGGTCCGGGTACCGTGGGCGCTGGTCCAGGGTTGGCGCAAGGGCAGGGCATAGGGGCGGATGCCGATCGCCTCCAGGCGGACGTCGGGGTTAGGTACTGGGAGGCCCGTCGTCCAAGGGGGTGGGGGCATGATCTGGCGGGCAGTCAAATAGCGAAAGTGGCGGGAGTGTAACCCTTTAGCCCCCCTCTCCCCAACCCTCCCCCGCCAGGGGGGAGGGAGTAAGAGAATCAGCGGCTTGTGCTGTCCATGCCCGCTTCTAGCACGTGGCCAGGCCAGCCCCAGGATCAGCAAGAGCGTCAGAAAGCACGCGGCCAGGCTAGCCCCAGGATCAGCAGGAGCGTCAGAAAGCACGCGGCCAGGCCAGCCCCAGGCAGCAGGAGCGTCAGAAAGCACGCGGCCAGACCAGCCCCAGGATCAGCAGGAGCGTCAGAAGCGTCTGGTAGAGGGCGGTGGTCCCGAGCACGGGGTTGAGGGCGACACCCTGGGCGCCACGTTGGAGCCTGACGACCAGCCAGAGGCCCACGGGCAGGGCGGCCAGCAGGGGCCAGACCCGAGCGGGCGGGTTGAGCTGCGTCAGCATCAGCAGCAGCATCAGCAGGAACGGGGGGGCCAGCATGAGGAAGGCGTAGAGCAGCCGGGCACGCGCCCGGCCCAGGTAGTGGCAAAGGGTGCGGCGGCCGCCCTGGCGGTCCGTTTCCAGGTCACGGTAGTTGTTGATCAGCAGCACCGCCGCCGCCGGCAGGCCGAGGATGGCCCCCAGGGCGAGGGCGCCGGGCGAGAAGCTCAAGGTCTGGAGATAGTGGGTCCCCGCCACCGCCGCCACGCCGAAGAACAGCAGGACATAGACCTCACCGAAGGGCCCGTAGGCGATGGGCCGCGGGCCGCCAGTGTAGGCATAACCCGCCGCCAGGGACGCCAGCCCCAGCAGCAGGATGGGCCAGCCGCCGCGCAGGCACAGCAGGGCGCCGAGGACCAAGGCGGCGAGGAAGGCCAGGTGCGCCGCCCGCCGGACCTGGGCCGGGGTGAACCAGCCCTGGGCGGATGCCCGGGGCGGGCCGAGACGGTCCGCGGTGTCGTTACCGCGCTCGAAGTCGTTGACGTCGTTGTGCAGATTGGTCCCGACCTGGATGGCCACCGCCGCCAGCAGGGTGGCGAGGGCGGTCGCCAGGTGCAGCCCGCCAGTGGTGGCCAGCGCCAGGGCCAGGCCCGCTACCACGGGCGTCAACGTCAGCGGCAGGGTGCGGGGGCGAGCGGCGGCCACCCAACGCGACAGGACGAGGCCCGGGCTGTGGCTCAAGTCGCGTCCCGGGTCGGTCATCTGTGCTCCATCGGCTATCCCGGCCCGATCAGCAACCATAACCCGCGCCTCTTCGAGCCCCTGTTCAGATTCATCGCCCATCTCCGCTCCATCGACCTTTTTCGCGTGAATGTCACGAATAAGTCTTACATTTTCAGAGCTGGGGCGCGTCGCCTTGGGAGAGTTAGCTCCGTCAGCCATCTCAGCTCCGCTGGGGGAAGCGACGGAAGTCCGGGGCGCGTTTTTCCAGGAAGGCATCCCGCCCCTCCTGGGCCTCCGCCGTGGTGTAGAAGAGGCCGGTGGCGTTGCCCGCCAGTTCCTGAATGCCCGCCAGGCCGTCGGTCTCGGCATTGAAGGCCGACTTGAGCAGGCGCAGGGCGGTGGGGGAGAGCTGGAGCATCTGGCGGCACCAGTCCAGGGTCACCGCCTCCAGGTCCGCCAGGGGCACCACCGCGTTGACCAGGCCCATGGCCAGGGCCTCCTGGGCGTCGTACTGGCGGCAGAGAAACCAGATCTCCTTGGCCTTCTTCAGGCCCACGGTGCGCGCCAGCAGACCGGCGCCGAAGCCGCCGTCAAAGCTGCCCACCCGCGGCCCGGTCTGGCCGAAACGGGCATTGTCGGCGGCGATGCTCAGGTCGCAGATCAGGTGCAGGACATGCCCACCGCCAATGGCATAGCCCGCCACCATGGCGATGACCGGCTTGGGCAGGGTGCGGATGTCCCGTTGCAGCTCCAGGACGTTGAGATGCTCGGCCCCGCCGGCGGCATCCCGGTAGCCCTGATCGCCACGGATGCGCTGGTCCCCCCCGGAGCAAAAGGCCAGGTCCCCGGCCCCAGTGAGGATGATGACCCCGACCGCGGGGTCCAGCCGGGCGCGGTGGAAGGCATCGATCAGTTCCCGCACCGTCTCCGGCCGAAAGGCATTGCGCACCTCGGGCCGGTTGATGGTGATCTTGGCCACCCCGGACCAATGCTGGTAAAGAATGTCCCCGTAGGTCGGTCCAGGCGGGGTCTCCCAGGACACGGTCGCTACGTGAGGGCTTGGTTGCATGCTGATGAACTCCATTGATTTACCGCCTGGTCAGGATAGCCCGATCTGGCGGTCGACGCCACGCGGAAGCGACGGGATAACCTTCGCGGACCGAAAGCCCCCCTCAAGGTTTCCGCGGACGGGCTAGTCGGCAAGGGGTGACAAACCAGCAATGGGTGAAAGTCAGCAATGGGCGGAAAACGTAAATGAAATCAGATAGACTAGGTGGAACCGTTCAAATCCCCTCTCCCCAGCCCTCCCCCACCAGGCCACGCCCATGATCGATCTGCACTGCCACCTGCTGCCAGGCATCGACGACGGTCCGCCGGATCTCGCCACCGCGCTGGAAATGGCGCGCATCGCCGCCGCCGACGGCATTACCCTGACCGCCTGTACCCCGCATATCTATCCCGGCCTCTACAATAACGAGGCCGACCAGATACTGGCCGCCGTCGCCGCCTTTCGCCTGCGACTCCAGGAGGCCGGCATTCCCCTGGAAGTTACCACCGGCGCCGATATTCAACTGGTACCGGAACTCCTGGATGGCCTGAATTCCGGACGCTTTCCCACGCTCCACGGCTCGCGCTACTTTCTCTTCGAGCCCCCCCATCACACGGTCCCACCCCGTTTTCAGGACCTGATCTTCAACGTGCTGGCGGCCGGCTACGTGCCCGTCATCACCCACCCGGAACGGCTGACCTGGTTGGATGAGGCCCACTACCCCTGGTTCGCCGACGCCGCCGGACAAGGGGCCTGGATCCAGGTCACCGCCGGCGCCCTCACCGGGCGCTTTGGCGCTGGGCCCCAATACTGGGCCGAGCGCTTCCTCGATGATGGCCTGGTACACCTGCTGGCGACGGATGCCCACCACACCCGGCGCCGTCCGCCCCTGCTGGCCGAAGGCCGCGAGGCCGCGGCGCGGTGGGTCGGACCTGAGGAAGCCCAACGCCTGGTGGCGGACCGCCCCCAGGCGATCATCGCCGATCAGGATCCCACCACCGTCATCCCGCCCGCGGGACTCGGCGGACCCGCCTGGGAACGTGCCCAAAGCACCGGCCAACGGCAAAGCTGGCTATCCCGGCTGCTGGGCCGCGGGTGACGCCCTGCCCGGCCCCTTACTCCCCGTCCAGACTCCTGACTTGAAACGTCCGATTTTAGCTGAAAGCCACAAAAGCCCTTCATTTTGATTTGGTTGTCATTAGATCTCATGAAAGCTAGCTAGCATCCCCCGGAGGACCAGATACATGCCCCCCAAAGCATCCTTACCCAAGGCGCCAAGCGGGCTCATGATCGCACTGGCCGCCCTCACGCTCGCCGCGATGTTGTTCTCCTGCCTGCCCATCACCACAAAAGTTGAAGGCTGGCCACAGGATTTAACCATCCGAGTCCATAAAAACGTCGGGTTCGTCGAGGTCCAGGAGAAGTGCTACCCCTCCATCCCCTTGCCCTGCAAGCTGATGGGCGGCTTCGCCTTCCAATGCGCCGTGATCGACCTGGACCAGAAAACCTGTGACATCTACACGATTTGGGGCGAGGCCTCGGAGCACGAACTCAGCCACTGCCGTGGCGGTGATCATGACGGCATTTTGCAGGCCTATTTCGACCGCTGGAAGTGCGCGCACGGTCTACCCCCCGCACCGCATTAATGCGCTCCGGCGTGGCTGAACAGCCATAAAAAAACCCACCAAGCCAGAGCTTGGTGGGTTTATTTGTCGCTTTACTCCCCCTCACCCGCCGGGAGAGGGGAAGGGGTGAACCCCCTTGGACAGGGTAAATTCCCCGCGCTTAGGGACTGACCGGGTTTGGGGGATTGTTGTTATTAGTAGAATTGGTGGCGGCGACCACGCCACCCGTGACCGCAAGTAGTCCACCAGCCAGGGCGACGGTAGGCACGGCGGTAGTACCCACCATGGTGGTCCCCGTCAGAACCGTGGTCAAGCCAGAACCGCCGGTACCCCCCGTGGTGGCCACGGTCCCCCCCGTTGTGGCACTGGTTGAAGTGCCACCGGTAGTACCCGTTTGGGCGACAGTGACGTTGCTTGACGGGGTGTTGGGTTGAATCGCCGCCAACTGGGGTTTGGGGGACTTGCCGGCCGCCACGCCGGAATCGGCATCAACCTGGTAGTTACCGCCATCATTGAGGGCGCAGGTACTGCTGGCCTGGACGGAGAGAATGGCCATCTCCGGCAGATCGAGCCGGCAACCGTCACTGAAGGTGACGACCGCCTGACCGCCCTCCAGCACCATCAGCCGGTCACCCTCGACCAGCCGCATGCCGTCGTGAACGGTCACATACCGCTCCCCCTGGGTCGCCACGGCATTGCCCTCGATCTTCGCCACCACCGCCGCCGGGACGGCGGCCTGGGCAATCAGCGGCAGGCCCAACGCCGCCGCCACGGACCAGCTCAATACAGGTAGTTTCATCTTCGTTCTCCTGGGTTAGTACTCATTGCAGTTGATACTCCATCCTGGCGATGCGCCAGTCACCCTCCCACGGCACCAGTTCCAGGCTAATCCTGCCCTTGGCCTGATGCCAAACCTTACTTCCGTGCGTCACCGCCCTCACGGTCAAGGCCCCCGTGCCCACCGCGCGCCCTTCCTTCCCCTCCTTCCAGCGCAATCCGGAGATATTGATTTCACGGCGGCTGGTGGTGGCGAAGAGGTTCTGGTAATCGGCCCGGATAAACTTCCGCCCCTGACCATCCGTGGTCTTGGCATCCGGGGTAAAAAGCCCGACCAAGGCGTCGAGCGCCCCCGCCGCGTAGGCGGAGGTCAAGCGGTGGACCACCTTGGTCGGATCCGGGGGTGGCGGCGCTGATTTCTCTCCCGATGGCGGGGCCGGCTGCTTGGTCTTGGCCTCCCGAGCCTGACGGCTAGCCTCCTCGGCCAGCTTTTGGGCCTTGGCCTCGGCAGCCGCCTTGGCCGCCAGGGCCTGCCGTTCAGCCTCCTGGGCCTGTTTGAGGGCCTTCTCCCGGGCTTCGGCTTCCGCCTTGGCCTGCTGGGCCTGACGCTCGGCCTCCCGAGCCAGTTGCTTGGCCTTGGCCTCGGCTTCCGCCTTGGCCTGTTGCGCCTGGCGTTCGGCCTCCTTGGCCTGTTGTTTGGCCTTGGCCTCGGCTGCCACCTTAGCCTCCGCTTCGGCCAGCAAAGCCTGGCGCTCCTCCGCCAGCTTGCGTTCCTGGGCCAAGCGCTGGGCTTCCAGTTCTTGCTGATGCTCCAGGCGCTCGGCGGCAAACTGCCGCTCCAAGGCCTCACGCTCCGCGACCAGGCGAGCCTGGGCCTCCGCCTCGCGTTCAGCCATCCGACGCACCTCAGCCTCGCGTCGCGCGGCGAGTTGCTCTGCCTCCTCGCGCGCGGCCGCCAGGCGGGATGCTTCTTGACGCTCCGTTTCTCGACGCTCAGCCTCCAGCCTCTTCGCCTCCTGCCTTTCCGCCACTTGCCGCGCGGCTTCCAGGCGCTCCGCCTCCTGGCGGGCCATCTCTTGCCGGGCCATTTCCTCACGCCGGGCTTGCTCTTCGGCCAAGCGGCGGGCTTCGGCCAGGCGGTGCTCCTCCGCCATGCGCTTAGCCTCAGCCTTGGTCTGCGCCTCTGCCTTGGTCTGCGCCTCTGCCTCTGTCCTGGCCTTCGCTTCCGACTCAGCCGTTGCGGCCCGCTGGGCCTGGCTTGATGGAGAGATCGCCGCCACAGGCGGTGACGGGGTTCCTACAAGCGGCTGAGTCAGATAGGCCGGCTGGGGCGCCTGGGGAGTGAGGGCATGGCGCCGGGGCGAGACCTCGCTGGACACGGCCTGGCCTGGCTTGTCGCCCTCGGTGGCCACCTTGAGCAGGGCGGGTGGCTCGCGCAGGACCCACAGCACACCCCCCACGGCCAGCACCAGCAGGGCCAGGCCGCCGAGCCACAGCGGTGGGCTCACGCTCCGCCGAAGCGCGCCCTGAGATTCCGGAACTGGATAGTTTCCCTGACCTTTGCCATGACCTTTGCCCCTAACTTGACCCTCTCCCTTGCCCAGGCCCAGGCCATCGGCCATGGATCCCCCCGCCCACTCCTGCGGCTGAAAAAAGTGCCGCAAGGCTTCCGGGTCCCGATCGGTGGGGGCCAACAACGGATCGGCACCCTCGGGATGGTCCCCCAGCCAGTGCCGCACCTGTTCATGGGCCGCATTGATGCGCATGGCATCGGCGGTATCCGCCTCCGCCTCCAGACCCAGCGTATCCGGGCCCCGGCGGTCCGGGTGGAAGAGCCGGATCAGCACCTGATAATGCTGCCGCGCCTCGGCCGGGCTGACAGCCCCTTCGAGCCCCAGCACCCGCCAGGGGCTGGCCCCCGGCGCCAGCAAGGCGTGACGCGCGAAAAAGCGCGCCGCGGCAACCAACTCCTCAGGGCTTGCCCCCAGCGTGGCCGCCGTGGCCTCGATCCGGGAGGCAGCCAGGGCCTGGCCGAAGGCCGGCAGCAACGGGGCAAAACCCGCGGGCAAGGGCTCGTCCGCCCTGCCCAGCCGCGGATACCGCAACGGTTGGCGGTAATAGGCCAGGGCCAGCTCGATGAGCGGAGGAGGGTTGCCGCCGCCCCTGGTCAATTCATAGTCTCCCGCATGGCCTCGGGCACGGGAACCGCCACCGACTCGGTCACCTTGCCTACCGCCGGATCTTGCGCGGCAGCGGTCGCGACACCACCCAGCCGGTCTTGTCTGGCAGCGGTCGGCACGCCACCTTCCTGATCCTGCTGGGTTTCGATAGCCTCAACATCCTCCTGGCCGACCTCCTTTTCCGCCCCGACCGGGGCTGCCTCTTCATCCGTCTTTTCCCGCGCCGTGGCGTCGGCTCGGGCGGTGGCATCGAGATCCTTGACCCGCAGCATCTTCAGATCGTCGAACCAGAGGGTGCCATCAAGCTTCTTCTCGAAGGCCCGGCTGCCGGCGGAGACCAGGGTCAACTGTTGATAATCGCAGCCCGCCGGCACCTCGAAGCGCAGCTCGAAGGGCGCCCAGTCGGCGCTGCCCATAAAGCGCGGGCCATCCGCCAGCACCTTGGCCTCCGCCTCCGGCAACAGGCAGCGCAGTTGCCAACGCAGCCCGCCCTTGGAGGTCAGGCTATCCAGCCGCACCCGCCCGCTCAGCCGGTAATAGCCGGCATCCAGGAACAGGGGTTGCGACACGCGGGCGAAATGTCCCTCGTACCCCTTGAAGCGCAGCCGCAGGGCCGTCGGCCCGGTGACCCCGGCGGTTCCCATCGGCTTGGCCGAGAAGTGGTCGCTTTCCGCCACCTGCCAGCCAAAATTGCGCCGCTCCAGGGGCAGGTCGAAGCCGCCGTCGAACACCAGGCCCAACCGCTCGCGCTCGGCGGGTTCGAGACCATCGATCCACACCAGAAAGGCCTCGGCGATCAGGCCCTCCCGCTGCAAGCGGCCGACGTAGAGCCGGCGCTCTTCGGCGGACAGGGGTTGATCCGCAGCCTGGCGGCGCAGCAGATAGAGAAAGCGCAGGGTATCCAGCTCCAGACCCTTGGCCGCCACGTAACCAAAAAAGGGTGTCCACCAGGGTGGAGGGTCCGCGGTGACCGCGCGGAAAAAGTCCCGCGTCTCCGCCACCTCCGCCATTTGCAGCAGCACCGGGAACAGTTCCCGCTGTTGGCCAGGGTCCCCCGCCAGCACCAAAGTCCAATGCGGCAAGACCCGGTCCAGGCGACCGCGGGATGCCCACCAGCCGGCCAACTGCATCTGCAAGCGCAGATCCGCCGGGGCCAGTTGCGCGACCAGGCTGACCAAGGCATCCGCCCGCTCCAAGCCCTCGCCCTGACCGGTGTCCGGCCGCTCCACGTCCCCGGCCTGGCTGGCATCCGCCCGCTCCACATCCTTGGTCTGACCGGCGTCCGCCCGGTTCATGCCCTTGCCCTGACCGGTGTCCGCCCAATGCCGGGCCAGGGCCAGCAGCGCCCAAGGATCGCCACCGTTGGCGCGAAAGGCCCGCGTCAGCAGAACCTCCGCGGCCGCGGGATCATCCGCCAACAGCGCCTCACCCTTCGCCCGCAAGGCCTCCGGGCGCCCCGGCTGCCAGGCCAGGGCGGCATCCACCGCGCCCGCCTCGCCGCCGCGTAGCCGCTCGGCGTAGTAATTCCCCAGGCCGGCGGTCAGGCTGAACCAGGCGAACGCCAAGGCTAGGGCAACCAGGGGGGCACGCCAGAACCAACCGGTTGATTGCATCATCAAGGCTTGCCCCCTCCCCCCAACCCCCTCCCACGAGGGGAGGGGGAGTCAGATAAGAGACTGCGCAGAGGCACCCCCTCCCAGGGTACAGGCCCCACCGCCAATGAGAATCGGGGGTTAGGTAAGAGGCTGCGCAGAAGCACCCGTTCCCGTTTGGTATATGAATCTCCCTCTCGCTTGGCGTGAGGCACCCCCTCCCCCCTTGTGGGGGAGGGCCGGGGAGAGGGGTAAGTAACCCAGGGAGAGGGGTATGTAATAAGGTATTCCATCAACATCCACCCCCCACCCTAAGCCGTCTCTGCCTCAGGGCTGGCCTTGTCGGCGCCGCGATTGCCGTAACCATACATATAGTCATAGCTGTAACCGTAGCCATAGCCGTATCCATACCCATAGCCATACCCCTTTCCAGCCCGGCCGACCTTGGTCAGCACGGCGCCCACCAGCCGGGTGTTGGCCTGGGTGAGGCGTTTGACCGCCCCCTCCAGCTCACGCCGCCGGGTCTTGCCGCTGTCCACCACCATGACGGTGGCCCTGGCCAGGTTGGCCAGCACCAGGGCATCCGCCAGGCCGATGACCGGCGGGCCGTCCAGGATGACGTAATCGAAGCGCTGGCTGGCCAGGGTCAGCAAGTCCAGCATGCGCGCGCTGGCCAGCAACTCCACCGGGTTGGGCGGCAGGGGGCCGCTGGTGATGACGAACAGCCGCGGCACCGCAGTCCCCTGGCTGACTTGCAAGGGCTCCATGCCACTGGCCAGGTAATTGGTCAGACCCGTGGCGTTGGCAACGCCAAAGACCCGCTGCAGGGAGGGATTGCGCAGATCGCCGTCAATCAGCAGCACCGTGGCCCCGGCCTGGGCGAAGGTAATGGCCGTGCCCACCGCCGTGGTGGTCTTGCCCTCCCCGGCGCCGGCACTGGTGAAGTGCAGGATCCCCGGCGCCCCCTCGGCGGTGGAGAACAGCAACTGGGTGCGCAGGGAACGCGCCGCCTCGGCGAAGGGGCTCTTGGGGTCGTTGGCCACCACCAGGCCCAACTGATTATCCGCCAGCCCGGCCTCCGCCGCGGCCCGCACGTCGATCCCCGGGATCAGGCTCAGCATCGGCGCCTTCACCAGGGCCTCCGCCTCCTCCACCGTCTTGACGCTGTCGTCCAGGGCATCCAGCAGGAAGGCCAGCGCCACCCCCAGGAACAGCCCCAGGGCCAGGCCCACCGCCAGGTTGAGCTTGAGGTTGGGCTTGTACGGCTCGATGGGCAGGGTCGCCGGGTCGGCGATGGAGACGTTGTTCTCGCCGATACCGGCCGCCACCCCCACCTCCTTCATGCGCTGCAGCAGGCCGTCGTACAGCTCGCGGCTGGTCTGCACCTCGCGCTTGAGGGTCTCGTAATCGGTGCTGCGGTCCTGCAAGGCCAGGGCCTCATCCTTCAACTCATTGATCTGCTTGTTCAGCTTGGCCTCTTCCTCGGCCTTGGCCTGGTACTGGGACTTGATGCCCTTGGCGATCAGCTTGGTCTCCCGCTCGATCTGGCCGTTCAACTCCGCGATCTGCTGGCTCAGCTCCTGCATCTTGGGGTACCCGGGCTTGAAGAGCTTGCGGTTCTCCTCGTAGGTCCGCTCCAGCTCCGCCCGCCGCTCCTTGAGGGTCTGGATCACCTTGCTTTCCAGCGCCCCGGGCATGGACTCCGCCCCGGTCGCCATCAGTTCCTGGTACTGGGCCTCCGCCTCGATGCGCGCCCCCTGGGTCTTGACCAACTGCCGGTTCATTTCCGCCAGCTTCTCCAGGGTGATCTGCAACCGGTTGTCGGTATTGACGATCTCCCGCTCCCGGGCGTAGCCGACGAAGCGCTTCTCGGCGTCCTCCAGGGTCGCCCGCGCCTGCTCCAGTTGCTCGGCGAGGAAGCGCTTGGCGTAGGAGGAGGCGTCATAGCGCCGCTCCAGGTTCAGGGCGATGTAGTTGCTGGCGATGGCGTTGACCACCTCCACCGCCTGGGTCGGGCTGGGGCTCTCATAATGGATGCGCACCAGGCGCGTGTCGCGCAGGGGCTCCACGGTCAGATTCTTCAGAAAAGCCTCCTCCGCCTTGGCCGCCGCGACCGCCTCCGGTTCCAGATCGTCCCGACCCACCGCGCGGGTGGCCTCCTTGCTCCCCAGGCTGCCGGCCCAGTCCCGCACCTGCTTCAGGGCCGACTTGATCGCCGCCAGGCCACCGCTGGCGTCCTCCTCCTCCAGCTCCAGGCCCAACTGGTCGATCACCCGCCGCGCCAGGGCGCGACTTTCCAGGATCTGGTACTGGGTCTTGTAGAAGTCCTGATTGGCCCGGTAACCCGTCACCTCCTCGCGGCTCACCTCGCCCATCTGCACCACCTGGTCGCCCTCGGTCTCGATCTGCAGCATCAGGGTGCTGCGATAGATGGGCGTGCGCACCAGGCTGGCTACCAGGGCCACCAGCAGGGCGGCGATCAGGGTGCCTAAGATGATCGCCCGGCGCCGCACCAGCACATGCCAGAGGGCGCGCAGATCGATGACATCCGCCGCCGCCGGCCGGGGCGCCGGCCCGCCCGCGGTGGCCAGGGCCAACGCCCCGCCCTGAGCCGGCACGGCCAGGGCCCTGGCCTGGGGTTCGCCCGCGGTTGCGGGCAGGTGATCGGGGTGACTCATGACGGGGTCGCAACCTTAAAAGTAGAGGGGCGCGGAGACCAGGCCACGCAGCGAGCCGGTCACATCGCGGATGAAGATCCTGGCCCCCGACTCGGGCACCATCACCTTGTCATGGCTCACCAGCAGCGGGTCGATCAACTGACCACTCTGCACCTGGTCCAGATCGACGACATAGGCCGTGATCGCCTTGCCCGGTTGGCCACGGAAGATGATCACCTCCCCCCGGTCGGCGATCTCCGTTGGTCCCTCCGCCCGCGCCACCGCCTGCATCAGCGTCATGGCCCCGGTGATGGGAAAGACCCCGGGTTTCTTCACCGCCCCGCCCACCGTCACGTTCATGTTGGCGTATTCCTTGACGAACAGGTCCACCTGCGGATTGTGCATGTGATCCTTCGCCAGAAATTCGGCGATGCGCTGTTCCGCCTGATCCGGCGTCAGCCCCGCCACCTCCACCGGCCCCACCAAGGGCAACACCACCGCCCCGGCGTCGTTGACCCGTTCCTCGGTCGATAACTCATCGACCTTGAAGACGCGGATGCTCAACAGATCCCGCGGGCCAATGACATAGGTCCCCAACTGACCCGCCTCCTGCGGGGGAGGACCCACCACCGCCGGCACCATCTGCCGGCCAGGCGCCGCCGCCGGCTCCCCCTGGGCGGGGCTAGCGGCAGGTGCTCCGCTGTTGCCGGCCCCGGCCCCGGCCCCGGTGGCCGGTGAACGCCCCCCGGCGCAGCCCGTCACCCACGGCAGGGTCACCACCAACAGCAACGCCAGCCACCCGCGTGGGGCCCGCCAGCCCATGACCCGCTCGCCCAAAAAATGATTGCTCAGCATAAGTCCCCCCCTTCAGGAATCACGTTGCGCCACCTGTAGCCGGTAGCCCGAACCATACCCATTGACGATCAGTTCCCGGCCAATCTTGCGCCGCAAGCGCATGATCAGGCTCTTTAGCCCCGACTCGCTGGCGCGGTCCGGATCGTCGTAAACCACCTGCAACAGCCGCTCGGTATGCACCCATTGGCCCTGACGCGCAATCAGGGTCTCGATCAGCCGCCGCTCATGCTTGGTCAGGCTCAAGGTCCGGCCGTCACTGTTCAGGGTGCCCTCCTCGGGCCAATAAAAGGCCCCGTTGCCCAGCCGCACCACCCCCTTGCCCCCCTCGCCCAGGTCATCGACCAGGCGCTTGAGCCCCTCCTTGAGGCAGGGCCAGGCCAGGGGCTTGGGCAGGTAATCGACGCAGCGCACCCGGATGGCCGCGAGCAAATCCTCGGTGGCCGTGGAGGCGCTGATAAAGATCACCGGCAGACCCGGTATCCGCGCGCGCAGGGCCTCGACCAGCGCCACGCCCCCCGGGCACCCACGCGTGGGGGGGGGGGGGGCGGGGGGGGGGGGCGGGGGCGGGGCGGGCGGG
>ERZ1645187.2416-NODE-2416-length-16457-cov-8.657542_pt1 | contig 16457 bp, 10 predicted proteins | sample MGYA00575352_ERZ1645187 | MGnify/ENA primary metagenome ERZ1645187 (study PRJEB40837, sample SAMN11349314) | freshwater sediment metagenome | isolation source: river sediment | host: Sediment | place: India: Wazaribad , New Delhi | collected 2017-02-21 ... | reverse complement strand
AAAAAAAGAACGCGGCGGGGGCCGCGTTCTTTCGTGACGGACGGGAACGGTTATTTGCCGGGGCGCAGGATGTCGGTCTTCTGCACGGCGGCCTTGGTCTCGACGATGGAGTACTTCGGGGTCACCTTCACGACCTTGCCGGTGCCCACCTTCTCCTCCTCGGAACCCAGCGACTCGCCGGTGTCGGGGTCGGTCATTTCCTCGCCCTGCCGGTATATCGTGTAGACGTTGCCTTCCTTCTCGCCGTCGGCGGCGCCGGAGTTGATGAAGACCTGGTTGCCGGTGATCTTTATGATCTTGGCTGCTCCGGGGCCGGACTCGTCGAACTTCTTCGTCAGCTCCTTGGCCACGGTGTCCACGGCCTCGCGGGCGGCCTTGCCGAGTATCGTCTCGTCGAAGCCTTCCTTGCCGAAGTCGAAGTCGGGGGCGATGCTGAGGTCGCTGGAGAACTCGGCGCTGGACTTGGAGCCCTCGCCCTTGGCCGCGGCCACTATCTGCGCCGACGTGGTGTCTATCGCGCGCACGTCGATGACCGCGCGGGCCTTGGTCTTGGAGACCTTGGCGCCGCCGCCGAAGGGCAGCACCTTTTCCAGGCCGCCCACGCCTATCTTCGAATCCTTTATGCCGAACTCGGTCACGGCGCCGGTGATGATGTACTGCGCGCCGAGCAGCCGGCCTATCTTGGCCGCGGTCTGCGCGGTGACGGCCCCGGAGGCGCCGAGCTTCTGCTCGTCCATTATGGCCTCCAGTTTGCTGCGCTCGACGAGCGTGTACTTCTTGGTGTCGGACAGCGCGGTGACCAGCATCTCGGCGACGCCGGTGCCTATGTTGCGCCAGTCGCCGTGGTCGCCGGACTTGTCGTCCAGGTCCATCACGCAGACTATCTTCTTGCCGGCGCACCAGCCCTCCGCCGAACCGGCGAAAAGCATGAAGGCCGCCATCAATACGGTGTATTTCCTCATTTAAGTCCTCCCTTGAACCTTTTTTATGATAGCAAAAAGACGGCGGCGGTTTTGATAAAATATACGCAGGACCTTTAAGGAGGGACTATGTTCCAGTTCGCAAAACGCATAATGCTTTTCCTCGCGGTGAACGCGCTGATACTGCTGACGCTGTCGTTCACGCTGCACCTGCTCGGCGTAGGCGCCTACTTCAGCGCCCGCGGCATAGATTACCGCTCGCTGATGGTCTTCTGCCTGGTCTGGGGTATGGGCGGCGCCTTCATCTCGCTGGGCCTGTCCCGCGTGATGGCCAAGTGGATGATGGGCGTGCAGGTCATAGACCCCAACACCGCCGATCCTAACCTCTCCCAACTGGTGGCCACGGTGCACAACCTGGCCAAGGCCGCCGGACTCCCGAAGATGCCCGAGGTCGGCTGGTATCCCAGCCCCGAGATCAACGCCTTCGCCACCGGCCCCACCCGGAGCCGCGCGCTGGTGGCCGTTTCAGCCGGCCTGCTCGAGCGCATGGACCGCGGCCAGCTCGAGGGCGTGCTCGCCCACGAGATCTCCCACGTAGCCAACGGCGACATGGTGACGATGACGCTGGTGCAGGGCATCATCAACGCTTTCGTGATGTTCCTCGCCCGCGTCATAGCCTTCTTCCTGGCCAACCGCGGCCGCGACGATGACAGCAGCGCTGCCCCGAACTACCTGGTGGTCTTCCTGCTGGAGATGGTGCTGAGCGTGCTGGGCATGATAGCTGTGGCCGCTTTCTCCCGCTGGCGCGAGTACCGCGCCGACGCCGGCGGCGCCAGGCTGGCCGGCCGCGAGAAGATGGTGAGCGCGCTCGAGGAGCTGCAGCGCACCATAGCCTATGTGGACCTGACCGGCAAGGAGTCGATGGCAACGATGAAGATCTCCGGCAAGCGCGGCTTCTTCGCGCTGTTCGCCTCGCACCCGCCGCTCGAGGACCGCATAGCCCGGCTGAAAGCCTCTTACTGAGCCGCCAGGCCCATGGATACCGCCCCCGCCCGGGGGCGGTATTTTTTTATCCCTTTAATTTGAGATAATACCCTGGGGGGCCGCCTGACGGCCTGCCGGAGGCTCAGCGGAATGAAAAAGAACACCGACGGAACCGAACCCTGCAGGGTGCTCGACGGGCTGAAGGACCTGTTCATGGTCTTCAGCGGCGGGCGCGTGGTCTACGCCAACGGAGCCGCTACTCGGCTGCTGGGCTGGACGCGAGAGCAGCTGCTGGCGAAAAAGGTGACCGAACTGGTGGCGCCGCCCTATGACCGCACCTTCTCCATGCGCGTCAAAAGGCTGAAGGCCGAGGGCGAGCTCTTTACCCGCACCGCCTACCGACGCCGCATCGGCGGCCCTGTTACGCTTAACGCCCGCTACAATATCAGCAGCATCAGCGGGCGCCCCTGCGTGCTCTGCGTGGCGCGCCAGGCCTCAAAGCAGGATTCGCGGCTGGACCCGGGGGCCTCCGGCGAACGCTACCGCCGCCTTATAGACGGCCTCAGGAGCGAGTATTTCTTCTTCCAGCACCAGCCTGGCCGGTTCTTCGCCTATGTCAGCCCGTCGGTGAAGGACGTGCTGGGCTATACCCCGGAGTACTTCAGGCGCAGCTACAGGCGCACGCTCACCTCCAACCCGGTCAATAAGGGCGTGATAAGTTTCACCCGCGGCAGCGTGAGGGGCACGCAGCCTAAACCCTACCTGGTGGAGGCGAGGCACAAGGACGGCTCCATACGCTGGCTGGAGGTGGCCAATGTCCCCGTGCGCGACGAGTTCGGCAAGGTGGTATCCGTGGAGGGCATAGCCCGCGACGTCACCGCCCGCGTGAAGTCCAGGCAGGAACTCGATGAGTACCGCAAGGGCCTCGAGCGCCTGGTGGAGGAGCGCAGCGGCGAACTGGAGGCCGTCTTCGACCGGACGCCGGTGCTGCTGCTGCTGCTGGACAAGGACCTCAACGTCGTGCGCACCAATTCCCCGTCGAGGCAGGGCGGCCTGATCGGCGAGGTGCTGCGCTGCGTCAACGCCAGGAGCGGCAGCTGCGGCCTCGGCCGCCACTGCGGCAGCTGCCCGGTGCGCCGCGCCGTAAGCACGACGCTGCGCACGGGGCGGCCCGTGAACCGCAGCGAAGCCGTGCTGGAGACCGCGGCCGGCCGAAAGTTGTATTTCCTGCTGTCCTCCTCGCTGATACGCAAAGGCGGGGATGTGCGCCTCCTGCTCTGCTGCGACGACATAACGCTGCAGAAGGAGGCCGAGGCGTCGCTGCGCAAGGCCGAGGAACAGCGCCGGCTGATACTCAGCGCCGCCGGCGACGGCATCATCGGCGTGGACAATAACGGCGAGATCATGTTCATGAACGAGGCCGCGCAGGCCATGCTCGGCTGGACGATGGAGGAGTTGAAGGGCCGCAACCTCCACAACGTGATACATTACAAGAGGCCCGACGGCAGCCCCTACCCGCTGGAGGAATGCCCGATGTTCGGGGCCTACACCGAGAAGCGCGAGATGGCCGCGCACGACGAGATGTTCTGGCGCCGCGACGGCTCCGGCTTCTACGTGCGGTATTCGGCCCGCCCGATGTTCGCCGGCGCAGAAGTGAACGGCGCCGTGGTTACGTTCAGCGACATCAGCGAGCGCCGCCGCATAGAGACCGAGCTGCGCGTCAACAAGGAGCGCCTGCAGGTCTACAACGCCGCGCTTACCGAGCTGGGCCACGGCCGCAAGACGGCCACCACCGACGTGGACGCCGCCTTCCGCGAGGCCGCGGAGACAGCCGCCTCGGCCCTTGAGGCCGACCGCGTCAGCGTCTGGCTCTTCAACGAGGACAGGAGCGCGCTGGTCTGCCGCACGATGTACGACAGGGCCTCGCGCTCGCATAGCCGGGGCATGGCCCTGGCCGCCGCCGACTATCCTTCGTATTTCCGCCTGCTGGAGGGGGAGCGGATACTGGTCGTGGACGACGCCATGTCCGACTTCCGCGTGCGCGAATTCCGCGATACCTATATAAGGCCCAACGGCGTGGCTTCGCTCCTGGAGGCGACCATATTCAGCGGCGACAAGACCGCCGGCGCCATCTGCGCCGAGCGCGCCGGCGCCCCGCGCCCGTGGGGACTGGACGAGCAGAGCCTGCTGGGCGCGGTGGCAGACTTCGCGGCGCTGGCCCTTTCCTCCGCCGAGCGCGCCAGGCTGGAGAGCATGAAGGACTTCCTGACGCACACGATAGTCCACGACCTGAAGAACCCGCTGTCGTCGATAATCTGCGCCGGCGAGATGCTCTCCGCCATGAAGGACAAGCTGCCGCGCGAGCAGCGCGACAACCTGGAGATCCTCAACGCGATGGCCGAGGAGATGCGCAAGATGGTCTCCAATATACTGGACATAAACAGGATAGAGGAGGGCAAGATGCCGCTCCGTCCCGATGTGTTCAGGCCCGAACGCCTGCTGAAGCAGGCGGTGGAATCGCTTAAGATAACCGTGGAGCACGAGCGCAAGCATATACGGCTGCGCGCTTCGGCCTCGGCGCCGGCGGCTTACGGCGACGCCGGGCTGCTGCGCCGGGTGCTGGAGAACCTGATGGCCAACGCCATAAAGTTCTCCCCCGCGGGAACCGACGTCGAGGCCGGCGCATCCGCCTCGCAGGGCGGCGGCGTGGAGTTCTACGTGCGGGACCACGGCCCCGGCATACCGGAGGAGTACCACGAGCGCATCTTCGAGAAGTTCGTGCAGCTCGACGACCCAAGCCCCAGGAAATGGGGCGGCAAAGGCCTGGGGCTCGCCTTCTGCAAGCTGGCGGTGGAGGCGCATGGCGGCAGCATACGCGTGGAGTCGGCGCCGGGCAAGGGCAGCACCTTCAAGTTCACCCTGCCGCCGCCGCGGTCGGCGCGGCCGGAGTAAGTGGTATAATCGTTCTGTAGGAGTTTTCGACTTTCCCCGGGGGGGATATGTGCGGAAGATACTCTCAGACACTGGACCTGGCGGAGATCGTTAAGCGATTCGGCGTGAAGCCGCCGCCTTTCAACTGGCGCCCCAGCTGGAACATAGCCCCGTCGGCCAAGGTGCCGGCGGTATGCGCCGGCGGCCTCAGGCTGCTGCGCTGGGGCTTCGTGCCCGCCTGGTCGCTGCCCCAGCCGCCACGCCCGCAGGCGCCCCTGCCGTTCCCGGACGCCCCGCCGCCCGCGCCGGCCGCGCCCGCGGCCCAGCCTCAGGAACGCGAGGGTTTCATAAACGCCCGCGCCGAGGGCATCGCCTCCCGCCCGGCCTTCAGGGCGGCCTTCTACCGGACCCGCTGCATAATACCCGCCGACGGTTTTTACGAGTGGCAGAACTCCGCCGGAGCCAGGTCCCCTTACCGCTTCGAGATGCGCGACAAGGGACTGTTCGGAATGGCCGGGGTTTACGAGGAGAAGAGCGGGACTTTCGCGATAATAACCGCGGCCGCCAACGCGCTGATGCGCCCGGTGCACCACCGCATGCCGGTGATACTGGAGCCGCGCCACGAGGCGCTGTGGCTGGACCCGAGGATGAAGGACAGCGAGACGCTGCTGCCGCTGCTGCGCGCCTACGACTCCGCGCGCATGCACGCCTACCGCGTCTCCGACCTGGTCAACGACCCGTCGCACGACGGGCCCGACTGCCTGGCGCCAGCGCCCTGAGGCATATGAAGAACGACATCGAAGCGGCCAGGGAACTGGTGCGCAAGGCCCGCCGGATACTGGTCTTCACCGGCGCCGGCATCTCCACCGGCAGCGGCATACCCGATTATCGCGGCCCCGGCGGCGTATGGCTCAAACGCGAACCGGTCCTCTACGACGAGTTCATCTCCTCGACGAAATCCAAGGTGGACTACTGGCGCTACAAGGCCGAGACCTTCCCGGCCTTCGCAGCGGCGGCGCCCAACGCCGCACACAAGGCCGTAGCCGCCCTCGAGGCTTCCGGCCGGCTGCTGGCCGTGGTTACCCAGAACATAGACAGCCTGCACCGCGCGGCCGGCACCCATACCGACAAGCTGGTGGAACTGCACGGTTCCGGCCTTTACGCCGAATGCCTGGACTGCCACGCCTGGGTCTCAATGGCAGAGGCGCTGGAGAAGTTCAAGGCTCGCGGCGCACCGCCGGAATGCGAATGCGGCGGCTGGCTGAAACCCGCCGTAGTGATGTTCGGGGAATCCCTGGACGGCGGTAATTTGCTGAAAGCCTTCGCCGCGGCCAGGGACTGCGACCTGGCCATCTCGGTGGGGTCCACGCTCTCCGTCGAACCGGCGGCCTCTGTGCCGCTGGCCGCCAAGGCCGCAGGCAAGCCGTATATCATAGTCAACATGGGCCCCACGGCCCAGGACGGCGCGGCCGACATAAGGCTGGAGGGGGACGCCTGCGAACTGCTGCCAGCCATACTTGTAACAAGCGATACAAGGCCTTGAAATAGCCTGTTTTTCCTGCTATACCATTGGTACGATAATAGCAAACCCGGCCACGATGCCGGGGGCGCAAAGCCGCGGGGCTGAAAAGACACAGGTCTTAGCCGGTCGGGCTGCCGAATGTAAGTGTGTCTTTTTGCCGGCCAGGTTGCCGAATAGCGGATACCGTTCCTACGGTTCCGCTGTTTGGCTTTTTTTTTACCACGGGAAGAATATGCTTCGAATGAGGACTGCAGTGGGGATGATAGCGGCCGCGCTGGTAGCGCTGCCCGCCTTCCTTTGCGCGCAGTTCTCGCCCACAACCCCGCTGCCCCAGGCCCTGCATTCCCATACCGCCGTGATAGTGAACGGCCGCCTCTACGTGGCCGGCGGCGTCGGCGACGGCAGCATGAGCGGCGGCGTCGGCTACCTTAATAACGTCTATTACTGCGCGGACATGAACGAGGACGGCACGCTTGGGGCGTGGCGCACCGCCAGCCAGATGCCCGAGTTCCTCGGCCTCGGCCTGCACGCCTCGGTGGCCTACAACGGCCGCATCTACGCCCTCGGCGGGGCCAACCTGCTTGGCCAGCGCAACACCGCCTATTTCGCGTCGATCAACGCCGACGGGACCCTGGCCGCCTGGAAGTCCACCACCGCCCTGCCGCAGCGGGTCTCGGCCCACGCGGCCTCGGTGTACAACGGCCGCGTATACGTTACCGGCGGCCAGCTGCGCAATACCGGCGCCACCGCGCTGGTCTATTCCGCCCCGTTCAACGCCGACGGTACGCTGGGCGCCTGGCGCTATGAGACATCCCTGCCGTCAACGCTGTTCGGCCATAAGTCCTTCGCCCGCTCGGGCAGGCTCTACGTGCTGGGCGGTTCGTCGGCCTCCAGGATGTACGATTCCTCAGGCCTGCCCGCCGGCTCCATCTCGGCCGCCGTGTATTCCGCCGCCGTGAACGCCGACGGCACGTTGGGCGCCTGGCAGGCCCAGCCCTCGATGCCGGCCCGGCTCGACTTCTACGCGCTGGTGGACACCGAAAAGAGCGTCTACGTTATGGGCGGTTTCGACGGCGGCGTGGTGAACTCGGTCTACTATTCGCCGCTGGCCTCCGACGGCTCGCTGGGCGACTGGCAGCCGCTGCAGGCGCTGCCGCAGAACCTGCTGGCGCTGGCCGCAGCCTCCACCGCCGACTATATCTACTCCATCGGCGGGGCCCTTTCCTACATAGAGAACCCGGTCAGCGGCATATATTTCTCGCGCATAAAGACCGACCCGGTGGCCCTGGTGAAACTGAACCCGACGACGATAAACAAGAGCGCCAACGGCAAGTGGGTCACCGTGATCATAGGCCTGCCCGAGGCCGAGGCCTCGGCGGTGGTGGCGGACAGCGTGCGCATCTCGGCGGTGAACGGCGCCGCGGCCGACCTGGCCCCCGACCCCAAGTGGACCTCCAAGGTGTACAGCGGCGACAGCGCCGAGTTCTCCGGGATGGCCGGCGTCAGCTACATGATGCTGAAGTTCTCGCGCTCCGCCGTGGCCGCCCTTATCCCGGAAGGGGACTTCTCCGTAACGCTCTCCGGCCGCCTCTCCGACGGCCGCGTCTTCCGCGGCGAGAGCATGAACCGCGCGCTTACCAGCAAGAAGCTCTACACCGCCGTCACCGAGGCCCGCGCCGGCGTGCGCGAGTCCCCTTCCGGCGCGAAGGTGAACATCCCGAAGGGCGCCTTCAAGGGCAACCCGGAACTGCTGCTTAGCGCCGCGCCGGAGGACTCGGAGTCCGTCGACGCCGGCGACAAGGACAAGCGCTCGAAGGACATGAAGGACCGCTCTATGTCGGCGGCGTCGGAGGCTTTCGAGTTCGGGCCGCACGGCACCACGTTCGACGTGCCGGTCACCATCTCGCTGCCTTATTCCGCCTCCTCCCTGCCGGCCGGCGCCGACGAGGCCAAGCTGAAGGTGGCCTACTGGAACTCCTCTTCGGGCCAGTGGGAACTGCTGCCCTCCGCGGTCTCGGCCTCGTCCAAACTGGTCAGCGCCGACGTGTCCCATTTCTCCACCTACCAGGTGGTGTACGAGGCCTCGGCGCAGGCCTCCTCCCCGTCGGCCGTCTTCTCGCTCGGCGAGGCCTACGTGTTCCCCAACCCGGCCGCCGGCGTTACGCCGAAGCTGCATATAACGGCCACGGCCGGCGACAGGATGTCCGTTAAGGTGTACTCCGTGTCCGGCCGCCAGGCCTGGGAAGGCTCGGTGTACGGCGCCCCGTCGGCCGCCGGCGGGACCACCGCCTACGAGCTGGAACTGAAGGGGAATTTCCCGAGCGGCGTGTACTACTATTCGGCGGAGGTGGTGAGCGGTGAGCGCAAACTGAAGAAGGCCGGAAAGTTCGCGGTGGTAAGGTAGGCTTATGCTGGACGCTGGCACCAAGAAAGACCTCTTCAACAGCCTGGTATACTGGCTGTCGAGGCCTTATGTGCTGCTGTTAGCGGCGGCTTTCCTCCTTATGCCCTCGTCGGCGCTGCTGCAGGCGCTGGAGAGCGGCGCGGACTTCCTGAACATGGGCGCGGGCGCCAGGGCGGCCGCCATGGGCTCGGGCTGCACCGCGCTGGCCAGCGACGCCAACGCTCTCTACTACAATCCCGGCGGCCTCAGCCTGGCCCGCCGCGGCATGTCGCTGACCCACGCCGAACTGCCGCTGGAAGGCGGCTACGATTTCGCCGCCGCGGCCTTCCCCGTCGGGAAACTGACCGGCGCCGTGTCCTTCACCAGGCTGGACCACGGCGGCCTCGACGGCAGGGGCGCCGCGCGCGAGAGCAGCGGCGGCTTCTCGGCCTCGGACAAGGCCCTGGGCCTTGGCCTCGGCTGGATGGCCGGCGGCTACAGGCTGGGAGCCGGCGCCAAGCTGCTCTCCAGCAGTATAGCCGGCTACAGCGCCTCCGCGGTGGCCTTCGACCTGGGCGCGGTGAAGAAACTGGACCGCGCGCCGGTGACGCTGGGCCTCGCGGTGCGCAACATGGGCAGCGGGTACAAGTTCCTGAACAAGCGCGAGCGCCTGCCGCTCTCGGTCAGCGCCGGCGCGGCCGTGGCCGTGCTGCCTATGGTGAACATGGTGGCCGAGGTGGGCCGGCAGGTCTACGACCGCCGCACCACCGTGTCGGTGGGCACCGAGTACGGCCTCACCGGCAACCTCGCTCTGCGCGGCGGTTACGCGGCCGGCTCCGCCGGCGGCACCGGCGCGGTCTCCGGCGGCTTCGGCTTCAGCATGGGCGCCATGAAACTGGATTATTCCTTCTCTCCTTTCGGCGAGTTCGACACCACCCGCAGGTTCAGCCTCTCGATGGGCTTCTGACGCCTCCCCGCCCGGGGCGGCTATTTTGTAAAATATATACGAATGACCAAAGACCGCCGCGGCCTATTCCTTAATTTCCTGCTGCTCTTCCTCGGCTTTTCCCTGCTGACCAGGCTGACCCTGCTCGTCATGGCCTGGCCGGAGATGGAGAAGGGCCTGTTCGTCTTCATCAAGATCTTCGCCGCCGGCCTCGTCTACGACGCGGCGGCCTTCGCCTACCCCGGCGCCGCGCTGGCGCTTTACCTCGCCGCCCTGCCCGAGAAGGTGTACGCCTCCGCCTGGCACAGGCGCGCGGCGCACGTCCTGTTCTTCGGCGCGGCTTTCCTGCTGGCCTTCAACCTGGCCGCCGAGTATTACTTCTTCTACGAGTTCGGCGTGCGCTACAACTTCATCGCCGTCGACTACCTGGTCTACACCAACGAGGTGGTCGGCAACATCGTGGAATCGTACAACCTCCCCGTCACGCTGCCCATGGTGACGGCCCTCGCCGCGCTGGCGCTGTGGGCCTTCCGCCGCCGCATAGCCGCTTCCTTCGCCTCTCCGCTCCCGGCGCGCCGCCGCGCTGCCTGGGCCCTGCCGGCCATGGCCGCCCCGGCCCTGCTCTTCCTCGCCCTCGACGGCAGGCTGGCGCAGGTCTCGTCCAACGAATACGACAACGAGGTCGCCATGAACGGCCTCTATTCCTTCGGCTCGGCCTTCCTGAACAACGAGCTGCCCTACGAGAAGTTCTACGCCGTCATGCCTGCCGAGGGGGCCTTCGGCCGCCTGCGCGCCGGCCTGGCCCAGCCCGGCGTGAAATTCGACGACGCCGGCCTGGACATAGCCCGCCGCGTGAAGGGGCGCGCGCCGCTCAAGCGCCTGAACGTCGTGGTGATAGTTGGCGAGAGCATGAGCGCCGAGTACCTGGAGGCCTTCGGCGCCGTCAAAGGCAGGGGCGTGATGCCCAACCTCGACGCGCTGGCCTCGAAGTCGCTGTTCTTCAAGCGTTATTACGCCTCTGGCACCCGCACGGTGCGCGGCCTCGAGGCCCTGACCCTTTCCATCCCGCCGCTGCCCGGCACGTCGATAGTGAAGCGTCCCGACAACGGGAACTTCTTTTCGTGGGGCTCGGTGATGCGGGACCTCGGCTATACGAACAAGTTCATCTACGGCGGCTACGGCTATTTCGACAACATGAACGCGTTCTATGCCGGCAACGGTTTCGGCATAGTGGACCGCGCCAATTTCGCCAAGGACGAGATCAGCTTCGCCAACGTCTGGGGCGTCTGCGACGGGGACCTGCTGACGAAGACGCTGAAGGAGGCCGACGCCGACCACAAGGCCGGCAGGCCTTTCTTCTACATGGTGATGACCACCAGCAACCACCGGCCTTTCACCTATCCCGACGGCAAGGTGGACATACCGCCCTCGTCGATGAGCCGCAAGGGCGCGCTGAAGTACGCCGACTACGCCATAGGCGAGTTCCTGCGCGCGGCGCGCAATAAGCCCTGGTTCAGGGACACCGTCTTCGTGATAACCGCCGACCATTGCGCCAACTCCGCCGGCAAGACCGAGGTGCCGGTGAGGAACTACCACATACCGCTCTTCATCTACTCGCCGGCCCACGTGAAGCCGGCCGCGGTCGGGGCGCTGTCCGCCCAGGTGGACGTGGCCCCGACGGTGCTGGGCCTGCTGGGCGCCTCTTACGACAGCCGCTTCTTCGGCCGCGACATGCTGGACGGCAGGCCCGAGGGCCGCGCCTTCCTGTCCACCTTCCAGAAGATGGCCCTGCTGAAGGACGGGCGGCTCGCCGTGCTGGGCCCCAAGCGCTACCTGAAGACCTACAAGTGGGACGAGGCCGCCCAGGCGCTGGAAGCCTCCTCCGACGACAAGGCGCTAGAGGACGAAGCCGTCTCCTTCTACCAGGGCGCCAACTACGTCTATAAGAAGCGCCTCAACAGGATAAAATGAAGAAAGCCTTACTGAGCCTGCTGCTGCTTTGCGCGGCCCTGCCCGCGCCGCTGCGCGCCCAGTCCGCCGCGCCGGCCGCCTCCTACGACCGCGGCATGGAGCTGCGCCGCGCCGGCGACTATGCCGCCGCCCGCGAGAATTTCCTGGAGCTGCTGCGCGCCAACCCGGCCAGCGGCGGAGCGCTGGAGGGCCTGGCCCTGAGCTGCATGTCGCTGAAGCTTTACGGCGAGGCGCGCGGGGCGCTGGACAAATGGAACACGCTGAACCCGCATAACGCCTACGTGCTGGGCCTGCTGGCCCGCGTGCAGAACTCGCAGGGCGACTACGCCGGCGCGCTGGAGACCTACGCCGAGCTGGCCGCGCTGGACCCGCGCGACTGCGCCTCCCGCCGCCGCATGGATTCCTATTCCGCCGGCCAGCTGGCCGGCGTCCTGCCGAAGGCCCGGACCTACCGCTCGTATTCGCTGGAGGGCCTCAACACCTCGGACCCGCAGCGCATACTTTACGAGGGAGCCTCCGGCACGGCGCGCTTCCAGGCGCCGCTCGGCGCCGGGCTGGACCTCATCGGCGAGGCCGGCATACGCGAGGAAGCCCAGCGCAACGACGGGCGCGGCTTCACTTATTACGACATACAGGAGCAGCTCTATTCCGCCGGTCTGCGCGGCAAGGCCGGGCGGGCGGACTGGGAGGCCGAGTACGGCCGTTCCATAATGACCGATCTCGAGGGTTCGGCGGTGGGGAACAGGTCCTTCGACAGGGCCAGGCTTTACGGCGCGGCGCGGGCTTTCGGCGCCGACCTGTCGCTGACGCTCAACTCGCAGCTCCGCTACGTGCGCGGCCCCGGCGGCTCGGCGCGCTACTTCGAACTGCTGCGCGAGAACTCCGTCCGCGCCGAGGCCGGCTTCGGTCTCGCGGGCTGGGACTGGGCCGGCCGCGCAGGACTCTACCACACCTCCGACGGCACCGGCATGGCTTCCTGGTCCATGAGGGGCAGCCGCGAGAGCGGGCCCTACCTCTGGCAGGCGGGCTATTCGCACGGCCAGCAGGAGTTCTACAGCGTCTCCGCCGACGGCGGGCTGCGCTACGTGAACACGGACCGCCTCAGCGCCGGCCTGCGCCGCTATTCGGAGGACCGCTACCGCGCCGCGCTGTCGGCGGGCCAGACCTTCTACACCGACGACAACAGGCTGCTGGACTTCGGCGCCGAGCTGACCGGCTGGCTGCCCTGGCAGAAGGAATTCTCGGCGGGCTACCGCTTCGAGTTCGAGGATTTCCTGAAGAACGCCGGCGGTTATGATTCGCTGGACAACCGCGGCCACTGGCTCGGCGCCTACTGGAACCGCTGCCGCGGCTACAACTGGTCAGCCTCTCTTGGCTACGAGCACGGCTTCCTGCGCGATCCGCAGACCTCCTACCAGGGCGACCGCTACCTGGCGGGGCTGGAATGGTACGCCGGGCGGAACGGCTCGGTGAAGCTTTCCGGGGCGCGCAAATACACGACGGCCCGCGGCCATTCCTGGTCGCTGGGCCTTGAGGGACGTATCACTTTCCGTTAACGGCCTGCCTGTCCAGCCAGACCCTGTAACCCCTGTAATGATGTATCACGAAGCCGGCGAAGGCCGGCTTCTTCGCGAACGCCGCCTCGGCGGCGGCGAGCTCGCGTTCCATGTCCGCCTCGGTCAGGTGGTTGAAAGAAACCTTCTTTATCTCGTTCGGCGTGGTCTCCACGCCTATCATGACCTTGCGCCCGCGGCGGCCGGCGTAGGCCAGTTCATTGGAGGCGTGCCGCACCATGCCGTCCCGGCCGTCGGCGTGGTCGCGGTAGTCCATGAGGGCCACGTAATCGTAGATGTCCTGCGTATGCTCGCTGACCGGCTTCAGCCTGCCGTTCCATTTCAGCTTTATCCCGTCGAGCCAGAACGGTATGGCCGGCCCTATCTTGAGCGCCAGGCCCGAGCGGCGCTTCTCTGCCATCAGCGCCCGACCGAGGTCCAGGAAATCCAGCAGCAGCCGGTCCCGCGAATGGTCCCACTCGTCGAGGATGTGCGGCTCTATGTCGAGGTTCACGCCGTCGAAGCGTTCGCCGGGTTTGGCCGCGGCGTTGTAGCGCAGCACGCGCTTCAGCATGGCCGCGGCCTCGCGGCGCTTCGCCGGCAGCACGTAGGCTTCGGTGTGCAGGTAGGCGGAGCCTAAGAGCGCGTAGGCGCGCATGCCGCGCGAGTGCAGGTCCTTTATGAAGGCCCGGTAGAGTTCCGGTTTCTCGGTTATCAGGCAGCGCCCGCCGTAGGAGTCGGCGTAAAGGAATATGGTGTCAATGCCCTTGGACCGCAGGAAATCCTCCGCGGCGGCCGCGGCCGCCGTCGACTCGAGGATCTCGTAGGAATCCTTCTCCCAGGTCCAGACCGCGCGGGGCGCGGCCGAGGCCGGGACGGCGCACAATAACAAGAGCGGGAGCAGAGCTTTCCTCATTTGAACACCACCGGCACGCGGTAGCGGCCCTTGCCGGTCTTCTTGCCTGTCTCCGGGTCGGAGGGGAAAACGGTGAGGAAGTAGCGGCCGGGGCGCGGCACGCGGGCCGTCACCGTCATCTTCATGGTCACGGTGCCGCCGTGGCCCAGCGCGCGCGGCGGGCCGTAGGACTCCGAGACCTCGCCGCCGGAAGCGTCCATGACCACGGCCAGCGGCACGAAGGCCGGGGAATCCGTCCCGGCGTAATTGGAGAGGACCAGCTCTATCTCCATGGTCCCGCCAGCGGCCTCGGCCGGGGCGCGCACCTCGGCCACGGCGAGGCCGCCGGAGCCGTAGGAGGCCGCGGCCCCGCCGAGGCGGGCGGTCTCGTCGTAGGGACGCAGTTCGGCGGCCGCGCCGGCCGGCATCAGCGAGCCGGCGGCGGCGAAGGCGGCGTTGGCCGCCTTGAAGGCGCCGAATTCGGAGCGCAGTTCTTCGCGCGCGGCCGCGTCGCCGGAGGGTTCTATGTTCATGCCGTCCACGAAGTCGTAAAGCACGTCCTTGCTGAGGAAGCGGGTGCCGGAGATATAGTCCACCAGGTCCGTCTTGGTCTGCATGATGGGGATGTCGCGCGCGTTCCTGAAAGACAGGTCCGTGTCCAGCGCGCCGCCGAGCCAGGTGACCGTCGCCGGTGTGGGAATGCCGCAGCCGTGGGACAGCAGGGCCAGGAACGACGGGGCCACGTCGAAGTGAGAGGAGACGGCGCGGATGCGGGCCGGGGCCTTCAGCAGCGGCGACAGCACCAGGAACGGCACATGGTAGCGGTCCAGCCTCGTCGACATGGGCAGCTCGGGCAGGCGGTGGTCGGCGGTGATGACGAAAATGGTATTGGCGTAGGCCGGCAGTTTGGAGTATTCCGCCACGAAGCGCGACAGCGCGTCGTCGGCGTACAGGACGCTGGTGTATATGTCGCGGTGGGCGCGGTAGGCGGCGCGGTCCTTCTCCGCTATGCCGAGTTCCGACAGGCGGGCCTCGAAGCGGGCCGCCCAGGCCGCCTGCCCCGGGAAGGAATAAGGCGTGTGCATCGTCGAGGTCTTGAGTACCGTTATGAACGGCCCACGGCCCCAGGCCGGGGCGTCCTTGAGCGCGCGGTCGAACAGGTCCGCGTCGGCGTAGCCCCAGACCGTGGCCGTCCTGTAGCCCGGGCCGAAGCCGCCCTGGTCAATCAGGCGGTCCACACCCTGCCTCTTGTAGAACAGCCGGTCGTTGTCGAAGTCCATGTCGAAACCGCAGTAGGCGCTTTCCGAGTAGCCGGCGCGCTTCAGCACCGACAGCAGCGTTATGTTCTGCGGCATCTTCTCGCCGAGCGCGGCGAAGCCGTTGGCGCCGAACGGCAGCGAGCCGAACAGCGACGGCAGCACGCCGAAGGTGCGGCCCTGTACGGCCAGGAAATTGTCCCAGTACAGGCCTTTCTCCGTCAGAGCGTCGAGGCCCGGCGTGAAGCTGCCAAGTTCCGCGCCGGGACCGCTGAAGGCCCGGCCCATGCCTTCCATGATCACGAAGACCAGGTTGGGCGGCTGGCCGCCCTTCAGGTCGAAGAGCGGGCCCAGCGTGTCCGGCGTGTCCTCGGGGCGCAGGAAAGGATAGGCCGGGTCCAGCCTGCCGTAGGCGGAAGCGCCGCCGGCCGGGGCTTTTGCCAGGCCGGTACTGCCCGCCAGGCGGCGGGCGGCGTACCTGGCGCATTCGCCGTAGAAGAATGCCGACTTGTTCAGCGCCAGATTGTAGGCGTCCTCGGTGCCGGAGACATAGGCCGGGCGCTCCGGCAGCAGGAAAGCCGCCGCCAGCGAAAGGGCCAGTATGACCGCGCCGGCGCCGGGCTTGAGCAGCGGGCGCCAGCGGGCGCGCTGGGCGCGCAGGGCGCCCCAGAAGGCGGCCATGGCCAGGGCCGTGCCTATGAGCGTGGCCGCCACCGGCTTCATCTCCAGGCCGCCCTTGATGGTGGTTATTATGTCTTCGGCGGAATAGGCCAGCAGGTCGGAACCCAGCGGCACGCGCGCCGTCAGGAAATATTCCATAAGGCCGGCCTGCGCCAGCACCACCAGGCCCCAGAAGACGTTTATGCCCCAGGTGCGCAGCCGCTCCGAGCGCGAGGCCAGAAAAGGCGCCGAGGCCAGGAACAGCAGCGGCAGGAAGCGGGCAAGGGCCAGCAGGTCGTGCAGCATGGCCGCCTGTACGGCCTCGCCGTAGGCCCAAGCCGGCGAGCCGGCCGGCATGCCGGCCGCGATCTCGCCGCCGCGCCCGGCCAGCACGGCCACGAGCAGCGCCGGCCGCGTGTTGAAGACCCGCGCCGCC
>ERZ1645187.2415-NODE-2415-length-16457-cov-124.457993_pt1 | contig 16457 bp, 15 predicted proteins | sample MGYA00575352_ERZ1645187 | MGnify/ENA primary metagenome ERZ1645187 (study PRJEB40837, sample SAMN11349314) | freshwater sediment metagenome | isolation source: river sediment | host: Sediment | place: India: Wazaribad , New Delhi | collected 2017-02-21 ... | reverse complement strand
GAATCCATTTCATCCCAGATCGCTACTCGTTTTCTTCAAATGCGATTCCCCTGGCCGACGTCTTCCTCGCCTATTGCACCAACCGCGGACCGCTCGCCAAGGAGGCGCCGGAGGTGCGGGCGATCGCCCTGCCGCCGGCGCTGGCGGTGCGCGCCGACTACGGGCTGGCGGTCGCGCCCGACGCCTCGGTCGCGGCGCATCGGTTCGCTCTGTGGCTCCTCTCGGCGGAGGCGCAGGCGATCCTGGCGCGGGCCGGCTTCGCCGCGCCGACCCTGCCGAGCGCGGAGAAGCCGTGAGCCTCACACCGGCTTCAGGAGCACGTGCTTCTTCTTGCCCTGGGAGAGCTTGATCACGCCGTCGGCGGTCAGGTCGGCTTCGGACAGGCGCTGCTTGTCGTCGGCCACCGCGACGTCGTTGACCCTGAGCGCGCCGCCCTGGACCGAGCGCCGTGCCTCGCCGTTCGAGGCGGCGAGGCCGACCCGCACGAAGGCGGCGAGGACGCCGAGGCCGGCGGCGAGTTCGGCGGCCGGGATCTCGACCGTCGGCAGGTTCGCGGCGAGCGCGCCCTCCTCGAAGGTCTTGCGCGCCGTCTCGGCCGCCTGATCGGCGAGGGCACGGCCGTGGACGAGGGCGGTGATCTCGGTCGCCAGGATCTTCTTCGCCTCGTTGATCTCGGCGCCGCCGAGGGCGGCGAGCCGGGCGATCTCGTCCATCGGCAGCTTGGTGTAGAGCTTGAAGAAGCGGCCGACGTCGGCGTCCTCGGTGTTGCGCCAGTACTGCCAGTAGTCGTAGGGGCTCAGCATGTCCGGCTCGAGCCAGACGGCGCCGGAGGCGGTCTTGCCCATCTTGGCGCCGGACGAGGTGGTGAGCAGCGGCGAGGTCAGCGCGTAGAACTGCGCCCGCTCCATCTTGTGGCCGAGGTCGATGCCGTTGACGATGTTGCCCCACTGATCCGAGCCGCCCATCTGCAGGATGCAGCCGGTGCGGCGGTTGAGCTCGACGAAGTCGTAGCCCTGCAGGATCATGTAGTTGAACTCGAGGAAGCTCAGCGACTGCTCGCGGTCGAGGCGCAGCTTGACCGAGTCGTAGCTCAGCATCTTGTTGACCGAGAAGTGGCGGCCGACGTCGCGGAGGAACTCGACGTAGTTGAGCGAGCGCAGCCAGTCGGCGTTGTTGATCATCAGGGCGCGGCCGCCGTCGAAGTCGAGGAACTTCGAGAAGACGCGCTTGATGCCGGCGAGATTGGCGTCGATGTCCTCGACGGTGAGGAGCTTCCTCGCCTCGTCCTTGAACGACGGGTCGCCGATCATGGTGGTGCCGCCGCCCATCAGGGCGATCGGCCGGTGGCCGGTCTCCTGCATCCAATGCAGCATCATGATCTGGATCAGCGAGCCGGCGTGCAGGCTGGGCGCGGTCGCATCGAAGCCGATATAGGCGGTGATCGGACCCTTCAGACAGGCTTCGTCGAGACCTTCCGGATCGGAGATCTGGTGGATGAAGCCGCGCTCGGAGAGCACGCGCAGGAAATCGGACTTGAAGGCGGTCATGATCGGCGGAACCCTGGTAGGATGCGGGGCCTCGAGAGGCCGGCGAGGGCTCATAGCATCTCGCGGCGCCGACCGCATCTCTTACTCGCGCGGAGACCAACATGGGCGGACAACGGCTGGCGATCGGCCTGATGAGCGGCACCTCGATGGACGGCGTCGACGTCGCCGCGATCGAGACCGACGGGCGGGTGGTGAGCGAGTTCGGCCCGACCCTGTTCCGACCCTATTCGGACGCCGAGCGCGACACCCTGCGCGCCGCCCTCGCCGTCGCACCGGGCGTGGCGAGCCGAGCCGAGCGCCCGGCCGAGCTGGCAGTGGCGGAGCGGGTGGTCACCGACGCTCACGTCGATGCGGTGAAGACCTTCCTGGAGGCCAATGGGCTGACGGCGCAGGACGTCGCGGTGATCGGCTTTCACGGCCAGACGGTGTTCCATGCGCCGGCGCGGCGGATCACCGTGCAGCTCGGCGACGGCTTGGCGCTCGCCCGGGCGATCGGGGCGCCGGTGGTCTACGACTTCCGCGCCGCCGACGTGGCGGCGGGCGGGGAGGGGGCGCCACTGGTGCCGATCTATCACGCCGGGCTCGTCGCTCATTCCGATCTGCCGCGGCCGGTGGCGGTGCTCAACATCGGCGGCGTCGCCAATCTGACCTTCGTCGGCGCCGGCGCCGCCGGGGAGGCGGACCTGCTCGCCTTCGACTGCGGCCCCGGCAATGCCCTCCTCGACGACTGGTGCCTGAAGCGCACCGGGCGGTCGTTCGATCCCGACGGGCGCTTGGCGGCGAAGGGGCGGGTCGACGAGGGGATCGTCGCCGAGCTCCTCGCCCATCCGTTCTTCGCCCTGGCGGCGCCGAAGTCGCTCGATCGCAATGCCTTCTCCGCCGCCGCGGTGGAGCGGCTCGCAACGGAAGACGGCGCGGCGACGCTCACCGCCTTCACCGCGGCGGCGGTGGCGGCGGGGCTCGAGCGATTGCCGACACCGCCGCAGACGCTGGTGGTGGCCGGCGGCGGGGCCCACAATCCGACGATGCTCGGAATGATCGCGGCGCGATCGGGCGTCCGGGTGGTGCCGGCGAGCGAGATCGGTTGGTCGACCGACTTCCTCGAGGCGCAGGCCTTCGCCCATCTCGCCGTGCGCCATCTCGAAGGGTTGCCGCTGTCCTTCCCCGGCACGACCGGGGTGAGGGTACCGATGCGCGGCGGCGTTTCGGCGCGGGCCTGAGGCGATGAACCCGATCTCCGGCTTCCGAACCCTCCGCGACATCGCCACGCGCCGGCCGCTGGTCGTCGCCGCAGTCGGCCTCGGCCTCCTCGGCGAGGCCGGGCGGGCGGGCGCGGCGCTGGCCCGCGGCGGCGCGGTGACGCTCTTCGGGCACGGCGGCGGCGAGGTGTGGGACTCCGGGGTCGATGGGGCCTGGGTGGGGGCCTACGTCGCTTGGGTGGCGGCGTGCGGTGTGACGGTGACCGGTCTGGCGATCGCCGGGTGGAGCGCGAGGCGACGGGGGATGAACGCGGCCGGGACGAATGCCGCGGTGGGTTCGACGGTCGTCTCTCACCCGACCCGCCTCAAGGCGGGATCCGGCGTCGTGGTGCGGCAGCGGCGGAGAGAGATCGAATGGCCCAAGCGCTCCGGCTAGTGTCGAACCGGAATATGTGGCGCGGGGAAATGGCGAGGTGGCCTTCAGACGCGGTGCCGTCGATACGAGGTGGTCGACGTGAGGAAGTCCGTCGAGCGGTGGCGTATCAGATCAATTGAATCGACAGAGATCGTCTATCTCTGTGATCTCTCCCTCATACTTTGAAACATTGTCTCGAAATATGTCGCATTGTTGCTTTGTCTGAACATGGTTGGTCTGCATCAGGCAGGTTTCCATATCGCGCTTGTCTGCCTCCTTGTCGCTCGTAGGCATGACTTCTTGGCTGCATATTTCTTCAATTTCCTGCAATTTAAGCTTGCATTCGCGCAAATCGACCTTGGATGTGTTGAGTTTTCTTTCAAAAATGCGCGACTCATGATTGCATGATCCGGATATTCTTCCGCTGTCACTGCAAGCAGATAGAGATATAAATATAGTACCTATCGAGGTAATTATTGTTGCAACATGGAGGATTTTCTCTTTTCTACGCAGGACTCTTTCAGTTTCTTTCGACGCTGTGGTGTTTGTATACATGAGTTGTCTTTCCCGCACTCAATCTGAACATGTTCACGGCATTCCTTCTCGATTTTTTCTAGGTCGGCCGTTGTAAGGGACCTCTTTTGATCGTTTACGACATATTGCTGTATCACCGTATTGGTTGCGGTAACGTTCTGTGTATTGAAATTGTTGGTTTGATTGTATGCGAAATTGTTATTTGAGACGGCCACTGTTATGGCTATCAAGGAGATTGCAAAGAACGCAGAAAAGACATACTTCAGCATTTTGTTGCGGTAAAAATCTGTATTGTTGAGCAGGGTGTCATTTTGCGTTTGCAACAACCATAGGTCAAGGGTCTGGAAAACCGGCGTTGGAATCAATCGATTGTATTCTCGCTCCATGGAGAGACGGTCATTGAACCAGCGTCTCCATCCCGCGCGTCAGGCCGACCCGCTCGACCACCTTGCGGGCGGCGAGCAGGGTGCCGGCGACGTAGGGTGTGGCGGAGGAGCCGGCGTCGTGGCGGATGACGAGGCGCTCGTCGGGGGCGCCGAAGATCGCTTCGCAGGAGAGCACGAAACTCGGCATGCGCACCGAATGGACCTGGATCGGCGTCGGACGGGCGACGGTGGCGCCACGGGTCTCGCGCAGCCCCGAGAGCTCGTCGACCGGCTTCGACGTGCCGGGCAGGCGGACCGCCGAGAGCGCCTCGGCGAGCTCGCGTCCCGTCCCCGACGGCGTGTCGGGTTTTCCCGCCGAGGCGTAGTCGATGATCTCGACGTCGGGGACGAGCCGGGCGGCCTCGAGTGCGAACTTCCTCAAGAGCGTCGCGGTGATCGAGAAGTTGCCGGCGGCGACGACACCGCGGCCGGCGGCCTTCGCGGCGGCGTCGATCTCCTCGTAGTCTTCCGCCGAGAGGCCGGAGGTGCCGATCACCACGTGGCGGCCTGCCGCCAGCGCGGCGAGCGTGTGGCCTTTGACCACCTGTGGCTTGGTGTAGTCGATCACCACGTCGGAGGGCGTGGCGAGCGCCTCGTCGAGCGTCGCCGCGAGGGTGACGCCGAGCGGCGACGCGCCGATGGCGAGGCCGGCATCCTCGCCGGCATGGCTGCGGGCGACGGCCGCGGCGAGGCCCAGATCGGGCGCGGCGGCGATGGCCGGCAGCAGGGCGCGGCCGACCCAGCCGGTGGCACCGGCGACGACGAGGCGGAGAGGCATGTCGAGCTCCGTCGATGAGGACCCGGTCATCCTGCGGCGCCGCACGTCCGCCGACCAACGAATTCGGCTGATCGACGCTTCGGCGAGACTGTCGGATCGACGGCCGGGACCAGCTTCCCGTGTTCGTATTGCGAACGTCTGGACCGCCTCCGGGTTTCCACGGGGTTCGCGAAGCTTCCGCGTCCGACTATCAATGTCGAACCGGCCGCGTGCCGGCGGGAGGTCGCGGCGTGGTCGTCTACAGAGTGTTGCTGTCGGGTCGGGTACAGGGCGTCGGATTCCGCGCCTGGATCGAGCGGACCGCGAGGTCGCTCGGCCTCTCCGGCTGGGTGCGCAACCTGCGCGACGGGCGGGTCGAGATGGTGTTCGCCGGGCCGGCGGAGACCGTGGACGACATGATCTCGCGCTGCAGGCGCGGACCGGATCACGCCCGTGTCGAGGTGCTCGACCGGCGCGAAGAGACCGAAATGCCGCCGCCGGGCTTTCAGATCCGCGTCGGCGAGTGACGCTCAGCGGTCGAAGACGCTCATCGTCGGTCCGAAGATCCGTTCGAATTCGCGCTTCATCACCACGTCGACGTCGCTGGTCGTCACCGGTAGGCCGAGGTCGACCAGCGAGGTGACGCCGTAGCCGCGGATGCCGCAGGGTACGATGCCGCCGAAGTGGGAGAGGTCCGGCTCGACGTTGAGTGCGATGCCGTGGAACGTCACCCAGCGGCGGACGCGGATGCCGATCGCGGCGATCTTGTCCTCGGCCGGCACGCCCGGCGCGATCTCCGCCTTTTCCGGACGACGCACCCAGACGCCGACGCGATCCTCGCGCCGCTCGCCGCGGACGTGATGGGCCCACAGGGTGGCGATCAGCCATTCTTCGAGCGCGGCGACGTAGGCGCGCAGGTCCTGACGGCGCCGGGTCAAGTCCAGCATGACGTAGGCCACCCGCTGGCCGGGGCCGTGATAGGTGTATTCGCCGCCGCGCCCGGTGGCGAAGACCGGGAAGCGATCGGGATCGACGAGGTCGGCCGGGTCGGCGCTGGTGCCGGCGGTGTAGAGCGGCGGGTGCTCCAGCAGCCAGACGCGCTCGCGGGCGGTGCCCTCGGCGATTCGCGCCACCCGCTCCTCCATCGCAGCGACCGCCTCCTCGTAGGGCACGAGGGTGTCGGTGACGAGCCATTCGACCGGCGGCGAGCCGGCGGCCGGCAGGAAGAGGCGATCCTCGGCGAGATCGTCGCGGCTGGGACGGGCGCTTTCGGCCGGCGGCTCGGTTCGGGACGGATCGTTTACCATTCGCTAACCATCCCCCTGGCAAGGTCGGTGTCGGCGAGAACTCTCGGCCCGATGGGGCAGGCGAGGTGAGTAGCACATGACACCGTTCGACAACATCGGCGTGGACATCTCGGTGGTGCTGGGGACCACCCATATCCCCATCCACCAGCTGCTGCGCATGGGTCGAGGGGCGGTGATCGAGCTCGACGCGCGCGAACAGGACGACGTGCAGATTCTCGCCAACGACATTCCGGTCGCCACCGGTCAGGTGGTGTTGCGCGGCGATCGCATCGGAATCACCATCACCGAGGTGCTGTTCCGCGCCCCCGGCTATCGGCCGCGCGACAACGTCCGCCTCCTCTGACCGGCACCGCCGCCACGCCGGATCCGGGGCTTTCGCGGCTCCGGGAAAATTCCTCACAGCTTTTCCGACTTCGGTGCTTGATCCCGAGAATCCGATGGGTTACATGAGCGCCACTTCGGACGGCCCAACGGCCCCCGAAGAATTCCTCCGGTCGCGGCCGTGGCGGAATTGGTAGACGCGCTAGCTTGAGGTGCTAGTGGGGAGACCCGTGTTGGTTCGAGTCCAATCGGCCGCACCATCCTCTCCGAGAGGATGACCGGAAAGAAAAACCGGCTCCGAGCCTTGAATGGTTCGGGGCCGGTTTTCTTTCGAGCCTGCCGATCTCTTCGTCGCTGCGGCCGGGGGCTCGACCGCCATTCGCGGTGTCCGGGCGGTTCGGGAACCGTCACGGTATTCACGACGGAGGATGCGGGATGATCATCGACGACCTCGACGACGCCGTCTTGGACGAAGTCCTGTTCGACTCGCTGAACCTCGCGTTCCCGCTCTGGACGAGAAAGTGGCTCGCGCTGCTCGAGACCGACGCCGACGTCGGCATCCGGATCAAGAAGGATCTGAAGCTCGGCCGCGAGGTCCTGGGTTTCAGCTTTTCGTCCAACCGCTTCGGTCTGCGCGGTCCGTGTGATCCGACTTCGTCGACCGCCGTCTTCGGGACGTCCTACGCCATGGGCTTCTCCGTCGACGACGGCGACAACTGGTATGACGGGCTGTTCCGCGACGGTGCTATGAACTACGGCATGCCGGTCGGTCTGAGGGAGTTCGAGATCCTCTTCGACAGGCACCATGCGGGGACCTGCGGCACGGCGATCTTCTTCTATCACCCCAACATCTGGTCCCATGTCTCGTCCTATGCGCGGTGGCGGCTCGGCGGGAAGACCACGTTCGAACACTTCCGCTGGGACACGAGCCTCCAGGGTGCGCTGGAGAAGAGCCTCCAGATGGTCAAGACCCTGAGAGGGACCGGCGCGGGGCGGTCGTTGGTCGCCGAGATCCTCGGACGGCATTGGCTGCTCAATCCGGCCTATGCGAAATTCGACCTCGACGGCGGGCGTGCGGAGTACGAGGCGGGCGTCGACGCGCTCTTGCGGGTCCTCACCCGCTTCGATCGTGTCCTGGTCTTCCGGATCCCGACGAAGGAAGAACTGGCGGTGCCGCATCTCGACCACGCGCCGTTCGCCGCCCTGCGGGAGGATCATTTGCGGGGCTGGGCCTATTTCAAGGCGGCCGTGGTGGCGCGGCTGAAGACCTGTGTGGTCCACGAAGGAGAGGGCTTCACCCTCGCCGACCATCACCCCTGCGACACCCATTGGAACCGCGCCGGCAACGCCAAGATGCGCGATCTGTTGATCGAGCAGGGGTTCTGAGCGGCGGTCACGCCGCGAAGAGCAGAGCCCCGGTCCGTCGCCGGAACCGGGGCTCGTCGGTGTCGTGAGGGGCGTCGGAGCGCCGGCTCAGGCCTTGATGCGGACGTAGGAGCCCGGAGCGTCCTCGATCGGCTTCAGCTTCTTGCCGCCGGGCTTGCGGGCGGCGACGGTCTCGGGGGCGAGCGAGGTCAGCCAAGCCTGCCAATGCGGCCACCAGGTGCCGGGGGTCTCCTCGGCGCCGGCGATCCAGTCCTCGAGCTTCCCTTGCGGCTTGCCGTTGGTCCAATACTGGTACTTCGGCTTGCCGGCCGGATTGACCACGCCGGCGATGTGGCCGGAGCCGGCCAGCACGTACTGGACGTCGCCGCCGAAGTACTGGCAGCCCTCGAACACCGACTTGGCGGGCGCGATGTGGTCCTCGCGGGCGGCGAGGTTGTAAATCGGGATCTTCACCTTCGAGAGGTCCAGCTTGACGCCGGCCAGTTCCATGCGGCCCTGGGAGAGGTTGTTGTCCAGATAGCAATTCCGCAGGTAGTAGCTGTGATTCGCCGCCGGCATGCGGGTGCTGTCGGAGTTCCAATAGAGCAGATCGAAGGGGAAGGGTTCCTTGCCCTTGAGGTAGTTGTTGATGAAGTACGGCCAGATCAGGTCGTTCGAGCGCAGCATGTTGAAGGCGGTCGCCATCGAACGGCCTTCGAGATAGCCCTTCGCCTTCATCCGCTCTTCGATCTGGGCGATCTGCTCCTCGTCGACGAAGAAGGTCTTGAGGTCGCCGGCGTATTTGAAATCGACCTGGGTGGTGAAGAAGGTCGCCGACTTGATGCGGTCGTCACCGGTGGCGGCGCACCAGGCGAGCGTCACCGACAGGAGCGTGCCACCGACGCAGTAGCCGATGGTGTCGACCTCGCGCTCGCCGGTCGCCTTCTCGATGACGTCGACGGCGGTGAGGATGCCTTCCTTCATGTAGTGCTCGAACCCCTTCTCCGCCTGACGGGCGTCGGGGTTGACCCAGGAGATGACGAAGACGGTGTTGCCTTGCTCGACCGCCCAGCGGACGAAGCTCTTCTCCGGGTTGAGATCGAGGATGTAGAACTTGTTGATCCACGGCGGCACGATCAGCAGCGGGCGCTTGCGGACCTTCTCGGTGGTCGGCTCGTACTGAATCACCTGACAGACGTCGTTCTGGAAGACCACCTTGCCGGGCGTGGTGGCGAGGTTGCGGCCGACCTCGAAGCGGCTGCCGTCGGATTGGCGAATCTTCAGATCGCCGCCGCCGGCGACGATGTCCTCGGCGAGCATCTTCAGACCGCGGGCGAGATTCTCGCCGTTGGAGGTCATCGTCTCGCGAAGCAGTTCGGGGTTGGTCAGCAGGAAGTTCGTCGGGGCGAGCGCGGCGGTGATCTGCTTGACGTAGAAGTCGGCCTTGGCCTTGGTGCGGTCGTCGAGATCGCCGGCCTCCACGACCAGATCCTCGGCCCAGCGCGAGGTGATCAGGTAGAACTGCTTGAGGAAGTCGAAGAAGGCGTTCTCCTTCCACTCCGGGTCCTGGAAGCGCTTGTCGCGGCTGTCGGGCTCGACGACCGGGGCGACCTCCTCGCCGCTCATCCGCTTCAGCGTCGACGACCACAGGTCCATCCAACCGGAGACCAGCCGCTTCTGCGCCGCGATGGTGCGGGCGGGATCGGCGAGCCAGTACTCTCCGACATGGGCGAGCGTCTTGGTGACATTGGCGATGTCACTGCTCATGTCGATCGAGGTCTCGCCGGTTTCGCGCGGCTTGAGATAGGCGGCGGCGGCCTTGCCGGCCTGCTCCATCGCCTTGGCCAGATTCTGCGCGAAGGTCTCCGGGTCATCGACCATGTAGCGCAACAGCGAGGTTCCGTCGAAGTCAGCCATGTGAACGTCTCTTCCCCATGTCGGCGATGTTCGTTTCTACCCCGGACGCGGCGCCGACACCTCTTCGTCCGAATGCGAATGGACGCGACGTCGGGTCCGGTGACAAACCGCCGATAACCGCTATCATCGTCCATCTCTATCACCGAGGATGCTCGCAGGTCGTGTCGAAACGGGCAACGCAGAATTACGTATCATTTCGCACAAATTCGATGTCGGTGCTCGTCGTGGCGACCGTCGGGCTGACGCTCGGCGCTTGCGCCGGCGACGAGATCGGTTCGATGGCGGCGTCGCGCGCAGAGACGGTTGTGCAGCCGGTGGTGATCCGCTCCGATCTGCCGCCGACGGCCGCCCACACCGGGGCGGACGGATTTCCCAACATCAACGTCGACACCGCGGTTCCCGTTCGCGCGCCGGTGCGCACCGCCGAGGAGCGCGGCCGGATCGAGGCCGAGCTGATGGCGCTGGGCGAACGGCAGCGCGGGTCGGCGGGAGAATCGCCGCAGTCGGTGGTGCAGGAGCTCCAGGAGCTCGGCCGCCGCTCCAAGGCGGAGGCGTTGCGGCGCATCGAGTCGGGCGAGACCACGGATCGCCCGTGATCCTCGACAGGGTGACCGGATTGGGGCGCCCGAGGGTCGTAGGGACGAGGTTCGACGACGCGCGATGCTCGCCGATCGGCGGGTGTCAAGCGAGGCGACATCTGTTAAAAGGCGTTCCCTTCGCGATGCGGTCCGCCGTGCTTCGGCCACATCGTGGAGCGATCGAGAGGAGGGGCGGGCGCGTCGGCGCTCCGTCGCTGAACCAAGGCTCGGCTGCGGCCGAGGAAGAACGCCGCCGGGGGTGCCCGGTCGCGAGGCGCACGAGAAGGTCTGGACCCATGGACGAGTTCCACAAGATCCGGCGTCTGCCGGTTTACGTCTTCGAACAGGTCAACCGTCTCAAGGCTCAGGCACGAGCCGCCGGCGCCGACATCATCGATCTCGGCATGGGCAATCCCGATCTGCCGACCCCGCGCTTCATCGAGGAGAAGCTGATCGAGACGATCGGCAAGCCGCGCACCAACCGCTATTCCTCGTCGAAGGGCATCCGGGGTCTGCGTCGGGCCCAGGCGAACTATTACGAGCGCCGGTTCGGCGTGAAGCTCAATCCCGACACCCAGATCGTCGCGACGCTGGGGTCCAAGGAGGGCTTCGCCAACATGGCGCAGGCGATCACCGCGCCGGGCGACGTGGTGATGTGCCCGAATCCGAGCTACCCGATCCACGCCTTCGGCTTCCTGATGGTCGGCGGCGTCATCCGCTCGATCCCGATCGAGCCGGGGCCGGAGTTCTTCCGGGCGATGGAACGCGCCGTGGCGCATTCGATCCCGAAGCCGATCGCGGTCATCCTGTGCTACCCGTCGAACCCGACGGCGGTGACCGCCGATCTCGACTTCTACAAGGACGTCGTCGCCTTCGCCAAGAAGCACGAGCTCTTCGTGCTCTCCGATCTCGCCTATTCCGAGATCTACTTCGACGACGTGCCACCGCCCTCGGTTCTCCAGGTGCCGGGCGCCATGGACGTGGCGGTCGAGTTCACCTCGATGTCGAAGTCGTTCTCGATGCCCGGCTGGCGCATGGGCTTCGCGGTGGGCAACGAGCGGCTGATCGGGGCGCTGACCCGGGTCAAGTCCTACCTCGACTACGGCGCCTACACGCCGATCCAGGTGGCGGCGAGCCATGCGCTGAACTCGGGCGACGCCTGCATCGCCGAGATCCGCGACGTCTATCACAAGCGCCGCGACGTGATGGTCGACGCCTTCGAGAAGGCCGGCTTCCCGATTCCCGCGCCGAAGGCGTCGATGTTCGCCTGGGCGCCGATCCCGGAGAAGTTCCGCCACCTCGGGTCGGTGGAGTTCTCCAAGCTCTTGATCGAGAAGGCCGAAGTGGCCGTGGCGCCGGGCATCGGCTTCGGCGAGCAGGGCGACGACTACGTCCGTCTGGCGCTGGTGGAGAACGAGCAGCGCCTGCGGCAGGCGGCGCGCAACATCCGCCGCTTCTTCGAACAGGCGGACAAGACGTTGCACAACGTGATTCCGCTCTCGGCCTGAGGCCGAGCGCGCCGATCCACAGTCACGCAACGTCACACGGGGCGCGACGGGAGCCGAAAACCGGGGCCGGGCGGCGACGTCCGGTCCGTCGTCTCCCAGCGCTTCCTTCTGCCCGGGACGCCTCCTCATGCAGTCTACTCTCCGTCTCGGCATCGCCGGCCTCGGCGTCGTCGGTGCCTCCGTGGTCAAGGTCCTGCAGAAACACGCCGCCGATCTCACCGAGCGCTGCGAGCGCAAGGTCACGGTGCGCGCCGTCTGCGCCCGCGACCGCACCAAGGATCGCGGTTTCGACCTCGCCGGCATCAACTGGTTCCAGGATCCGGTGAAACTCGCCGAGAGCCCGGACATCGACGTCTTCGTCGAGCTGATGGGCGGGGCCGGCGGCGTCGCCGAGGCCTCGGTGCGGGCGGCGCTCGCTTCGGGCAAGCACGTGGTCACCGCCAACAAGGCGCTGCTCGCCAAGCACGGCGTCGAACTCGCCCGGCTCGCCGAGAAGAAGGGCGTCAGCCTCAACTTCGAAGCGGCGGTCGCCGGCGGCATCCCGATCATCAAGACGTTGCGCGAGAGTCTCGCCGGCAACCGCGTCGACCGCGTCTTCGGCATCCTCAACGGCACCTGCAACTACATCCTGACCCGGATGCAGGCGGAGCGGCTGTCGTTCGACGTCTGCCTGAAGGAGGCGCAGCGGCTCGGCTACGCCGAGGCCGATCCGACCTTCGACGTCGGCGGCTTCGACACCGCCCACAAGCTGGCGCTGCTCACCTCGCTCGCCTTCGGCACCGAGATCGACGCCGACGCCATCGCGGTCGAGGGCATCACCGAGATCACCCTCGACGACATCGAGAAGGCCGACGAGCTCGGCTACAAGATCAAGCTCCTCGGCATCGCCGAGCGCGGCCCCGGCGGCGGCATCGAGCAGCGGGTGCACCCGACCATGGTGCCGAAGTCCTCGGCGATCGCCCGCATCGACGGCGTGCTCAACGCCGTGGCGGTCGAGGCCGACTACGTCGGCAAGCTGATGCTGGTCGGCCCCGGAGCGGGCGGCGACGCCACCGCTTCGTCGGTGGTCTCCGACATCGCCGACATCGCCCGCGGCACGGCGCTCTCGACCATGGGCAAGCCGGCCGAGCACATGACGCCCTACGTCGCCTCGAACGTCGCGGGTCATTCCGGCGGCTTCTACGTGCGCCTCTCGGTCCACGACCGGCCGGGCGCCTTCGCGGCGATCGCCACCCGCATGGCCGAGCGCGGGATCAGCCTGGAATCGATCGTGCAGCGGGCCCGCCGCCCGTCCGCCGACGCGCCGGGGGCGGCCGCGCCGCACGAGGCGCAGCCCGTGATCATGCTGACTTACCAGACGACCGAACAGGCGATAAGGGAAGCGCTTGCGCTCGTCGAAGCCGACGGGCACGTATCGAGCCCACCGCGCTTCATCCGCATCGAGAGTTTCTGAGCGGGGCGAGCGAAGGAAAACCGGGGCCGAGCCAGGGAGTACGCCCGCATGGCCATCTTCGAACCGTCCGGCCGCCGGACGGAAGACGACGGAGTTCTCGATCGAATCCTCACTCTCGAGTTGGCGCGGGTGACCGAAGCGACCGCCATGGCGGCGGCGCGCTTCCGGGGCCGCGGCGACGAGATGGCGGCCGACCGTGCTGCGGTCGCGGCGATGCGCGAGGAGCTCGATCGGTTGCAGATCGACGGTACCGTGGTGATCGGCGAGGGCGAACCCGAAGAGGTCGACACGCTGTTCATCGGCGAGAAGGTCGGCGCGGGCAAGGGACCGGCGGTCGACGTGGCGCTGGTGCCGCTCGAAGGGACGACGATCTGCGCCAAGAACCTGCCGAACTCGATCACCGTCATGGCCTTCGCCGAGGCCGGGTCGCTGCTGCACGCGCCCGACGTCTACATGGACAAGATCGCCATCGGTCCGGGCTATCCGGCCGGTCTGGTCGATCTCGACCGGACGCCGGCTGAGAACCTGACGGCGCTGGCGGCGGCCAAGGGCGTGCCGGTCGGCGAGATCACCGCCTGCATTCTCGATCGGCCGCGCCATGCCCGCCTGATCGAGGAGGTGCGGGCGACGGGCGCCTCGATCCGCCTCATCGGCGACGGCGACGTCACCGGCGTCATCCACACCACCGAGCCGGACGAGACCGGGATCGACATCTACATGGGTTCGGGCGGCGCCCCCGAGGGCGTGCTGGCGGCTGCGGCGCTGCGCTGCATCGGCGGCCAGATGCAGGGGCGCCTCGTGCTCGATCGGCCGGAAAAGGTCGAACGGGCGCGCCGCATGGGCATCGAGGATCCGCGTCGCAAGTACGGGCTCGAGGACATGGCGCGCGGCGACGTGTTGTTCGCGGCGACCGGCGTCACCGACGGCAACTTCCTCCAGGGCGTGAAGTTCGGCCGCAACTGCGTCACCACCCACACCGTGGTGATGCGGTCGTCGACCGGCACGGTGCGCTGGATCCGCGCTCGGCACATGTTGGTCGAGCGGGAGCCCTGCTGAGGGCCGATCGCACCGGGCGCGAAGACGCTTCGTCGGCGCACGAACGGCGCCGCGAGGTCCGCCTTCTTTCCCCCGTGTGAATTCGCCAAGATCGGCGCTCCGATTCGCATCGAGAAGGATCGCCATGCCACCGTTCGGTTTCGCCGAGGACGACGGGCCCCGGGCCGTGCTGGGGGTGACGCGCTCCGCGTCCGCGAAGGCCTGGGTCGATCGGCTCGATCCGGCGGGAGCCTCGCTCGCCACCGCCATGACTCAGCGGCTCGGTCTGCCCGAGATCGTGGCGCGGGTGATGGCCGGGCGCGGGGTCGGGCTCGACGACGCGGTCGCCTTCCTCGATCCGACCATCAAGGCGCTGATGCCGGATCCCTCGACGCTCACCGACATGGACGTCGGCGTGGCGCGCATCGCCGATGCGGTCGAGAGGGGCGAGAAGATCGCGCTCTTCGCCGACTACGACGTCGACGGCGCGACCTCCGCCGCGGTGATGCGGCGTTGGCTCGCTCAGGTCGGCTGCGATCCCATCGTCTACGTGCCGGACCGGCTGATCGAGGGCTACGGGCCGAACGTCGAGGCGATCCGCGGCTTGGCGGCGGCTGGGGCGCGGCTGCTCGTCACCCTCGACTGCGGCTCGACCTCGTTCGAGGCGCTCGAGGCGGCGGGGGCGGCCGGGCTCGACACCGTGGTGATCGACCACCATCAGTGCGGCGTCGCCCTGCCGACGGCGACGGCGGTGATCAATCCCAACCGCCAGGACGATCTTTCCGGTCTCGGGCATCTGTGCGCCTGCGGGGTCGCCTTCGTGACGCTGGTCGGGCTCGCCCGCGAACTCCGGCGGCGCGGCTTCTTCCGCACCCGGCCCGAGCCCGATCTCCTGGCGTTGCTCGATCTGGTGGCGCTCGGCACGGTCGCCGACGTGGTGCCGCTCCTCGGGCTCAATCGGGCCTTCGTGGTCAAGGGCCTGCAGGTGGCGCGCAAGCGGCGCAATCCGGGGCTGGCGGCATTGTCCGCGGTGGCGCGGCTCTCCGGGCCGATGTCGCCCTACCATCTCGGCTTCCTCATCGGGCCGCGGATCAACGCCGGCGGGCGCATCGGCGACGCCGGGCTCGGCTCGCGGCTGCTCGCAACGGAAGATCCGGTCGAGGCGGAACGGATCGCCGCCGATCTCGACCGGCTCAACAAGGAGCGGCAGGTGATGGAAGCGGCGATGGTGGAGGAGGCCGACGCCCAGATCGTGGCGCGCTTCGGCACCGATCCCGGGCCGATCGTCGTCGCCTCCTCGCCCGATTGGCATCCCGGCGTCGTCGGCCTCATCGCGGCGCGGCTCAAGGAGCGGTGGAACCGCCCGGCGCTCGCCGTCGCCTTCGACCGCGGACCGCTCGGCACCGGCTCGGCGCGCTCGATCGCCGGCGTCGATCTCGGAGCGGCGGTGCGCGCGGCGGTCGAGGCCGGGCTCGCGCCCAAGGGCGGCGGGCACGCCATGGCCGCCGGCCTTACCGTCGAGGAGAGCCGTCTCGACGCGGTGCGCGACTTCCTCGCCGAGCGGCTCGCCGCGACCGTCGCCACGGCGTCGCAACGGCGCGATCTGAAGATCGACGGCGCCATGACCGCCGGGGCGGCGACCGTCGAGCTGGTCGAGATGTTGGAGAAGGCCGGACCCTACGGGTCGGGGCGTCCGGAGCCGCTGTTCGCCTTCCCGGCCCATCGCGTCGCCTTCGCCGACGAGGTGGGGGCGGGGCACGTTCGCCTGTCGCTCGCCGGGGGCGACGGCACGTCGCTCAAGGCCATCGCCTTCCGGGCCGCGGCCGAGCCGATCGGCCGAGCGATTCTCGCCGCGAGGGGGCGGAACCTGCACGTGGTGGGGGCGTTGGGGCTGGACCATTGGCAAGGTGATGCAAGAGTGCAACTGCGTGTCGTCGATGTCTGTGATCCACAGACGTCTGCCTTGAGGACGCCGTGAAATTCCGCTTTTTAGGATTCGGATTCACCAATCGGTAACGGTGAGGATTCGATCCTGGCGCGGTGCTTCTCGTGTCGGGAGTGGGGCCATGACGTCGATTGCGGAGACTGTTCAAGTG
>ERZ1645187.2414-NODE-2414-length-16470-cov-131.046908_pt1 | contig 16470 bp, 17 predicted proteins | sample MGYA00575352_ERZ1645187 | MGnify/ENA primary metagenome ERZ1645187 (study PRJEB40837, sample SAMN11349314) | freshwater sediment metagenome | isolation source: river sediment | host: Sediment | place: India: Wazaribad , New Delhi | collected 2017-02-21 ... | reverse complement strand
TCGTCACCTCCGACCGGGTGCTCGGCCAGTCGATCGCGGCGCTCAATCTCGAGGGCCAGTTCGACGTGCGCATCTCGCGGGTGGAGCGCACCGGCATGGAGCTGGTGGCACCGCCGGCGCTCAAGCTGCAGTTCGGCGACGTGCTCAACGTCATCGGCCGGGCCGAGGATCTCGAACGGGTCGCCGGGTTCGTCGGCAACTCGGAGAAGCGGCTGAAGGAGTTCGATCCGATCCCGATGTTCGTCGGCATCGCCCTCGGCATCGCCATCGGGTCGATCGACCTGTCGTTCGGCAGCCTCACCAACGTGCCGATCAAGCTCGGGCTCGCCGGCGGGCCGCTGCTGGCGGCGATCGTGTTGTCGCGGATCGGGCACTTCGGGTCGTTGGTTTGGTTCATGCCGCCGGTCGCCAATCTGGCGCTTCGGGAACTCGGCATCGTGCTGTTCCTCGCCGTGGTCGGCTTCAAGTCCGGTGGACACTTCATCGAGACCCTGACCCGGGGCGACGGCCTCTCCTGGGTGATGTGGGGCGCGTTGATCACCATCATCCCGTTGATGATCACCGCCTTCGTCGCCCGCATCCTCTTGCGGGTCGACTTCCTCACCTTGTGCGGGCTGCTCTCCGGCTCGATGACCGACCCGCCGGCGCTGGCCTTCGCCAACGCCATGGCCCCCGACAGCGAGGCACAGTCGCTCGCCTATGCCACCGTCTATCCGCTGGTGATGGGTCTCCGGATCCTCAGCCCGCAGATCTTGGCGCTGGTGCTGACCGCGCTGTGAGACCCGCGAGGAAGAACTTCTGAGACTCCTCGACGACGGCACCTCGTCGATGCGCCGCCCTCGAGGAGGTATCGGCGGCTTAACCTTGCATTAACGGCGCGAACCGACAGTCGGGTCGACTGTCGTCGTGGGCTCGAACGGTGCTTCGACCTCCACTTCGATCGAGACCATGGACCACGCATGACGTCATCCCCCCTCCCCGGCGATATGGATCGGACGAAGGTGAACGCTGCGGCGACCGGTGGCGTGCCGTCGACCGATCGTCTGCGGACGCCGGTCTGGGTGTTCGACATCGACCGGGAGCGGATCGTCTCGGCCAATGCGGCGGCGGTGGCGCTGTGGCGGGCGGAAAGCCTCGAAGAGCTGTGCGGCCGCGACATGGCCGTCGACATGTCGACTTCGGTGCGCGACCGGTTGCACCAGTATCAGGTCGACTTCGAACGCGCCGACACGCACTTCTCGGAAATGTGGACGCTCTATCCCGGCGGTGTGCCGACCACGCAGCGGGTGGTGTTCTCCGGCCACCGCCTTCCCGACGGACGCATGGCGATGCTGTGCGAGGCGCTGTGCGAGATCCACGACACGCCCGAACGCCTGCGCTCCGCCGATGCGCTGTTGCACACGCCGGTGATGATCACCCTCTACGACCGGGACGGCACGGCGCTCCATCGCAATCCGGCGGCCCGCGGTTCGACGGCCCCGGATCACGAGAGCTTCGCTCGACGCTTCGCCGAGATCGACGATCACCGCGACCTCGTCCGGCGGCTCGAGGCGGCCGGCGCTGCGGAAGCGGTGGTGCGGGTCGAGACCGCGGCCGGCATCCGCTGGCATGAGGTCGCGGCGCGGGTCTGTCACGATGCGGTCGACGGGCAACCGGCGTGGCTGGTCAGCGAGACCGACGTCACCGACCGCAAGCTCGCCGAGGACCGCATCCGCTTCGTCGCCCACCACGATCTGCTGACCGGTCTACCCAACCGAATCCTGCTGCAGAACGAGGTGGACCGGCGCCTCACCGTGGCGGCGGCGGCGGGCGAGCGCGTCGGGTTGTTGTTCATCGACCTCGACCGCTTCAAGACGATCAACGATTCGCTCGGCCACGGTCATGGCGACCAGTTGCTCGGCGAGGTGGCGCGACGATTGTTGCGGGCGGTGCGCAAGGACGACTTCGTGGCACGCCTGGGCGGCGACGAGTTCCTCGTCTGCCTGTCGCTCGGGCGCCACGGCCGACGGTGCGAGCCGGTGGCGCGGCGCATCCTGGCGGCGCTCGACGCGCCGGTGGTGCTCGACGATCGCGAGTTCTCGGTCTCCGGTTCGATCGGTCTGTGCGTCTTCCCCGAGGACGGGCGCGATCTCGACACGCTGATGCGCCATGCCGACCTCGCCATGTATGCCGCCAAGGACCAGGGGCGCGGCCGCTGGGTGGCGTTCGACGCGACGCTGAAGCGCGATGCGGAGAACCAGCTCGAGCTCGAATCGAGTCTGCGGCGGGCACTGGAGCGGGGCGAGTTCGAACTCTATTATCAACCGCGCCTGTCGATCTCCGAGGACCGCATCGTCGGCGCGGAGGCACTGCTGCGCTGGCATCATCCGACGCAGGGGCTGATCCTGCCGGGCGCCTTCATCCCGCACGCCGAGAAGACCGGGCTGATCGACCGCATCGGCGCCGAGGTGATCCGCGAGGCGGCGCGCCGGCAACGCCTCTGGGCGGACGCCGGGCACGACATCTCGGTGTCGATCAACCTGTCGGCGCGGCAGTTCCGCGATCCGCGGCTGAAGGACACGATCGCCGATCTGGTCGAGGAGACGGGCTGCGACCCGCGTCGCATCCAGGTGGAGATCACCGAATCGATGCTGGTCGGCGACGACCGGACCACGGCCGAGACGCTGTCGCGGCTGACGGAACTCGGCTTCTCGATCGCCATCGACGATTTCGGCACCGGCTATTCCAATCTCGCCACGATCCAGCGTCACCCGATCGACACGCTGAAGATCGACCGCTCGTTCATCGCCACACTCGAGACCCGGCCGGCGCTGGCGGAGCTGATCATCGGCATGTGCCATCTGCTGGAGCTGCGCACCATCGCCGAAGGGGTCGAGACCGAGGAGCAGCTCGCCTGGCTCAAGGCCCGCAACTGCCACGAATACCAGGGCTATCTCTTCAGCCCCGCGATCCCGGCGGAGGCCTTCGAGGCGTTGCTCGAGCAGCAGCGCGCGATGCTCGCCGCCGATGCGTCCGGGTTCGCCGACGGGGCGTCGCCGCTGTGGGACCTGATCCCGCTGGTCAAGCGGCCGGACGACGTCGAGTGGGAGCGGGCCGAGGCGGAGCCGACCAAGGTGCGGCGGCTGGGGCTGCGGACATCGGCGTTCGGCAGACCGGTCAAGCGGCCGGAGTGAGATCCCGCGTCAGGGCGGCGACGAGGCCGTCGCGGGTGGTCGGCGGCGTCAGGCCGCGCGGCTCCCAGACGTGACGGGCGAAGAAATGGCCGGTGAGGCGGAAGCCGGCGAGGAGATCGTCGAGGCCCGCCTCCCCCCAGGTCGCGGGATCGTCGCCAGCGCCGGCGGCGAGGAAGCGCGGCAGGGCGAGGAGACGCGCCGCATGTGGCGCGCCGGCGGCTCGCGTCGCGGCGCGGCCGGTCTTCGGGCTCACCCAGGCGAGATCCTCGGTGGCCCCGGTGAGGGCGCAGGCCGAGAGGTCGAGACCGAAGCCGAGCGCCTCGATCACCGCCATCTCGAAGCGCACCACCAGTTCGCCGGCGAGCCGCGGATCGCCGAAATGGTCGATCACCGCCGCCATCGCCTCGAAGAGCTCGGGGTGGGGATCGCGTTCGGGCAAAAGGCGCAGATGGGCGGCGAGGGTCTGGACGCCGTTGAGCGCCACGGCGCTCCCCATCAGATCGGCGGCGCGGGCGTCGAGGGCCTCGAGCGTCCAGGTGCCGACGTGTTCGTCGAGACGCGCCCTCCAAGTCGCCCGCACCCGGTTGCCGACCTGGATCGCCGCCGCCCGGCGCCGCGAACGCCCGCCCTTGACCACGCCGAGATGGCGACCGTGGTCGTGGGTCATCAACTCGACGAGCGCATCCGCCTCGCCGAGACGGCGGGTTCCCAGGACGAGGCCGGTGTCGATCCATTCCATGGGCGGGGTCGGGCTCCGACGGTCGATTCGTCACCGCACGTCGCACCGCGGCGGCGGGCGGAACGGAATCGCCGGCGGCGACTGAAGCACGGAAACCACATCGCCGGCCAGTGGACGGGATCGGGCGCGCGCCGACCTCCTCCCCGGATGGTGCGGGCCTGCGCCGGCCGGCAGAGACGACGAATTCGTGACTGCTACTTTCGCAGGGTTGTCGTACTGCGATGTTCATGTTTCAATCCGTTGGGTTGTATACGTATCACATACAACCTTTCATGTCTTCCACGCAACGGAGCCGGCAGCATCATGCTCAAGACAGCAGCACTTTCTACGCTCCTCGTCGTCGCGTCGACTTTGCTTTCTCCGGCCGTAGCGGCTCCCGTCTGTCCGGACATCACGCAGAAGCGTGAGCTGAACATCCTGCTTCCGGCGTACATCTATCCGTCGGACAGCGCGCCCTACGCCACGATGTGGACGAAGATCCTCGCGGATGCGGCGATCGCCCAGAAGAGCGGCTTCAAGCTGGTCGTCGTCGTGAACCCATCCAGTGGCGTCTTCACGACGGCGGATCCGCAATACACCAAGATCATCGACAAGCTCGACGCCGCCGGGGCGATGGTGGTGGGCTACGTCTACAGCAACTGGGGAAAGCGGCCGCTCGGCGAGATCACCACCAACATCGCCGCCTATCGCAGCCTCTATCCGAAGGTCCGGGGCATCTTCGTCGACGAAGCGCAGATGGACACGGCCCACTACACCTACTACCTGGCGCTGCGGCGGGCGGCGATCCGGAAGTTCGGCAGCACCGCCCTGGTGGTCGGCAATGCGCCGGGCAGCCAGCTCGCCGAGACGCGATACCGCGAGGCCTTCGACGTCACGGTCGCCTACGAGGACGTCGGCGGGCATCTCGCCGGCTTCGCCCAACAGCCGATGGTGCAATACGCCGCGCCGCGGGACATCGCCTACATCGTCAACGCCGCCGGTCAGATCTCGGCGACGAGCCAGTTGGCGCGGGCCTGCGCGGTGGTCAAGTCGGTGCGCTATTCGACGGCCGCGACGCGCAATGCCGGATGGTGGTTCCTGACCACCGACAGCGGCGCCAACGCCTACGACACGCTCGGCAGCGAGCACGGCGCGTTCATGCAGGCGACCTGCTGGGCGAACACCCTCCAGCCCTGCCCGAACTGACGAGGCGCCGGGGCGCCGCCTCGCGCGGCGCGCCCGCGCTCAGCTCTTGGGGAACTCCAGCCCCATCTCGCGATAGCGCTCGGGGTCGTCGGACCAGTTCTCGCGCACCTTGACGAAGAGGAAGAGGTGGACCGGCTTCTCGGCGATCTCGGTCAGCTCCTTGCGGGCCGCCATCGAGATCGCTTTGATGGTCTCGCCGCCCTTGCCGAGCACGATGCCCTTCTGGCTCTCGCGGGCGACGTAGATCGTCTGCTCGATGCGGACGGAGCCGTCCTTCTGGTCCTTCCACTGCTCGGTCTCGACCGTCGTCTCGTAGGGCAGTTCCTCGTGGAGGCGGAGGAAGACCTTCTCGCGGGTGATCTCGGCGGCGAGTTGGCGCATCGGCAGGTCGGAGATCTGGTCCTCGGGGTAGAGCCAGGGGCCGCGCGGCATCTCGGCGGCGAAATACTTCAGCACGTCGTCGACGCCGTCGCCGTTGAGCGCCGAGACCATGAAGGTGCGCTCGAAGTCGGCCTTCTCGTTGGCCATCGCCGTCAGCGCCAGGAGGGTGTCGCGACGCATCAGGTCGACCTTGTTGAGGATCAGCACCTTGCGGCGGCGGACGTCCTTCAGACGTTCGAAGACGCCGAGCGCCGCCTCGTCGATGCCCTTCTTGGCGTCGATCAGCACCGCAACGACGTCGGCGTCCGCCGCACCGCCCCAGGCGGTATGGACCATGGCGCGGTCGAGGCGACGGCGCGGACGGAAGATGCCGGGGGTGTCGACGAAGATCACCTGCGCGTCGCCGACGATACAGACGCCGCGGATGAGCGCGCGGGTGGTCTGCACCTTGTGGGTGACGATCGAGACCTTGGCGCCGACGAGTTGGTTGAGCAGCGTCGACTTGCCGGCGTTGGGAGCGCCGATCAGGGCGACGAAGCCGGCGCGGGTGGTCCAGGCGGGCTCGGCCGGCGGGGTCTTCTTGGCGGGCGTCTCGGCGTCGGCCGGGCGATCTTCGTCAGACATCGGTGTCCTTCCACAGGCCCTCACGGACCAGCACGCGGGTGGCGGCGTTCTGTTCGGCCTCGCGTTTGGAGCGGCCGGTGCCGTGGCCGCCCTCCACCCCGACGATGTCGACGGTGATGGTGAAGAGCGGATCGTGATCGGGGCCGGAGCGCGACACCTGGCGATAGGTCGGTGCGGCGAGGCCGCGGCCCTGCAGCCATTCCTGCAGCGTCGTCTTGGCGTCGCGCAAGGGGCCGCGCGCCGTCATCATGCGGCCGTTCCAGTGACGCTCGACGAAGTCGCGGGCGACCTCGAAACCGGCGTCGAGATGGATGGCGGCGATCACCGCTTCCGCGATGTCGCCGAGGATGGCGCTCTTCGTCCGCCCGCCCGACTGATCCTCACCGGAGCCGAGGCGCACCACTTGGCCGAGTTTCAGCTCGCGTGCCACCTCGGCGCAGGTCTCGCGCTTGACCAGCGCGTTGAGACGGCGGGCGAGTTCGCCCTCGTCGGCCTGCGGGAAGGTCCGATAGACCATTCCGGCGACGGTGAGCGCCAGGACGCGGTCGCCGAGGAATTCGAGGCGCTGGTAGCTCTGCGCCGCCGAGCCGACGGCGGAGGTGTGGGTGAGCGCCAGTTCGAGCAGCGAGCGATCGGCGAAACGATGGCCGAGGCGCGCCTCGAGGGCGTCGAGGACGTCGGAGTTGCTCATATCAGGTTCGCCAGACGGCTCCAGCGGATCTCCCAGGGCCAAGTCCAGAAGGCCCAGGGGGTCGCGCCCTCTTCGATCGAGAAGAAGATCACCTGCGCCTTGCCGATCAGGTTCTCGGCCGGAACGAAGCCGACGGCGTCGAGGAAGCGGCTGTCCTGGGAGTTGTCGCGGTTGTCGCCCATCATGAAATAATGGCCGGCGGGGACGACGAATTCCGGCGTGTTGTTCTGATAGCCCTCGTCGGTCTCGCGCAGGATGGTGTGGGTGACCCCGCCCGGAAGCGTCTCCTTGAAGGCCGCCAGCCGCTTGGTCTGACCGAAGCGGCCGCGCTCGGCGAAGGTCTCCGCCGGCTCCACCTCGACCGCCTCGCCGTTGATGTGGAGGAGGCCGCGCTTGACCTGGATGCGATCGCCGGGCAGGCCGATGACGCGCTTGATGTAGTCGGTCTCGTTGTCGCGCGGCAGCTTGAAGACGGCGACATCGCCGCGCTTCGGCTCCGAGCCCATGATGCGGCCCGAGAAGGGGATCGCCGCATAGGGCAGCGAGTACTGCGACCAGCCGTAGCTGAACTTCGAGACGAAGAGATAATCGCCGACCAGCAGCGTCGACTTCATCGATCCCGAGGGGATGTTGAAGGGCTGATAGAGGAAGGTACGGACCAGGAGCGCCAGCACCAGCGCCTGGAGGATCACCTTGATCGTCTCGACGAGACCGTTCTCGTGCGGTTTCGGTTCGGTGGTCACGCTCATCTCGCCTGGTTCCTGGGGCTTCTCTCGGCCGAGGTGATACCCCGCCCGACGGTTTCTCGCAACGACGGCCCGGCCGTCACGGCCGCGGCCAGTCCGCCGGCCAGGCGGTGAGGACGACGAAGGCCTGGGCGAGAGGAAAATCGTCGGTGATGGTGAGATCGATCCTCGCCTCGAATCCGGGCGGGGTCAGGGCGGCGAGGCGTTTCTCGGCCCATCCGGTCAACGCCATCGTCGGCTTGCCCGAGGGCTCGTTGACGACGCCGAGATCACGCCAAGCGACCCCCATGGCGATGCCGGACCCGAGCGCCTTGGCGCAGGCCTCCTTGGCGGCGAAGCGCTTGGCGTAGGAGGCGGCGCGATTGGTGCGCGCGTCCGACTTCCGCCGTTCGACCTCGGTGAAGCAGCGATGGGTGAAGCGCTCACCGAAGCGGAGGAGCGTCTTCTCGACGCGACGGATGTCGATCAGGTCGGACCCGATGCCGATGATCATGGTCCCCCCTCCCCGCCTCAGCGCGGGCGCGCGTCGTCCATCAGGCGGCGCATCTCGCGGATCGACGTCTCGAGGCCGACGAAGATCGCCTCGCCGATCAGGAAATGGCCGATGTTGAGTTCGCGCACTTCGTGGATCGCGGCGATCGGGCCGACACTCTCGTAGGAGAGGCCGTGACCGGCGTGAATCTCGAGGCCGAGGCCGGCGCCGTGACGGGCGGCGGCACGGACCCGCTGCAGCTCGATGCCGGCGAGGCGCTGGTCGCCCGAGTCGAAGAGATCGCAGTATCGACCGGTGTGGAGTTCGACCACGGGGGCGCCGAGCGCATGGGCGGCGTCGAGCTGACGCGGATCGGGCTCGATGAACAGCGAGACGCGGATGCCGGCGTCGACGAGGCTCTTCACCACCGGCGCCAGATGGGTGTGGCCGCCGGCGACGTCGAGGCCGCCCTCGGTGGTGCGTTCGGCCCGGCGTTCCGGCACGATGCAGGCGGCATGCGGCTTGTGGCGCAGCGCGATGTCCAGCATCTCTTCGGTCGCCGCCATCTCGAGGTTGAGCGGCAGATGGATCTCCTCCATCAGGCGATGGATGTCCTCGTCGCGGATGTGGCGGCGATCCTCGCGCAGATGGGCGGTGATGCCGTCGGCGCCGGCGCGGGCGGCGAGATGGGCGGCGCGCACCGGGTCGGGCCGCTCGCCGCCGCGAGCGTTGCGGATGGTGGCGACGTGATCGATGTTGACGCCGAGGCGGAGCTTGGGTTCGGACGGGGCGGGCGCCATCGGCGGGGATCCTCGGAAGAACGTGCGACTTCGCGCGTGAACGCGCGGGGAACCGAGACATAAGGGCTCGGACCCGAGGGAACAAGCCGCCCGACGCGGATCGGGCCTGCGGCAGGCCCGGCCCCGTCGCGTGGATCTCAGATGTTGCGGCTGCCCGGCTTCACCGGGGGGAGAGCGGCGAGTTCCGGCGGGAGGGCGTCGGCGGGGTAGGCCGGGACCTCGTATTCGGCGAGCGCCACCAGCGGCACGCCGCAATCGGCCTTGCCGGCGGAGCGGTCGATCAGACAGGCGACGGCCAGGACCTCGGCGCCGAGGGCGCGCAGCGCCGCCACCGTCTCGCGCGACGACAGGCCGGTGGTGACGATGTCCTCGACGATGACGAGGCGGGCACCGGGCTTCAGCTCGAAGCGGCGCAGGCGCATCTCGCCGGCCTCGCGCTCGGTCCAGATCGCCGGGACGCCGAGATGGCGTGCGGTCTCGTAGGCCGGGATGATGCCGCCCATCGCCGGGCCGACGACGACGTCGATGTCGCCGAGGCCGGCGGCGCGGATCTTCTCGGCCAGCGCCTTGCAGACGATCTCGGTCTTGTCGGGATACTGGAAGACGCGGGCCTTCTGGATGAAGACCGGCGAGCGCAGGCCCGACGACAGGATGAAGTGGCCGGTCAGCAGCGCGCCACAGGACTTGAAGACGTCGAGCACTTCGTCGCGGGTCATTCGGCTTCTCTTCTCATTCGAGGTCGGCGCGGCGGCGGTGCTCCGGCGCCCTGGGGTGGGAAGGATCCGCCCGGTCGGCCCATGCTCTAGGCGAGCCGGCGCACCATTTCAACCGCCGCGGCCGGCGTCCGCGCTCCGAAGTTCACGTCCCCGGCGGAGCGGCACCACTCTCAGCCGCGGAACGCCAGACGGACCTGTTGGCCGTCGCGCCGGATCACCAGACGCCAGAGGACGCTGTCGGTTTGAGCGGCGCGCACCAGCGTGCGGGTGTCGGCGATGGTGACGCCGTTCACCTCGAGCACCAGATCGCCCTTCTGGAAGCCGACCCGCGAGGCCGGCGATCCCGGGGCGACGTCGGCGAGGACGACGCCCTTCAGCTCGTAGGACAGCCGCAGTTCCTCGGCGACCGCCGGCGACAGGTTCATTACCGTCGCTCCGGCGAAGGGCGAGCCGCCCTCGATCACCCGCTTGTCGCGCGGCACGCTCTCCGGTGCCGGGGCGGCGGCGATCTCGACGACGCCGGAGGTCTTGCCGCGGCGGACGTCGACCTTCACCGCGCCGCCGAGCGGGCGGTTGCCGAAGCGGAAGCCGAAGCTGTCGGGATCGTCGATCTCGTGGCCGTCGACGGTGAGGAGGAGATCGCCGACCTTGAGACCGGCCTGGGCGGCGGGGCCACCGGGAATCAGGCCGGCGACCAACACACCCTGGGGGCGCGTGAGGCCGAGGCTCTCGGCGACGTCGGCGGTGACGTTCTCCAGCGTGGCGCCCAGCCAGGGGCGTTGCACTCGGTTTCCGGTCCTGGCCTGATCGACGACGAAGCGGACGACGCTCGCGGGGATGGCGAAGCCGATGCCGATCGAACCGCCGGACTTCGAATAGATGGCCGAAGGCACGCCGACGAGGCGCCCCTGGAGATCGATCAACGCGCCGCCGGAATTGCCCGGATTGATCGCCGCGTCGGTCTGGATGAAGAAGCGGTAGTCGGCGACGCCGATCTGGGTGCGAGCGAGCGCCGAGACGATGCCCTGGGTCACCGTCTGGCCGACGCCGAACGGGTTGCCGATGGCGAGCACCAGATCGCCGACCTGAAGGCTCTCCGAATCGCCGATTTCGGCGAAGGGATAGTCGCCCTTGTCGCGGATACGGATCACCGCGAGGTCGGTGCGCTCGTCCTTCAGCACGATGTCGGCTTCGAACTCGCGCTTGTCGGCGAGCGCCACCTTCACCTCGGTCGCGTCCTTGATGACGTGATGGTTGGTGACGATGACGCCGGAGCGGTCGACGATGGTCCCGGAGCCGAGCGAGGACTCCATGCGGGCGCGCGGTGCCCCTCCCCCGCCGAAGAACTGGCGGAACAGCGGATCGTCGAAGAGCGGCGACATCGCCTGCTGCTCGACCTTGCGGGTCGCATAGACGTTGACGACCGCGGGCGCGACCTTGCGCACCACCGGCGCGAAGGAGAGCTGAACCTGGGCACGGCTCTCGGGCACGACGGTCTGGGCGGAGGCGAGCCCCGGCAGGGCTGCGGCGAGAAAGAGGGGCAGAAGGAGCGTCGAGATCTTTGGCTTCATCGGTCGGTTCTCGTCAGGTCCAGCGAGATGTAGGCGCTCGGCCGCACCGGCGCCAGTCGCGACGGCGGGTCATCCGATCAGATCGGCGAAACCGGTCGAATTCACGACCTCGCCGGCGATGAAACGAACGCCGGCCAAGCGCGGCGGTGCGCCGGGAGCGACCTCGGCGAAGCGGTCGGTCGCCAAACGGCCGCGATCGGCCGCGAATCGGAAAAACCGCAGCCGTCGTCGAACGAACACGCGACGAAGACGATGTCGACGAAGAGCGGTGTCGTGGAAGCGGCGGACTTCGAAACGGCGCCGATGAAGACGGTGGTGTCGAAGAACCTGCCGGCGGGGCTCGGACTCCGGACCTCGACGCCGCGGACGACGCGACCATCGAAGTGTTTCCGCGTCCCCCGGATCGATCGATCCACCCAACCGCGAAATGCCCGATCCTCGAACTGCATTCGATACCCTCCGGGCGACGACAGCGGGTCCACCGCGGTGACGACGGAGAGATGTCGGCAGAGGCGGCCGGCCGGCGCGACCGTCCGCCTCGGTCAGCGGTCTCGTGGCGTCGCTCACTCGTGCATCGTCGCCAGCGCGTCGAAGATCTGGTCGAACTCGCCGTTCTCGACGGCATGCCGCAGCGGTTCGCAACGCTCGACGATCACTTCCGCCGGTGTCGGGACCCGCCCGAGAATCGACATCACCTCGGCGATGAATTCGTCGAGCGGCATGGCACGGGGGTCGATCGCCTGATGCGCGCCGGTCAACTCGGTCTGGACGTAGGGCGGCGCCAATTCGATCACCTCGACGGTGGACCCGGCGAGTTGCCGGCGCAGCGTCTGGGTATAAGCGTGCAGACCGGCCTTGGTGGCCGAATAGGCCGGCGTTCCGGTCAACGGTACGAAGGCGAGGCCGGAGGTGACGTTGATCACCGTCGCCGCGGGCCGGGACTGGAGATGCGGGAGGAGCGCCGCCGTGAGCCGGATCGGGCCGAGCAGGTTGGTCACGACGGTCGCCTCGGCGTCGGCGAGATGGGCCGGCGTGCGGAGGTCCTCGTAGCGCATGATGCCTGCGTTGTTGACCAGCACGTCGAGATCGGGGAAGCGCGCCGTCGCGTCCGCAGCGAAAGCCGCGATCGCGATCGGGTCGGTGACGTCGAGTTCGATCGCTTCGATGCCCGGATAGGCGGCGGTCACCTCGGCGAGCGCGGCGCGGCGGCGGCCGGCGACGATCACCCGGTCGCCGCGGGCGTGGAAAGCTACAGCCAGCGCCCGGCCGATGCCGGAACCGCCGCCGGTGACGAGAATGGTGTTTCCGGTGGTCTTCATGGGGGATCCTCGTCTTCGGGCTCCCGCCGAGGTACTTTCCGCAACGGCGGAGAGCGGCGGGGCTTGAACACGGCGAACGTAGGAGCGACACTCTCCATTGGAAAGTAGGCACCCGAAAGTGCCATAGTATCTCGATGGAGAGTGCACGATGACGGCCCCAGATGAGGCAACCTCCTGTTCTTCCTACGAGGTCGACCCGGCGGTCGAGGCGTTGGTGCGCGAACTGATCGGGCGGGTCGCCGACAAATGGACGATGCTGGTGCTGGAGACGCTCGAGGAGCGTGGCACGCTACGCTTCACCGAGATCGGCCGCGCGGTCGGCGACATCAGCCAGAAGATGCTGACCAAAACGTTGCGCGACATGGAGCGGATGGGGCTCGTCACGCGCACCGTCCACCCGGTGGTGCCGCCACACGTCGACTATGCGCTGACCGCCCTCGGCCGCTCACTCGGCGCCGCCTTCTGCGGGGTCTGGCTGTGGGCGGAGGAGCACCACTGCGCGATCGACGCGGCGCGGGCGGCGTTCGACGCGCAGGAGAGACGATGAGCGACCAGATGCGAAAAGGGCGACCCGAGGGCCGCCCTTCGCAATTCCCGACGTGCCGGCTCGATCAGCCCTGGGCTTCCTCGGCCTCGCGACGCGCGCGGTCCTCGGCGCCCTTGGCCGCGACGTCGCGATCGACGAACTCGATGACGCCGACGGCGGCGTTGTCACCGAAGCGGAAGCCGGCCTTGAGGACGCGGGTGTAGCCACCGGCGCGGTCCTTGTAGCGGGGGCCGAGCACCTCGAAGAGCTTCTTGACCGCCTTCTCGTCACGGATCTGGCCGACGGCCAGACGGCGGGAGTTGAGGTCGCCGCGCTTGGCGAGCGTCACCAGCTTCTCGACGATCGGACGCAGGTCCTTCGCCTTCGGCAGGGTGGTGACGATCTGCTCGTGGGTGATGAGCGAAGCGGCCATGTTGGCGAACATCGCCTTGCGATGTTCCCAGGTGCGGTTGAACTTGCGGCCAGCGTTGCCGTGACGCATCGGTCTTCTCCAGGTGCCGAGGGGAGATCCCCTCTTCGCGGCGATCTCGCGATCGGCGCTTCGTTTCGGGCTCCCGCCGCACGCCGGGAACCCCGGCTCTTCACCGTGGCACCCCGGGTATTGTGCGTCCGGGCTCGGAAGTCATTTTCAGCCGGGCGAGGCCCGGGGAATTCCGAGACGGGAGCCCGGAGGCTCCCGTCGAAATCGTCGAGGCGGGTCATACCGCCTCTCGACGCGCTCGAGAAGTCCCCAGAGGGGAAAATCTCAGAGCTGGTGATCCTCGTAGCGCTTGGCGAGCTCTTCGATGTTCTCCGGCGGCCAGTTGGTGACCTCCATGCCGAGATGGAGACCCATCTGGGCGAGAACTTCCTTGATCTCGTTGAGCGACTTGCGGCCGAAGTTCGGGGTGCGGAGCATCTCGGCTTCGGTCTTCTGGATGAGGTCGCCGATGTAGACGATGTTGTCGTTCTTCAGGCAGTTCGCCGAACGCACCGACAGCTCGAGCTCGTCGACCTTCTTGAGCAGCGCCGGGTTGAAGGCGAGCTCGGGGATCTTCTCCTCGATCTCGGCCTTCCGCGGCTCCTCGAAGTTCACGAAGATCGCCAGCTGGTCCTGCAGGATGCGGGCGGCGTAGGCGACCGCGTCGTCCGGGGTGACCGAGCCGTCGGTCTCCACCGAGAGGGTCAGCTTGTCGTAGTCGAGAACCTGGCCCTCACGGGTGTTCTCGACCTTGTAGGAGACCTTCTTGACCGGCGAATAGAGGCTGTCGACCGGGATGAGACCGATCGGGGCATCCTCGGGACGGTTGCGATCGGCCGGGACGTAGCCCTTGCCGGTGGCGACCGTCAGTTCCATGCGGATCTCGGCGCCCTCGTCGAGGGTGCAGATGACCAGCTCGGGATTGAGGATCTCGATGTCGCCGACGGTCTGGATGTCGCCGGCGGTGACGACGCCCGGGCCCTGCTTGCGGACGACCATGCGCTTGGCGCCGTCGCCCTGCATCTTCACCGAGATCTCCTTGATGTTCAGGATGATGTCGGTGACGTCCTCACGCACGCCGGGGATCGAGGAGAACTCGTGCAGCACGCCGTCGATCTGCACGGCGGTCACCGCCGCGCCCTGGAGCGACGACAGGAGCACGCGACGCAGCGCATTGCCGAGGGTGAGGCCGAAACCGCGCTCCAGCGGCTCGGCGACGACGGTGGCGCGGCACTTCGCGTCCTCGCCGGCCTTCACCTCGAGCTTGTTGGGGCGGATCAGCTCTTGCCAGTTCTTATGGATGGTCACTTTGGCACCTCTGAGGGCTCGCACGGGATATCGGTGGCGTCTCCCACCCTGCCCGCTCGGAAACCCGGTTGGTGATCGAAAACGACGAAACGGCGGAGAGACGATCCGCCGTTCGAGAGACCGAGGCTCGCGAGACCGCGAGCCTCGGGAAGAGGAGACGTCAGACGCGACGACGCTTGCGCGGACGGCAACCGTTGTGCGGGATCGGGGTCACGTCGCGGATCGAGGTCACCATGAAGCCGGCCGCCTGGAGAGCGCGCAGCGCGGATTCACGGCCCGAACCGGGGCCACGGACTTCCACCTCGATGGTGCGCATGCCGTGCTCGGCGGCCTTGCGGGCGGCGTCTTCGGCGGCGACCTGGGCGGCGTAGGGGGTCGACTTGCGCGAGCCCTTGAAGCCGAGCGCACCGGCCGACGACCAGGAGATGGTGTTGCCCTGCGCGTCGGTGATGGTGATCATGGTGTTGTTGAACGTGGAGTTCACGTGAGCGACGCCCGACGTGATGTTCTTGCGTTCACGACGGCGAACGCGGGTGGCTTCCTTGGCCATGGACTGTCCTTACCTTCGATCTCTACACCGCCGTAGTTCCGGCGGCTCCACCGGGACGACGCCCAAAAGGCGAAGCCCCTCACAGAATCACTTCTTCTTGCCGGCGATCGGCTTGGCCGGCCCCTTGCGGGTGCGGGCATTGGTGTGGGTGCGCTGGCCGCGGACCGGAAGGCCGCGACGATGGCGCAGGCCGCGGTAGCAGCCGAGGTCCATCAGGCGCTTGATGTTCATCGCGACTTCGCGACGCAGATCGCCTTCGACCAGATAGTCGCGGTCGATCATTTCGCGAATCTGCAACACCTCGGCGTCGCTGAGGTCCTGGACCCGGCGCTCGGACGAGATCTTGAGGCTCTCCACGATCTCGCCGGCCTTCTTGGCGCCGATGCCGTGGATGTACTGAAGCGCGATGACGACGCGCTTGTTGGTCGGAATATTGACGCCTGCAATGCGGGCCACGGTTCTCTCTCCAGATTACGGACACGAGAGCATCGTCCGATGCGCTCGGGTCTTCGCCCGTCGCCGAACCGTTCGGAACACGAACGTATCGGCGTCCGGACACTCCACGTTTCCGGCGCCGATCGCGGGTTCAGCGATGTGGCCGGTGTGATAACGGATTCCAAGACGGGGCGCAACGCCCCCGGCCTTGGAATCCGGCGCTCACGGCGCATCCGAAAAGACCCCGGCGCGGTCGAAGACCGCGCCGGGGTCGATCTCGTCCTCAGGCGCCGAGCACGGCGGCGATGGCGGCGGTGACTTCGTCGATCGACGTCATGCCGTCGACGGTCTTCAGTTCGCCGGTCGAGGCATAGTAGCTCGACAGCGGCGCCGTCTTCTCCTGATACTCGGCGAGCCGCTTGCGGAAGCTCTCCGGGTTGTCGTCGGCGCGCGGGGTGCCGCCGGCGGCGAGCGTCTCCTTGACGCGATTCTCCATGCGGGCGACGAGCGCCTCGGCATCGACCACCAGCTCGACGACCGCGTCGAGCTTCATGCCCTTGGCCGCCAGCATCTTGGTCAGCGCCTCGGCCTGCGGCACGGTGCGCGGGAACCCGTCGAGGATGAAGCCCTTGGCGCAGTCCTTCTCGTCGATGCGATCGGAGACGACGCCGATGACGATGTCGTCGGAGACGAGACCGCCCGATTCCATCACGGCCTTGGCCTTCAGACCGACGTCCGAGCCGGCCTTGACGG